>WNGI01007237.1_pt1 | contig 12536 bp, 11 predicted proteins | sample 5400621 | NCBI WGS metagenome assembly WNGI01 (sample SAMN13153374, study PRJNA577476) | soil metagenome | isolation source: 20 cm soil or saprolite under Garry oak tree replicate 1 | place: USA:California | collected 2016-06-15 | reverse complement strand
CCACGTTAACGTCACAGGTGCCTTCGATCCTATTGGTAGACGATGATACGGATACCCGGCTGGAGCTCAGGGACTTTCTGACGGAGGTTGGGTTTGCCGTTTACACGGCCCGCGATGGTCAGGACGCCCTGCATACGCTGGAGAAGATGGACCCGCCCGACTTGATCCTGCTGGATTACAAGATGCCGGTCATGGATGGGAAGCAGTTTCTTGGGGTCCAGCGCCGGATCCCCCGGCTCCACGGGATTCCCATCGTCATCCTCTCGGCGGCGACGCGCGAGTGGTCAGGTGCTCACCTCGAGGTCGAAGAGGTCCTGTCGAAGCCCGTCGACCTCGAGGTGCTGCTGGCCACGGTGAATCGGATTTTCGCGGACCGGCTATAGGGACGCCGCGTACCGGCGCGTCACTTCCTCCCAGTTCACCACGTTCCACCAAGCCGTGACGTAGTCCGGCCGGCGGTTCTGGTATTTGAGGTAGTAGGCGTGCTCCCACACATCGACGCCGAGGATCGGGACCTTGCCGTCCATGAGGGGGCTGTCCTGATTCGGCCGGCTGCCGATCTCGAGCTTACCATTCGCGACCGTTAGCCACCCCCAACCGCTGCCGAACTGGGTCGTTGCGGCGTTGGAGAGCAGCTCCTTGAATTTCGCGAACGCGCCGAACGTCCGCTTGATCGCGTCGGCGAGCGTGCCGCTCGGTTCCCCGCCACCGCCCTTGCCGGCCGGTGCCATGATCGTCCAGAACAGCGAGTGGTTGTGATGTCCGCCGCCATTGTTGCGAACGGTGGTACGGATGTCTTCGGGAATTGAAGTGATGCCGCGCAGCAGCTCCTCGAGGCTCTTGTCGAGCAGCTCGGGGTGCTTGTTCAGCGCGTTGTTGAGGTTTGTGATGTAGGCTTGATGATGCTTGTCGTGATGGATCTGCATCGTCTGCGCGTCGATGTGCGGCTCGAGGGCCGCGAAGTCGTACGGCAGCGGGGGAAGCGTATGTCGCGTTTCGATACTCGCCCTGCCCGCGTTCTGCTCTGTGACTTGTGGCATCGCGTCCAATCCTTCAGGAGTGTGGCTGTCAAACCCCGCATTGCGCGGCACGGTTCCCTCCGTATCTTGGCGTCCGCGGACGTGCTGTCCTCTCCCCCAACCGGAGGCGCTCGTGGCGGAGTTTCTGCTGCGCTGGCTGCATTATCTGGGCGGCATTACGTGGATCGGCCTGCTGTACTATTTCAATTTCGTGCAAGGGCCGTTCATGGCGGAGGCGGATCCCGCGGCCAAAAGCACGGCAACGCAAAAACTGCTGCCGCGTGCCCTGCGCTGGTTTCGCGGCGGTGCGATCCTGACGTTCCTCACCGGTCTCGCCATCATCGGGAAGCGCATCGGCGAATCGCCGCTCGGCGCCGCCGGCTGGTCGACGCCGTGGGCCATCACGATTCTCACCGGTGCGCTCTTCGGCACGCTGATGTTCTTCAACGTGGTTCTCGTCATCTGGCCGAAACAGCAGATCGTGATCGCTTCGGCGAAGGCGGCCGCGTCGGGTGGCCAGGCGAACGCGGCGGCGCCGGTGGCGGCGCGCCGCGCATTCCTCGCGTCGCGCACCAACGTCGTCTTCTCGATCCCCATGCTGTTCTACATGGGCGCGGCGTCGCACTTCACGCTGCCGGGAGGCGGCAATCACGCCGCGTATTGGGCGAGCGTCCTCGTCGTGGCGGCGCTCCTCGAGATCAACTCCCTGACGGCGACCACGGGAGCGACCACGAAACCGATCGAGAAGATCCCCGGCGTGATCGTGACGGGCTTCGTCGTGTGGGCCGTCGTGTACGGGCTCGCGCGGGCGTTCCTATCGCCCTGACGGCATAACCGATGGCGTCGGTCACGCTCCGCCGGATGAGCAAAGTCTTCGACGGCGGCGTCCAGGCGTTGCACCCCCTCGATCTCGACGTGCGGGACGGGGAGCTGCTCGTGCTCCTCGGCCCGTCCGGATCCGGGAAGACGACGGTGCTCCGCTGCATCGCGGGGTTGGAAGAGCCCACTACCGGTGACGTCGTGATCGGCGAGCGCATCGTGACGCACGCCCCGCCCGCAGACCGTGACGTCGCGATGGTGTTTCAAACCCCCGCTCTCTATCCCCATCTCACGGTCCGGGAGAACATCGCCTTCCCGCTCGAGATACGCGGCGTGTCGGATGCGCAGATCGCCCGTCGCGTGCTCGAGGCGGCGGCGCGTCTAGGACTCCAAGAGGTGCTCGACCGCGTGCCGGCGCAGTTGTCGGAGGGCGAGCGCCAGCGCGCGGCGCTGGGCCGCGCCATGGTGCGCGGACCGCAGGCATTCCTCCTCGACGAGCCGCTGTCGCGGCTGGATGCGACACTCCGGATCGAGCTGCGTGGCGAGCTGCTGGCGCTGCATCGTGCACTCGGCGCCACGATGATCTATGTGACGCATGATCAGACCGAGGCGATGACGATGGGTCAGCGCATCGCGGTGCTGCACGAAGGGCGGCTGCGGCAAGTCGGCACGCCGGAAGAGGTCTACCAGCGTCCCGCCGACGTGCACGTCGCGCGCTTCGTCGGCACACCGGGGATGAATGTGCTGCAAGGCAGGGGAAGGGGGACGGAGCAAGAGGGACGGGTCCTCGAGGCCGGAAGTCTGGTCATACCGGTCGAGCTGTCCACCTATGAGGGTGAGTTACAAGTCGGCATTCGTCCTGAGTTCGTGGGTCTCTGCGCGGTCGACAAAGGCGTCGGCAATGTCGACGTGCTGGTCGTCGAGCCGCTCGGGAGCGAAACGCTGGTACATCTGAATACCGGGGGCCAACCCCTGGTCGCGCGCCTGCCCGGCTTCGCCGACGTGCGCGTCGGGACCCGTGTGGGCGTCAAAGTGGATCGCCGCCGTCTGTATCTCTTCGATGCCGCTGGAGCGCCGCTCGCGTGAACTCGCGGGTCTGGGCCGCTGGAGCGTCGACCGCCGCGACCGTCGCCGCGGCTCTGGTCCTCATCGTGGTCACAACGGCGCAACGGCGCTACGAGCGGGCGTTCGCATTTCGCATGGCCGTGACGACAGCGGCCTACATCGCCGCGGTCACGCCTCCGCCGCCGCCGCCTCCTCCGCCGCCACGTCCACGAGCGCGACCTCGCGGCCGCCGCCAGACTCCGGCACCCCAACCTCCACCGGCGCCTCCCGCTCTCTCGTCCGCTGCCCGCAGCTATGACTTGCCGTCGTTGCTGACGCAGGCCCGCGCGCTGCGCACACTCCCCGGCTGGTCCTCAGATGTGGAGGTGTACTTCGGCACTGCGCCGCTCGTTGATGCGACCGCCCCGCCGCTTTCTCCTGACGATCTGCAACATCTTGCTGCCGGCGGACGCTGGCGCAACGGCGTCGCGCTTGTCCCGCTGAAGGACCGCGACGGACAGGAGGTCGTGGGCGCCGTTGCCGTGCTGCCGCGACCCGCACCGCACGGTCCGCTTCCCGGCGGCTTCGGATTCGTTTTCCCCGCCGCGATCCTTGCCGTTGGCGCGGCCGCCACGATCGCGTTCCGAGAGCACTCGCTGCGACGTGGCGGCTATGTCGGCGCAGCGCTGCTGCTCGCACTCGCGGGCTATCTCGACGTGCGTGCGGCAGCGCGCCAGAGCACAGACCGTTGGCTGGTCGACACGCGCCGCCTGCTGCAAGAGGCGGCGACGCGACTGCCGCCACCGCGCGTGCGCGTCGCGATCACCGATCTGGCCTCCATGGTCCGCGATGGAGAAATCGTCGCCGGCGAGCCGGGGGAGTCCGCGCCGCGCCGCGTGCGGATCGACGGTGCGCTGCGGGCCGTCGTGGCGGTGTTGATCGGGTCGGGCCGCTGGATCGAGCTGCGCTCGGTGCCCGCCGAGGCTGAAGCGTCTACGTGGTTGATCCTGCTGGTGCCCTGTGCCTTGCTGGGGCCGATGGCGATCTGGGCCCTGCGCTGGGCCGAGCGCACGCCGGCGCGCAGCCGGCGTGAAACTGCGCTTGCGTGGAGTTTCCTCGCCCCCGCCGCGTTGCACCTCATGATCTTCACGATTGGTCCCGCGATCTACGGGATCTATCTGGCGACGCTGGCAAACTCCCGCGCGCTGCTGCGCGATCCGTTGACCTGGAATTCGTTTGTCACGAGCGGCGCCTACGCCCTGTACGTGCCGATATCGGTTGCGCTCGCGCTCGGCGCGGCCCTGGCAGTGCACCGGTACAAGCGGCGGGGGAGCAGCCTCTACCGGGCGGCGTTCCTGCTGCCGTATGTCTCCTCGGTCGTCGCCGTCGCCTTGCTGTGGCAGGCGATCTATCGCGCCGGTTCGCTGGGGCTGGGACGTCCGGACTGGCTGAGCAATCCGAACACCGCGCTCCTCGCGTTGATGCTGGTGTCCATCTGGGTGCAGGTAGGCGGTCAGATGCTGGTGTTCCTCGCCGGCCTCGACGCGATCCCGCAAGCGTACTTCGATGCGGCGCTCGTCGACGGCGCGGGTGCGTGGAGTCGCTTCCGGCGCGTCACACTGCCGTTGCTCCGACCCGTGACCTGGTTTGTGGTTCTGACCGGCGTGATCAGCGCGCTGCAAATGTTCACGCTCGTGTTCGTGCTCACCCAGGGCGGCCCATCGCCGCAGGACGCGACCGACGTGGTGGTCCAGCGCATCTACTGGACCGCATTTGGACCGCAGGCGTTTGGCATGGCGAGCGCGCTGGCGCTGATGCTCGCCGTGGTCCTATTGGTCTTCAGATGGCCGCAGCTCGCGCTGCTGCGGAGGCAGGCGCGACATGCGTAGGCTCCTGCTTGCCGCGGTGGGTGTCCTCATGGTGGCTCCCTTCCTCTATATGATCTCGGTCTCATTCATGGGCGAGGGTGAGCTGCTGCGCTGGCCACCGCCATTGCTTCCCGCCTCGCCCACGACCGGTAACTACGCCGCGGCACTCGAAGCATTGCCCTACGCTCGTGTCCTTCTGAACACGACGATCCTCGCGGGCTGTGTCATGATCGGCCAAGTGCTCACGAGCGCGGCGGCTGGATACGCGTTCGCGCGGCTGCGCTTCCCTGGTCGCGACGGAATCTGGACCACGTTGCTCGCGATGTTGGCCATCCCGGCGTTCCTGCTCCTGATTCCTCGCTATCTGATGATCGACGCTCTGGGCTGGGTCGACACCTATCCCGGGTTGATCTCGACGGAGCTCGTCTCGGTGTGGGGCATCTTCCTGATGCGGCAAGCGTTCGTGATGCTGCCCCGTGACGTGGAGGATGCTGCCCGGTTGGACGGCGCGGGGGAGTGGACCCTCTTCTGGCGCGTCGCACTCCCGCTTGCGAGACCAGCGGTGGCCGCTGTGGCGGTGCTCGCGTTCATGGACCAGTGGCGCAACTTCCTCTGGCCGCTGGTCGTCACGCGTACCGCCCGAATGGAAGTCGCGGAGGTGGCGCTGACACACTTTCACACCGCGTACGCCGCCAATTGGCCGTATCAGATGGCGGCCGCGGTCCTGGTGACGTTGCCTGTCCTCGTGGTGTGCCTCTTCGCGCAGCGTTACGTGACACGGGGAGTGCGTTTCAGCGGCGGGCAGGTGCGTCTCTAGCGCCTCGCCCTCGATCTGAAGGTCACGGACCACTCGACATCCGCCCGAGTCCCGGCCGGCCATTCCACCACGACGTGTCCGCTGTCGAGCCGCTTCACCGTGCATGCGACGTCTGATTTGCAGGCTGTGACTCGCATTCCGCGAGGGACCGCGATGGTGACGGCGTACGGGCGGCCGTCGAGATTCACCGACTTCGCGTAGAGCGTGCGCGTCCTGACGTCCCACCGCTCCTCGCGAATGTCGATCGTGCCCTGCACGACGTGCCGCGTCGAGCCGATGATCTGCGGCCGCGTGACACTTGGCCGCACTGCCACGACCAGCGCGGAGTGTGGCGCTATCGTGGCGTCCAGTGTCTGTGACACGTCGGTCATCGGCCGCTCTGCCCAGACGTCGTAGGCGGCAAAGCTGGTCCCGGCAATCCCCAACGCCGCCAGGCTCTGCGCGAGGGTGCGCGGCTCGTCCTCCCAATTCACCAGCGCAACCGTCCACCAGCGGGGAGCGCCTTCGACAATCCATGTGGATGCCGGCCGGTCGCGTCTGACGCTCCACAGCCCTCCCGCACCACCGGTGTCAGTGACGTGCACGGCAAGGACATTGTCCCCGCCCCAGTTGAGCGCTGCCGCCGGGACGGCGTATCGGCGGTAACTGCGCCAACCGCTTGTGCCCCCGACCTTCATGCCGTTGATAAATGTCTCGTCGATGTCATCCACTTTGCCGAGCTCGAGCCGCACCGCGTCGGGAGCGGTGGGGGCGGACGGCACTGTGAAGTGTGTGCGATACCAGGCCGAGCCATCGTAGTCGGGATGACCGGATTGCTCCCACGTCAGCGGGACAGCGATCGTCTCCCACGTTTCGTCGTCGTAATCGCGTGATCTGTATCGTACGTCGTCGCCCGTACGAAAACGCCACGGCCCAGGCAGACGGACGACCGTCTTGTCGGCGGTGATTGCCGGGGCAATCTCGGGCTCGTCACTCTGCGTTCCAACGGGGCGCGCCGGACTCGTCGTCTGGGCGGCGACGGGAATTGTCTTCTGCAAAATTGGCAACCGCGCAGCCGGCAGCCTGGGAAGATTGTCCGAGAAGATGCTCATCCCCCCAGACATCGCGACCACAGAGGCCCACACGCGCGCTTCCTCGAGAGTGAGGGGCGCCCGCACGACCAGGCAATCGGGGTCGTTGAGCCAGACGGATCGGTGATAGAAGCTGCGCAGCGCGGTAGCCCGCGCCGGTGATTGAATGCCGTTCCAGCTCGCGTCTACGTCGTCGCCGATCCGCATTCCGTCCACCAGGCCGGCCGCATGCTGCAGTGGCGCCCCACACCCGAGCAGAAAGGCCTCCGTGCCGAGTCCTTCGCGGAGCGCCGTGAGTCCGCCGCGGTAGGCTTCGGCGCGGGTCAGGCCGCCGTAGTGGGTCACGCCGCCTGTCGCCCATTCGAGAAAATCGATCTTCAGATAGTCGTAGCCCCAGTCGCGCACGACGCGGCGTGCGAGATCGTACAGCCATTGCTGGACGCCGGGGTGCGCGCCATCAAGGGCGAGAATCCGGCCCCCCCAAGGCTCGCGGGTATCCATGACGAGGGGAGTCCCGTCGGGCGCCGGGGGGGGCCCCTTGAGGAGCCAGGATGGATTCGCTCTCGCGATGTCCGATTGCTCGGCGACCGCGAAGGGCGCTACCCACAGGCCTGCCTGAAAGCCCGCGGCATGCACGCGATCGGTCAGCCACCGGTGGCCATGGGGAAACTTGCTGTTCGTATCCCAATCGCCGGCGGCGCGCTGGTAGCCGTCGTCGAGCTGGATGTAGCGAAAGAAGCGGCGGTCGAAGTGCGCGCCGCAGAAGTCGATGTTCGCCAGCATGTCGCCTTCGGTCACATCGGCGCCGAGCTCGTACCACGAACACCACCCGGTGGGAACCGACAGCGCAGCGACACGTTCGCGGTCCACAGACGAGGGAGGTGTTGCGGCAGCGGTCAGCGCCCCCAGGCCGTCGCCCGCAGGGATGTAGGCCAGCCGCAACGTCGCGACGTCGCCGTCCGGTCGAACCGGACGAGCGGGGGACCATTCGCTGAGTGCCTCCAGCTTCCCATCCGCGGCAAGCTTCACCTTGCCTTCCCCAGCCTCACCAGGGTCCCACACGGCGGCGAAGCCGCGTCCTGCACGGGTTACGCCGATCGCGCCAAAGCCAGTCGCGTCCGCCGGCAGCGACGTTACGTGGCACGCGCTCCACGACTGGTAGCCGCTCACGAGGGCAATGAGAGGCCCGTCACCGGGAAGACCGGGAAGCAAGTCTGGCTCGGAAGTTGCGAAGAACCGTATACCGCGGATCGTCGCAAGCACGCGATCGGGATAGATGCTGACGGTGATCGCGCCGCGAGCAACGGAGTCCAGAGCAAAGAACTCTGCCTCGATCCAAACGCTGCCGGATGCGGTACCTGCCGGAGCCGGGGTCCGTCCCCGGATCACCAGGGACTCGCCGCCGGGTGGGCGGCGGTTCCCAACGCTGACGTCTTCCAAGTCGGCCAGGGTAGCGAGCGTATCGCCGATCCAAACGCCCAGTGCTGCGTTTCGCAGCAAGGGGACGGACCGATCGGGACCATTGAACCACAGCGACAGGCGTCGCTGGTCGTCGAGATCGAAGCGCAGGTTGCCGAGCGCTCGCAGCGGGCGAGGGCGCCGGACGGGCAGTACAGCGGCCGCACCAGTCAGGAGCATGAACGTGCGACGGTCCATCGTATCAATGTTGGTTGCCCTGGGAGTTTTGTCTACGACGCTCGCCGCGCAATCGAATACCACGCAATCGGATAGCGCGCAATCGACCAAAGTGCGCCGGCACGCAATTGGCTTCGGGTTCGTAGCGACGCTCGGTGCAAACTGGCAGATCGAATCGGCCGAGGTCGGCTACGTGCGCCGGCCCTCGCGGGGCTTCGCCGCGCTGGGCCTCGCTGCTCGCGTGGGCACGTTCATGAACGAGAGCGCGATGCTGGGCGGTCAGAAGGGCGCTGTGTTCGCGGCGACACTGTCCGCCCGGACACGCATGAAGTCCATCGCGCAGTTCGGAGCCGATGAGCACGGCACCGGGATTGGGTTCGACTTGACCTTCGAGCTCAGCGGCTACACCGCTGTCGGCTCGCCGATGTCGCTAGGCTCCCGCTGGGTGGGGGTCTCGGTGCTCCCGGCCTTCAGCGTCGGCAGCGGCAACGCTCCCCACTTCGCCATAGTGGTCGGTCCTACCGCCTTCCTCAGCGGCGGGAGGCCGGTCATGCGTGGTCTGCTCGCGTTCCGTGGTGAGGCGCCGCTGGCGCGCGGGGAGCGGCATCCCTAGGTTAGCGACCTTATGGTCGCGCCGACGCTGACCTCGGATCATCCGGGTCTCGAGGTCCTCGCCGAAGTCGCTAAAGTGCTGGCAGCAAGCCGGCCTGCCGAAGAAGGGCTGGCGGGGGTCGTCGGCGTGCTGCGCCAGAGACTCGCGTTGCGCCGCTGCCGCCTCTGGCTGCGCTCCCCGGACGGCTCGCGCTTTGTCCCCATCAACAGTCCCGAAGATGAAGCGCAGCTTCCCGGCTACGCCCCCCCCGTCGCCAGCTGGGTAGCCGAGGGACCGCACCGCGAATCGGTCGCCGGCGGCACGCTGCTCCGCCTCCCCCTGGTCCACGAAGACGAAGCCCTCGGTTGCGTCGAGGTCATCATTCCGCAGGGACGCTACGAGCGGATGGCGAACGACGTGCTGGTCGTGGTGGCCCAAATGCTCGCGCCCGTGCTCGCGGCGAGCGAGTTGTCCCAGGACCTCGCCTCCGAGGTCGCCCTCCGCACCCGGGAGCTCGAAACCCAGCGCAACTTCGCCGCCCGCATCATCGACTCTATGCCGGTCGGCTTGTACGTGATCGATCGGGCCTATCGCATCCGCGCCTGGAATCGCAAGCGCGAGGCGGGGACGCAAGGTGTATCCCGCGAGGACGCGCTGGGCCGCGAGGTGTTCGAGGTGCTGGACCGCCAGCCGCGCGAGCTGCTCAAGCGCGAGTTCGACCGCGTGTTCCAGACAGGCGAGATTCAGACCGTCGAGATGGACTCCCAGGCGACCGGTGAAGCGCGCCACTACCGCATCACGAAAATCCCGATGCGGACGGACGGCGAAGACATTTCGCATGTCATCACGATCGGCGAGGATGTCACCGCCTGGCGCCAGGCCCAGCAGCGCCTCGCCCAGAGCGAGAAGCTCGCCGCCGTCGGCCAGCTCGCGGCCGGGGTGATGCACGAGATCAACAATCCGCTCGCGACGATCCTTGCGTGTAGCGAGGCTCTCGCGCTTCGCTTCGGCGAGGAAGATTCGGCGAGGAAGACGAGTATCTGAAGATCATCGACACCGAGGTGCAGCGCTGCCGTCGGATCGTCGACGGGCTGCTCGACTTCTCGCGGCCTAACAAGCAAAGCGGGCACAAGGCGCCTGCAGACATCAACGCGATCATCGACCAGACGCTCTTTCTGCTCAAGCATCATGAGCGTTTCAAGTGGCTCACGATCGAACGGCAGCTCGAGTCCGGGCTGCCGCCGTTCCCGGCCGACGCGGAGCGGCTGGTGCAGTGTTTCATGGCGCTGATGCTGAACGCGATGGACGCGATGAACTCGGTCGCGTACGGCATCGTCGAAGAGCATCGCGGCCGCATCGAGGTAGAATCGCAGATGGGTGTGGGAACCAACTTCAAGGTGTTCCTTCCAGTCGGATGAAAATCCTCGTCGTCGAGGACGACAAGACCGTAGGAGACTACGTGCGCCGCGGTCTCGACGAGGCGGGGTACCACGTCGAGCTCGTGGGGGATGGCGACGAGGGGCTGCGGCGCGCCAGCGGGCGGGGCGCGAACTACGACATCATGGTTCTCGATCTGCGCCTGCCGAAAGTATCCGGCATCGATGTCTTGCGAACGTTGCGCGACCGCGGTGTGGGCTTGCCGGTGCTCGTGCTGACGGCGCAGGACTCGGTGGACTTCAAGGTCCAGGCGCTGCGCATGGGCGCGGATGATTACGTCACGAAGCCGTTCGCGTTCGAAGAGCTGCTGGCGCGCGTGGAGGCGCTGGGGCGCCGGCCGAAGGCGATCGCGCCGCCGACGCTGAAGGTGAATGGTCTCCTGCTCGACACCGGCAGCCGTGAGGTCACGCGCGACGGCAAGCGCATCGAGCTCACGCCGAAGGAATACGCGGTGCTCGAGTACCTGATGCGGCATCAGGGCCGGGTGATGTCGCGCACGCTGATCACCGAATACGCCTGGGATTATCACTTCGATCCCGGGACCAACATCGTCGACGTGGTCATCACGCGGCTGCGTAAGAAAATCGATCACGCGAAAGAGCCGAAGCTGATCCACACGGTGCGCGGCGTGGGATACGTGGTGCGGGCGTAATCGTGCCGAGTATTCGCGCGCGGATGACCGTCTGGTACGCCACCGCGCTCATCCTCAGCATCGCCGTCTTTGCCATTGTCCTCTATTTCGGGCGCCGCAGCGCTTCCTACCAGGATCTCGATCGCCGCATCCAGTCGGAAGCCGATCTGACGGCGGGGATTCTCGCCGAGAGCTATCACGCCCGCGGGGTGCTGGTGGAGAAGGACACGGCCGGGCGGCCGGTGCTGACGCCGGAGGTCGCGGCGGTGCTTGAGGTCGTCCCCGACTTCCTGCTCGTGAAGAGCCGCGACGGGCGGCTGCTGTTCGCGTCCCCCGATGCGCGCGCGCTCACCTTCGCCGAGTTCGAGCAGCTGAATGCGATCACTCGCCCGCCGGCGGCGGGAGCGTCGCACCTGCCGGGTCGCTTTCGGATCGAGCCGAACGGACCAACCGTGCATTACATCGTGCGCGCGGTCCCCGACGCGGGCGATCAATTCGGCGCCATCTTCGCGGGCGCCAATACGCGCTCCGCGGAGCTGCGCCTCGAACAGCTGCTGCTGACGATCGTGATCGCGTTCTTCGTCGGGGTGGTGCCCGCGATTCTGGTCGGCGGCTGGATCGCGGGCCGCGCCCTCGAACCGGTGGACCGGATGATCACGGAGGTTCGGGAGATCACGGACGGCCGGAGCCTGCACCGGCGACTCGCCGTTCCGATGGAGCGCGACGAGCTCGGCCGGCTCGCCGAGACGCTGAATCAGATGATGACGCGCCTGGAACGCAGCTTTGCGGCGTTGCGACGTTTCACCGCGGACGCGAGCCACGAGCTGAAGACCCCGCTCACCGTTGTGCGCGCCGGCGTCGAGCGCGCGATCACGCGTCCGGATATGCCGCCGGAGACGCTCGCGGCCCTGGAAGAGACGCTCCAGGAAGTGAATCGCATGACGGAGCTGTTGGAGTCGTTGCTGACCCTGGCGCGCGCCGATGAGGGCCGCGCCGATCTGCACCGCGAATCGGTGGATCTGCGCGATATCATCGCGGAAGCGGGAGAGACCGGGGAGCTGCTCGCCGAGCACGCCGGTGTGGGGATCGAAATCCGGCTCCCGCCCGAGCCGCTCGTGCTCCCGGTCGATCGGAGTCGCATCCGTCAGCTCGCGCTCAACCTCATCGAGAACGCGGTGAAGTACACGCCGCGCGGCGGGCAAGTCTCGGTGGAGCTCGCCAGCAACGACGGACTGGGGGGAGGGGCCGTGTTCACGGTGGCGGACACCGGTATCGGGATCGCACCCGGCGACTTGCCGCACGTCTTCGACCGCTTCTGGCGCGCCGACGCCGCGCGCACGCGGACGAGCGAGCGCGCCGGCACCGGCCTCGGCCTCGCCATCAGCAAGTGGATCGCCGAGGCGCACGGCGGCACGATCGATGTGCAGAGCCGCCCGGGGCGCGGGACGACGTTTACGGTGGAGTTACCGCGCGGGTAGATCCACATCCGGATGTCATCATTCCGTAATTGACGTGCAAGTACCGGGTCACCGGACGTCTGTATCTCTCAGATGCACACTCAGCTGAGAGCCGACCATGTACGATGACCTGGCGCGAACTCAGAA
>WNGI01009875.1_pt1 | contig 12539 bp, 15 predicted proteins | sample 5400621 | NCBI WGS metagenome assembly WNGI01 (sample SAMN13153374, study PRJNA577476) | soil metagenome | isolation source: 20 cm soil or saprolite under Garry oak tree replicate 1 | place: USA:California | collected 2016-06-15 | reverse complement strand
CACTTATTGTCTGACTGTCTGACTGTCTAAAGGGGACTATTGCATAAATTGTCTGACTGTCTGACCTGTCTGAGAGGCACTGTTGCATAAGTTCTCTGACTGACTGACTGTCTGAGAGACACTTAAGGATCAGATGACACCAGATGCAATCAGACTTTTGCCATGTTAGCTGATGCCGTGACCCGACCCGGGAAACCCGGTGACCCAAACCCGGGCGGGTTACCCATACCCGAGCTATTCCCTACTCTCAACATGCTTCAAAGGATAGTCACAACAGTTTTTAAGATGTTTTGATGTGTAGGCAATAGCACGGGTAACCCTTGGGTTTCAGAGGGCCAACCCATACCCATACCCATGAAAACCCACACCCGCAAACATGGGTATGGGTTAATTCATGGGTTGGGTTACAGCAGGTGACGGGTACACCGGGTATGCCGGGTACAGGGTCACCCACGGGTTTTGATTAGAAAGAGCATGTACAGAAAAGACAATAATTTTTTTCGTAGCTACTTGTCAATGCTGTCCCAACCGTCCGGCAAGGCTACCTCCCCATCAGCATCTCCTTCCTCCTCCGGCACTTCCGGGAGTGTTGTGACCTTGAGGATGTCCTCATCCTCAATAAGATCCATCAAACTCCATCCTCCAAGGCATAATAGTGCTCGTGTTGTTTGAGCAGAAAGACGGCTTCGGACGTGTGGCAAAAGGAGTCAGCCACGGCTGAACGTACGTTCAACGTCAAGAGATGTTGCTAAACAAGTTTAGAAATGAGAATTCCTTTAAAAATAAATACAATTTACCTGGGATTGTTAAGTAGTCCAACGCCATCCGTGAGAGGCGGGGATACATTCCCCGATGCTCCAGCCACCATTGTACTACGTTTTCGACCCATTCAACATCCGTACTAAGATAGCGATCAAGTTCATCCCGCATATCTACTTGTGTTGGTGGTGCTAAGGCAGCCAGATTGTCAAACATATTCTGTCGGTAGTGGGCATAAGTTAGTTCAGGCTTGTAATGACATGAGAGCAATAAACGTACCTCAGCGATCTCCACCAGATCGTCCCTACTACTGGAACTCCGTTCGTCCTCGTTATAGCTGCGGCTGGCATACTTTCGATCAAACTCATCGCGCACAATATCCTTCGCTACCACTATCCATGCTTCCTCCCAGCCCTGTTTCTTGAAATATGCGAGTTTATGACGTGGGTGAAGTACTGGTGCAATTTCGTCAACAAGGTCTGAGCCACAGGTGAGAACACTTACCCATTGCGATCCGATACACCTCTGAGTGGTCCGTCTTGTCGTAGTAACGGTTGAGCGTCTTCTTGGCGATGGCCACAGCCTTTTGGATGGCTGGAGAGTGGACCGTGTTCAAGCTGTCTGTGAAACGTTCGTCGATGTAATCCATAGAAGGGATGACCTGAGCAAGATTGGGCGTGGCTCGCGAGAAGTATGTCGTTGCATGCTTGAGGACCTATGCAGCGACGATGCGTCGAGATCGGCAGTGACTAGTGAATATGTGACATACCTTGAGAATGTCACGCAGCTGACAAGCAATGCTCCACTCGCTATTGCTCAACTCGAATTTGCGCAGATCGTTTGATCTGTCGCTCGTCATCTCGTCGACCGCCTTGCGGTACTCAATTGCAGCATCCAGCATATCAAATGTCGAATTCCATCGTGTGGATACATCACGTGGAATCAGCTTATCCGTCAATTTCAGTTCGTTGAGCACACGGCGCCATTCCGGAAGAAGTAGGGTGGTGGAATTGACAATCTTGAAGGCCAGTTTTCGTATCTGTAGAGTTCAGGCTTCAGTTAATCACAAACCAGGCACTAGACACTGCTCACCTTGACGAGAACGACCTGAACGGGCTGAACAGCAGCCTTCAACTCATCCCGTTCCTCTTCGCCCAACAACGCCACTTCATCGATCCATCCCTCAATGTTATCATCATCAAACCCTGCTTCGACATCCGGTCCTGACCTCGTCAACTCTTCCTCACCGGCGTCCAAGTCTAACCCCTCAAGACCATCGCTGGCGTCGTTGGTTTTCTTGGGGGTGGTCTCAAACTGTCGGAGGAGACTTCGGGCAACCAGGTTGATGATATGGGCGAAGCATCGGGTCTGGTTGGCAGGTCCGGGGAAGTCAGGGAGGCACCTTGCGAGCTCAGCGATCATAACGTCGTTGTTAGCGGCGTTATCGCATGTGATACCAAGAACCTGATAATTCGGTGAGTACAACCTGAAGTGAATAGTACGGTACGGTACTAACCTTGCGTTCAATCCCAAATTCCCTCAGAACTTCCTCAAAGGCGACAGCCAGGTTGAAGCCAGTGTGCGACTAAGAAATTAGAGGCAAGAGCTATTTCAAAAAATAGGTATGTAACTCACTTTCGGCAGTTCGACAATGTCCAGTAGCAAACTGACAGGTTTTCCATTCAATTCTAGGTGCACCGTGATAGCGATGAATGCGCGATGATTGGGTGACGTCCATGCATCCGTTGCAAAGTTAAGTGACCCGTCGTATTCCTGGTGCATTATTGAGTAAATGAGACGTTGTTTCAGATAGTTCTCACCCACCCGCAACATTTTAGCAACCCTCCTTCGACAATTAGCAAATGCCATTTTCACGTCGCACGAGACTGTTGTCGGATGAGGTAATGCATACCCTGGACGACCGGTCAACATCAAGCATTGGAATCCACGATCCTTCACGATTGAGAATGGCCGACAACTCTCGCTGACCCATCGGACAATTTCGGCCCTGGTGCGAGATCAGCTCCCATAGCGGTGACTCTGTCACTCATGATCCATACCTTGCTTGCTTCGAGGTATGTTGTGTGTGTGAGTACGTGACCCGTCCTTTGCCAAATTTCCGTGAAAAAAATGATGTAATTGACCCGCTTTTTTGATAGGTCTTGACGATCTTCTCTTGAGCCTCCTTCAAGTTGCTTGCCTCATCCGCCGTCTTCAAAATCTCGGGACCCCAACATCTGGTGACATGTTTGTGCATATTGCCGGTCGACTGAGCATCACCTGTATCTAGATATCGTACCACCGTTTTTCCGCAACCTTTTCCAAGGCATTTGAAGACATGACATTTTCAGGGTTTCTGAGCTGTACCTCGGTACTCAATTACAGGATCTGGCTCGTAAAAGGCATAGACGACACTTCGCCATCCCTTTTTCATTCGTTCTGGTACAAAATTGTAAGTAAAACAAGCATATTTCTCATTCAGATATGGTAGACTGACCAAGTTCTTGTTCGTCAGTCTCCTTGGCCAAGCCCTCACCATTTGCTGATCCTGATGGGTCAGGAGAAGCTCCACGGCTACTCGGGGTGCGTGAATTATGTAAATCTCCATTTGCGTCGATATCGATAACTTCATCAACCCCTGGGATGAAATTAGCTTCATCATCTTTTTCGGACTGGACTGTGGGGCGGATGCGCTTGGCGGGCCTGGAAGATGTTCTGGAAGAACGAGAAGAACGAGAAGAGTCATCAGAAGATGAATCGGAGGTCAGAGCACTCTTCGTGCTTTTTTTGGAGGACCTTGAGCCTTTTTTGACGGCTTCTGTGACCTTTTTCGCCACATTTTTGGCTGTAGCAGTCACAGACTCCTTCACACGACTTGAGATCGTACGCTTCCTTTTGCCCTGGATGATGTCGTTAGGGTCATCTGCCTCACGGCGCTTCCCCATTTTGGCAACTAGGATCCGAAGGAGTGGTGAAGGGCGATATCATTACCTCAAATAAAAAATGATGGTACTGTACAGTATTATGTAACATTGATGGCCACAACCCGTCATTCGGGTACGGGTACAGCTGCGGGTTGACAGTTGCTAACCCATACCCACACCCGTGCAACCCATGAGTCAAAACCCGTGTGGGTTACCCATACCCGAGCTATTGCCTACTTGTAAGTGGCACTGTGATCTCATCTGCAGGGCAACCTCACCACATCATTCCACTGTAAACAGGAGGTGAACAGCATAGCGTATCTGCTAGATATCTGCTGAAATGTTACATCCAATGACCAACAGAAGGTAAATGTCACTTTCATCTGGCAGTGTTCTTTCTTTATCCCATATTCATTAGGATGTGAGTGACACTGTAATCCTGTCTTCAAGGAAATCTCATTGCGCCTTTTTAAATTACCCAGTATGTGAGTAAACTGCATTTGGTTCTCCCAGGCTATGGACAGTCTCACAAATCCCATTTCATGACTAACAGGATGTAAGTCACAAACTTCCATCTGTCAGACAGTTTCAGCACATCATGACATAAACCATAGCTTGTGAGCCACCTTTCTTCTCTTTCAAGAAGTTGTACAAATTTAACATATGTAATCCAAAAGTTTGTAAGTGATGTCATGAGGTAGTTACATCACACACATCTTGAGTCATCCATGATACCAGCTAGTATGTGACATTGGACACTTATCTAATATGTCATTTCACATATTGCGTCTTGATTAAAAGGAAGCAAGTAGCACTCTACCTTCTGTTTCTGGCAGTCTAATCTTGTCCAATCCTATGACCAACAGGGAGTGAGTGATATTGCACCTTCACCAGATAGTGACTCAACATATTCAATCTCCAACAGGAAGTGAGCCATTACACCTTTTCCAGGCAATTTTTTCCATCTCATAGCATATAATAAACAACAGGGTGTGAGTGACACATTAATCATATTTACTAGCTAGTCTTCATAGCTCATCTAATAACCAATAGGATGTGAGTGCCAAGCCACTTTTTCTTGCAATCAGTTTCACTGCAACCCCTCCAATAATCCTCAGGCAGTGAGTAGCATTATATTCTCTGCCAGCCAGACTCTCACTTCTCATGCTCTGATTAACAGTATGTGAGTGAGAATATGCTTTCATATATTATGCAGACTTGTCTTATGATAAACAGACAGTAAATGATACCATTCTTTCCTTCATCAGATGCAACTCATCCTTTAATCACCAGGGGGTGTGTATCATGCACTTTTGTCTTCCAAGTAGCCACATCCAGCTCATGGCCAATAGGATGAAGTAATGCTACCACTTTACTATCTATTCTTATTTTATCTTATTCCATGAATAACAGGGAGTGAGTGATATTCACTTTTTCTAAGAGGGGTGTATCATGATTTGTCATGTTGTGACTGACAGGTAGTAAGTTCACCATGCTTTTACTTGCTCAAAGGTATAATCCCAGAGTCATCAACAGGAGGTGAGTGATACAGCACTTTTCAAAGCAAGAGTCTTAACCATGTCTCTTCCAACAACAAATAGCATGTGAGTAGCATGACACTTTTGCTGGCAGGTGGTCTTACCAATTTCACATACTATATGTCAACAGTATGTGAGTGGCACCCTACTTTGATTCACTAGGCCATTTCGATGACCAATAACAGGTAGTAAGTAGCCTTTTTTGGCAAGTATTTGGCCTCAGTACTTGATATCATCAACAGTATGTCAGTGGCATTATCACACTATCTTTTATCAAGCTGTCTCATTAAATGCATTATAAATGATCAATAGAATGTGAGTGGCACTGCATTTCATCTTCCTGTAAATATCCTACTAACAAATCCTAGTATGTATGTCATATTTTTTTTTCTCCAGGCAGCAGTCTTATTTTATGGCTGACAGAATGTAAGTGTTTTTGTACATACATATATCTAATAGAGATTTCACTGTAGCATGACATGACAACAGTTTGTAAGTCACTGAAACTTGTCAAGTGTCTTTTCACATTAATTGTGATCAGGCTGTAAGAAATATTCTCTCTTTTTAACAGTGTCATGTCTCCATCTGAATTTCACAGCCAGTGAGTGACACACATGTATAGCATTTTATATTTTTATGATGTGTACAGATTGTAAAACTTAATGTTCATTTATAGCCATTTTTCTAATTTTCTCTCTGTTTAGGTAAGCACATAATTCAAGATGGCTCAGAAAGCATCTTCATCTTCATGTCAGGTTGTAGGTCCAGTGCTGAGCTGGCCTTAGAATTTCACCCTTTGTCATCATTAGGAGGAAATTCTTGTGTTGTTTGGAAAAGAAACAGAAGGGCTTTCCACAACTGTGAGCCTATTCTAACTTGTATCTGGACTAATATATAGTTGACATTGGTTTAATTAGCCCATAGGCTGTCAAATCTTAGCCAGTAATGCATCCTGCCTAATTTACTTTCTTATAAGCTGACACTTTCAAGCTATCCTCATCATTGTCAAGCAGGCATTCTGGCTGAAGATGAAATCAGTTTATGAATCATTGATGGAAGCCTTGAGGAAGTTCAAGGAGCAGGGCAATGTTGAGAAAGTGAAGAATCACTTAGATCCTGCATTGCTACCTTCAGATCCAGATGATCTGTTTGTGTTTCTGTATGATCAGATTACCCATATCTGACTCTGGTATGTTCTTCATTCCTATCACACACTGATGCCTATGCAACTTTCATTCTTAGGATAAACCTCCGACAATTGTTACCCTGGTTTTGTCACCTTGTACCAACATTTTCTCTTGATGCAGACATGCCTATGCTCTCTTTAAGTGTACCAGTAGATTGTTAGTTTCTATGGCTCTTGCAAAAATGTATTTTGTTTGCGCACCCATTGTGTATTGTGGACGGCGATCAGTGAGGGGTACATCACCGAGTGCGCCGGCCCACCGGGGCCCTGTTCACCAGAATTGCTCGTTGTGCAATGTCAGGTTGATCATTGTTGTGTGATATTAGACATTGCAATCGAAGTCTGCGCGAGTCCTAACCTAGCGCTACACCAACTGTGACTGACAGGCTTGGCGCGATTTTTTCAGGCATCGACGCCACCGGCACCGGAGGCAAGAATCAAGATAACCTTTGACCGGCTTGCACTCCGACTAGATCCGCGGTGACATTGACAGATAGGGATGAACGCTTGAGCTTTAAGTGGCAGAGCAGTGGAAATCCCTGGAACAGCTTGTCGTGGTTGCATCACAGCCTCTGAGCGCTGAGCTCCGCCGCCGTCATCTCCACGTGTGCCGCAGTGCGGCCCGCAGTTCGCCAGCGCCATTTTCCGTCACCGTCACCGTCGGTCACCACCATGCTAAGGAGCAAGCAGCCCTCGCCTCGAGAGCTCTACCACCAGCGAAAGCTCAAGGAGGAACGCGAGCGCGCTGCTTTTCTCCCCCCGGGCCTCATCAACCATGGCAACACTTGTTTCATGAACTCCGTTCTCCAGGGCGTAAGTTTCCGGCCCGTCTTTCGCTCACCGCGGGCACCGCTCACTCCGCACACAGATTATCGCAACAAGGCTTCTTCACGATCTGACCACTTTTGCGCCCATCTCAACCGAACTCAAGACCTACCCCTCACTAGACCCAGCCCGATCTCCGCAGCTCACAAACGGACATGGCGTAGCGGGCCCGCACGAACAAACGTACATCGATTGTATGCCAATCGGAGACCGATTGCTTTCAATCATGTACCGTGCATGGGACGTACAGTCAGAGAGAAAGAGGGAATCCATCAGCCCCAAGTGCGTCCCTACATCCACCGGCCGTACAACCAACTTACACCTGCAGACCGCTCCTTAATGCCCTCGGAAGGAAATACCAACAATACCTTGACTTTGCACAGCAAGATGCCCACGAATTTATGCGTATCTTGTTCGACGCCGTCCGGATGGAGGAAATAGACGTGCGTCTCGATGCTCTGCATGGTTCTAGTGCTAATTGCGTATCCAGGTCATCAAAGGACGACAACCGCAACTAGAGAATACAAAATCCAGAAAGAAAAAACACGTATACAACGCTAAACGGAAACGGTCTTCTACTGCAGCGTCTCCTTCCGATACCCTCCTTCCATTTACGGACATGATCTTTGGAGGTCAGCTCACAAGCATCCTCGTTTGCCAGAACTGCAAACGCGTCTCCCAAACATACGAGGATTTCTACGATATCTCGCTTTCCATCAAACCAGAGGATTATGCTTCATCATCCACCTCTCCTCCCCCTTCTGCTTCATCTACCGTGCTGTTTTCTCTCGGGAGGAGTTTGAGTGGTGTGAAGGAGAAGGGAAAGAGCGAAACCAAAGAGAAAGGGAAAATCAAGGAAGCGGGGAAAATCAAGGAAGCGGAAAACGAGGAACACGGAAGGGAAAGGAGACGGGACAGGTTCAAGAAATTTGCAAAGCGCATTACAACGTTTAATGACGCGGCCTCGTCGAACCAAGCTAATCATGTCGAACCGGAAATGCCCAGAGCGTCGTCTGTGCCTCCAGATGACAGTGCAGAGACGAAACTCGATGATGCTAAGAGCAGAAGAGATTTCCTGCGGAAGAGGAGGAGTAGGAGTTTGGGCCACCTGAACAAAGTGAAGAGATTGGAGACTGTACGGGATGGCAGTGAAGAGCGGGAAGGTTTGGACGATGAACAAGGAAGCGGTGATGGGAGAGACGAGGCGAATACGACGGCGCCGAGTACATCCGAGACGATTGAAAGCGATTGGTCCATCGTCAAAGAGGAAGCGGAACTATGCGAGGAAACGTCACGCCAGGGCGATGAAAAGAAGAAAAAGAAGAAAGACAAAGAAGAGGATGGATGGGTCAAGCTTGGAAAGAGGTTGAACATACGAGCATGGCAGCCTAAAGACAAGGAAAACGGCATCGTTGATGAAGTTCGGGCAAAGAGGAAGTCTCGCGAGTCATCACCAGACCCAAGTGGAAGGTCTACTCCCCGATGCGACCATGTCAACACGCCATCACCACCTGCTATTCGCCATCATCCTTCGTCTCTGCCTGTACCCAAGTGCTCCACCCATTCTCCACTCTCTCAACCACCGTACCAGTCGCCCCTGCTCAAAGTGGTACCCTCTATTCTAAAACTAACCACTGTGGCGTCATCTGGCGGCCCCTCGATATCACATACCCTCCTCCACCTTAACGAGAAATTTTCTGGAATTCCCAAAGTTTCTCTAAAGCACAAGCACAAACTTCACATCCATTCACCAACGTCCACAGAAGCGGAGTACCTGAGGCGTATTCTGGCCGACATTGACGTGTCAGGGTCGGAATCATCACCGACGCCTTCGGGTGGATGGCCTCCAGCCACTAGTGCTCCCTCACACCATGCGCTCGTGAACCCGTTTGCGCTTCTTATGAAGTCTAGCGCGGCGAAAAAGGGGTCTGAAGGGAGCGAGAGTGGCAGTAAAGTAGACGCTACCGCGGCTGGCGCAGCGGGCACGGGAGAAACTCGACCATCGCACAAGTGGTCGTCGTGGTTGGGCATGAACAGGCTTAGCGGGGTCGAAGAATGCTTGAGGCTGTTCACGAGTGTGGAAGTGTTGGATAACGAGAACATGGTTGGGTGTCGGCGGTGTTGGAAGATGGCGGATCACGAGAAGGAGAGAGGTGATTCACAAGAAGAAGGGGATGAACACGAAGATGGAATGGACGACGAGGAAAGTAGCAGCGAGGAAGAAGACGAGACGAGTTTCCAGAGGTCGCCCACTTCATTGTTGACCTCGCCGCAAGCGTTGACCATGCGTCCTGAAGAGTATGAGGGGTCGTCCACGGGACCCAACACGCCCGGCGGTATGCCGATACCTATCATTGCTACTACGGGTCCAGAGTCACCGTTGGAGCCGCCCTCCCGTTTTAGGATCCCATATCCTCTACGGTCGAACAGCGCAGACTTTGTCAGTCTCTCTGCCCTTTCTTCCCGGGAGAATACGCCCATACTAGATGCATCAACCCTTCATCGTAACGCTTCATCACCATCCATACCATCCACTGTCGTGTTGCCTCACTCGACCCCGCATCCGAGGTCTTCGTATCCGCCTTATCCGTTAAGTCAACTGTATTCCCGGCCAGTGTCGCAAATCAGTGGGAGAGAATCTTTGGTGATTCCTCGAGCACCTATTACTCGTCGGAGAACCACAGATGTTGATTCGACGGATAATGAGAGCGACGAGTCAATCTCCGCAATGGATAGCCGGAGTGGTGGGGAGGACGGGGATGATAGGCTCTCTATTGGATCTTCGTCATCGTTGTCGCACCCTAGGTCGGAGGAGTCATCTAAGCCTAGATCGCTCAGTGATAGTGGCTATGAGAAAGCAGAAGAGCCACCTGGTTTGGATATTGTTGTCACTGGAGCCCAGCCTGAGACGAATGGTGAAGCCGGGGAAACCGAGAGTAGGGAAAGGAAGAAAGAGGCGAAGAGACCGAAGAAGCCCAAACCAGTCATCATGGGACCTGCGTACAAGCGGTACCTCATTGCAACTGCACCCCCTGTGCTCGTGATCCATTTAAAGCGGTTTCAGCAGGTGGACAAGATGCCGCTGATCTCGTTTACACCAACTTACGGGTTCAAGAAGTTAGATGATTATGTGACTTTCCCGGAATACCTGGATTTGGCGCCCTTCTTGGCTCCAAGGAGGGAAGAGTTTGAGTCGAACCAGACAGATGGCGAGGGCGGTGATGTGAAACAAGAGTTTAGCGGGGAACATGGAAAGTGCATGTACCGGCTATATGCCGTTGTCGTGCATGTTGGTAACATGGTAAGCATAATCTACCTGTTATCATCTCGGAGTCGATGGGAACCAACGTATACTTTTTATAGCTCGGTGGGCATTACGTTGCGTACACGGCGATACCTGACCACCCAGTGACGCCCGGCTCTTCGGGTGCTTCAGCTTCCTGTGCGGTTGGTGAAGAAGGGCTAAAACCGTCTTCAGCCAATTCTACTTCATCGGCGACTCTAGTCGCACCGTCTATATCTCCTTCAAACTCATCATCATCCAAGGGTTCAAGACCGGCACGACAGTGGGCATATATCAGCGACGCAAACGTGAGGCTTGCAACGCTAGAAGAAGTTCTCAAGGCCAAAGCGTACATCTGTATGTATGAGAGAATCTGTGCATGACCTCTTTTTTTTCACATAAATTTCACCTTGTACGTCTTTTCGTTGACATCCGCATAGAAGTATATAATCCGCATGCATTGGCATTGTTTTTTATCTTGTTTTCGAATAGATTATTATATACCCTTGTAGCATCATGGACTACAGTATACTTACTGAGTGTTTAATTAAACCAATTTCGCTTCAGTGTTTCACTCAGGGTTTTTGGCCTCGGGGAGAGAAGATGACAAGGATGGAAGGTATATTTTTTTATCTGATTGCTGGTCTGTAAGTACCTGCAGACGGCACCAAGTTTTCACCGAGATGATTACTCATCAGAACTTTAGCACGTCTATCAATGCACGTCACTAGTGGGGTCATGGGCAATAGTTCCTTATGATGATTACTTTGCATGATGACTCGGATCCCGCATGAAAACATGAGGTGATCAATTGATCTACAACGGGACACAGCTTCTCTATACATCGGAACTTTTGCCGCATCTGAACTCAGGGAACGTATGTCATCTGCGCAGCTCTCAGACATCGACTCACCGAGGCATGACATAGATGGGAACCCGCATTACATAGCCCTTCCGTCGCCATTGGGTCTATGTTCAGGAACTGGCACAGTAAGCACTTTGGGTCCCACGTTTGTCACGGAGCTGAGGGAATTGTGAACAAAGTCGCCCTGGCAATCCCAGCCAAAGTTAGCAATCCCGGCCAAAGTTATGCCAGTGAGCGCTCAAGTCATTCATATGTTCTTTTATTAACGGGAAACTTTCCTCTTAACGATGACATGCACCCACACCATGACATTCACAAGGCGGCAGGCATAGGCTGCGAGGCTGTTCAGTTCTGATCGGGAACAATTGATTCTGTATGCACCGCCAATATTTCTTCGCTATTCGATATATATAAGGCAGATCCGGGCTTAGCCTGACAGCAACTCATTCCGTTAACACCTCCGCCCACCCTTCTCAACCACAATGCCTTTCTTCACGGGTGCATCCAACTTCACCATGAGCAATGTAGAGATGAACGACGTTCAGGGTAACTACACCCGAAACGAGACGAAAAACGTGACGAATAATTCGGATATGAACAATCATTACGTGGCCTCTACGGTTTCCAAGAATAATACGGAAACGTTGAACAACACCATTGGTATGTATTCCGTGAACTCTCGCAACGCTCCTGCTGACTCATTTGAAGGAAATGGCAGTGGTAACACGATCTCCTTCGGAACCGGCAGGACGGCGTTCAACGGTAAGTATTGGTAGCAATTTGAGAAAATATCGTGTTTTAATCCTTTTCTCTAACAGGAACCGTAGCGGGCTTGACGCCGGACATGTCTAATTTGCTTCAAACTGCGCTATCTTCCCTTCCGGGAGCAGTGCCCAATATTTCTGGCACGACGATGCACACGTCTGCCACGGCTCAGAAAATGCCACAGCAGAAAGCACCCCCTGTCGAGGTCTCCAATGCCCTTGCTTTCATAGCGGAGATACCAGCGGATGCGTGGACACCAGAGATGATCGTCGCATTGAAGGGATGCGTAGAATCCCTTCAGTCGAAGATGGCGGCAAAGAAGGCATAGCACAACGAACATTGATCTGTTTCATCATCTTTTCTTCTCGTTGTGGTTTATATTGGCATTTTCCCT
>WNGI01005033.1_pt1 | contig 12539 bp, 13 predicted proteins | sample 5400621 | NCBI WGS metagenome assembly WNGI01 (sample SAMN13153374, study PRJNA577476) | soil metagenome | isolation source: 20 cm soil or saprolite under Garry oak tree replicate 1 | place: USA:California | collected 2016-06-15 | reverse complement strand
CGTGGCATGCGCGGTGCAGAGATTGTGGTATTGGTCCGCGCACACGACGGTTGGTTTCTGGGGAATGGTGCAAAGCGGCGCTGACGAGACCACCACGGCAGCCTGAAAGTGACTGTTGGAAGTGGCAATTCGCAGCCGTGTGGATTGACTCCCCCAACCGCCAGTCTCCTGAGGCAATGCCTCAAAAGTGCGCAGCAGGTCGAGATGCTGTGCAAATTGCAGAACGTTAAGAAGCGCTCATTAGAGTCTGGATTCCTTGCAATCCTCTTCGTCAACATGACGGTGATCGGCTGGGCGCCGATGGCGGAGGCGCAAGTCCCTAGCTCAGAGCATACGGATGGAATGATTTCCGGAACCGTGCTCTTGAAATCCAACAATCAGCCCGTGAGCCAGGTGGCCGTAAAGTTAAAATCACACGCGGCGGGAATATTCCGCAGCATCTTGACAGACTTTGAGGGTCACTTTGAAGTTCGAAGCCTTCCTCCCAGCACGTACGAGATCGCGGTCGATGAACCGGGCTACGAGCCGGCGCAAACAAGCGCACGGCTCGATGGCTCCTGCTCGAAGCTGGTGCTTTATCTGAAGTCATCCAACTTGGGGCAAACCGGGCGGATCAATTACGCGGTTTCGGCGCGACAGCTGAAGATTCCCGGGAAAGCGCGAGGTGAGTACGCGTTCCCCGATTACTACGAGGCCTACTATCACATGGGCGTAGTGGAGACGACCCTGGGTCAGTTGGATGAAGCGATGCAAGCCTTTCAAAAGGCCATTGATTTGAGTGGGGGGAGGTACGCCTGGGCAGAATTTGGGTTAGGCTACCTTCTTTATCGGGAGGGAAAACCAGCAGAGACCGTGACCGCCATCCGAAGAGGATTGGAAAAGGACGAGAGTTCAGCGTATGCCTACTTTATCCTGGGGATGGCGCTACTGCGGCTCGATCGTCTGGAGGAAGCGGAAAAAAGTGCGCACGAGGCGCTTCTCCGTAATCCCAATTTCGCCGAGGCCTATCTTGTGCTATCGGATGTCAGCGGGCGCCGATACGAGTATCGGACGCAACTGCAGGGTCTGGATGCCTATCTGAAACTAGAGCCCAATGGCGCGGACAGCGAGCACGCCCGCCAAGCGCGCGAAGTGGTTTTGAGAATTCTAGCCAAGCTTCAGCATGACGACTGATTTGCTCCTCCTATGAACCCTGGTTTCCTCTGAGCAATGTTCCGCCGTGCGCGACCGATGCCTGCCAGCAACGTGCGGGACTAAAGTCCCTGATCTGCATGCACCGAGTTCAACCGGCAGCGCGTTTTCGCCAGAAGAAGTAGGCGGGAAGGCCGATGAGGAACAGAAGGATGGCCACGGCGAGATTCTTGAACTGAGAAGGGTCGCGGAAGGCGAGGTGGATGGCATTACCGACGATGGCGGCGGCAGCAAGAACAAAGATCAAGGGTGTCCACGGATAGCCGGGAAGGCGATAAGGAATCGGCCGGCTCGCCGAGGCCCGGCGGATGGGGAAAATGGCCGCGGCGCCGAGGCCGTAAAAAATCCATCCCACAAAAATCACGCCGCCAATCAACTCCGAAAATTTTCCAGCACACGTCAGCACTGCCGACCACACGCCGAGAGCCACGATAGCGAAGGCCGGGGTGTGAAATCTCTCGTGCACGACCGCGAGCTTTTTGAAGAAGAGGTCGTCCTGCGCCATGGCGTAAAAGACACGCGGCGCAGTGAGGATGACGCTGTTCGTGGCGCTGAACGTGGAGACCAGAATGGTGAGCGCCACGAGTTTGCCGGCCCAGGAACCGAAGACCTCGCCGACGGCGGTGGCGGCGATCGCGTCGCTGGCGGTGGCTCCGGCGGGACCAAGGGCCACGAGGTAGGCGAGAACGGCAATCATGTACAAGCCAGCGAGCAGCAACGAACCGGAAAGAAACGCGCGGGGGAAATTTCTTTGCGGATCGAGCACTTCGCCGGCGCTGTAGGTGCCGAACTGCCATCCTTCGTAGGCCCAGAGGACGGCAATCATCGCCAGGCCGAAATTGGAGAAGAGCGCAACCCCGTGCTGTGTTGTGCCCATCGCCAAGGGGATTTCGCGAGCATGATGACCCCGAGCGAGAAGCACCATACTCAGGACAACAATGATTGCAACCTTTACGAGGGTGGTCCAATTCTGGAGGTCGGCGCTCTTGCGTGTGCCCCAGATATTCACGACGGTGACGACGGCGATCATCACCACAGCAACGATTGTTGAGGCCAGAAGCGATAGCGGAATGATTTCGGAAAGGTAGCGGCTGAAAGCGCGGGCGAGCGCCGCGACCGAACCGCTGGCGATGACCAGGAAGAGACACCAGCCATAGAGGAATGCAGGAAGACGGCCGAAACCGTCGCGGATGAAACAGTAAAGACCTCCGGCCTCCGGATTGCAGGCGGCAAGCTCGGCGTAAGTGAGCGCCCCTAGAAGAGAAAGGACACCGCCAACAAGCCAGACGAGCAGGGAGAGACCGACAGAGCCGTCAAGCTGGCGGAAAATGAGCCCGGGAGTGAGAAAGATGCCGGAACCAATAACCGACCCGATGAAGAGCAGCAGAAGATCTCGAAGCCGAAGTGTGCGGACGAGTTGAGGCACGGTCAAGCCGGCGCGGCATAGCGCGTTCAGATGGTAGGCATCATAACCGGAGATTTAAAGCGGTCAATGGGAAGTTGGAGAAAAGTAGAGCGGCGCGGGCATGAAACAGAGGAGAAAGATGAGAAGTGCAAGAAACGCTCCCCATCGGCGATACGGATCGAGCAGGGCGGGATCGTAAATGGGCGCGATGCGAAGGAAACGCATGCCGAGAAGCAGGGTTCCCCAAACGTACCAGCCTTGCCAGAAACCGAATAGCCCGAGCGAGATGAGCACAAGAGGAAGAAAGACGGACATGTGGCGGTGTACGCGCGCGCTCAGGGAACGCAGAATGTGGCCGCCGTCAAGCTGGGCAACAGGCAGAAGATTGAGTGAAGTGGCGAAAAGCCCGACCCAGGCGGCGCGGCCAACTGGATGAAGCAAGAGCGCGCCGGGGGAAATGCCGGGATGCAGCCAGGCCGCAAAGAGACGCAACAGAAGAGGAGTGCCGAAGGCCAAGTCGACGTTACGCGTGTCGTCAAGGCCGGGAACGATTCTCGCATGGAGTGCGCCGTAGGCCAGTGCGGGAACCGCCAGAAAGAATCCCACAAGCGGACCGGAGGCGCCTACGTCAAACAGTGCCCGAGTGGAGCGAATCGGCGAACGAATCAGAATAAATGCGCCGAACGTGCCCATCAGCGACGGGAAGGGAAGGAAAAAAGGATAGCTGGCGCGGATGTGATGATAACGGCAGGCGAAGAAATGGCCGAGCTCATGAGCCAGCAGAATGGTGAGCAAGGTGAGGGCGAAAGGCAGGCCGGCAGCGAGGGCCGCGGGATGTTTGTAGAAGAGGGTAAAGGCGTTTAGAAACTCGTCGAGCGAAACAGCCTGGTTCTGTTCGTAAGCGACGGCAAATTGTGTGCCGGCAACCAGGCAGGTGCAAAGAGTAAGAAGAAACAAGACGACGGCAATGAAGAGCGTCTTGAGCGAGGGGCGAGGCGGAACGGTTATATACGTCGTCGGGCCGAAGGGAATGGCCCGCCAACCGCCGTTGACTGGGATGGACGGCGGTGGATTTTCTGGAAGCGGTGTGGTCACGAAAATGTCTAGCGCTTGAAGCGAAATCGCACTAGTCAGTACAGCATAGCTGAAGGGTTTCGCGCCAGTTTCGAATTGGCGAGAGGTTTGTTTGTCTGCATTGTTTGAGACAGGACGAAGTGCGGTTATTCCGCTTTCTTCACTTCTTCGATGCCCTGAAGTTCCTTGCCGGGTTTGAAGCGGACAGCTTTGCCCGGCGGAATGCTCACCTCTTCGCCGGTGCGGGGATTGCGGCCGATGCCGGTCTTGCGCGGCTTCACACTGAAGACGCCGAAGCGGCGGAGTTCGATGCGCTGGCCGCGGCCGAGAGCCTGCTTCAACGATTCGAAGACGGTCTCGACGGCTTGCTCGGCTTTGGTGCGGCTGATGTTCGTCGTAGCGACGACAGCGTTTACGATATCCAGCTTAATCACGCGATCCTCCCGCGCTTCCGAGCCAGATGCTAGAGGGTGCGGCGCAGGTTGTCAAGGACGTGGGGGGTCATCTACACTGAACATCTTTTGGCGCTCTCGTTCGAATCATTTTGGTGTAGCGACAGATCGAAGAGACAAGTCTAAGGTAAATTTTGGGAGGAATGGATGGCCGTCAAGCCAGACCGCTGGATCCGGCGCATGTCGCTGGAGCACAAGATGATCGAGCCGTTTACGGACCGGCAGGTGCGCGAGGGAGTGATTAGTTACGGTGTGTCGTCGTACGGCTACGATATCCGCGTGGCCGATGAGTTCAGGATTTTCACGAATGTGAACTCGACGATTGTGGACCCCAAGCATTTCGATCCGCGGTCACTGGTGGATTACCAAGGCGACGTGTGCCTCATTCCGCCGAATTCTTTTGCTCTGGCGAGGTCAGTGGAATATTTCCGGATTCCCCGCAACGTATTGACGATTTGCCTGGGCAAATCGACGTATGCGCGGTGCGGGATCATCGTGAACGTTACGCCATTCGAACCAGAGTGGGAAGGCTTCGTGACGCTGGAAATCAGCAACACGACGCCGCTGCCTGCGAAGATTTACGCCAATGAAGGGCTGTGCCAGGTGATCTTCTTCGAATCCGACGAAGATTGTGAAGTGAGCTACAAGGACAAGAAGGGGAAGTACCAGTCGCAGAGCGGGATTGTGTTGCCGCGCCTGTAAGGATCGCGCCCGGATTTGACGTCGGAGCGTGGAAGGGTGGAATTGTTTCTGGTATCGGTTGCCCTGGGGAAGGGGGACGCTTTTTGCAAGACTAAGGGAGCGTGACAGTATCGAGTGGATAGCCACGTTCGCGCCAGGCATCCAGGCCCCCCTGCAGCGGCCGAATCCGCTTGATGCCGTTCTTTCTGAGGAGCAACGCCACACGGGCGCTGGTGGCTTCGTTTGGTCAAGTACAGTAGAGGATTACTTCGCGATCGCGCGGCAAACGGTCGCTCTTCTGCTCCAGCTCATTGGAGTCCATGCGGAACGCGCCCGGGATGGTTTCAGGATCGGCTTCGAAGTCCATCGAGTGGCGCAGGTCGACAATGACCAGTTCTTCGCCGGCGTCGAGTTTTTCCTTCAATTCCTCCGGGGTGATGCGCGAGATGCGCAGCTCGCGCAGAAAGCGCTGGCGGGCGACAAACTTATATGCGATGTAGGCAGCCAGGGCGCCGAGGAGGAGGACCAGGAGCCAGCCGCCGAGCGCGGCGAGATGCTCTGCTACGCGCTCGATCTGACCGCTGAATATATAGCCCAGGCCGAGGAACGTACCCGCCCAGAGAAATGATCCCAAGGCATCGAAGAACAGGAAGCGCCGCGGACGCATGTGAAAGATGCCGGCAAGGGGAGGTGCGACGGTGCTCAAGCCAGGCAGAAACTTGGCCAGCAGAAGCGAGCGCGCGCCCTGCTTCGAAAAAACGCCTTCGGTGCGGCGAACGCAAGAATCCGGCTCAAGCGAAATCTTGCAGAGAAGCTGGAGGATCTTGATGCCTTTACGGCGGCCTAGCTGATACCAGATGGAATCCGCTGCCACCGCCGCCAGGATAACGTAGAACAGGGAGGCAAAAAAACTCAGGTGGCCAGTGCCCGCGAGCGCGCCCGCCGCGAGCAACAGCGGCATGGAGGGTAGCGGTAGCCCAACCTGCTCGACGAAAACCCATCCGAGCAACACTACGTATCCATGATGGAGGAGAAATTCGAGCGTGCGGTGCATGGCGGGGCGGGGTGTGCAATCTCCGGTTATTTCGTTGCGAAAGGAGCAGTATGCCCCCACTGACCGGCCATAACAAATTCGGCAATCGGTTTGCGTGTCCTGGGTGCCATCTCGCGATCCTTCAAAGGCGGAGGCAAGGAAGCTGGATCGCCCGGGTAGCCCAGGGCGATCGCGGCGATCGCTTCCCATCCCGCGGGAATCCCAAACAATTGGCGCGCTTTTTCCGGATCAAATCCGGCCATCTGGTGGACGGCCAATCCCTGCGCGGTCGCTTCCACAGAGAGCCAGGCCGTTGCCGCGCCAAGGTCGTATTGAGCGTTGCGGTTGGGGGCGTTGTTCTTCGCAAATGCCAGTTCCGCGACGGCGATCGCCATCACCGGAGCGCTCTTGGCCCAATTGGCATTGAATTCCACAAGGACGCTCAGCATTCTCTCAAAGCTGTCCTGTTCGTCTCTGGTCGCTACGAGATACGCCCAGGGCTGCTCGTTATAACTCGAGGGCGCCCACCGAGCCGCCTCGAAAAGGCTGCGTAGAACGTTTTGTGGAACAGACGTATTGGCGAAAGCGCGCGGGCTCCAACGCTCGCGAATTAGCTTGTGGACTGGATAATCAGTAGGGGCTGGCTTGTTCATGATTTCCATCTCTTCCATTGACAGACCTTTGTTAGATGATTCAAGCCCAGCGGGCGGGTGCATTCACACCACCCGCCCTTTTTCCAAACCGCACCGGATATAGCCTTGTTAGTTAGCGGATTTCGCCGGCGCTTGTTTGATCATTTCCGCGTCGATGGTGATATTGACATCGTCACCGACGACCACACCGCCGTTGTCCAAGGTGGCGTTCCACTTCACGCCGAAGTCCTGGCGGTTGATTCTTGACGAGGCGCTGGCCGCGACCCGTTGATTGCCCCAGGGATCTTTCATCGGAGCCGTCGGGCCTTCAACGTCGAGCACGGCCTCCTTAGTGGTGCCGCGAATGGTGAGATCACCGGTGACTTTGAGCTTTCCGGGAGCGATCTGTTCGACCTTCTTGGATTTGAAAGTCATGGTTGGGAAGTGCGCGACGTCAAAGAATTTGTCGCTGCGCAGATCGTTGTCACGGGCGGGCTCGCGCGTATCCACGGTCGAGACGTCAATGGTGACGTCGACGGTGGATTTGGTGACGTCCTTGTCGTCCAGCACAAGCGTGCCGTTGACCTTGCTGAAAGCTCCGCGCACGGTGGAGATGGCCATATGACGAACCGAAAACTGCGCGGACGAATGCTGCGGATCAATCTTCCACTCGGAGGTGGCCGCGCCGGCAGTCAGTGACAGAACGGCTGCGAGCCCGGCGGCTACTGCGATTCGAGATAAATAGTTTTCCATGTTCTTCTCCTTCTCGCTTTTTTTGATGGGACATTCGAAATTCGCCCCGAAAGAACTACGCAGTCTTGCGGACGCGGACTTCTTCCAGCAGATCATAAAGAATCTTAAGGCGTGTGGCCGACATGTGCCGGAACTGGCGCTTATGAAGATCGTAAACCGGCTGGTCGAATGTTTTTAGAAGGCTGAGTCCTTGCGCAGTGATGCGCGTCTTTACCACGCGGCGATCGTCGGACTGGCGCTCCCTGGTGATCAGGCCGCGCTTTTCCATGCGGTCGAGGAGCCGCGTCATGTCCGGGTCGTGAGAAATCATACGCTCGCCGATGGCACGGCAAGCCAGGCCACTCGGCTCGGCCCCGCGAAGAATGCGCAGGACGTTGTATTGCGCACCCGTAAGCCCCGCGGCTTTCAAAAGCTGTTCTGCTTCCTGGCCGAGGGTGTCGGCGGTTTGCAAGAGCGACACAAAAACGCGTTTCTCCAGGGAGACGGAAGAACTGGAGAATTTGAACCGCCTGCTCACAACCGCAAGATAGTCGTTATAACGACTAATGTCAAGAGGAAAGAATCCCGGCTCAGGAAGGCCGATCGGTCTATGGCTTCCGCAGCGGCCGAAGGTGAATCTCGCTCAGGAAACTTCGTGGACCTTGCGTGACGATGGCTTCCACAGCGTGGGCAACATCTTCGGGGCTCAATCCTTTCGACGAGTCCTTGGGGCCGCGGCCGGAGAATTCTGTGGCCACGCTTCCCGGACAGATCACACTGACGCGGATACCGTGTTCCCGGAGATCTTCCGCCAGGCAGCCAGAAAGACCGACGACACCCCATTTGGAGGCGCAATAGATGCCGCCGCCAGCGAATGCGTTTTTGCCGGCCAGAGAACTGATGTTGACGATGTCGCCCGAACCGCGGCGGATCATGGAAGGCGCCACAGCACGAGAGAGGAGAAAGACGCTCTTAAGATTGGTATCCAGCACGCGATCCCAATCGGCCTCGGTTTTTTCGTGGGCCGGGCCGAACAGGCCGATGCCGGCGTTGTTGACGAGGATGGTGATGGGACCTAGCGCGGCCTCCGTCTTGGCAATCAGATCGGTGATGTCGGCACCTTTTGTGACGTCGGCTATCTGGTTATGCACGGGCCGGCCGATTCTTGCCAGCCCCCGTCCTGACTCCTCGAGTGCCGCGCGATCCCGTCCACAAATTGAAACGGCGGCTCCCAGCATGGCCAGCCGATACGCGATGGCGCGACCGATGCCACGGCTCCCCCCGGTGACAAGCGCCACACCGCCCCTCAGCGGCTTCCTTACGCGGGAAGCTCCATCTGTTCTGCTTATTACAGCCATGAGAATTCTCCCTCGTAAGGGCCACTCTTTTTGTGCGACACTCATCCTATCACCAGAGTTTTCCGCAGTACTGGGGTCCCCTGGTAGCCGTGAGGGAATCAAATAGAAAACCCGCTATCCGCATGGAGAAATTTCCTCAGGTTATCAAGTCAACGAAAGGGAACGTCTTGCGGATAGGGTGCGGGTTTCCCTATAATCCCATGGTTTTCCGAAACAAACCGATTCCTGGCAGAAGCATTCTGGGGTGCACCGGAAGCAGAATACTCAGGCTTGCAGTTTGAGCGAGGAGAAATGGGAATGAACGCAACACGAACACTGGCGGGGCTCGCGATGATGGCAACCCTTTTCCTGATTGCTGGAAGCCGGCTGGGTGCATTCGCGCAAGCGCCGGCGACGGGTCAAGATGCGGGAGCGGCCAAGGGGCCGAAGTACACACAGGCGGAATACAACGCCGAGCAGGCGTGCGCGGCCGAGAAAGTTCCGGCGGCCATTATCAAGTGTGCGGATGATTTTGTCGCGAAGTATCCAAATTCGGATCTCCTCGTTTACATCTATCCGCTTTACTATCGCGCTTACACGCAGCTCAAGAATCCTCAAAAGGTGATCGAGTACGCGGACAAGCTGGTGGCGCTGGGTGACAAGGCGGAGCCGGGAATCCGGTACGAGGCGCTCTACGCCCGGGCCCTTTCCTACGCGGGCCTCAACATCAAAGAGACGGACCCGGCGGCAAAGGAGCTGGCAACCAAGGGCCGAGAAGCGGCGCTGCTCGGACTGAAGACGCTCGATGAATTGAAAAAGCCGGACACGATGTCCGCCGAGGACTTTGCTAAACAGAAACAGCAGCCCGCCATTCTCTTCAATTACACTGCAGGCAGCGCGGCGATGACCATGAAGGACTACGCCGCCGCGGTGGCTTCTTTCAAGGCTGTACTGGCGTTGAATCCAGATGACCCTGTCACCAGCTACAACTTGGGCCGAGCCTACCAGGCCATGTCACCACCGCAGCAAATGGACGCCTTCTGGGCATTCGCGCGGGCGGTAACGGCGAAGGGCGCGACGGAAGCTCAGTCCAAGCAGATCAAGGGTTATGTGCGCAAGTTGCTGGCCAATTACCAGGGCGGAACCGTTTGCGACAGTCTGACAGATGCAGAGCTGAATGAGCTTCTGCAACTCGCCGGAAGCTCGGCGGAGCGTCCAGCCAGCTACTCGTTACCAAGTGCGGCGGACCTCTCTGCTGCCCAGAAGGACATGACCATTGCGTCGGTGGTCACGGACCTGAAGGCCGGGGGTGACAAGAGCAAATTGACTTGGCTGGCATCCTGCGGCCTGGAGTTTCCCGAAGTGCCGGGCAAGGTGATCGAAGTCGTGCCCGGTACGGACGCCATCGTTCTGAAGATTGCCTTCGTGACGAGCGATGCAGAGTTCGATGCCGCCACCACCCCCAACATGGACGTGAAAGTCGTCGGCCAGCCCGAAGCGGCACGCGTGGAAAAGGACAGCGCTGTCCACTTTACGGGCACGCTGACTGCCTACGATCCCGAACCGGCGTTTTTCCTGCACTGGGAAAAGGCCAAAGTGAAGGAAGAAGATATTCCGAAGGAGAAGGCAGCGCCAAAGAAGCCCGTGCGGAAGCCGGCAGCGAAAAGGCCAGCAGCAAAACCGAGCTAGTCTTCTCCAGCTTCGCTAGACTTGGTTGAGAACACGGCTCCCCGGCCAATCTGGGGAGCCGTATTCGTTCTTGCAAGTCATTGGAGTTCGGTCAGCGCGCATACCGGCGGTGACCGTTCGAATCGAGCTTGTACTCGTCGATCTTGCGGCTCAACGTATTACGGTGAATGCCAAGAATTTCGGCAGCGCGGGACTGGTTGCCGTTCGCGCGGTCCAGAACACGTTTGATGAAGCGCTTTTCGAATTCGCCGACCGCTTCTTCAAACAGAATCCCGCGCTCCACCATCTGATTGACAAGCCCTTCCAATTGATCTTTCACCATGGCACGCTCCGCTCGATAACTTACGGCCCGGCTTGCTAGTCCAATTCGTGGCCGGCCAGGATGCGATAGGCTTCCCGGTACTTGCCGCGAGTAGCCTCCACGACCTCAGGAGGAAGTTCCGGGCCGGGCGGGGTTTTCGGCCACTGCATTCGCTCGAGATAGTCGCGAACAAACTGCTTGTCGAAGGATGCCTGAGGACCGCCGGGGCTGTATTGGGCAGCGGACCAGAAGCGGGAAGAATCGGGCGTGAGGGCTTCGTCGATCCAGATCAATTGGTTGTTGAGCAGGCCGAACTCGAATTTGGTGTCGGCGAGAATAACGCCGCGTGGCTCGGCATAAGCCGCAGCGCGGCGGTAGAGTTCCAGGCTCACGCCGCGGACTTTCTCGGCAAGTTCCTTGCCGATGAGTGATGCGGCGTATTCGAAAGAGATGTTTTCGTCGTGGCCGGTGGCGGCTTTCGTTGCGGGCGTAAAGATGGGCTCTGGCAACCGGTCGGATTCGCGCAAACCGGCAGGCAGCTGGAGGCCACAGATTTTTCCCGTGGTGCGATAGTCCTTCCAACCCGAGCCGGAGACGTAACCGCGTGCCACGCATTCAATCGGCAGCGGCTGCGTCTTTCGAACGATCATGGAACGGCCTGTGAGTTCGTCCTTGAACTTGTCGAAGGGAGGAGGAAATTCAATGGCGCTGAGGACGTGGTTGGGAATTACATCCTTCAACAATTGGAACCACAAAAGAGAAAGCTGCGTCAGGACGCGGCCCTTGTCGGGAATCGGCGTGGGCAGAATGACGTCAAAAGCGGAGAGACGATCGGTGGCCACGATGAGGAGCTGGCCGCCGAGATCGTAGATGTCACGGACCTTGCCACGCGCGGCGGGCTGCAGGCCGGTGAAATGCGTTTCGCTCAAAACTCTCATGGCAGGAATAGCTGGCACAGAGAAAGTTCTCCCGACAAAGTGAGAAGCATTCTAGCGCAGCGCGACGCGAAGTCAAAGGGACGCGGTGGGAATTTTTGCGAAAAGACATAACAAAAAATTATGCAGCTTGCAGTGAGGAAAGTGGCCGGGGCGTAACATTCCTTCGCGCTGGACCAGGCTGCCCCACTTCTTGTCAAATGCGGAGCGAATTTAGGCCGCCGAGGCTGCCGCGGCATGCTGCTTTGGCGCCGACGATTCCGGCTCTTCCCAGCGCACACTGACGAGTTTCGAGACGCCGGGCTCCTGCATGGTCACGCCGTAAAGCACACTGCCCATCTCCATGGTCTTGCGGTTGTGCGTGACGATGATGAACTGCGTCTGGCCGCTCATCTCGCCGATCAGGCGCGTGAAGCGCCCGACGTTGGCTTCATCGAGCGGCGCATCGACTTCATCAAGGATGCAGAACGGGCTTGGCTGGTAACGGAAGATAGCAATGAGCAGCGCCAGCGCAGCCATGGCCTTTTCGCCGCCCGAGAGCAACAACACGTTTTGCAGCCGCTTGCCTGGAGGTGAAGCGACGATGTCGATGCCGGCGTCGCCGGAGCTGTCCGGCTCGGTCAGACGCATCTCCGCCATGCCGCCGCCGAAAATGGTGTGGAAGGCTTCGGAGAAGCTCTTGTTGATGGCGTGGAAGGCGTGCTCAAACTTTTCCTTGGTGGCGAAGTCGAGCTCGGCAATGGCCTGCTGGGTGTCCGCAATCGACTGCAAAAGATCGTCGCGCTCGCGCGTCAGGAATGTGAAGCGCTGCTCGCACTCGTTGAACTCTTCGAGCGCCATCATGTTAACGGGGCCCATCGATTCTATGCGCTCCTTCATCTCGCGGTAGTTGGTTTCAGCGATGGCCAGCTCTTCGCCGGACATGAAGGCCGCTTCTGTGGCGATCAGATCCTCTGGTTGCGCGTTTACCTCGCCCATACACGTTTCGCGCAGGTGCTGACGGTCGGAATCATTCTTGGCCCGGTCAACTTCCGCGTGGCTGCGCTGCTCGCGAACTTCCTGCAGCGACTGACGGCC
>WNGI01004459.1_pt1 | contig 12540 bp, 10 predicted proteins | sample 5400621 | NCBI WGS metagenome assembly WNGI01 (sample SAMN13153374, study PRJNA577476) | soil metagenome | isolation source: 20 cm soil or saprolite under Garry oak tree replicate 1 | place: USA:California | collected 2016-06-15 | reverse complement strand
GATCTTACCGGGCGTATCGCAGGTAAATATCTACGGCGTTCAAGGCGCCATTCGAATCAAGGCCGATCCCGCGGCGCTCGCCGCGCGCGGGCTGACGATGGACGATCTGGCGAGTGCGATCAAAGCGGGCACAGTTTACTCAGGTGCCGGCCAGTTCGATGGCACTCATCGCACGTTTGTGCTGCAACCGAACGGACAGATCGCCACCGCCGAAGGCTATCGCAATCTGATCGTGGCAAAAAACAAAGACGGCTCGCCCGTTCATTTGCGTGACATCGCGGACGTGCGGCAGAGCGTGCAGGACGAACGCATGTCGCGTACCTTTTGGGCGCGCGGATTCAATCCGCCCGGCTCGGTGGTCGTGCTCGCAGTGTCCCGGCAAGCGGGCGCGAACGCAGTGCAAGTCGCCAATTCGGTTAAAGCTCTTTTCCCTGAGATTCGTGCAAGTTTGCCCGGTTCGATCACGTTGGTGCCGGTCTTTGATCGTTCGCAAACGATTGTCAATTCGGTCCATGACGTGCAGTTCACGCTCGTCATCGCGTTCATTCTGGTGGTGCTGGTCATTTACGTTTTTCTCGGGCGCGCGACCGATACGTTGATTCCAGTCGTCGCATTACCCCTTTCGCTGCTGCTCACCGTCGCAGTGATGTACGTGCTCAACTTCTCAATAAATAACTTGACCCTGTTGGCGCTCACGCTGGCGATTGGCTTCCTGGTCGACGATGCGATTGTGTTTCTCGAAAATGTTGTCCGGCGCGCCGAGCACGGCGAACCGATTGTGCGGGCGGCTTTCAATAGCGCCGGCGAAATTTCCTTCACGATTCTTTCCATGACGCTGTCGCTCGCGGCAGTCTTTATACCACTTGTGTTTTTGCCCGGCCTCCTGGGACGAATTTTCCGCGAATTCTCCGTGACCATCATCGTTGCCATTCTGGCATCCGGTCTCGTGTCGTTGACGCTCACGCCCTTAATGTGTGCAAGGATGCTGCGGGAACATCAGCCCGGTCACAAGCGCAGCCGAATGGAGCGATGGACTACTGATTTCATCAAACGAATTATTGCCGGCTACGGCCGGGCGCTCGATTGGTTTCTCGATCGCGCCTATCTCGCCGTCCCGATCCTATTGGCCTGCATCGTCGGGCTCTGGTTTTTCTTTAGCCATCTGCCGTTCACGCTTTTGCCGATTGGTGACAGCGGTTTCGCGCGCGGGGTGTTCATTGCCCTGGAGGGTTCGTCGCCGGCGCAGATGCGGGCGTATCAGCAACAGGTAAACGAAAAACTCAAAGCCGATCCAAACGTTCAGCAGTTCTTTACTCTCGCAGGGTTTGCATCGCGCACCGCTGCTTCGCAGGGCCTCATGTTTGTGATCTTCAAGCCGCGAGAAGAACGGCCGCCGATCGATCAGTGCGCTCTGCAAATCCAGAGGACGCTCAGCACGATTCCCGGCATCACGGGAGTGTTGTCGCCGCAGCCGGTCTTGCAGATCAACGTCGGCGCGACCAACCAAACCCAGGGTCAGTACGCCTACACCATCAGCGGTATTGTGCCGCAGGATGTTTACGCAGCCGGTGATCAGCTGATGGCGAAGCTGAAAAATTTCAAAGGATTCGCCTCTGTTCGCTCCGACTATTACAACACGACGCCCAATCTCGCCGTCGACATCGATCGCGAGCGCGCCGCTACTTACGGCGTCTCCACTTCTGCGGTGCAAAGTTTGTTGCGAAATGCGTACTCACAAAACTACGTCTACCTCATCAAGGAACCTGACGACCAGTATCAGGTGATCCTGGAAGTCAAAGACAATGAGCGTGCCAAACCCGCAGACCTGGACAATCTTTACGTTCGCAGCAATGCAGGCTCGACCATCACGTCGGGCAATGCGGCGAGCAGCGGCATCGTCACGACGAACGGACCTGGCAGCAATCTGGTCCCGATGCGCGCGGTAACCTCGGTCAAAGAGATCGTCGGCCCGCAAGCCGTTAACCACTTCAATCAGTTCACCAGCGTCACCATCAACTTCAATCTGCTTCCGAACGTCGCGATCGGCGATGCGACCAAGTTTATTGAAGACTCATTTGCGCAGGTGCATCAGCAATTCCACGGGATCCAGGCCACATTCCAAGGCGAGGCGTTGGTCTTTCGCCAGCTGTTCCAGGCGCTGCCGCTTCTGCTCTTGGCCGCGATTTTTGTGATGTACATTATCCTTGGAATTCTTTACGAGAGTTATGTTCACCCGATCACCGTCCTATTTCCTGCGATCGTGCCGGCAGTTGTCGGAGGATTATTCACGCTCTGGGTCTTCGGATCGACGTTGTCACTTTACAGCGTTGTCGGCTTATTCCTGCTGCTCGGGATAGTGAAGAAGAACGGCATTCTGGTTGTCGATTTTGCTTTGCAACGAATCGACGAAGGGTGGGACCTGCGTGCGGCAATCCATGAAGCGAGCATGGAACGTTTTCGTCCGATCATGATGACCACTCTCGCAGCACTGATGGGCGCGGTGCCGCTCGCACTCGGTTTTGGTCAGGACGCCTCGTCGCGACGGCCGCTCGGCTTGGTCATTGTCGGAGGACTCATTTTTTCGCAGATGGTTACGCTGTTCGTTACCCCGGTGATCTACCTCTGGCTCGAGTGGTTCCAGGAGCACGTGCTCGACAAGGTGCCATTCCTTCGGAGCAAGCACACGCATCACGAAGGGGAGCCGGTGCCAGCGACGGATGATGGCGAGGTTCAGCCGGAACCGGCTACAGTCCACTGATTCCGTGGTGCTGTAGCGTGCGCTTTCCTCAGCGCATCAACTCAACGCGGCCAGAAAATCCGCTGAGGACAGCGGACGCTACAGCCGTGTGCCCCTGAGGTTCGTTATCCATTCCAGCTTCGCGATTCCTCATCCGCAGTTTATCCTAGAGCATGCGAGCGATGGTTCTGGATAACCCAAGAAAGTCGCTGCAATTGCGCGATGTGCCAAAACCGAAGCCGGGGAGGGGACAATTGCTCGTGCACGTTGCGACATGCGCAGTTTGCCGGACCGATCTCCATGTCGTCGATGGCGAATTGCCGGATCCAAAGCTGCCCCTGATTCTTGGCCATCAAATTGTCGGGCGCGTACAAGAGATCGGCGAGGAAACAGATCCGAAATTCCAGTTCGGAGATCGCGTGGGAATTCCGTGGCTAGGCTGGACGGATGGCGAGTGCGCTTATTGTCGATCGGGCCGGGAGAATCTGTGCGACAACGCGCGTTTTACTGGCTACACGATCAACGGCGGCTACGCCGAATTCACCGTCGCCGATGCGCGGTTCTGTTTTCCTCTGCCAGACCGCTACAATGATGTCGAAGTTGCGCCGCTGCTCTGCGCTGGGCTGATCGGGTATCGTTCCTATCGCAAAACAGGCAATGCGCGCCGCCTAGGTATCTACGGTTTCGGCAACGCCGCGCACTTGATCGCGCAGGTTGCGCTTTATGAAGGACGCGATCTTTTCGTATTTACGCGACCAGGCGACACGAAAACGCAGCAAAACGCGAAAACGCTAGGCGCAAAATGGGCTGGAGGCTCGGACGAGATGCCGCCGGAAAAGCTGGATGCTGCAATTATCTTTGCCTCGGTTGGCCCGCTTGTCCCAATGGCGCTGCGCGCCCTCGCCAAAGGCGGCATCGTGGTCTGCGGCGGAATTCACATGAGCGACATCCCTTCATTTCCCTATGCCGATCTCTGGGAAGAACGAGTTATCACTTCAGTCGCGAACCTGACCCGTCGCGACGCTGACGAATTTCTCGAGCTTGCGCCGCGCGTTCCGGTGAAAGCGCACACCAAAACGTTCCCCTTGGAACAAGCCAACACTGCTCTTGATCGATTTCGCGCCGGCAAACTGAGTGGGACCGCTGTTCTTGTGATGGATGCGAACTGACACTGCAGTGACGGCGTGTGGTAGGTTGATCGCACGTTTATAGGGCGTTTCTGCGAAACGCCGCCGACACATTGCCGTCCGCTCACTTTGTCGAGGAAAATTTTGCGGTCGTTGAGCGTTCCTCAGACTCTAGCGCATTCCCACGCGTGCACGAGCAGCCAACGGTTTCACAAAATTGCCCGGAATCCGCTTTTCGTCGTCTGGAGCTGAACCGGCCGCGTCGGCGAGCGCTGCTTCCTCTGGTGAGAGGAGCGGTTTGAAGCGGTTCTTATCGATGGCTTTCATGAACGCTTCGTGCGGGGAGACGATGCGTTTTTCGAGCAGCGCCCAAATCGCGTCATCCATGAATTGCATCCCTTGCGCTTTCCCGGAAACGATTACGTCCTGGAGCTTTTGTGTTGCGCCTTCGCGAATGATGGCGGCAACAGCTGCGCTGGCGATCAGAATTTCATTGACGGCGATGCGGCCTGGCCGATCCGACCTTTTCAAAAGCAATTGGGCTACGACACCACGAAGCGAGTTTGCCAGCATGGCGCGTGCCTGTGCCTGGCGATCGGCGGGGAAAGCGTCTATCATACGATCAACTGTCTTGCGCGCGTTATTGGTGTGCAGCGTGCCGATCACGAGAAGGCCGGTCTCGGCCGCGGTGAGGGCGAGCGAAATGGTTTCCAAGTCGCGCATCTCGCCTATGAGCACAATATCGGTGTCCTCTCGCAGTGAGGCCTTGAGCCCAGCGGCAAACGAGATTGAGTCGCCCGGCACTTCCCGCTGCGTGATAATGCTGCGCTTACTATCGTGCACGAACTCGATCGGTTCCTCGATTGTCACAACGTGCTTGGAAAAGTTTTGATTTATGAAGTCGATGAGCGCCGCCTGTGTTGTTGTTTTGCCGGAACCCGTTGGGCCCGTGACGAGAACAAGCCCACCGCGCAAGTAAGCAAATTCCTTAATCACCACTGGAACACCCAGCTCCTCGAGACTCAAAATCTTGGTAGGAATCAATCGAAAAGCCGCGGCATAACCGTTCGACTCCTTAAAGTAGTTGGTGCGGAATCGAGAGTCCTTATCCATCTGGTAAGCAAAATCGAGATCGCCGTGTTCCTGGAAAATCTCCCAATTCTGCGGGCCGCAAACTTCGCTGAGCATTTGGGTGGCTTCCTCCCGTGAAATCGGCTCGTCCCGGGTGGGCATGATATCGCCGTGCGTGCGTATTTTTGGCGGTTGCCCCTCTCCGATATGCAAGTCGGACGCACCCTGCCGGACGACGAGCTGAAGAAATTGATCGATGTAAGCCATTGGTTAATGACGAATGACGAATGACGAATGACGAATGAATGACAATCCATAAATGACAAATGGTTGTCTCCCAACCGCTGTCACCTTTCGGTTGTCGTCATTGAAATTTGTTTCGGTCTTCGTCATTCGTGCTTTGTCATCTTCCCACATGCTGGCGCATGAGTAGTTTTTGGTCGGCGCGTTCGTAAGCTTCCTCGGCGCTAATCAGTCCGCGATCATAAAGATCGATCAGCGCGTCATCCATCAAACGCATGCCTTGTTTTTTGCCGGTCTGAATAATGCCTGGCAGCATGTACGTTTTCGCTTCCCGAATCACATTGGCTACCGCCGGCGTATTGGTGAGAATTTCCAGCGCGAGCACCCGACCGGTTCCATCTTTTTTTGGTATCAACTGGTGGCTAATGACGCCACGCAACGACTCCGCTACCATCACCCGGATGTGTTCCTGTTGGTCGGCGGGAAAAACGTCGAGCAGTCGATCAAGTGTGCGTGAGGCATTACTGGTGTGCAATGTTGCGAGCACAAGATGTCCGGTTTCGGCCGCAGTAATTGCGAGTGAAATCGTTTCCAAGTCGCGCATTTCGCCGACCATGATCACGTCTGGGTCTTCCCGGAGAGAAGCGCGCAACGCCGTGCCGAAGGACTCGGTATGCGTGAAGACTTCGCGTTGACTGACATGGCAATTTCTCGATGTGATGACGTATTCGATCGGGTCCTCAAGCGTGATGATGTGATCGTGCCGTTCCATGTTTATTTGCTCGATCATTGCCGCGAGCGTGGTTGATTTACCAGTGCCAACCGAACCTGTGGCGAGAATCAGGCCATTCTGGTAACGGGTGAGTAACTTGAGATGCTCCGGCAATCCGAGTTCGTCCATGGTTCGGACATAGGTATTGATCACGCGAAAAACAATTTCAATCCCCAGTCGCTGCCGAACCACGCTAACTCGGTAACGAGCGAACTGGTTCGCATAGGCAAAGTCGGAATCGCCGCGTGAATTGAGTTCCTCCTTGTACACTTCGGGCATGAAAGCCTCTGCCAAGGCTGCCGGTTGCTCTCTGGTAAAAACTGGGGCGTCCGGCCACATCGGCTCCAACGTTCCATGTACCCGCCAGATTGGCGGCGCGGCTACGCCCAAGTGAACATCCGAGGCGCCGGCCTTTTGTCCGATCTCGAGATAGTCGTCCACGTGACCGAGCGGATGTGATTCAACTGCGATGGCCGGAACGAGAGTCGTTGCGATCATGGCTGCGTGCGGAAATAATTACGCAGCCCAGCCGAGCGCGTAAATCTTAAAAGGAGACGCATCTGATGCCACTCATTAGACGCATGGGACTTATGTTTTGCGGCGCGATCGCCCGCCAAAGTCCGTGAGCCGGTTTTTCACGAACTCGACAATCACTGGCCGAACCAGGTTTGCCGCGATTTTCAGCATACCCAGAGCAACGCCGTTTTCGACGAGCTTCTTCTGTGATTTGCGGCCGCTTTTTGCGTCGACGTAGATTTTTTTCTTTCGCATCGGCGCCAGTGCGATGAGCGCACCTACAGCGGCTGCCGCTGAAAGCCAGGAAACCGTTTGTTCCCGAAATGATCTGCGGAATTTCGCCGGGAAATCCAATTCGTACTTCAGGCCGCGCAAATCGTGCGCGACACGTTCCCGGGACTGCCCGATTTCGGCCGTTAGCTCCTCGATGGATTTGTTGCGTCCAGATTTTTCAGCCATTCGCGATCCTTCTTTAATTCAGTCAGCGTCGCGCGAAAAAGCGGTTTGGTGATACGGCTGCGCGCGACAAGCAGCAAGACCAGCGCGACAATAAAATGCACTACGCCAGCAGCCAGCGCTACCCATGGCCATGAAATTCCAATGAGGTGCGCCAGTCCTACGACTGCGCCAGTGATGAGAAAAACGTAACCCAGCGCGCAAAGGAGCAGCGCAAAAATTACGCAACCCACCAGTATGAGCAGTTGTACCGCGGCGCCTTTAGATTCCTCGGCAAGCAGAGCAAAGCGGCTCTCAAAGAACCCTGCGAGCGCGTTCAGGAGCGCCAACAAGTTCTCAAGCAAACCGGCGTGTCCCGCGGGATTGCGGGACCGAGTGCTCTCGCTCATCATCTCCGAATTGTTTCGGAGTTAGCGGCGGAAAATCAGACCCAAGACGAACCCAATTCCGAGCGCACTGAAAATCGCCTTTGTCGGATTTTCACGCACGTATTGCTCTGCGTCTTCCTGGAATGTTCGGGCGCGATCCCTTGCATCACCCCATGCTTGTTCTGCTTTGCCGCGTGCCTCGCCCCAAGCCTGCTCGGCCTTGCCGCGGTACTCTTCGGCGAAAGCACCTGCGGCTGATTTCAAATCTTCCGCAGCTCTGCGGGCATGTTCCTTACTACTTTGCAACTTATCCTGGGCCTCCGGGGGGACGGACGTTTTCTGTTGTGACTTGTTTTCTTCTGCCATTGGTAATCTCCAGTTAATTTTCGTTTCAAGTATCCGCGCGCTTTGCCAAATCAGCAAACGCCGAGTTCTCGTTGAACGGTATTCGCGTTGAAGCGTTGAAGCGGATTTCTTTCTTTAAACGCTAAAACCGCGGTGCAGCGTTTATCACTGTTCACGGAAAATGATCCGCGCCTTTGTCAGATCATAGGGCGAAAGCTCCACAGAAACCTTATCGCCCGGGACGATGCGGATGAAATGCTTACGCATTTTACCCGAGATATGTGCAAGCACATTGCGCTGGCCGGGAAGATCAACGCGGAACATCGTGCCTGGTAACACCTGTGTTACTGTGCCCTCGGTAACGATTGGTCCTTCCTTGGCCATTGCGGCGAAGCATACCGCGGGAACGGCTACCCCTCAAGGATTGCGCAGCTGATCCAGCGAAACCGTTGGCAGATATTCGCGAAGCTCCCGCCGCTTCCACCACGCGCCGGTTTCCCGAAGTTCGCTCACGGTCGTGAATCGATAGCGATAAAACATCCCGCGAATGTAGCGGGGCGGCTTTTCTGGGAACGGGTTATGTGCGAGCAACCTATTCACGTCTTGTGATCCCTGCAATAGTCTGACGATTAGCCCGAAAAACCACGGATTTTCCTGCGGGCTCTCCAAAGCAGCAAACCACATCTGCCAATCGAGTCTCGGCTGGTGCGGCGCGCACCAGCCGGGTGCGCGTTTCACGTCGCCGGGCTTCCATTTGAATTCGTAGGGCAGCCATTCGACACCGTCGGTGCTGCCTTCGAGCACGATCTCGCAGCGGTCCTTTGTCATTACTCGAAACAGTCCATAGCCGTTCACGATCCGGAGTGCTTCCAGTTGTTCATAAACAGTTGCCAGCGCATGAGGTGGGCGGTTCCTTGGTCTGAATGCACTGAGAATGAGCCACGCATTGATCGGCAGCGTGACAACGATCACGGCGATCGCCACGTAGCTGCACAGTCGAATCGGTAGGGCGCGACCATAGCCTGCTCGCCGTGGCGAGGGCGCGCCGCTAGTCGGTGTGCCGACGGCCTCTCGCAACCGCGGGATCCCTACAGCCGCGTCATCGATCAACAACAAGCACAACACGATCGTCAGTAGATTAAAAAAGCAATAGTTCCCGGTAATGGCGATTGCGAATTGAAGAAAGATCATCAATCCAGCGGCAATCAGACGTGGACGCCGTGGCCCCCAGATGAAAAACGCCACGATGATTTCCACGCCCAGACAAAACGCGACTGAGAAATGCTTGAACCACTCCGGACTTTTATCTGCCCACCAGGCGAAGACCGTGGGAAGCGGTTGCGACCAGTAATGATAATCCAGTGCCGTCAGGTTCCACCAGCAATCATCGCCGCTGGTCAGTTTCACCACGCCGGACATCAGCATTAGTTTGAACAGAAGAAATTTGAGCAAGAACAAACCCGCGCGTGAAACCGGCGCAGCTGTAGCCGGGGGCGGTGACCCCGGCAAACAGATTAGCTCCCTGGGCCAAAGTCGCCACGGCGCCAGAAAGATCGATAAAAAACCAGTCTCGAGCAGGAGAACGTCCCATTGAAAACTAAGGAAGGTTTGTCCAGCGATAGTGAGGGACAGGTAAAAAGCAAAAAGGGCGACGAGCGAGAGCGCAGGCGCGATCCCGAAGATCAAAAGCACCGAGAGGACAGCGCCGCCGCCACAAAGGAAATGTAGAAACGCGTTGCTCGTGCTGAACCAGCAAAGCGTGGGCAAAATAGCGTACGCGTCTTTGCCTAGTTGTGCGTGAACTGACGGCAGGAACTGATTCACGGGCGACACACCATCGCTGCCGATCAATCCGTCCACTTGCACCCACAGCGACACGAATGCGATCAGATAAATCGCGCCCAGCGCGCGCAGAAACCAGCGCCGCGCCCAAAAGTAAGTCGGCGGCCGCACATCTTTTCCCCAGAGTAACCGAGTAACGCTTGAGCCGAGGCTGCGATGGCGTGCGATGAACTTGTAAGCGCTTTCTGAAATCGCCGAAAATCCCGGAACGTGGTCGTAACTCCATTCCAGCCATTTTCGCGAAGACCGATATTGCAACGAACGATAGACGGCTTCCGCGGCAAAAAATGTTTTGCCATCTGGCTCGATGAAAGCCATGGCGTGCTTGAATTGATCGAGTGGAATTTCCGGGAACTGAGAAGCGGCCTGCTGGTATGTCGCGTAATCCACCTTACCGGCGGTCATTTCGCGCCACCGCTCGATCCACATTTTGCAAAAAAGACATTCGCCGTCCCAGATCATGAGCGGTTTGGTCGGGGAATTCGAAACGCGTAGGCGCGGTTCGCTAGTCATCAACGCCCAACGTTCAACGCCCAATGCCCAACGTTCAATTCAGAAAATCCGAGTTGGTCGTTCGGCGTTTTCTTAATTCTGAAATTCCGCCCACACTGGCGCGTGATCGGATGGTTCCTTACCTTTGCGCATTTCAATATCGATTCCTGATCCGCTGCAGTTCTCCGCCATTGCCTCGCTCGCCAGAATTGCGTCGATGCGTAGGCCGCGATTTTTTTCAAAGGCGCGCATCTGATAATCCCACCAGCTATAAAGTTCGCCTTCCTTGTGGTGGATTCGAAGCGTGTCCTGTAAGCCAAGATTGCATAATTCTCGAAACGCCGCGCGTTCGCCCTCCGAAGCCATGATGGCTCCGCGCCAGAGCTCCGGATCATAGACATCAATGTCTTGCGGAGCGACGTTGAAATCCCCGCAGACGACCAGATCGCCGGATTTTTCTTTCGCAATACAAGCGCGAAGGCGCTCGTACCAATGCAGTTTGTACTCGTACGCCGGCGATCCGATTGCTTGTCCGTTCGGTGCATAAATCGAAAATACGCTCAGGTTATTGATGCTCGCGGCGATCAGCCGTGCCTGCGGATCGATCACTTCATCGCAAAGCGACGGACGAACTTCATGCAGCACACTCTTCGCAAGAATCGCCACGCCATTGTACGATTTTTCCCCGTGATAAGCCGAGCGATAGCCGACCGCTTGCAAAGCGAGCGCTGGAAATAATTCGTCCGGACATTTAGTTTCTTGCAAGCAGACGATGTCCGGCTTGGTCGTCTCCAACCATTCAAACAAGCGATCCTGTCGTTTGCGCAGTGAGTTGATATTCCACGAGGCGATGCGCATTTGTAAGGACGTGATCAGTGAACAGTATGAGTTATGGCGGCTGCGTCAGCCTCCAAACCACTGATCACACTTCACCGATCACAACTCTAGCTCCACGCCGGGCTCTGGTACAATCACCTCTGAGCCAGGAAGTCCTGTGGACAACGTCGCGCGCATCCACTCCACAGCCGGTGGATCGCCGTGAACAAGAACAATTTTCCGCGGCGAAATTTTCTTGGCGTATTCGATCAATCCTTCGCGCGTCGCGTGTGCGCTGAACTGGAACTGTTCAATGTTGCAGCGGACGCGTTGGGGCGGTTTGTCAGGATCAAGGGCGACCTCACCGCCCGTGCCCGCCTCCCGCAGAAGACCCGCAGGTGATTGAGGGCTCGCGTAGCCGACAAAAAAGATGGAGTGCCGCGGGTTTTCGATGAGTCGACGGGCAAAAACATTTGAGAGTGTTTTGGGGATCATCATCCCGCTGGAGAGGGCGTACACTCGTCCCGGGCGCAGCGGCGCATTACGCACGGTTTCATCGTTCAAAATGAATGGCGCTACTTCCCTCATGAGTTGGAGGCGCGGCAATTGCCTGCGCGTCATTTGCGCGCGGCGGTCGTAAATGTCAGTGAACTTTGAGCTGAGCCCGCCAATATAAATGGGAAACTCTTCCGAAAACATTCGGGACTGACGGCGGAATTTGTAGAGCATTGCAAGCACCTCCTGCGTCTTGCCTAACGCGAAAACTGGGACGAGCACGCACGCCCCGCGGTCGAAAGCGTTCACGAGAGCTTCCGCGAACCGCTGCTCTTCACCGGGTCGCGTCCAGCCCGCAGGCTTGGCGTGATCGCCTCGGGTGCATTCCATGATCAGCACATCGACTTTTTCTTCAGGGAAGATTGCCGCTTGCATGATTGTTTGATCGTCGAAATTAACGTCGCCGCTGTAAAACACGGTTTGTCCTTCGGCGCGCACCAGAATTCCAGCCGAGCCGAGCACGTGCCCGGCCTCGAAGAATTCGAACGTCAGCGCGTCCTTTTCGCGTTGGGGCGCCCTTTCGCCGGCAATGGAAATTCGTTGGCGCAATGGACACCACCGCCAGCGTTCTGACGCTCTGTCGGTTTCACGATGTGTGAAAAGCGGGTACGACATCTCCCCGATCTCCTCGCGTTGCCGGGTCATCACGTTCACTGAGTTGTGCAAAAGCACATTGCCAACCTCGGCCGTAGCCTCGGTCATGAAAACGCGCACGCGTGGAAAGCGGCGCATTACCACCGGCAAAGTGCCGATGTGATCTTGATGCGCGTGCGAAATCAGAATCGCTTCGATCTCCCGACCGGCGATTGCCTTGAAATTAGGCAGCGCATCCTCGCCGGTGTTCTTCGGATGCATTCCGCAATCGAGTACCAGTCGATGTCCTCCAATCTCCAGATAGTACGAGTTCGCGCCGATCTCCGTGCGCCGTGTCAGGTTAAGGAATTTCAAATGCGATGATGATCAGTGCCTCCCTGGCTTTCCTATCAGAGCCGTAATTGTCTGAACAGTCGGTTTTGCCGATAGTCTAAACACTCGTCGCCATGGAAGGAGAAACGAACGGGCAGCGCGACCCAAACACGCACTTGGAGCATGATATTTGCATCCACATCTTCACCGTTTCATCAGCCATGGTCGGCGTTTGTTTGACTGTGATCGGATTGATCCGCGTTGTCATTACACTTGGACGTGCGGACACTCTGG
>WNGI01020344.1_pt1 | contig 12541 bp, 9 predicted proteins | sample 5400621 | NCBI WGS metagenome assembly WNGI01 (sample SAMN13153374, study PRJNA577476) | soil metagenome | isolation source: 20 cm soil or saprolite under Garry oak tree replicate 1 | place: USA:California | collected 2016-06-15 | reverse complement strand
GAATTTCCATCTGCCATCTCGGGATTTCTTCCAGGTTCAACCCATAGATGTCCAAGAGGTCTCTGAAACTTACGCGATAGATCACGCACAGGCTGAAGAGCTTGCAGATGCCGGGCGGTTCGGCCCCCGGTTTCTCCATTTCGCTCAGGGAACTGTGGGGAATCAGGAAGGCCTTATTGTCGGCCAGGCGAGAGATGCGCCGGCTGTATTCTTCGACGCCGCGAGTCGTAATTCCCAGCGCGAGCCGCAAGGCTTTGATGCGCACACCCGGGTAATTCGAGTTGCGCGCGGTAAGGATGGTCTGTCGATCGGAAGATGGCATGGTTACTCGCTAACCTTGAGACACACTAATCACAACTGACGAAGACGGACTTATTGGGAACTCGTTCGCCTTTTTGTCCGAGGGGCAGGGGTTAGAAAAAAGCGGCCGGCGAACGAGCCATGTTCACGGGGGGTTGCACTTCGAAACCAGACGCCAACGGAGACTTACCCCGTGTTGTGCATTGCCAATTCCGTGGCGCGCCGTATTATATAACGGTTCCCAACAATTACAATTCATGGGGAATCAAAATTCTTCGACTCATTTGGACTCGGACATCGATGGGGAAAGCGCAATCAAGACCCTGGTCAGCTAACCAATATGCCGAGCCGATGGCCGGGATTTGGGCAGGTTCCTGGCCCAGGAAAAATCCTTGGTCCGGTATTCGGCCATGATTCTTGCGGCGTCTCCTTCCCCCGTGTCGGCTGGCGACTGGCGATCAGAAGGCTGTGCAGCGGCTCCTAAGAGAATATCCACGTAAGCAAATTTGTGAAACACTGCCCGTGCGATCCCGCGTGCCCAATTTTTGGACAAGGGAAATTTTTTTTACACATCGCCAATGCTCCTCGGCCAAGATGCCTACGGTAGAAAAAACGAATAGGCATACAAGAAGAGAGCGATTCGACCGATTCAACGAAGGTTTTGCCGTTTCTCCCTGCCTCGGCCCCCCTAGCCCTCAAACGTAACGAGTCCTGAATGTTTGGTTTAGTGTGAGTTCGACTTCACGCCGGAGAGAGAAGAAATGACCCTGGGTAACAATACCATTTGGATGATCTCACCAGATGTTCGCTCGACCTACACAGAAGATGGGGCAGTACTGCTGGACATCAAGAAGGGCGTCTGCTACGGGTTGAATCCGACTGCCGCCCGTGTGTGGGGGACCATCGAGGACAACAGCCGAGGCCTGACGCTAGAAAGTATCGTAAATGTCATGGAGCGGCACTTCCCTGTTCCCCGCCAGCAGCTGGCGGGAGACACGGCGGAGTGTCTCCAGAAGCTGCTGCAGATGGGCCTCATCCAGCTCAATGGCCACAGCGGATCCTTCGATGCCCCGCCGGGAGGAAGCTAGTCTCCTGCTAGCTAGGTCACCACGGCAAACTCACTCCCATCACTGTAGGCGAAATGTCCTTGCGTGGGTAAATGGGCTCATTTGAGGACACCCGCGTGACGCGGTTCCAGATAGTTGATCAGACCCGATGAGGGCGCTACCTGCGAGACTAAAGATGTTCGCACAGACCGTCCAACCCGGCGCGCCGAGAAACCTTCTTCCAGCCAAAAACAAGACTCACCGTGAGGAGCGAAAAATCATATGCATTACGAGCGACCGAGCATTAAGCATTTATTCCCCACCAGCGTAACCGCACAGCAAGTTTTTGCAGTTCACGAAATGGGTTGTGCGATCGACTGGCGCGTCAGAAAACTTCAGGAATTCATCGATGGCAATGACGGCAAGACCGGATGGGATCTCCGTGCAGTTTGCCAGCACCTGCAACTCGGCATCTCTAGTGGCCACGCCGCAAAGATTTTCAAACGTCTTACCGGCATTGGACTCCGAGAATATGCCAAGCGCCGGCGCTTGAAGACCGCCGCCGACCGACTGAAATGCACACCAGGTCCCGTCAAGGAGATCGCCGCGGACTTGGGATATCGAAGTCCGCGTGATCTGGCAAGGCGATTCAAGCAAGTATTCCAGCTGACTCCGACGGAATTTAGAAGGACACACCGTCTTCTTGACGCCGTATCGTCTCCTGAGTCGAAGAACAAGCTCCTCGCCAGGACTCGACCCTGGAAGGGTTCGCTCTTAGCAAAAAAGAAGTCTATCACTCGCCGAGGGGAGGTTGCTGCTTGATCTTCGGGTTGCTCATGACCGGAGCCGGACGGATGGGTCGAGACTCCGCCGGTGCCAATCCTCGAGTGGCACAGCAGGAAGGTTCTGGTGGCCTCCTGGTTCTTAAAGGCGATGCGTGGCTCTGAAAACTCACACAAGGTGGTTCCTCTCCCAGTTCAAGCCTTTTCTGGCGGCGCATTTTCTTAGTGTGTCTCTAATCGTTCTTAGCAGCCTCATGTACTTGCTTGATCCCTTGCTCCTCAAGTGGCTCATCGATGGAATCCTTCCAAAAAAGGATCTGCGACTTTTGTTATATGTCGCCGGTGCTTTTTTCGCCATTTATCTGTTTCGGCTTGGGTTTTCTGCGCTCGCCGAGCTGGTCAGCTTCCGAACCGTTCAGAAGCTCGCGTTGCGGATACGTCTGGGCATGCTGGAGCAGATGCACCGACTTTCCGCGGAATTCCACGAGACCACCCCTGTGGGAGAAAAACTCTACCGTATGGAACAAGATGTCGACCAAGCCGCGGAGCTGGGGTCCAGCCTTGTGCCATACGTTCTTCAGACAGCGTTTAACACGCTGTTCGTCTTAATCACACTTTTTTCCCTGGACTTCCGGCTTACGTGCATGGTCTTGCCCCTCACGCCTTTCTTTTTCATCTTTAGGAGGTATTTCGAGGAGCGTTTGAAACAGGCCTCGGAATTGGTGCAACAGCGCTCCAGCAAAGAAAACAGCTTTCTTCAGGAACAACTGTCTTCGATCGTTCAGATTCAGCTCCTGAACCAAGAACGAACTCAAGCTGAAGCATACCTGAAACGTGCTATCGCAAAAGTGAACGCCCTGAACGACCGGAATCTCATCGAGATCCTGTTCACCACCTGCTACGTGGGAGTGATCGCTCTCGGGACCATCGCGATTCTCGGCTACGGCGGATACCGCGTGTTTGTGGGGGCCTTGACGGTGGGAGGACTTGTCGCTTTCTACAGTTACATGGCAAGGCTGTTTGATCCCCTGCATGCCGCGGTGGACATCTATGCCCGACTAAATCGTCTCGGAACGAACATCCGTCGAATTCAAGAAGTGGTCGCACTTGTTCCGAAGGTATCCGACAGACCAGGAGCGCTGGGCTTCTCCTCCCCGGTTCGTGGCTCGGTTGAAATGGAAAATGTCCATTTTTCCTACGGAAATCGCAAGGCCACCCTCGAAGGTCTTAATCTCAAACTCGAAGCCGGAGAGAAAGTTGCATTGGTCGGCGTCAGCGGGAGCGGCAAGAGCACCATCGCGAAACTGATTGCCAGGCTGTATGACGTGAATCGTGGGTGCGTTTATATCGATGGCATTGATATCCGAAATGTGAGCCTCGAAAGTCTACGAACCAAAGTGTGTTACCTCATGCAGGATGCGGTTCTCTTCGACCGGACTCTCAAGGAAAACCTGGTGCTTGCGAATCCTTCCGCAAGCAATGAACAGCTCGGCCGCGCGATTGAAATTGCCGGCCTCGAAGACCTGCTTCGTAAACTCCCCGTAGGATTGGAGACGCCTGTGGGGCCCCGGGGGAACCTGCTATCTGGCGGAGAGCGGCAGCGGGTAGCGCTGGCTCGTGCGGTCCTTCAAAAGGCGTCTGTGTTGATATTCGATGAGTCTAGTTCGGCGCTTGATGCTGCCACCGAGCGAAGGATTTTCGCGAATCTGGCTCAGCACTTCAGGCGCGAAACATGTATTTTGATTTCGCATCGAATTTCCGCGCTCCGTTGGGTAGACCGCATCGTGGTTCTTGAGCAAGGTGGCATCCAGGAGCAAGGCACTCACGACCAATTGATGCAGCGTGGAGGCCCGTATGCGCACATGTGGAATCCCGATGCGGCAGAGGAAAGTGTTGCGATTCCCGAAGAGCCTCCCTACGACTGGGCCCAAAATCGTCTGCCTCTTTTGAATTCCGACTAATTGACATCCGCCCGCCGCAAGCGGCGCGGATTCCTACGGAGCCGGATGTTGGTCCGGTCTCTTCGGTGGGTTCCTCCCACAACCGCCTTAGTTCAGCGGAGGACAACGAAGAGGCTTCACTTTTGGGCTGTCCGCCCATAGGTCTTGTAGACGAAGAGGAGTTGATGGCCATACAGCCAAGAAATCAAGAGGGCCTTACAGCCCCGGCCTAAAACGCCGAGGCTTTACGGCGCATGCTGGTAATTCTACGCCGGGGAAATGAGCTTCACGCCGAGGAAAAAGTAAATGACGGAAAAGGCCTCGACGTGACCGAAAAGCCCTCGACAAGACGGAAAAGGCCTCTCGTTTTTTGTTGAACCGACAAGCGCGACCGTGGATTATGGCGCGGATGCAGTGCAGTTTCTGGAACGAGGTTCAGCGCATGAGTTTGACGTTCAGCGTCGCACCGCCGCCTACCAGGATTGAGCCGCTAAGTGAGATCTTGCATGGCGTGGAAATCTCTGACCCTTACCGTTGGTTAGAGGATCAGAAATCTCCATCTACCAGGCGGTGGCTGAAGGCACAAATCGCTCACACCCGCGCGCATTTAGACGCCGCCCCGGGCAGAGACCGCATCAGAAACCGCATACGAGAGCTACTGGATGTCCCGTTTGTCTCCGAGCCATGGAAATCCGGCGAGCGATATTTCTTTCATAAGCGATCACCTCGTCAAGAACAGCCGGTGATCGTAATGCGGGAGGGGGCATCGCCCGACGAGATCGTTCTCGTTGATCCCGCCGAGCGAGGTGGGGCAGCTGTCGTCGGCATTCTTGCGGTTTCGGTTGACGGCAAATATCTTGCGGTTGAGTTCTTCGACGTAGAGCGAAAGCAACCCCTCCCGGATGGCCTCCCCAATGGCTATTGCCTGGGACTCGCTTTTTGCTCCGATGGCAAGGGATTCCACTATTCCCACGTACCGGCGAAGGAAGCCCGCAAGGCGCGCCGCTCCGTTTGCCAGCATACATTCGGAACGAACATGGAAAGTGACGTTGAGATTTTTTCTGTCGAAAGCCAGCAACGTCTTCAATTGAACATGTTTTCTTTCTCAAATGGCCAGCAGCTGGGCTACATCGTCTCATCGCTCGAAGATCCGCCCTCAAGCGACCTCTATGTTCATGATTTGGCGGAAAACAAGCCGCCGCGCCTGATCGCCAAAGAGGTCAAAGGGCACTTCCATCCTGTTCCAAGCGGCGATCATCTCATTGTGATGACCGATTGGGCCGCGCCCAACTACAAGATTTTGGCCATTGATCTGAATAATCCTGCGGAAAGAAATTGGCGCGAACTGGTCCCGGAATCGGAGAGACAGATCCAATGCTTTGCGGTCATGGGAGAATTGATATTCGTCAGTTACGTCCTGGACAGCACCAGCCAGGTTGAAATATTCGACCAATCAGGAAAGAAGCGAGGCACGCTGCATTGCCCTTCGAAGGGCACGGTGCAGCTACAGCCTTGGCCATCCCAAAGCGACACGTTGTTCTACCGCTTCAGTTCTTTCAACCACCCGCCGGAGATTCGGGCCTACCACGTGCCGAGCGGTGAATCTGCACTCTGGGCAAAGAGTTCTGTTCCCTTTGACCCTTCCTCCATCGAAGTTAGCCGGGTGACCTATCCATCGAAAGACGGAACGGAGGTCCCCATGTTCTTGGTCTCTAACAGAAACAGCGAGCGTGAAGGCCCGCGCCCAACCTTTCTTACCGGTTATGGAGGCTTCGGGGCCAGTATCACACCGCAGTTTGCCGTCTATGCCGCCTTCCTGATTGAACACGGTTTCTTGCTTGCGATCGCGAATCTCCGTGGCGGCTCGGAATTGGGGAAGCACTGGCACCTGGCCGGAAAACGGCACAACCGGCAAAATGCCTTCAACGACTTTATCTCTGCGGGCGAATGGCTCTTAGCTCGCGGATACGCTGCTCCAGATCAGTTGGCCATTGGAGGCGGATCAAATGCAGGCCTGCTGGTTGGCGCAGCTCTTACGCAACGCCCGGATTTGTTCCGGGCGGTTCTCTGTCAGGGTCCGCTGCTCGACATGCTGCGCTATCACAAGTTCGACCAAGCCGACCTGTGGCTGGAAGAGTATGGGTCGGCTGAAGATGCGGATGATTTCCGGTGCTTGAAGGCTTATTCGCCCTACCACCAGGTGAAACCCGGAACTGCTTATCCGGCGGTGATGCTCCCACTGCACGCCCGCAAAATGGCCGCCCGCCTGCAAGCTGCCACATCGTCTGGCCATCCCATTCTGCTCGACTACCGGCCCAATTGGGGGCATACACCGGCGCAACCGCTCAGCGCGCGCATTGATGCGTTAACCGACAAGCTCGCCTTTGTCTGTTCAGAGCTCGGAGTAGCTGTCTAAGAAGAGGAGTGACGCCATGCGATTGCTGTTCTGGAAAGCCTTTTTCGGTCTCCTTGCCTACGACGCGCTTTTCCTGGGGCGCAATTTTGCGCGGTTGCACCGCGTCGTTCGCAAGTGGCCCTTGCCGCGCACAAATACAGCCGCGGACCTAACCGACCAGATTTCCGACGCTATGAATCATGCCCTCATCTGGTATCCGAAGCGTGTCCAGTGCTTGCAACGCGCGGCCGTAACTACCTGTTTGCTGCGAAGCCTGGGAGTGCCGGCGACCATGGTCCTGGGCGCACAGAAGTTCCCGTTTCGGGCCCATGCCTGGGTGGAAGTGGGTGGCCGGGCCATCAACGAAAGAAACAACGTGCAAGCAAGATACGGCGTCTGGGAGCGCTGTTGAGGGGGAAGCGACTATGAGCGTGCAAGCTGGATTGTGGTTCTTCGATGGTAAGCCGGTCGACCAAGCTCTCTTGCTCCGCGTTGCCGACGCCGTGGCCCCCTATGGGCCCGACGGCTGCCATCCGTTGTTCCATGATTCTATGGGAATGATTTATCGGCCGTTTTACACCACGAAAGAGTCCAGGCTCGAGAGCCAGCCACACACGTTCAACGCGGGGAAAGTGATGATGTGGGACGGCCGTCTCGACAACCGAGATGAATTGGTTGCGGCTCTTGGCAGCAGCGCTTCGCCAGCAACCGACGTCGAGATCGCAGCAGCGGCGTACGACCGTTGGCGTACGGACTGCTTTGGCAGGTTCGTCGGAGACTGGGCGCTCACAATATGGGATCCCCTAGAGAAAGCATTGATCCTGGCGCGCGATTACATGGCCGTTCGGCACCTTTATTACTATGCGACGCAGGAAAAAATCTTCTGGTGTTCACATCTTGCCCCGCTGGTGCTTCTCTCCGGTCGGCAATTTGCCCTGAACGATGAGTACTTCGCAGGCTATATCACATTGCATCCTGATGCGCGACTCACTCCGTACCAAGAAATCAAGGCCGTGCCGCCTGCGAGCTTTGTGAAGGTTCGCAACGCCCATGTAGGGGTTCACTCCTACTGGGCTTTCGAGCCAACCGACCCGATTCGCTACAAGACCGACGCGGAGTACGAAGAACACTATCGGCATCTTTTTCGGCAATCGATCCGACGGCGATTGCGGACGGATTCCCCGGTCTTGGCCGAATTGAGCGGCGGCTATGACTCATCTTCGATCGTCTGCATGGCGGACGACTTACTGACCCGCGAAAACGCCCCGACTCCCCGTGTTGACACGATCTCGCTGTTCGACCTCAAGGAGCCCGAGGTAGACGACCATCTCTATTTCACCAAGGTTGAAGAGAAGCGTGGCCGGACTGGATTTCACATCGATGCGGAAGCCTCCGGAATTCCCTTCACCCTCGGGAGCCTTGAGTTCTGCCCCACTCCCAGGGGACAACTTAGTGATGCACTGAAAGTTGTGCGGCGCAAGATCCTCCAGGAAGGAGGGTATCGCGTGTCGCTCTCCGGCTTGGGCGGGGATGAATTGAACGGACAGGCCGCTGACTGCCGGGTCCTGCTAGGTGACCTGCTCGCCGCGTTTCGCTTTGGCGAATTAATCGACCAGCTGAAAGCCTGGAGCCTCTTGATGAAGCGTCCCTGGATCCTGCTGTTATCTCAAGCGTTCATCCAGCTCCTTCCCATACCCCTCCGCGCCCGGCTAACGAAATATGCGCAGCCCGAACCCTGGATCAACAGGAAATTCTCACGCCGTCTGCGCCTGCCGCAGCACAAACTGGGTCTAGCTCAGGGGTCTCGGTTCTGTCTGCCGAGCAAGCGAGATTGGACTGCAACGCTTTCAACACTGGCGAACCAAATGGGCGAAGACCTGCCCGCACTCGAAGAGAAGCGCTACCCCTATTTGGACCGCGACTTGGTGGACTTCCTGACGGCAATCCCGATGGATCAATTGCTCCGGCCCGGCCAGCGCCGGTCCCTGATGCGCCGCGCGCTGACGGACTATCTTCCCAAAGAAGTGTTAGCGCGCAAGACAAAAGCTAGCGCCGGCCGCGTGTTCACCATGCTTGTCGAAAAACAGTGGCCCGTCCTTGAGGATTTTTTCGCCTCACCTCTCAGCGCGCGCGTTGGTTACATCGACGCGCCCGGCTTTCGCAATGCGCTCTGCGGCTTGAAGGGCGGCAACGTATCTGCGAGCGTCGTTGATTTCGTGAGGGGACTCACGATCGAATTTTGGCTGCGCGACTTAGCGCGGCGTGAGCTGCTTGCGATTCCGGGGAAAGAGCTCTTGCCTTGGAAAATGGATTTGGCTGGGTCACAAGCATAGAACTGCTTGAGCGGAGCCGCACGAACCAGGCCTCATGCGGTCAGCAAGCTTCAGGATCGGCAAGTCGCCGAACGGGTTCCATGTGGCTAGTCTCTTTACCGATGGGGCAGCCGTCCTGGAAAAGGAAGGAGGTGAAAACCATGTACGCAAAGCCAGAAATCGCCGTTCTTGGTGATGCTTCGAGCGTCATCCTGGGCAACAAGGTGGGTCAGACCGATGCGATCCAACCGCTGTCCAGGCGGAATCCTACCGACACTGAACTGGACGACTAAGTGTTGGCAGGGCGAAGTGCTATCCTCGGCCTGTCACGAGCAGGCCGAGGGTAGAGTAAGTGAATTCAACACAAAAGGAGGTGAACACCATGTACGCAAAGCCAGAAATCGCCGTTCTTGGTGATGCTTCGAGCGTCATCCTGGGCAATAAAGTGGGTCAGACCGATGCGATCATGCCCCTATCCAGGAGGACTCCTACCGACACTGAACTGGACGACTAAGTGTTGGCAAGGCGAAGTGCTATCCTCGGCCTGTCACGAGCAGGCCGAGGTAACCTAAAAAGGAGGAAGCATGACTTACGCTAAGCCAGAAATCCGCGTTCTCGGTGACGCTACCTGCATCATCGCGGGAACCAAGGTAGGGCAAACTGAACCAGCCTACCCGTATCTGGATCGCCACAGCCCTGCGGATTCCGAACTCGACGACTAAGTGTTGGTAAGGCGAAGAGCTCTAGAAGACGTCCACGAGTTCTACGACCAGTACTCTACAGCTTCGGGACTCCTTGTCAAGCAAAGACTGAAACGCTTGTGGAATCGCTTCTGGCGAGTCTGAACTCTAATGAATCGCGGATCCGGCCTTAATTCGAATTCGCGGACGATCTTCTCCCCTCCTTTAGTTTCTCGCGCATTTCCCGCCAACGGGTGTATTGCTCCCCCTTGGATAGATCTGGATCCTCTTCACCAAGCAGCCAGAAATTAAACCAGTCGTAGTGGTGGGTCATGGAGTTGAAACGATTCCTTGGCTGCAAGAATACGTGGTCCTCACCGGGATAGAGCACAAGCTCGGCTTGGCCTCCTTGTTCAAGGATGGCTTGGCGCATTTCGAGGCCGCTCAGGTTGACATCCGTGTACTCCATCAGCAGAGGAATTCCCAGGCGCTCTGCGTTGAGGACGGGCGAGATTTCCTTCCAGCGGAGGAAAAACTTGCCGTACGGGCCGCCGCCGAAAAATCCGCGTATGCTGGTCCGCAAGGAATCGTTCGTGAGCCAATAGCCCCCAGGATAGTAGAGACCTCCTTCTCCCGACGCTGCGGCCCGAAACCAATCAGGGTAGTGGGTAACGACGTAATCTGTGCAGAAAGAACCGTAACTCCACCCCATGATTCCCATCCGATTCGCATCCACAATGCCTCGTGTCACCAGTGAATCCACTGCGGAACGGATCGCTAAGACCACGTTCTCAATCTCCGCTGCCTTTGCGCCTGTGAAGTCGCCTTCCTTATATACGCCGTGGCCCTCAGGAAGATTCACGAGCAGCACCGCGTACCCGTGGCCGGCAAACGCCTGTGCGGGAAAACTCGTGAATAGTCCAGCCTGATAAATGAACTGTCTTCCGGAGAACGTGTTATACAGCATTACGATCAGTGGATATCGTGAGCCAGACACATAGCCGACTGGCAGGATGAGCCCCGCCTGTGGCCCCGGCTCGCCCTTTGGGCCCGGCCATTCTAGCGCGCTGACTTGGCCGAGTTGGATGGCATCGTAGTCCGGATTCAAGTGCGTGAGAATTAAAGGCTTAGCATCCGGGTTTTCGCCCTTAAGGGCCATGGAAACCACTTCAGGCGGGAACATCGGCGCTTCTTCGATACAGGTCGTACGGGTCTTGCTGTCACTAACCGAGCAATTATGAACCATCTTTCCGGTCTTCAGCTCAACGGCCTGGGCCAGCGAATCCACGCCCAACAGTGAGGCGACAGTGGCGTCTTGGTCCGGCTTCATGCTGCGGTCGGCAAGCCGAGCCGTGTAGTGCACCACGCCCTGAGCGGGGGGCACGCCCGGTGCGTATTCGCCAAAGGAATCAAATGTGAGGGACTGGCCGTCCTCGTTCCAGTGAAGATCGAAAGTGTTCGCCAGATGCGGTAGAAACGGCTGCACCTGTCCACCGGCCAAATCCAGTAAGTCTAGTGAATACTGCTTGTCGTCGGTGGTTTGGTGCAATACGGCCACTTTCTTACCGTCCGGTGAAATCTGAATTTCCGGGGGATAATACCCGGGCGGCATGACCGTGTGGGTCTCCCAAAGCTCTTTTGCCCGTCTCCGGCGGAGGTCGTAACTCCACAGCTTGTACAGTGCAGACTGCCATTTCAAATCAATCAGTTGCTGATACCATTTATCGCCGCGATAAACCATACCGCCTTCCACTCTGGCCTTGAACTCGCGCTCTGCCTCCGCGGAGTCATAAACGGCATACACCAGTGTGTTTCCATCCGAGGACAACTGGTACGCGATACCCTCGCCTCGGTATGCGGGGCTATAAACCAATTCGCCGCGCGTGCTCGTGACCTTCTCGGCCCCGCCGCCGTTTGGAGAAACTCGCCAGATCTCTCTGCCGCTTTCGTTCTCCAAGACAAAGAAGATCCATCGACCGTTGGTGCTCCAGCGCACTGTGGTTATGCAGAGACCCTCGGCCAGCGCGTGTTCGGGCCCACGACGCGCGGCATCACTGACGTAAAGCACCGCGTGATCTTGGTTGGTCCGCAAGATGGGCTGCGTCACCACGTAGGCCACTTGGGTTCCGCCCGGCGAAATCTGCACTTCTGAAGGCTTAGAGAGAGCAAGGGTCTCAGCGATGGTTATGGGGTGAAGGGCCGTCGGCCGGGGTGCCGCCTGCGCCGGCCCCGGGCCTCCAGGCCGAGCCACCGAAGGGTCGGCTAAAACACACAGCAGGATCACCCACGGCAACAAGCATCTGTTCATCCACACGAAAGTAGGGTAGCCATCCTTATTCAAACGGGTTTTCTTCAAAACAGCAGCTTCAAGGCAAACTGAACCGAGCGCGGTCCGCCAACTTGGAAGATGGAAGCGAATCCGCCGGTTCCGGTGATACTTCCGCTCAATCCTTTTCCCAGCATTTGCGTGGACTGACCAAACGTCGAGCCCAACCTGACGCTGGGGTCGTTGAGCCCGGGGTCGCCCAGAGAGAGATCGCTGTTGGGGTTCGCAAAATTGGGATGGTTGAGAATGTTAAAGAACTCGGAGCGAAACTGCAGGCGCAGTGATTCGCGCAGACGGAATTCGCGCCGGATGGCAAAGTCCCACTGCCACGCGCCGAATCCGCGTAACGCGTTGCGTCCCAAATTCCCCTGGCGAAGAGGAGTAAAGGTATTAGGATCAATCGGTGGGTCCGTGAAGGCAGAAAAGTTAAAACCCTTTCCTCCCGGGCAGCGGGTCACCACGAGCGAGTTGGGGTTCACGCACTGGGACACATAAAACGGCTGCCCCGGCACGACGTCGGGCCGCACATCCGATATGTTGAAGTTGGGGCCAAGGAAACTGTTGTCGAGTACATTGACCGGCATGGCGGACCGGGCGGTAATAATATTGTCGATCGACCAGCCCGATGCGACCGCTCGGAGGGCCGGCGTATTTCTTCCCACGGTGGGAAGGTCATACGCCAGTGCGGTTGAGAAAATATGACGAGCATCAAAATCCGAAGGCCCGCGATTCACGTTCGGATCTTGCCCTCTCACGAACG
>WNGI01004457.1_pt1 | contig 12541 bp, 8 predicted proteins | sample 5400621 | NCBI WGS metagenome assembly WNGI01 (sample SAMN13153374, study PRJNA577476) | soil metagenome | isolation source: 20 cm soil or saprolite under Garry oak tree replicate 1 | place: USA:California | collected 2016-06-15 | reverse complement strand
AGTCCTTGTTCAAGCTGACGGTACCCCTCGCGCGCCACAGCGACGTCGTTGTCGCTGGCGCGATAAGTCGTACGGTTTGCGCGATCTCGTGCACCGAGAAATTCGAGAAGCGCGTAGGCCTGTCCGAGCGAGATGAGCTCCTGCTGGCGCAGCTCGCGAATCAACGCTTGACCGCCGAGCGATGATCCGCCGGCGAGTGCGCGAAGGGCCGTCTCGGTTCCTTGCCAGAGCTCGAGGATGTCAGCGGCGCGGTCCTCGCCGTCGCGCGAGCGATCCAGCTTCACCGCGATTGGCTGCACGGATCTCAGCGCGGCCAGCGCCGACTGCTGGTTCGCGTTCATCTCACTATTCGCAGAAGTCCGGCATCGGCACTTCCGCGAATGAAGCTCTCCGCGTCTTCGGTGGGAATTGTGCAGCCGGTGAGTGAATAGCCACGCCGAGCCTCATTCAACATGAAGTCCTTGATTGTCCCGCTCGACGTTTCACCCCGCGACTCACTCAGTTTTTGCAAAATCTCCTCCCAGGTCCCCTCGAACGAGCGGTCTTCGTCAATCGTAACGCAGTGCGCCGCCGGCGCATGCTCCGCCCGCTTGTCCTTTGCGAGACTGCTGAGCAACACGCCGAAAAGCTCGAGCTGCCCCTTAGCGTCGTTTTCTGCTGTCTCTGCCGCCTTCGCCTCGATCTCGGCGAGCATCTCGTCGATGTCGTCGGGCTCGCCGGCCAGCTCGGCCAGACGCTCTTCCCAGGGCTTGAGCTCCGGGTCGTTGTCTCGCAAACGGTAGACCATCTTCTTCAGTTCGATCAGCCTCCAGATGCCAAGCTCGTCCCAGTGATCATCTGGCTCGGAGCGATCGAGGTGGTAGAGAGCCGCCTCGTAGTCTCCGCGGTCGTAATAAATGTTTCCCAGGTAAATCCGGGCTTCAGTGTGATCTTCGTCGATCTTGAGGGCACGCTTGAGCGTCGCGATCGCCGAGTCGTCGTCGCCCGAGCGGTGCTGGGCGTACCCGATGCAGGAGACTGCCTCTGCAGAATCGGGTGTTTGTCGCGCCGCAATCTCGAAATACTCGCGCGATTCATCGATCAGGCCTTCGCGGAAAAGAGCTCGGCCGATCTGGAGCATCAGCTCGACGTCATCCTCGTATCCAAGCTCGAGCGTGTGATGAAAACTCTTCAGGGCTTGGGTCTGTTGTCCGAATTTGAGGAGGGTCTCACCGAGCCCGGCAAGAGCGTCCTCATGCTCGGGGTCGAGGACAAGGGCTTCCTCGAAGCTTCTCCGAGCCCACGCAAATTCCTCGCGCGCGTGATACGCGTAACCGACGCCAATGTGCAGCTCTACCGCATTCGGATAGAGCGCGAGCCCCTCTCGAAGTACGTCCAACGCTTCGTCGTACTGACCTTCATTGTACAACTGGTGCGCTCTCTCATCATACTCCTCGGAACTCAGAAACGGGGTAGCCATGGCGTTTCGTTACCTCCGACTGATCGAGTTGCCGTATTGTACAATCGAATTACCGATTTGTTCAAGAACGAAAATTACAGATTGACGGATAGACAGATTGACGGATGGACGGACAGAACGACTAACGGATAGGACATTCTACCCACTTGCCTCCAGTCACGTGACAACGGCCGATCGTTCCGTGAAACGACGCCAGATTTCCCCCTCGAGAATGTCGGCAATCGATTCGATAACCGATTCTACCTCGTCGTCACGAGTGAAGAAATGAGGGGCAATACGGATGCCCGCCCCCACACGATAGTCGACGAGGGTATCTCTAGAGAGCAACTCTTGTGCAACCTCGTATCCATGGTCGACGTCGATTGCGACAGTTCCTCCCCGGCGCGCTGGATCCAGCGGTGCATGAACGCGGTAGCCACGCTCGCTGGCGAGCTCGATGAGCCGGCTCGTTTGTCTCATGCTTTTCGCACGGACGGCATCCATTCCAGCTCGCTTGAGGATTTTCGGTCCTTCGGCAGCGGCGTAGAGCGCAGGAACAACAGGCGTTCCGTTCAGCCAGCGGAAAGGACCCGACGTGTACTCCATCCGCTCCTCGAATGCGAATGGCCTCGCATGCGCCTGCCATCCTGTGATCGCTGGGGCAAGCTCGTCACGCACGCGTGGTGAGATGTAAAGAAAACATCCGCCTGGTCCACCGCAGAGCCATTTCAAAACTCCACCGGTGAGAAAATCGACGCGGGTCTTCTTCACATCGACGGGAATTATTCCCACCGAATGAAACGCGTCCAGTGAAACCAGTGCTCCAACGTCATGAGCGCGACGGCAAATCGCGTCAGCGTCGTTTATGAATGCGGATTTGAAGAGCACATGAGAGACTGCGACAAGCTTTGTTCTCTCATCTATCGCCGAGAGAAGTTTTTCCTCGTCGATGGAAATTCCATCTTCCGACTCGACGACGACTACACGCGCGCCGAATTTCTCCGAGAGCTCTTCGTACGCGTATTTGACCGAGGGAAAATCGAGCGACGTCATGACGATCGTGTTGCGCTCGCCGGAAAAATCGATCGCCGACGCAACAGCTGATTGCGCGATGGTGACATTCGGCATCATCACAACTTCACCCGGATCAGCATTAATCAGCGGCGCGATTTCGTTGCCGACACTAACGGGCATCTCCCACCAGCCTCGGGTCCACGCCTTTACGCCGAGCTCGCCCCAGTCTCGCGCGTATTCCGCAAGCTTCTCGGGAACGGTCCGTGGCATTGGACCAAGCGAATTCGAGACGAGGTAACTCGTCTTCTCCAGGATCGGAAATTCCTCCCGGAATTCGAGCAGCTTGTCGGTGGTCAATTCTATCGGCGTTGAGCGTCGCGGATGGCCTTGAACTCCGCGTCGGCATTCCATGTTGGAACCGACGGAGCGTTCGCGAGCATTCTTCCGAATCGCTCGACTATCTCCGAGAGCTGAACCGCACCAGCAAGATCGAAGTCGGGCTTGTACTCATCAGAAGGCTGATGATATCTGTGCGCCGTGTAGTCCTCGTCCTGCTGCAGTCCCCACTCTTTTGTTCGGCCGACGAAATCGGTTCCTCGCCCGATTGAAATCGCGGGCACGCCGACTTTTGCGAGAGAGAAATGATCCGAGCGATAAAACAGTCCGCGCTCGGGATGTGCCTCGGGAGTGATTCGCATTCCATCGGCGCGAATCATCGCAGCGAGTGAAGGACCGAGTGAGCTCTTGTTTGCGCCGAGCACGGTGAGATCACGCACTCGACCGAGGATGTTGCCGCCGTCGACGTTGAGATTGGCGACAATGTTTGCGACCGAGACAGTTGGGTGCTCTCCGAAATACTGAGACCCGAGCAACCCCGATTCCTCGGCGGTGACAAACAGAAAAAGCTGTGATCGCTTCGGCTTCGGCGACAGCGCGGCTGAATGCGCGATTGCGAGAATGTCCGCGACGCCCGACGCGTTGTCGGATGCCCCATTGTAAATGGAATCACCGTGCGCATCCGGCGGACCGATGCCGAGATGATCCCAATGTGCGCTGTAGGAAACATATTCGTCGCGGAGTTTCTGATCGCTGCCACGCACGACACCGACGACGTTCTCCGATTGCATTCGCTTGACGGTGTTGTCGAAGTGTGCGTCGATCGTGATTCCGGTCGGAATCGGCTTGAAGTGGCGTGACTCAGCCTGCTTTCTGAGATCGGCGAGATTCAAACCAGCCTGCGCGAGAAGGGATGTTGCCGCGTCGTTCGTGATCCAGCCGCGAACAGCAATTGGCGGGGGAAGCTTTGGATCGCGCGGAAGAATTCGGTGATCGGTGGAGTTCGATGTCACAACGACCTGCCACGGATATCCGGCCGCGTCCGTCGTATGCACGATCAACATTCCAACCGCGCCCTGGCGCTCCGCCTCCTCGTACTTGTATGTCCAGCGGCCGTAGTAGGTCATCGCCTTGCCACCGAAAAGATTCGGCTCGCTTTGCGGCGCAGGCGGATCGTTCACGAGGACGAGTAGAATTTTTCCCTTGAGGTCTGCGCCCTTGAAATCATCCCATTTGTACTCCTGTGCTTTTGCGCCGTAGCCGACAAAAACGAGCTCGCCCTTGGCGGCGCTCGATGTCGATGGTCCGCCTGCCCAAACGACTACATCGTCGGTGAATTTGAGATTGGCGTTCGCCTTGCCCGATGCGGCGACGCTGATCGTCGAAGGATTCGAGCGCACGACATCGATCGGGACCGCTTGGAAGTACGAGCCGTTTACGCCCGGCTCGACCCCGAAGGTCTCGAGCTGCGATGCGATGTACTCGGCGGCAAGTCGGCCGCCTCGTGTAGCTGGAGCGCGACCCTCGAGGAGATCGGAGGAGAGAAATCGGAGGTGCGCGTCGATTTCGTGGGAATCGATCCGTTTTACTTGTGCTCCTGCGGGTATCGCGACAATCGCAGTGAGTAATACGTAGTTAATCAGAGACTTCATGTGAGCAGTCTAATCCGATAGTGATGGTTGGCTGGTAAAATTATAGCGTGTTCATCGAACCCCTGAGATTGTCGTGAAACCAAATCGAAAGATCGCGGCGGTGAAGCGTGCAGTTGCTCGGAGAAGGGCACCCAAGAGGCGAATTGCGCTCGTGCTTGGTGGAGGCGGGCTCAAGGGCTTCGCGCACATCGGCGTTCTGAAGGCGCTCGAGGAGCGGAAGATCAAGCCGACGGTCTTTGCGGGAACGAGTATCGGCGCGCTCATCGCTTCTGCGGCCGCCGGCAAAATGCCTGTCGATCAAATGGCGCAAAGGGCACGAGACCTCAGGAAACGCGATCTCTTCCGACTGAATCGGTTGGGAATGGTTCTCAATCGACTTCAGCTTCCCGCGATTTATCTCGAGGGACCTCTGCGTGAGATATGCGCGTCGATCTCACCGCCGGGGACTTTCGAGAAGCTGTCTGCAACGCTACTCGTAAATACTGTCGATCTTCAGCGAGGAACGCAGGTCGTGTGGGGATTACCCGGCTTGAAAAATGTGAACATTGCCGAGGCAGTGTACGCCTCGTGCGCGCTGCCGGGTTTTTTCCCGCCCGGCATACTCCAGGAGCGGCCCTGCGTCGACGGCGGAGTGATGGACAATCTGCCTGTAAACGTCGCAGGCAGAGGAATGGACGCTGTGATAGCGGTCGATACGGGAACGAGCGCACTTCTAAATGCGAAGGACATTCAGCAGCACGGGTTCAGCGAGATATACGTGCGCGCGGCGACGACAATGATGCACGCGCTGCAGCTGTCGCCGCTCGAGCATTGGGGCGGGCCGCCGATGGTTCTCATTCGGCCAAAGGTGTCACACATCGGATGGTTCAACTTCACGAACGCTGATGAAGTGATCGATGCGGGGTACCGCGCGGCGAAGGAAGCGCTCGAGAATTTCGACAAGTGCTTCGACGCGGAGACCGGAATTTTTCCGCGACGTGCGATGCACGTGACTGTGGATCGCGACAAGTGCATCGGCTGTACCCTTTGCGCCGCGCTCGCGCCGCAGGTAATGGCGATGGATGAATTCGGAAAGGCCTACCCATGGACTTCTGAGGTCGAGTGGTCGCCTGCCGATGGCGATTTTGTCCAGCATTGTCCGACGTATGCGATCGGCGTCAACCCGATTGGTGCAGCTCAGGAGAACGTACCCGAGGCATTAGATCCTCCCGCCGCCTAGGACTGCGAAGGAATGGTTCAGGAAGTAGATTTAGTTCAGCCTGTCGTTCGGAATTCTCCCCAGAGCGGCAGTGGCTCAGCAAAACAACCGGCACGCGCATAACGCGGCCTGTTCAAGAGAAGAAAAATGACCAGCCCGAACTCTTTCGGTAGCCGAGCGACTCTCGAAGTCGCCGGACGGCGATACACCATTTATCGCCTCGATTCACTGAGGTCACGCTCCAACGGCAACTCCTCCCGGCTTCCCGTCAGCCTCAAGATTCTCCTCGAGAATCTCCTGCGTAACGAGGACGGAAAGTTTGTCAAAGCATCGGACATCGATGCAATGGCAAAGTGGGACGTGAAGGGACGTCTCGAAAAAGAAATCGCATTTCGCACGTCACGCGTTCTGCTGCAGGATTTTACGGGAGTGCCTGCAGTCGTCGATCTCGCCGCGATGCGCGAAGCTCTTGCGAAGCTCGGCGCCGATCCGAAGAAGATCAATCCGCTGCAACCAGTCGATCTTGTAATCGATCATTCCGTTCAGGTGGACGAATACGGAACCGAGGCCGCGTTTCTAATCAATACCGGACGCGAATTCGAGCGCAATCAAGAGCGATACGCATTTCTTCGGTGGGGACAAAAAGCCCTCGACAATTTTCGCGTCGTTCCACCTGGCACCGGTATCGTCCACCAGATCAATCTCGAGTATCTCGCGCAAGTCGTCTTCACACGCTCGGAGAATGGTGAGACAATCGCATACCCGGATTCCCTCGTCGGCACCGATTCCCACACGACGATGATCAACGGTCTTGGCGTCCTCGGCTGGGGCGTTGGGGGCATCGAAGCGGAAGCAGCAATGCTAGGACAGCCTGTATCTATGCTGATTCCTGAAGTTGTCGGTTTCAAGCTGCACGGCCGATTGCCCGCGGGCGCAACGGCAACGGATCTCGTCCTCACAGTTACGGAGCAGCTTCGAAAGAAAAGAGTCGTCGGCAAGTTCGTCGAGTTCTATGGAGCGGGATTGTCGTCGCTTTCTCTCGCTGATCGCGCGACAATCGCCAACATGTCCCCGGAATACGGCGCGACGATGGGATTCTTCCCCGTCGATGCGGAGACAATCAACTACCTGCGATTTACCGGTCGAGATGAGCAGCAAGTGCAGCTCGTCGAAGCGTACACAAAAGAGCAAGGAATCTTTCGCACCGACGATACGCCCGATCCGATATTCACCGATACCCTCGAGCTCGATCTCGGAAGCATCGAGGCGAGCCTGGCGGGACCGAAGCGCCCACAGGATCGGGTTCCGCTCAAGCTCGCGAAGCCGATGTTCCGTGAAGCGCTCGCTGCGGATCTCGAGAAGACCGGCACACTTGCCGGGGTTGCTGCAGCAAAGCAGGCGATGTCAGTCGCAGCATCGCCCCAGTTGTCACCGTCGGTCGTCGCAACAAGCCGAGACGAACAAGCAAACGGCGACGAGTCGATCCCCGTGACAATGAACGGTGAGTCGTTTGGACTGAGACATGGTTCAGTCGTCATCGCCGCGATCACGAGCTGCACCAACACGTCGAACCCAAGTGTGATGTTGGCTGCCGGACTTCTTGCGCGGAACGCAGTCGCGAAGGGCATCCGGACGAAACCGTGGGTGAAGACGAGTCTCGCGCCGGGATCGAAGGTCGTTACCGACTATTTCAAGAAAGCTGGCGTGATGGGGGATCTCGAGCAGCTTGGCTTCAATGTCGTTGGATACGGTTGCACGACGTGCATCGGAAACTCTGGTCCCCTTCCCCAACCGATTGCGGATGCCGTCGAGGAGCACAAGCTCGTCGTAGCAGCGGTTCTCTCGGGAAATAGAAATTTCGAGGGCAGAATCAATCCGCTCACGCGGTTCAATTATCTCGCGTCGCCGCCGCTCGTCGTCGCATACGCGCTCGCCGGAAGAATGGATATCGATTTCAATACCGAGCCAATTGGAATTGGAAATGATGGACCCGTTTTTCTGCGCGATTTATGGCCCGCGCCGAAGGAAGTCGCCGACGAGATTCTTCGCTCAGTGAAGGCGGAGATGTTTCACACCCAGTACGCCGACGTGTTCAAGGGCGAGGAAAGCTGGCGTACTCTGCCCGTTCCCGAAGGCGATCTCTATGCGTGGGACGAGAATTCAACGTACGTCAAGAATCCTCCGTTCTTCGACGGGATGACGCGCACTCCTCCAGGAGTGAAACCGATTATCGGGGCCCGGGCCCTTGCGATGCTCGGTGACTCGATCACCACCGATCACATCTCGCCGGCGGGGTCGATTCCGGCCGCGACTCCCGCGGGAAAATGGCTGATTGCGCACGGCGTCAAGACAATGGATTTCAATTCGTACGGTGCGCGTCGCGGCAATCATGAAGTCATGATGCGCGGAACATTCGCGAATATCAGACTTCGTAACGAGCTCGCGCCCACAAAAGAAGGGGGATGGACGACATTCTCACCCGACGATGATCCGGTGACGATTTACGATGCTTCGATGGATTATCAGAAGCGAGGAGTCCCTCTAGTGATTATCGCCGGGAAAGAGTACGGCACCGGATCGTCGCGCGACTGGGCAGCGAAAGGAACCCTACTCCTCGGCGTTCGCGCGGTGATAGCGGAATCGTTCGAGAGAATCCATCGATCGAACCTCGTTGGAATGGGAGTTCTCCCGCTCGAGTTCGTGAATGGCGAAACGCGAGCGACGCTCGGCCTCACTGGATACGAGGCATTCGAGATCGACGGATTGTCCGACGACATGCGCCCACATGCGCAGCTCACCGTACGCGCAACGGCCGCGGATGGAAGCGTGAAGACTTTTAACGCGGTCTCGCGGATCGATACGCCGGAGGAAATGAGCTACTACCGCCATGGCGGAATTCTTCCTTACGTGTTGCGACAACTGGTCACTAGTTAGCAACAACAAACAGCGTAGTTTCCTTCTCTAGAGGACGATCATCGCAATCGCTGCTGCAAACATTGCAACGGTGGTCACAGCAACTGTAGTCTCTCCGAGGCGTGAGCTCGGCTGATCGGCCATGATCTTTCTATCTGTTGCGACGAGAAGAATTCCGAGCAACAGGAATGGCGCGAGCAGGCCGTTGAGAACGGAGCTGAGGAAAAGGGTTCGTACTGCGTTGAGATTCGCGAAGTCGAGCGCAACACCCGCACCAATCGACACGATGACGACCGCGTAAAAAGCGCGAGCTCTCGCGTAAGTCTCGTCCATTCCCTCGGGCCACCCGAACGTCTCGGCTAAGGCGTATGCTGCCGATCCCGCTAGAGTGGGAATCGCTAACGCGCCGGTGCCAACGAGTCCGAGCGTGTAGAGGAGCGATGCGTAGCGCCCGGCAAGCGGCTCGAGTGCTTCGGCTACCTCGCGCGACGTCTGGGGCGAAGTAATCCCGTGAGGATGCAGGGTCAGTGCCGTCGTGAGGATGATGAAGAACATCACCGCGTTCGAGAAGAAAGTTCCCGCTGCTACATCGATCTTCCTGTCGCCAATCTCAATCTTCGATGCACCTCGTCGTTCTTCGACTGTCGCGCGACCCTTCGATTTTTCCTCCTCGACCTCTTCTGATGCCTGCCAGAAAAAAAGGTACGGGCTGATCGTCGTTCCGAGTATCGCAACGAGAGTCGCCCATGCCGCACGTCCATGAGGCAGTGATGGAATCACCGTCGCCTTCGCTACTGACTTCCAGTCGGGATGCAGATAGAACGCAGTTACGACGTACACGAACAAAACGAGCGCGAGCCACCTCAGTATGCTCGCGAACAGAACGTAGCGCAGACGAACTGTTGCCCAACCGATTCCAATACCTGCGACCACAACCCAGAGGTGCGAGCTGACATGAGTCAGCAGCGACATCGCATCGGCCATTCCCGAGAGATCGGCGCCGATGTTGATGGTGTTTGCGATGAAGAGCGCCCCACATGCGATTGCCAGCACAGCGCGCGGAAATTTTCCTCGGAGAGCAGTCGCCAGGCCGGTACCGGTCACCATCCCGATTCGGGCGCACATCGACTGCACTGCAGCCATGAGCGGCCACGTGATGAGTGAGGTCCAGAGGAGAGTTGTGCCGAGCTGTGCGCCGGCGATCGAGTAAGTCGCGATCCCCGAGGGATCGTCGTCGGCCGCGCCCGAGATGATGCCGGGGCCGAGGGATTTCCAGACCCTCCGGATTCGCGACGACTTCTGTTCTTTTTTCGTCACGCGTGAAGGGCCACGCCGAGCGACGCTACTCGATCAGTCGTGATGTTCGGACGGCTTCCTGGTTGTGCGCATGCGCGGTATTGCGTCGGCGATTTGCTCCATCAGTTCGCGCTCGATGCGGTCGGGATCGAGCGGCTGAAGCATTTGCCGCAGCTCGGGATCCTCGCCGATTTTCTGCCCGAGTCGAGTGTAAAAGCCGGCGACGAGCTGCAATGTCTTCGTCACCTCTTCCTCGATGCGGAGATTCACCTGCAGAGTCAACTCCTCGCGAAGCTCAGCAATCGCTGATTCCCTGCCCTGCGTCATCAACACGAAAATCGAGAGGAAGATCGCCTCGAGCGAAACGATCATCGTCAATAGTCCGAAAGGAAACGGATCGAACTGCGGAAGTCCGAGGAAACCGAGGTTCAACACGATCCACAAGGTGAACGCAATGACGTGGAAAACGAAAAAGCCAGTGGATGCTGCGAACTCGGTCAGCCAGGTGGAGACCGTATGCATCAGGGTGACATTTGTGGATTGGCGCGCTTTGATTGCGCGAAACGCCGACGTGTGCATCGCGCTCCGCCGGGAGCGACGGTCCGCCTGGTGCTCGGTGTTGCCGTCTTCCATCGAATCGTATCCCTGCAGCGAATCCGATGACTCGGGCGGATCTTGATCGTTGAGGTCGTCTGTCATTCGCGGCTCGACATGGATACCCCTCGCGCATGCGCACTTCGAAGGACTTCCTGCGCTCGGATAAACCTATCACCTTTCACTCCAATGACCACGCCATTCACAGTCGGGCTGATTCAGGACTCGGTTACGTCCGATGTCTCTGCGAACGTCGAGCGTTCCGTCGAGCGCGTTCGCGAGGCGGCGGGTCGTGGCGCGCAGATCATTTGCCTGCAGGAGCTTTTTAGCTCGCTCTATTTCTGCAAGGCGGAAAAATGCGATCGGTTCGATCTCGCGGAGCCGATTCCCGGACCAACTGTCGAGCGAATGCAATCGCTCGCGAAGGAGCTCGAGACAGTCCTCATAGTCCCGGTGTTCGAACGACAGACAGCCGGTGTTTACCGAAACTCAGCCGCTATCGTCGATGCGGACGGATCGCTTCTCGGCGTGTATCGGAAAATGCACATTCCCGACGATCCGCTTTTCTATGAAAAATACTATTTCACGCCCGGCGACTCGCACGTGCAGTACGACGGAGATCACAAGGGAGCCGGCGGATTCCGCGTGTGGAAGACCCGGTACGCCGACATCGGCGTTTTGATCTGCTGGGACCAATGGTATCCGGAAGCCGCGCGCATCAACGCGTTGCTAGGCGCGGAAATTCTTTTTTATCCGACGGCAATTGGCTGGCATCCGTCCGAGAAGGCGGAGTTCGGCGAGTCGCAGGTTGATGCGTGGCGCACTGCGCAACGCGCGCATGCGATTGCGAACGGAGTTTTCGTCGCATCGCCGAATCGCGTTGGACACGAGGAAGAGTCGGGCACTGACGGCATCGAATTTTTCGGCCACTCCTTCATTGCCGATCCATTCGGACGAATTCTCGCCGAGGCTGGCACGACACCAGAGGTGCTTGTCGCCCAATGCGATCGCAAGCTGATCGAGGAAACCCGCCGCAACTGGCCATTCCTTCGTGATCGGCGGATTGATGCATACGCCCCGATCCTCAGTCGCTACATAGGATGACCGATGTGAAGCCCCGCGGCGATGTCGCGGGCTGATCAGAGCGACGCGTCGCGCAGCTCGACATCTTCAATGCCGGCCGAATGGGAAGCGCACGACGCGACGTGGATCGCGTGGCCCCACCACGAGCCCGATTGGCCCGGTAAGCTTGGCGCGGTTCCGTGGGTATATGCCGAAATCGTGCGCGCACTGCATGCTCACGAGCGCGTAGAGATTTTGTGCAACGACGAGACGGTGCGAGACACCGCGCGTGCAATATTGAGCGCGCATGACGTTTCGGAGAGTGGATACAAGTTGCATGTCGTCGCAACCGACAGAGTGTGGCTGCGCGATTCCGCTCCGACATTTGTCTGGACGGACGACGGATCTGTCGCACTCATGAATTGGCGATTCAATGCGTGGGCGAAGTACGACAACTACCGTCTCGACGAACAAATCGGCGGGACGATCGCGCAGATCACCGGTCTCGATCGAACAGAGCCGACCCGACCGAACGGGGAGCCGCTCGTTCTCGAGGGAGGCGGCATCGAAGTGAACGGCGCTGGTACGGTCCTCGTCACGGAGGAGTGGCTGCTGAGTGACGTGCAGGTCCGCAATCCACGAATGACTCGCGAAGAATACGAAGCCGCGTTTGCAACGTACCTCGGCGCAAACGAAACGATCTGGCTCGCCAAGGGAGCGACGGGCGACGACACTCACGGACACATCGACGATATCGCCCGCTTTACCAGTCGGGATAGCGTACTGCTCGCGTTCGAGGACAATTCGGCGGACGCCAACGCTCAGCAGTCGCGCGATAATCTGGCGCGGCTCGAAGCAATCGCGCGCGAGAGACCGCTGGGAATCGTGAAGCTTCCCTACCCCAGAGCAGTGATGATGAGCGGACAGCGCCTACCAGCGAGCTACGCGAATTTCTACATCGCGAATGGCGTCGTGCTGGTACCGACATTCAATGATCCGATGGACCGCCTCGCACTCGACATCATCGCGGGTGAATTT
>WNGI01004456.1_pt1 | contig 12542 bp, 10 predicted proteins | sample 5400621 | NCBI WGS metagenome assembly WNGI01 (sample SAMN13153374, study PRJNA577476) | soil metagenome | isolation source: 20 cm soil or saprolite under Garry oak tree replicate 1 | place: USA:California | collected 2016-06-15 | reverse complement strand
CGATTGACGCCGGCGGTGAGTACGTGGGTGTGTACGTGCGCGCCTGCGGGGTGGACGTGCGCCTCGGCGTGGCGGGCTTTGGGTTCACACTGCGTACCGGAGGCGCGTACGGGTCCGGCGGCGGCGCGTCGGACGTCGTTGTGGTCGGAGGAGCCGGCGGGTTGTCGGCATGCGCCGGCGCAGCTCCAGACCAGAGGACGGCCGCACCGATTCCGCAGACGGCCAGCGCCTTCGCCATGTCGACGGTAAGGAAGCTCAGGTCGCAACGGCCGAAGCGCGCGCCGACGAGCTGGCGCTCGCCGCATTGCGGAGCTCGGAGTCGAGCGTGCAGCTTCGGCCGTGGCGTCCGGCGACTCACGTGGGCGCGACCAGGTCCGTGCGGAGCGAATGACCTTCCCCAAGGGCCTTGGCAGGGTCGCCGCAGCAACGATCTCGTCAACCGAGGAGCCGTCATCGGCCCCTCCTCCCCGTTGCGATCGCTACTTGCCTGGAAGGTACTCCGGTACAGCCTGAATTTCAACGCCTCTTCTTAAGACGCGGTTAACGGACCTTTTTGGTCCGACACCAAACTGCGTTGCCGCGTTCTGCCCTCGCCCCTATCCGGTCTGCGGCTCGGCGTTGTCAAGCCAGATGTAGGCCTTGTCATTCAGCGAACCCGGGTAACGATGAAAGACGCCGTCGCCTACCAGCCTGCGGCACACGTAGCCGTCGTTGTTACCAGTTACGTCCGCGGCGATCGCGGCCAGACGTGGGCCTTCGTTTAGGACGTCGACGAGGCTGATGTATTCGAAGCCCGCAGAACACCCGCCGATGCCGCCTTCGTTGGCGCTTGCGCCGCCTGTGACTGCCACCGCGGAAGCTGACGCCAACACGGCAAGGAATAGAAGTCGTTTTGTCACGGTGCCGCCTCTCAATGGAGTAGGAGAGGGAGTCTGTTCCTATCGGCACTAGAGATCAACGCCAAACTGACCCACTACCGACCGACAGCGGCCTCAGTCGGGCGTGCGCCGCTCGAGCGCCGGCTGCGCCGCCGTCCCGGTGATCACCGCGCCGATGCCCGGCAGATAGGTCTCCATCGCCATCCCGTTCGAGCGGACGAGCCTCTTGACGATGCTGCGATCAAGCCCGTCCCCCTGGATGTGCAGCGCGGTCTTGTAGCGAATCTCGCCGTCCTCGAAATCGAGCTCGAAGTTGCCTGCCGCAAGTCCGTAGTTCGCGAAGGTGAGGAACTGCGAGACCTCGGAGCGGCGACCCTCGGGCACACGGAGAGGACACACCGAATACAAGAGGATCAGGTCCTGCTCCTCGACCACCTGAGCGTAGAACTTCCAGGTCCCGAGCGGGCCCGACAGGTCGCTGACAAGGACCTGCGCACCGCGCACCTCGGAGAACGGCCAGCCGTTTTCGACGAAAACTCGCTTGAGCTCTTCGAGGAGCGCCGTTCCCCCCGGAGCTACGGCCCCGTCGTCGTGCGCGGCAGTCTCCGTCAGACGGGAGCGCTTCAGCAATAGGTCGTCGCGCAGCGCCTCCATCGTCCCCCACACGCCTGGCGGAAGGACGCGTGCCCGGCGCCGCCCTCGGACCCAGAGCCCCGTGTTGCAGCGTCTGCATTTTCGGATCGCCGCGCGCTGACTCGGCCACAGCCTGGGCTCGAAAGCGTCCAGGGAGCCCTGGTTGCCGCAGACGGGACATTGCAGCCCGGTGTCGCCTCCGCGCTTGATCGCATCTGTAGCATCCGCCCCCCACGCGACGTCGGCCGAGACCAGCGAGACGTCGAACTCATTGCCCCGCAGGAACCCGTCGGCCGCCAGCCGCCCGATCAGGCCCGCCGTGGTGGCGAGCCGACGGACGTACTCGGTATCCGCCGCCCTACGCTGCAACAGCGAGAGAAAGAGCAGCTGCACTCCCGCCGTCTCGTACCGGGGTTGTCGGTGAGACGCCGCCGCGCCTTTCGGCTTGACGCTGAAGAAGATGCGCGGTCCCCCGCGCGCATTCAGAAACCGTGCCAGCACGCGAAAGGCTGCATCGCCCCGGAACGAGCGATCTGCTTGCACGATGCGGACCTCCGGCCCCCCTATTGCCTCGAGACGCACACTCTTGCTCTCGACAAGAGCCTCGAGGTGCTCACTCGACGCTTCTTCGAGGCTGCTCAGAGCGTGGACGACAGGAAGCGCGCGCTCCGGACCGAGCAGAGCGATAGTCCTGGCTGCGTAGTGCCCGAAGCAGACGAGCTCAGCTTGCTTGCCCACCTCGCCTGCAGCATTCGAACCGAGGATGACGCAGCCCTCGGCGGCAGAGAAGCGAATGTCGAATGTCGTCTCAACCATCTATCGCGCTTGTACCACTCTCCCGCCCCAAAAAGGGAACCGAGCCACGGAAGTGGAAGCCCAGGGCGGCCCTCTGCGGCAAGAGCCGCCCCGGGTCCTTCAGCGCCTCTCGGCGCAGCTTTGATTCAGCGCTTGCCTACTCGGCTCTGGCTTTTCCCTTCTTCTCCTTTCCGAGAGACAGGGTGAACGGGACGTCCGCGTTGACCGGGTTCTGCTTGGCCTTCGCCTTTCCACGTCCGTCCTGCTTCGTCTTCGACTTCTGCACCAGGTTCTGCTCCTGGCCCTTGCCGCCGCACCCGCCACCACAGCTGGTGTCGGCCAGCTTCTGGTCCAGGGTCGCGTCCTGATCGGTGTCGTTCTTGTTCGATGCATCGGCATCGGCGTTGTTTCGTGCCTTCTGATGGGCCGAGCTCGTGCCCGAACCGCTCAGGTGATCACCGATGACCGCGACCGGCGCGTTCGCGTTGACCGCGTTCTGCTTGGCCTTCGCGTCCGCGTCGGCGTCCTGCTTGGTCTTGCCGATCTGGATGACGTTCTGCTCGTGGCCATTGCCACCACAGCCCGACCAGCACTTGCTGCCGCCGCCAGACTGCCTGGCGGTCGCATCCTGATCGGTGCTGCTGCGGTTGGACGCATCGGCGTCCGCCTTATTGCTGACGTCCTGCGACGCCGAGCTCGAACCCAGGCTCGGATCGCCGCCGACCACCAACAGCGGCGCGTTTGCGTTCACGGCGTTCTGCTTGGCCTTCGCGTCCGCGTCGGCGTCCTGCTTCGTCTTACCGACCTGGACGACGTTCTGCTCCTGGCCGTTGCCGCCACAACCCGACCAGCACTCGCTCTTGCCGCCCGTCTGGGTCGCGGTTGCGTCCTGATCGGTCCTGCTCTTGTTCGACGCATCAGCGTCGGCGCTGTTGTGCGCCGTCTGATCCGCCGAGCTCGAGCCCGAGCCTCTCAGGTCAGTCCCCAGGATCGACTCCGGCGCGTTCGCGTTGACCGCGTTCTGCTTGGCCTTCGCGTCCGCGTCGGCGTCCTGCTTGGTCTTGCCGATCTGGATGACGTTCTGCTCCTGGCTGTTGCCGCCGCAACCCGACCAGCACGTGCTGTCGCCCGCGACCTGCGTGGCGGTTGCGTCCTGATCGGTGCTGCTCTTGTTCGCCGCGTCGGCATCTGCCTTGTTGGTGACGTCCTGCTTCGCCGAGCTCGAACCACTGCTCGGATCTCCACCGACCACCAGTGACGGAGCATTCGTGTTCAGCGCGTCTTGCTTGGCGCTTGCATCCGCATCGGCGTCCTGCTTGGTCTTACCGATCTGGACGACGTTCTGCTCCTGGCCGTTGCCGCCACAGCCCGACCAGCACTGACTCTTGCCGGCCGTCTGGGTTGCCTTGGCATCCTGGTCGGTCGTGCTCTTGTTCGACGCATCAGCGTCGGCCGTGTTGTTGGCCGTCTGATCCGCCGAGCTCGAGCCGGAGCGCGTCAGACCGGTGCCCAGGATCGAGACGGGCGCGTTTGCGTTGACCGCATCCTGCTTGGCCTTCGCGTCGGCGTCGGCGTCCTGCTTGGTCTTGCCGACCTGGATGACGTTCTGCTCTTGCCCGTTCCCACCGCAGCCCGAGTAGCAACTGGAGCTGCCGGCGGTCTGCGTAGCAGTCGCATCCTGGTCCGTCTTGCTCTTGTTCGAAGCATCGGCGTCTGCCTTGTTGGTGGCGTTCTGTGTCGCCGAGCTCAAACCGCCGTTCACGTCGCCTCCGGCAATGCTGACGGGAACGTTGGCGTTGACGGCGTTCTGCTTGGCCGTGGCATCCGCGTCCGCGGACTGCTTCGTCTGCGAGTCCTGGATCACGTTCTGCTCTTGGCCGTTGCCGCCACAACCGGACGTGCAGCGGCTGTCGCCGCCCGTCTGAGTGGCGTTCGCCGTCTGGTCGGTGTCGCTCTTGTTCGAAGCATCCGCATCGGCCCTGTTCGTGGCCGACTGCTTTGCGGAGCTGATTCCACCGTTCACGTCGCCTCCGGCGATGCTGACGGGAACGTTCGCATTCACTGCGTTCTGCTTGGCCGTGGCATCCGCGTCCGCGGACTGCTTCGTTAGCGAGTCCTGGATCACGTTCTGCTCCTGGCCGTTGCCGCCGCAACCGGACATGCAGCTGGAGCTGCCGCCCGTCTGCTTTGCGGTCGCGTTCTGATCGGTGCTGCTCTTGTTGTTAGCGGAGGCGTCGGCGGTGTTCTTGGCCGTCTGATTGGCCGAGCTGGTACCGCCTGACACGTTCCCGCCTGCGATGCTGACAGGGACGTTGGCGTTGACCGCGTTCTGGTTGGCGTTGGCGTCGGAGTTGGCGTCCTGCTTTGTGAGCGCCGACTGGTCGATCACCTGTGCCTGGCCCGCGCCGCCACAGCCGGACTTGCAGCTGGAGCTGCCGCCCGTCTGAGTGACGTTGGCCGTCTGGTCGGTCGTGCTCTTGTTCGACGCATCAGCGTCGGCCGTATTCGTGGCCGTCTGATCCGCCGAGCTCGAGCCGCCTGACACGTTCCCGCCCGCGATGCTCACGGGGACATTGGCATTGACGGCGTTCTGCTGGGCCGCGGCGTCGGTGTCGGCGTCTTGATTCGTGAGCGCCGACTGGTCGATCGCCTGGGCCTGGCCGGCGCCGCCACAGCCGGACGTACAGCTGGAGCTGCCGCCCGTCTGAGTCGCGTTCGCCGTCTGGTCGGTCGCGCTCCCATTCGACGCATCCGCATCGGCCGAGTTGGTGGCCGTCTGCGTTGCCGAACCCGAGCCCGAGCCGATGACGACGCCGCTGATGCCGCTGATGCCGACCGGCAGACTTGCGTTCGAGGCCGTCTGTCCCGCCATGCCCGCCGCGGGCGCACCCTGAGTCGCCCCGGCCAACTGGCCGAGGAGCTGGTCCGCGCCCGGAGGCGGATCGGTGGCGGCGGTTGCCGTGCCAACCCCCACTGCGAGGGCAATCACTGCGACGCCCAGCGCGATGAGATGGCGTTTCATGACTTTTGATTTCTCCTGTGTCGTCGTTACGTCGGATTACCGGGGCGCACCGGAGCGCCGCGGCACGGTTGGCGAGCAACCCGAAAGGGTTCGCCGGAAGCCCGCGCCCTACCCCGGACGTTCGAGACGAGAGACGACAGCCATCAGCCGCCGGAGGGCCGATGGAAGGCGACGACGTACCCACCAAGGGGCCGTCAAAGCGAAAGCGAGCAACAGCATCGCGAAGATTCCCTGCGATCCACCCACGGGCGGCGAGCCTCCCAGCGATGCGTTGGGCAGGTCCGGAGCATGGGGGAACGGCACCTGATGACGGGGTGCGCCGGACTGCGATCGGCGCGACGGCGGCGTTGAGCCCGCAGCGCTCGGCCAATCCGGCGCCGACCACTGCCCACGATCGGCCGCGAATGAGGAGGCGAGGCTCCAGCCATCCCCACCCATGCTCCCCGCGGCGGTTCCGGGCGTCGCCGATGCGTTTTCGGCGTGCGCCGAGGGGGCGGCCTGCTCGATGAGCTGGGTGCCGGGGCCGATCTGTTGCGCGCTCTGAGCGGTCTGGTTCGAGCTCTTCTGGGTTGCGGTTGCGCTCGAACTGCCCGTACCGACAGCTTGCTCGTAGGTGGCCTGCGCGTTCGCGGTCTGGGTGGTCGGCGCGCTCTGCTCGATGGTCTGTGACTGACCGGCTCCCCCCAGCTGACTCCCCCCATCCGACCCCCCGCTTTGCAGCTGGGTGGCGGACTGGGTCGCCTGGTTCGTATTCTCGGCGGAGGCGGTGGCCGAAGAGGTATTCGCCTGACCTGCCGCCTGCTCCTCACCGAGGGGGATCCAGATCTGGATCAACGTGCCAAGGGCGCCCGAGCCGGCGGGATCCAACGCGGCGCCGTCGATCAGGATGGAGACGTTCGCGTTCGCAGGCGCGCTCTGTGTCGAGACGGCGGTTGCGTTTGCGTCCTGCGCCGTCGGGGCGCTCTCACTCACCGACTGCGACTGGCCGCTGGAAGAGCCGTCGCCGGCCAGCGTCTGTGTCTGCAGCGCGGACTGGTTCAGGGCGTTGTCGTTCGCGGCCTGGGCCGTCGCCTGTGAACTGTTGGTCTGAGCCACCAGGCCGGTGTCGCCGGGGCTCTTGTTGCGAACGACAATGTTGGCGTTCAGCGGCGCGACCTGCTTCGAGATCGCGCTCGCGCTCCCGCTCTGGGTAGTCGGGGCAATCTGATCAGCCAACTGCGACTGGCCGGCGGAGCCGCCGCCGCCCGTCTGGTTCTGCGTCGCATCCTGGCTCGTGGCGTTCGAGTTGTTGCCCGTGGCGCTGGCCACCGATGTGTTCGCCTGCGTTACCGGCCCCTCGTCGCCGGGGCTGTCGATCCGGATCACGACGTTCACATTCCTGGGAGCCACCTGGGTCGAGCTCGCCTCTGCATCGGCCTTCTGAGTCACCGGCGCGCTGTGGCTCGAGGTCTGCGCCTGGCCGGGGGCCGGGTCGGGCGGCGGAGCCCCGGAATTCTGCTCTTGCGTGCTGCTCTGATTTGTGTGGTTGGCGTTGTTCGCAGACGCCGCCGCGGCAGAAACGTTGTTTTGGCTGGCGCTACCGCCGGCGGAGTCGTTCGTGGCGGACTGGTTCGACGTCGCGGACGCCGTCGCGCTCTGCTCGGTCGGTGCGTTCTGGACGATCGTCTGGGACTGTCCATCCCCGCCGGTCTGCGTAGCCGTCGCGCTCTGGGTGGTGCTGTTGTCGTTCTGCGCCGACGACGAAGCGCTGGACGAGCTCGTCTGCTCGGCGCCGCTGCCCGGGTCGGTCGAGTCCGCAGCCGCTTTGCCCGGCGCGAAGGCCGCGCAGCTCGCGAACAAGACGGTGCATGCCACTAGCCCAAGGCAGCGCCTCAGCCCCTCCCCCATGAGCTGAACGATCGCCCAACTGCTCTCGTCGGAACAGACCCCGCCTTACGGGTTCGACTCCCCCCAGCTGGGCGGACTGACGGGTCCGTCGAGCCGGCCCAGGTGCCGATTTTCTGCGAAGGACGGACTACGATGGCGCTAGGTGTCGACGCGCATTCTGGTCGTCGAGGGTCACCGGCTCGTGCGACAGGGAATCCGGTCCGAGCTGTCGGACGCTGACGGGCTCATCGTCACCGAAGCCTCCACTGGCGCAGAGGCGATCGCCGCCGCAGCCGAGCAGCGGCCCGACGCCGTGGTGCTCGCCTCGGAGCTTCTCGATCGCTCAGCCTCAGAGGTCTGCGCAGCCATCCTCGAGCGGCATCCTGCCGCCGCGATCATCTTCCTTGCCGAGCACAGTGACGAGGCCTCCGTCCACGCCGCACTCGATGCGGGCGCCCGGGCCTATCTCCTCCGTGACGCGGACGACCTCGATCTGCCTCGCACGATCGAACGGGCGCTTGCAGGCGAGAGCGTGATCGATCCGCGCGCGGCAGCCGCACTGCTCTCGTCCCGAGGCGGTGCACAGCAACCGAAGCTCAGCAGTCAGGAGCTCAAGGTCCTTCGACTCGTCGCCGAGGGCCTCACGAATCCAGAGATCGGAGCAAGCCTCTACCTGAGCCGGCACACCGTGAAGGAGTACGTCAGCCACGCCATGCACAAGCTCGAGGCCACGAATCGCATCGAGGCGGTGCGCAAGGCGACGGCTCTCGGTCTGATCGAAGGAGTCGGACCGCCTTCCGGCGACACGACTCGGCCGCGGCGAGAGACGCTCGTCTACAACGAGTCGAGCGGGCCCGCACGCGACACGGATCTCAAGGTCACCCCGCTCAAGATCGACCTGCTTGTCGCCGACCCGGATCCGTCGACGGAGTAACCACCCACCTGCTATTCGCGGTACCGGATTCCGGCCGAGCTCCTGGCACCAGGGCCGTGGTCGGAGAGGCCCTTGCTGCCCAGTCGCGCTCGAAGCGAGCGGCCGCCGATCGCGGCCGTCAGGAGAAGCAGACCCAGGACGAAGGCAAACGAGAGCGGGAGAACCAGGAGGAGCCAGCCTCCGAAGAGATTCACGCGGGACGAGGCAGGCTCCAGGATCCGCGGCGCCGCGGCGGCCTCGACCTCTCTCCGGGAACCGGCGGTCTTCGGCTTCGTGCTCGGTGCACGCACCGGGCGAGGGCGCACCGGAAGGCTCGGCGACACCGATCGAACTTGCGCCGGAATCACCCGCTGGGCCCGCGGCGCCTGCCCCGACCTCACCAAACGAGGACGACTCGGCCTGTCGACGGGGCGACTCTCTGCGAGGTTCGTCGTAGCCGGCGGCAGATTGGCCGGAGCCGGAAGAACGTCACCACCCGAATGCGTGGGCGGGACCGGAGCAGCCGCCGGCTCTGTTGTCGGCGGGACTGGAGCAGCCGGGGGCTCTGTTGTCGGCGGGACTGGAGTAGCCGCGGGCTCGGTTGTCGGCGAGACGACGCTCGGCGGTGCCGGGGCATCCAAGCCTCCGGAACTGCTCGGCACCTGGGCGTCGGGCTCCGAGATCGGTGCGTCCGACTCGTCCGCTGCGCCGCAGGTCGGAGCGGGAGTCTGATACTGCGGCTCGTCGGGCTGATACTGCCCTTCTTCGTCCGGGCAGACGGCCGAGTCCGACGGGTCGTTGCCCGTCGCGTCGTCGGACGGCGAATCGGGCGCGCACTGGATGCTGGCGACGTCGTCCGCCGGCAAGTCCAGATGCCAGTTCGACTCAGGATCCAAGGCGCAGTTCCACGCGACGTTACTCGACCGATTAGGTGACGCGATCGGCGACGCCGAACGCGAAATTGTCGTCCGTTCTCCAGACGAAAAAGACGCTGTCGGCAATACCAGCGCACGCGTTTTCCTTCTGGCGGTCGAGAGCCGCTGATACTGCACATGCCGAGGGTGATACTGCAGCTCGTACGACGGTCCGGCGACCGCCTGCCGCTGTGGTTCGTCCGTCGACGCGCGTTCCGGCGACTTCTGCGCGTGCGTCGGTGATATCACCTGGCTCCAGCCCTGCCGGATGCGATCCAGCTGCGCAGTCGCCGACGCAGAAGGAAGGATATTTCCAGGGCTTTCCTGCTCTACGGGAGCAATCTCCGCATCGACCGCGGACGAGAGCCCGAGCTCCAGTTCGTCCGGCTCCGCGGACGTGGGTGCGGGCGCTGCGGCGCTCGGTACGGGTAGCGGCGGATCGTCCGTTGCGTGTGCAGGCGTTGCGAACGACAACGCTGCAAGCCCGACGACGTGAACCGCACCGAGTCTCACGAGCTTGGTTCCTTTGAGCAGCATCCCCGTGAACTCCACTCACCTTCGCGTTGCTCGAGATCCTAGAGAAGAACTACCCCACAACGGTCTCGACTACCCACGACTTTGTAAATCCGAAAGAAAATCTCTAAAGTAAATGCGAGGATGATCGCGAACTACGCGAGTAACCATGACCTCGAGTCGCGAGAGCGGCTGATCGAAGAACAGCTTCCGCTCGTCAAGGCGCTCGCGCGGCGTTACGCGCACCGAGGAGAGCAACTGGAGGATCTCGTTCAGGTCGGGACGATCGGCCTGATCAAGGCCGTCGACCGGTACGAGCCGGAGCGCGGCGTCGAGCTCACGGCGTTCGCCGTGCCAAACATTCTCGGTGAGATCAAGCGTCACCTGCGTGATCGTTGCGGCGCGATCCGGGTACCGCGCCGCTACCAGGAGACCAGCGCGCGAATGCGAAGCACGCGGCGGGAGCTCGCGGCAGACCTCCAACGCAATCCCACCGCCGCGGAGCTTGCCGCTGCGGCGAACCTCAGCCAGGGAGAGCTCGCCGAGGCCGTACGTGCGGAGCAGGCCCGGACGCCCCTGTCGCTGACAGACGCGGGGCCGGCGGTGAGCGCGGGCGAGATTTTCGACGCGAGCGAGGACCGCCTGCTCATCTCCCGCGGCCTGCGGTACTTGCGCCGGCAGGAGCGATTGGCATTGCGTTATCGGTACTTCGAAGATCTCAGCCAGGAAGAGATCGCCGCCCGGCTCGGCATCTCGCAAACGCAGACATCGCGGCTGATCGCCTCCGGCCTGGCCAAGCTTCGCGACGATTTCGAAGGGAAATCGCGTTGTGCAGCCCGTCAGAAGGCCCTACACTCGTGGCATGGCGACTCCGAGGGCCGTCGAGGAAGCGCCGCCGCAGGAGACCGCGGCAAAACCACGCTCGCGCGCGACGAGGCATAGCGGCCGGCTGCTGCTCCGGATGCCGGCGGGCCTCCACGAGGAACTTGCGCGCGCCTCCGATCGCAACGGCGTCAGTCTCAATCAGTTCATCACGAGCGTCCTCGCGGGTGCGGTCGGGTGGGGGCGTGAGGACGTAGCGACGACCGGAACGCCGAAGGTCCGCTCGAGGTGGCTCGCCATCCTGCTCACGGCGAATCTCCTGCTGGTGGCTGCCGCTGCCATCTCGGCGATCGTGTTCCTGGTCGCCGCCTGGCTGAACTGAGCTTCAGCGCCGCCGGCGCCAGCGCCCCGACCGCGGGTCGTCGGCTGCGGTGTCCTCGCCGAGCGCCCGCGCCGCCGCACGGAAGTCGTCCCCGGACAGCATCATCAACTCCGACCGCTCGAGCTCTGCCAGTTCCGCTCCCTGCACGCCCGCCAGGCGCAGCGCCTGTGCGTTCAACGCCTGCTCGAAGAGCGTGCGTGCGAACCGCGCATTTCCGAAGCCCTCGCCGCGCGCGGCACCGGCAAGAATCTGCCGAAGCACGCCGACGGCGTCGTCGTCGAGCGAGTACTCGTAGTCGGCCGCGAGCTTCCGCGTGATCGCCACCAGATCCTCCGTCGCGTAGTCGGGGAACGCGATCTCGCGCGAGAAGCGCGAGCGCAGTCCCGGATTCGACTGCAGGAAATGATGCATCAGGCGCGGATAGCCGGCGACGATCACCACAAGCCGGTGGCGGTAGTCCTCCATCCGCTTGAGGAGCGTCTCGATCGCCTCGGGCCCGAAGTCCAGCCGCTCGTCGCCCGGCGCAAGTGCATAGGCCTCGTCGATGAAGAGCACCCCGTCGAGCGCGCGCCGGATTGCCCGGTCGGTCTTGATCGCGGTCATGCCGACGAACTGGCCCACGAGACCGGCTCGGTCGACCTCGACGAGGTGTCCGCGCTTGAGCAGCCCCATCGCTCGATACATCTCGGCGAGCAGCCGCGCAACCGTCGTCTTGCCGGTGCCGGGATTGCCGAGGAAGACGAGGTGCTGCGACGTAGCGACCTCCGGCAGGCCGTGCCGTTGCCGCTCGGCCTGCACCTGCAGAAAGGCCACGAGTGCACGGACCTGTTCCTTCACCGTCTCGAGCCCGATCAAGGAGTCGAGCTCGGCCTGGAGCTCTGGGAGCGTGCGGGCCGGCTCGGGCCGCCGGAGCTGGTCCGAGATCCAGTCGCTCGGATCAGGCGCGCCCGTCGTCTGGGACAAGCGCTCCCCCAAGACCCGCAGGCCGCGGACGACATCCTCGAGTGGATTCCGAGCCACGGCTGAAGTGTGCCCCTCAGACAGGGGATTACGCTCAAGCCGACGGCGAGGTGGGCCGATTAGTTAACCTGGTTAACGAATGCCCATCGCCGTCGCCGTCGATCCCACCATCCTCGCCAACCGGCTCCGGCCGGTGCTACTGCAGCTCAACAGGCAGCTGCGGCGGGAGATCCACTCGCTGGGGGTGACTGGGGGGCAGGTCTCGCTCCTCGTCCAGATCAAGTACCACCCTGGCATCGGGATCCGAGAGCTGGCGGCGCTCGAGCGAATGTCGGTCCCCGGCATGTCCAAGTTCATCTCGCGCCTCGAGGAGGCCGGCCTCGTCCAGCGGGCGCCCGTCGAGGGAGACCAGCGGCGTGTCGGCCTGACGCTCACCGCCCAGGGGCAAAAGGTCCTCCGCTCGGTCAAGTCGAAGCGGACGGCCTGGCTCGCAGCGCGCCTACGCGAGCTCGGCCCCGACGAGCTCGAGACGATCGACGCCGCGATCGAGCCGCTCGCGCACCTGTTAGCGGAGGGCGAGGTTTGACGGCGGCAATCCTTCGTGCCGGTGCACGAACCTTTCTCAGCGTCCGCAAACACCGTAACTATCGCCTCTTCTTCACCGGGCAGGTCATCTCGAACATCGGGACGTGGATGCAACGCGTCGCGCAGGCCTGGCTCGTCCTCTCGCTGACTCACTCGCCGTTCGCGGTCGGGATCCTCGCGCTCTGCCAGTTCATGCCCTTCACGCTCTTCAGCCTGCTTGCCGGCGTCGTCGTCGACCGGCTCGATGCCTGGCGAACGG
>WNGI01005515.1_pt1 | contig 12543 bp, 8 predicted proteins | sample 5400621 | NCBI WGS metagenome assembly WNGI01 (sample SAMN13153374, study PRJNA577476) | soil metagenome | isolation source: 20 cm soil or saprolite under Garry oak tree replicate 1 | place: USA:California | collected 2016-06-15 | reverse complement strand
GCACGAATTCACGACCAGCGCGGTGCCGGTCGGGTCGCAGGCGCTCCAGAGCCGCTATTTCGTGAACCTGTCGTCGGCCACGATCCGCAGCGAGCTGGCGGAGCTCGCCGAGGCGGGATACCTCGCGCAGCCCCACACCTCGGCCGGCCGCATCCCGACCGACCACGGCTACAGGTACTTCGTCGACTTCCTGATGGACCTCGAGGCGGTGCCCGAATCCGTGAGGACGTACATCCGCGACGAGCTGGTCAAGGCGCCGTCGGACGTGCAGGGCCTGGTCGAGAAGGTCGCCATGACCGCCGCGGCGGTCACGCAGAACGCCGCGGTCGCGAGCGCGCCGCAGGGATCGCAGGCGCGCATGAAGCACGTCGACGTCGTCTCGCTGGAGCCGACCGAGGTGCTGCTCATCCTGCTGCTCGACGGCAACCTGCTGCGGCAGCAGGTGCTGCACGTCTCGCAGCCGGCCACCCAGGTGGCGCTTACTCGACTGACCGCAATGCTGAATCAATCGCTCGCCGGGCGCCTGAGCGAGGAGGTCCGCCGGCACTACCAGAACTCGGAGCTCGGGCTGGAGAAGGAGGTCGTCGGCAGCATCGTCGTCGCCCTTGACCAGTACGAGAAGGGCGCCGAGAACCTGGTCGTGCACGACGGCGTGCGCAACCTCGTGCGCCAGCCGGAGTTCGCTGAGTCCTCGCGCCTGCAGCAGGTGCTCGAGGTCCTGGAAGAGACGCGCTATCTGACAGTGCTTCTGCGCGAGCTCATCGGCGAGTCCGACCTGCAGATCGTGATCGGGTCCGAGAACACTTCGGCGCAGCTGCAGGGATGCGCGGTGGTGCTCACCAGTTACGGCCCGTCGCACCGGCTGAAGGGCGTGCTCGGCGTGATCGGGCCGACGCGGATGGCCTACAGCCAGACAGTCGCGCGCTTGCGCGCGGTTGCGCATGCGGCGAGTGAGCGGATGGCCGAGGTCGGCGTTTAACACCGTCTGCGCGGGATCTGACATCCCCACCTGACACCGCCGCCTTTAGCGGCGCCCCCGCAGGGCGGGGAGGAAGCCTACTTAATCCCGCACCAGGTGTTGTGCCGGGTCCACACCCTCGGCGTCCAGGTCGTGCTCCAGCATCGTCGAAAGTGGTCTTCGGCTTCCATCCGAGCAGCTTCATCGCCTTCGACGCGTCGCCACGCAGCTCGTGCACGTCGGCGGGCCGCATGTACGCCTCGTCGACGATCACGTACTTCTGCCAGTCGAGGCTGACCATCGCGAACGCCGCGGCCACGAAGTCGCGCACCGAACGCATCTCGCCCGTCGCGATCACGTAATCGTCGGCCTGGTCCTGCTGGAGCATCAGCCACATCGCTTCGACGTAGTCGCGGGCGTGGCCCCAGTCGCGCTTGGCGTCCATGTTGCCGAGGCTCAGCTTGTCCGCCTTGCCCGCGAGGATCTGCCCGATGCCGCGCGTGACCTTGCGCGTGACGAAGTTCTCGCCTCGGCGCGGAGATTCGTGGTTGAACAGGATGCCGCTGCACGCAAACAGGTTGTGCGCCTCGCGGTAGTTCACGGTCATCCAGTGCGCGTACAGCTTGGCGACCGCGTACGGACTCCGCGGATGAAACGACGTCGTCTCGCTCTGGGGCGCCGGCGACAGTCCGAACATCTCCGAAGTTGACGCCTGGTAGAAGCGCGTCGGCAGGCCCATGGTGCGAATGGCCTCGAGCAGCCGGGTGGTGCCGAGGCCGTCGGCGTCGCCGGTGTACTCGGGCTGGTCGAACGAGATGGCGACGTGACTCTGGGCGGCAAGGTTGTAGATCTCGTCAGGCCTCACGGTCTTGACCAGCCGGTTCAAGCCGCCGGAGTCGGTCATGTCGCCGTAGTGGAGGACGAACCTCGAGCCTTCAGGATGGCTCGGGTTCGAGTGCTGGAGATGGTCGATGCGGCCGCGGTTCATCGTCGATGAGCGACGAACCACACCGTGCACCTCGTAGCCTTTCCCGAGAAGGAGCTCGGCCAGATACGAACCGTCCTGCCCGGTGATGCCCGTGATGAGAGCCGTTTTGGCCATGACTTCTTTGAAGTCTATGGTTTGGCTCACGTCGCCTGTTTGGTAAGAAGGGCGCAGATATGACCACGCGCAAGCACCCGCCCGAGCATCCCGAAAGCGACCATAGAACGCCGATCGAGGCTCGCCTCGAGGCGCGCATCGCCGAGCAGCAGGCCGCCGGCGAAGCCGCCGATCGCGAGAAGCTGGAGGCCGACCTGGCCGATGCGAGGCAGCGCCACCTGAGGCTCGCCGCAGACTTCGAGAATTTCAAGAGGCGCACGCGGCAGGACCAGCTCGACACGATTCAGCACGCGTCGTCCGACCTCATCAGCCGGCTGCTACCGGTGCTCGACGACCTGCGCAGCGCGCTCGAGCACAAGCCGGAGGGCGTGGACGAGGCATGGGCGAAGGGAATCGAGCTGAGCGTCCGCAAGCTGGAAGATGTGATGTCCACCCATGGCCTCGAGCCGATCCCTTCGGTGGGTTCGCGCTTCGACCCCCGTTACCACGAGGCCATCGGGCACATCGAGTCCGAGGAGCATCCCGAGGACACCGTGGTGACCGAGCTGCGCCGCGGCTACCGCATCCGCGACAGGGTGGTGCGTCCGTCGCTGGTCAAGGTCTCGCGCCGGCCCGAGCTGCCGTCCGCGGGCGCTGCCACGCCCAACTCCTGACGGGCGGCTGAGTTGGCGGTCAAGCGGGACTACTACGAAGTCCTCGGCGTCGGCCGCCAGGCCTCGCCAGAAGAGCTGAAGCGAGCGTTCCGCAAGATCGCGATGGAGTCGCACCCGGATCGCAACCCCGGCGACGCGGGGGCGGCCACTCGGTTCAAAGAGGCCAGCGAGGCTTACACCGTGCTCTCCGACCCGAGCCGCCGCCGCAGCTACGACCTGTTCGGGCACGCAGCGTCCGACTTCGGCGGCGGGCCGGCGGTCGACTTCACCGACATGCCCTTCGCCGACCTCTTCGAGACGTTCTTCGGCGGCGGGATCGGCAGCCGCTCGCGTCGCCAGCGCTCCAACCGCGGCGATGACCTCCGCTACGACCTCACGATCACCTTCGAGGAGGCGTTCACCGGCGTCGAGAAGCAGCTCGAGGTGCCGCGCCTCGCCACGTGCGAGACGTGCGCGGGCTCGGGCGCGCAACCGGGAACCGGCGCCGACACGTGCGCCACATGCGGAGGCTCCGGGCAGCTGAGGCGTGCGCAGCAGTCGATCTTCGGCTCGGTGGTGACGGCGACAACCTGTCCAACCTGCGGGGGCGCCGGCCGCGTGCTGAAGAGCCCATGCAACGCGTGCGCCGGCCACGGCCGCATTCAGCGCACCCGAAGGCTCTCGGTTCGCATTCCGGCAGGGGTCGACACCGGATCCCAGATCCGGCTGTCGGGCGAGGGCGAGGCCGGAGCTCGTGGCGGCCAGCCTGGCGACCTGTACGTGGTCCTGCGCGTGAGGCCGCACCCCGAGCTGGCGCGGCGCGACAACGACACGATCTACGAGCTGCGCGTGAACTTCGTGCAGGCGGCTCTCGGCGACCGCATCCAGGTGCCGACGCTCGACGGGCCGGTGGAGATCGCCATTCCGGCCGGAACGCAGTACGGCCAGACGTTCCGGCTGGCGAAGCGGGGCATGCCGGACGTCCGCTCCGGCCGCCGCGGCGACCAGTACGTGCTGGTTCAGATAGTGGTCCCGAAGGACCTGACCGCCGACCAGAAGGCGCTCCTGCGCAAGGTCGGGGGCCTGACGGGGAGGCCGGAGAAGGTGTCGAAGGGCTTCTTCGAGCGCCTGCGCGACGCCATCAGCCTCGATTAGCCCGAATGCGTGGCAAGGGCGGCCGAGTTTATCTCGGCCGCGACTTTGTACTTACCGATCTCAGGCGTGGCCGGGCGAGGGGGGTTCCCCGCAAGGGGGGCCTGACCCCCTTGCGCCTTCTCGGCATAACTTGGGCGCTGATTCGGTAGTTAATTAGTTGGGTATCAAAATTCCCTGACTGACCGTGAGAGGGAGTAGTGGCTAGAACAATCGATCTCGAGTTGACCCGGGCGGAGGTTGAGGTCCGCGAGCTGGAGGCGCGCCTGAGGGTGGTGCCGATGAACGACAGCCAGCTTTCCGAGGCCCTCCGAACGGCCCTGGCCGCCAAGCAGGAGCGCCTGGACAAGCTCCGTGCCCTGCACGCCGCAGGCGCGAAGCCGCTGCCGGTCCGCACCCAGCCGGACGGACCCGAAGGGGACGCGGCGCTCAGCAGGAAGATCCCCACGCACGGCGGGCACCGGACCCCGCTGAAGCGGACCGTTCCGCAGCGGCCGAAGGCCGCGAGCAAGCCCGCGGGCAAAAGCAAGACCCGCAAGTAAGCGGCTGCGCGGAGGCGCACGAAGAGGCGGGTCCGCCCGTTTATCGTGTGCGCGATGCTTTCTGGAGGGCCGAATCAGCCGGCGCTGGCGCCGAAATTGGCCGCCTCGCTGTCCCGGGCGGTTCGGGACCCGCTTTTCAGCCATAAGCGCACCCCCGCGCAGGGCCCGCCACCCCTGTTCGGCGGCAGCTCCCGCTTCCTCCTGCTGTTCAACGCGGTAGCGCTTCTCGCCATCGCGGGCGGCGTCGCCTTCGGCATCGCAGCCTCGGGGCCGCCGGCCCGGGTGCTGGAGCAGGAGGCCGCGATCATCGCCGTCGGCCTGGTCTACGCCACAGCGGCGGTCTGGGTCCGGAGCCTGCCCTGGGGCGGGATGCTGCTGGTCCGGCTCTTTCTGGTTTTCGTCAACGTAGCCCTGGTCGTCGCCGCGCTCGGAGTGGCGGGTCCATGGCTTCAGGGCGAGTTCCCGCCTCTGGCCGTGGCGGCCTTTGCCGCGCTTCTCCTGTACTGGGACTCGGGGTACGGCGCCGGGCAGATCGGCTACGTGCTGCTGATCGCTGCGGCCGGCCTCGGCCTGCTGTGGGTGGAGGCGATCGGGACCCTCATGGTGCCGATCGCGTCGGTGCTCGTCTGGAGCCTGGTCCTCCTTGGCCTCGTGCTCTTCGCGTACGTCACCCGCCACGTCGTCGACCGCAACCTCGTAACGCAGTCGGGCCGTCAGGGGAGCCTGCTCGCCGCGGTCAGCGACCTGGGCGAAGGCTTGGTGATCACCGAGGACGGCCGGTTTGTGACAGGTAACGAGGCCTACATCACGCTCACCGGCTACAGCGCCGACGAGCTGGCCGCGCTGCCTTCGCTCATCGACCTCGCGCCGTCCGACCAGCGCGACGTCCTGACCGACCAGCTTGCCAAGCGACTGGGTGGCTCGAGCGACGTGCCAGTGCACTACGAGTCGGCGCTGGTCACCAAGGACGGCCGGCGCATCCAGATCGAGACCTCGATCCGGCCCCTCACGGCGGAGGGACCGCGCCGCCTGCTCGCGGTGGTGCGCGATGTCACGGACCGGCACAGGTCGGAGGAGGCGGAGCGCGAGAGCGAGACCCGCTTCCGGACGCTGTTCGAGCAGTCGCAGGCGGGCATGGCGTTCGCCGACCTCAACGGGCGGCTGACATCGACCAACGAAGCGTTCCGGCAGCTGGTTGGATACACCGCGCAGGAGCTGGTCGGCGTTTCGGTCCTTGAGCTGACTCACCCGGAGGACCTGATGGCGAGCGAGGGCGCGCTGCGCCGGGTGCTTGCGGGCGAGACGCCGGGCTATCGCATCGACAAGCGCTACATCCGCAAGGACGGCCAGTCGGTCTGGGTGGACGTCGCGGCCAGGCTCGTGCGTGACGCCGAAGGCAAAGCCGTTTACCTGCAAACCGTCGCTGTCGATATTCGCGATCGAATGCGCGGGGAGGTGCTGCAGTCGGCGCGATTCGCCGTGACGCAGGCCCTCGTGACCTCGCCCGGCTGGGACAAGGCGGCGCCGCACGTCCTCGAGGGGCTGTGCCGCGCGCTCGACTGGGAGCTTGGCGAGTACTGGGAGGTCGACGCGTCGCGCGAAGCGATGCATTTCGCCGTCTCGTGGAAGCGCCCCGGCCGCGACACCTCCGCCTACGAGGCGACAGCGAGCCAGTTCACCTACCGCCGTGGCGAGGGACTGGCGGGCCACGTCTGGGAGGAAAGCCGGCCGGTATCGCTTACCGACCTTGCCAAGGATCCGTCGCCGCGCTCAGCCGCCGCGTTGGCCGTCGGGCTCCACGGCCTCGTCGGATTTCCTGTGCGAAGCGGCCGCCGCGTCGTCGGCATGATCTCGCTCGCCACGTGGGCGCCGCGCGAGCTCGACGAGGGCCTGCTGGGCGTGATGAACGACATCGGCTCGCAGATCGGCGAGTTCGTCGAGCGGAAGCGCGCAGAGGTTGCTCTGCAGGAGAGCGAGAAGCGCATGCGTTCAGTGCTCGACAACGTGTCCGACGGGCTCGTCACCCTGGACCCGGCGGGCATGATCGACTCGATCAACCCCGCGGTGAGCCGGCTGTTCGGCTACGACGAGAAGGAGCTTGTCGGACAGAAGGTCGACGCGCTCATCGCGACGACGCACCGCGGATCGTTCATGAACTACGTCGAGCGCAGGCTCACTCAGGACCTGCCAGCATCCGGCGCTCTCGAGACCATGGGCAAGCGCAAGAACGCGAGCCTGTTTCCGCTCGAGTTCCTGGTCAACTCGGCGCAGGTCGGGGCGCGCCGCCTCTTCATCGCGACCGTGCGCGACATCTCGGAGCGCAAGGCGCATACGGACGCGCTGGAGTACCAGGCGCTGCACGACTCGTTGACCGGACTGCCCAACCGCACGCTTTTCGGCGACCGGCTGCGACAGGCGCTGCTCGGCGCCCGCCGCAACCAGACGATGTTCGGCGTCCTGCTGCTCGACCTCGACCGCTTCAAGGACATCAACGACGCGCTCGGCCATGACCGCGGCGACGCGCTGCTGCAGGAAGTCGCCTCGCGGCTGAAGGGCGTGCTGAGGGCGACCGACACCATCGCGCGACTCGGCGGTGACGAGTTCGCGGTCGTCAGCACCGACGCCAAGCATCCCGACAACGTGGTCGCGGCCGCGCGAAAGATACTCGCGTCGCTCGAAGGTACCTTCACGATCGGCGATCACACTGTCGAGACCGGCGCGTCGATCGGCATCGCGATGTATCCGATACACGGTGACGACCCGGGCACGCTGCTGCGCCGCGCCGACGTTGCCATGTACGTCGCCAAAAAGTCCGGCGGCGGCTTTGCTGTTTACTCGCCGGAGCACGAGGGGCAGACCCTGCGTCAATCGGGCCTCGCCGGCGACCTGAGGCGGTCGATGACACAGGGCGAGCTGGTTCTGCACTACCAGCCGATCGTGCTGCTCCCGGCGCACACCACCTATGCGCTGGAGGCCCTGGTGCGCTGGAACCATCCGCGCGAGGGTCTTCTGCCGCCGGACCGATTCATCTCGCTCGCGGAAGAGACGAACGTGATCAGGCCGTTGACCAGCTGGGTCCTGGACACGGCGCTCGCACAGCTGGCGCAGTGGGTCGCGTCGGGCCAGGACGTGTCGGTGGCGGTGAACGTCTCGCCGCGCTGCCTCGACGACCACTCGATCGTCGAGGACGTCACGCGCGCGCTGGCCACGTCCAGGGTCGAGCCGCGCCGCCTCACGCTCGAGGTCAGCGAAGGCGCCGCGATGTCCGCACCGGCGGCCAAGGCATTGGAGCGCCTGGCTGAGATGGGCGTGCGGCTGTCGCTCGACGACTTCGGCACCGGCTACTCCTCGCTCGTCTATCTGAAGCGGCTGCCGATACACGAGATCAAGATCGACCGCTCATTCGTCAAGACTCTGCCCGGCGACCCTGACGCCGCGGCGATCGTCAGGGCGGCGGTCGGCCTCGGACACAGCCTCGGCCTGCGCGTGATCGCCGAGGGCGTCGAGGACCGGGACGCGGAGGGAATGCTGATCGAGGCCGGGGTGGACGCGGCGCAGGGATACTTCATCGGCCGCCCAGCGCCTGAGGACGAGATGACGTCACTGCTCGAGTCGGGTCGGGAGATGACGGCCACGGCCGGCCAGGTGGGCCCTCCGGCCCTCCCTCCGGAGAGGGAGGGCTCAAGGGAGGGGTGAAGGCAATCTCGCTAAATGACAGTTTAGCTCACGCTTAACAGAAACGTGTCCATGTCTCCTTATCTACTTGCCAGGCGTCCTTGAAGGCCCTGGTGCTCGGCGCGGGGGGCCAGCTTGGCTCGGATCTGGCCCGCCTCCTGCCTGGCGCGGTGGCCATGACCCGGGACCAGCTCTCTGTCACTGACGCGGCCGCCGTGCGCGCGGCGCTCGAACGCCACCGCCCCGAGGTCGTCTTCAACTGCGCCGCGTACAACCCCGTCGACAGGGCAGAGATGGAGCCGGATCAGGCGCTGTCGGTCAATTCCGACGGCGCCTTCAACGCGGCGGTCGCGTGCAGGTCACTTGGCGTCGCGCTGGTTCATTACTCCACCAACTTCGTTTTCGACGGCCGGCTGGACCGGCCTTACCTCGAGTCAGACCTGGTGGGACCGCTGGGCGCCTACGCCCGATCCAAGGCCGACGGCGAGCGCCGGGTGCTGGCTGAGCATCCGGCCGCGCTGGTGATCAGGACGGCAGCCCTATTCGGCGACACCGGGTCACGGGCCAAGGGCGGGAGCTTCCCGGAGCGGATCGTCCGCGCCGCCCGCGAAGGCAAGCCGCTGGCTGTGGTCGCCGACCAGAAGGTGAACCCGACCTACACACGCGACCTGGCCGAGGCGAGCATCGAGCTGGCAGCGTCCGGCATGGCCGGACTCGTCCATGTCGTGGCCGAGGGATGCTGCGGGTGGGACGAGTTTGCACGCGCTGCGCTGACCGAGTGCGGAATCGACTGGCCGGTCGAGTCGGTCAGCACAAGCGTCTCGGCACACGTTGCCCAGAGGCCGCTCAATGGCTGCCTTGGGTCTGAGCGTGTGCAACCGCTGAGGCACTGGGGCGAGGGTCTGAGGGATTGGGCGGCGAGGAGCCGTCCAGGCGCATAAAAAAACTCGGGCCGGGCGATTTCTCGACACCGGCACCGAGCTTGGCTGCGGGGGGTGAGGTTCTTATTAAGGGAGGCCTAGGGCACGGCTAGTCGCCCGCCTCCAAGTGTCAGTCTAGGACCGGATTCGAGCCCGTAACACGGGTTTTTCTGTTCTTTTTCGACGACAAACCTGCGACGCCACTCTCGAAATGCCAAGGGTTGAGGGTACAACTCGGACCCCGTCGTGCTAATGATTCGTTGCCACAGCGGCCCAATTGCACACGACGATGAGACTACGGGAAGCTGTTCACGACCTGACCCTGGGCCAGGCGCTTCTTCAACGCAGCCTTTCGAGGCGCGCTGAGGACAGTCCTGTCGGAGGAGACGGGCGCCGCTCCTGATGGGACGTTTCGGATCGGCTACGGGCCTCGCTGGAGGCGCCGCCCTGGTGGCGTGCGGCCTGTTGGTTATCGCCCTGGCGCCCTTCGGCGGCGCCTGGTCGACCCCTGCCGGCCTGGCCTTCGCTGTGATCGGCTTCGCCCTGGCGGCAACGACGGTGGTGGTCCTCCGCCGCGGTCCCGACTCCAGCCAGGCGTTCTGGACCGCGATCCTCGATGCGGTGCTGCTCATAGCGGCGCTGACCGCCGTCCTGCCGGTGCTGGCCATCATCCGCGGCTCGGTCGAGCTGTTCGCCCACGCAAACGTCCACGACACGCGGGACGCCATCGCGTACGCGCTGGCGTTCACGGGACTGCTCCTCGGCGGCATCTTCTTCGCGTACGCCGTCAAGTACTACCTGAGCACCGGCATCGTCCTGCTGTCGGCGCTGCTCCCCGCCGGCCGGCGGCGCAATGGGAACGGGCATGACGCGATCGGGGCGGAGCGCCAGCACTCCTCGGGACTGATCGGCATCAGCCGCGGCCGCGGCAACGGAAACGGCAACGGTCATGGCAACGGGGATGGCAACGGCTATCACATCGACCTCGGCTACCACCCGTTTGTGTCGGTGCACGTCGCGGCCTACAACGAAAAGCGTGTCATCGAGCGCTTGCTGACGTCGCTCGATCAGCTCGAGTACCCCGCGTACGAGGTCGTGCTGGTGGACGACTCGACTGACGAGTCGGTTCAGATCCTGCAGCAGTGGGTGGGCCGGCCGAAGTTCAAGATCCTCCACCGCAACAGCCGCCAGGGGTTCAAGGGCGGCGCGCTGCGTGAGGCGCTCAAGGTCATGGACCCGCGCACCGAGTACGTAGTCGTCTTCGACGCCGACTCGATGCCGTTCCCCGACTCGATCGATCGCTTACTTCCTTATTTCTATGACAGGGGCGGCGCAGATGGCGCGCCGCGCCGGCGCGAAGAGATCGCAGCCGTGCAGAGCTACCAGTGGCATGTGCTCAACAAGTCCGAGAGCTGGCTCACCGAGGCCGTTCGCGCGGAGTACGCAGGCAGCTACATGGTGGAGCGGCCGTTCCAGGACGCGGTGGGCGCGTTGAAGATGGTCGCCGGCACCGCGTACATGATCCGCGCGGACATCCTTCGCCAGGTCGGATGGGGCACGAGCCTCACCGAGGACTGGGAGCTGACGCTCAAGCTGTACGCGCGCGGCTACAAGGTTGCGTACACGCCATGGGCGGAGACGCCGGCTGAATGCGTGGCCACGTTCTCGCGCCTTGCGCGGCAGCGCATGCGGTGGGCCGAGGGTCACACCCACAACGTTCGCAAATGGTTCTGGCCGATCATGGTGTCGCCTTACGTCAGCCCGATCGAGAAGCTCGAGTTCGCGTTCGACGCGACGTATTACCTGCAGGCGGCGCTGTTCGTGCTGGGCTCCGTGAGCTGGCTCATCTCCGATGTCGTCTTCCGCACGCACGTTCCCGGGTGGACCGCGGTGCTCGGCTGGTCGCTTCTGTTCTCGAACATCTTCGCCCTGCCCCTGATGAACCTCGGTGGCTTGATCCTCGAGGAGGCGCCTGGGCGAGACCTGCAGGGCGTGCTCGGGGCGCTCGTGCTCTCCTTCGCGCTGGTTCCATTCCAGGGTTGGGCCGCCCTGAAGGGGCTCATCAGAAAGGAAGAGGGGCCGTGGTTCCGCACGCCGAAGACCGGTCGCATCACCGACGAGGTGCACCACCTGCGCCGGCTGCGCATGCTGCGGCAGTGGCTGCTCGGCCCGCGCGAGACGCGCCTGAGGCCCGCCATGCCCCCGCCGTCACCGCCCGTCCACTGGAGCTCGGGCTCGCGCCGGCGTCACGCCGGCTGGATCGTGGCCGGCGCGATGGCGCTCGCGATCGCCCTTCTCGTCTGGGGCTCCACGAAAGCACCGATAAGCCAGGCTGCGGGCAACCCCCTGTACCTCCATGGATCGGGCGTGGCCCCATGCGCGGCTTCCACCATCGATCAGACGGCCGGCACGCGCACCACTGCCTGCTCGATCCAGTCCCAGTCAGGCGGTGTCATCACGACCTGGGCGTGGACCGCCCTGCCGGCGCAGACGATCACGGCCGGCGTGTGGACGTTCACCATGTACTGGACCGGCGGCACCGGCAACACGCTCGATACGGTGACCATCAGCGCCGGAGTCGTCTCCGGTTCCAGCTGCGCTCTGTTCGTGCCCTCGGTGCCCAACGCCGGCACGACGTGGACCACGACCTACGGCGGGAGCGGCGCCAACACCACGAGCCCATTCAGCGTGAGCACGAGCGGAAGCCAGGCTGCGCTGTCGATTCCCGCGGGCGGTTCGCTGTGCGTCCAGGTCGCGCTGATCCACGCCACCGGCGGAAAGCCATCGCTGCTCTACGACGGTGTGGTGGGCACTGCCGACACACACGTCACTCCGCCGAGCGTCGTCGTGCCCGAGTCGCTGCTGCCCTTCGCGGGGTTGGCCCTGGCGATTCCGCTCGTCACCGGCCGCAGGCGGCTGAAGTCGCTTGCAAAATGGGTGACCCGATGAGGAAGCAGGAGCGCGATGCGCTGAACATGACGCTGATCGCGCTTGCGTGCGCGCTGCTCATGGTGCTCCCGCTCGTCACAACCTTCGACGACCTCCTCACCGCATGGGCGCTGCAGCTGGGGGTGAACAACCCGCTGCAGGCCATCGTGCCTGTCGAGTCGCGAATGGTCGTAGGCCTGCTCAGCGCAGTTGGCATCAAAGCCGCCGCGTCCGGCAGTCACATGGTCGTGTGGGACGGCAGCGGCTCGATGCACGTGCTCCTCATCTCCTGGAACTGCATCGGCTGGCAGAGCCTCGTGCTGCTCGGGGTGAGCTTTGTCTCGGGCCTGCGCGGACATCAACCACTCGAGGCCCGGGTGCAGGTAGTGATCATCGGCGTCGCAGGGACGATGCTGCTCAACTTGCTGCGCGTGGCGGCCGTCGCGGCCCTGGCGGCCACGTGGGGTCAGACAGCTGCAGTGCTGTTCCACGACTACGGCGGGACCTTGCTGGTCGTCGGCTGGCTGTTCGCCTTCTGGATGTTCGTGCAGCGCTGGATTCTGCCGGCTGACCCGTCGGACCAGCCGGAGCTCGCGACTGTATGAACCCAGTTAGTCCCAACAAGTCCGCGTCG
>WNGI01005004.1_pt1 | contig 12543 bp, 26 predicted proteins | sample 5400621 | NCBI WGS metagenome assembly WNGI01 (sample SAMN13153374, study PRJNA577476) | soil metagenome | isolation source: 20 cm soil or saprolite under Garry oak tree replicate 1 | place: USA:California | collected 2016-06-15 | reverse complement strand
GCGCATACACAGGCGCTCGCGAATACCGGCCAGCTCATCGATCATTCGGCGCTGGAAGTTATAGTCAACGAAGTTGTCAATGGTGTTGCCGAACGAATCAGAAATCGACAGGACCTCAAGCTGAACAGCCGTCGGCGTCCCGGCAATGTTCGTGACAACCGTGAGGATGCGAAACGGTGGTCCACCACCAGAAGACTGCGGCGAGTACGACGATTCCGCCGGCATCGCTTAGTCGTCCAGGACGCTGAGTGCGTTCGCGGCGAACTGTGGCGTGTCGTTCTGGTTGATGACGACCGGCGTCATGCGCATGCCGATGCCCATCCCAGAGGCCGTGATGTCCACGGCCGCGCCGCCCTGCGTCGTCGAGACCTTGAATACGTCGGCCGTCAGGCCGGTCGCGATGACGAAGTACGTCGTATTTTCCGACAACCCAGCAGGCAGCGAGCCGCCAGCGGGGGTCTGCTCGAAGCGGACCTGCTGGTTCGCGGCCATGTTGTGGCCGACGCTCGTGATCGTATCGCCCGCCGTGTCGGTCGTCTCGATCTCGAACGGCGTCACGGCGGACGTATCGAGGAAGACAACGTCGAGCAAGTTACCGGCGGAAACCGCGTCGTGGATACCCACGGCAATCGCCGTGACCGTACCGGCGTCGGTAAGAATCGAGGCGTAGACGTTGGTCGGCGACGTCATCGCCGTGTTGCGGTACACGTGGTTCAGGAGCTTGTCACTGAGATAGGTCGTACGCATTAGGCTCCCTTTCCGCCGGGTGCTGCAGGCGGTTGTTCACCCTTCGGTGCAGCAGGTGGTTGCGGTCCAGCGCCGCCGCCCGTGCTACCATCCGGTGCGCCTTTACCGGGCGCCGCCGTTGGCGGTGGGGCAGATGCGAGCTTGATGGCGGCTTGACGAATCTTGTCGACGTTCAGCGGGTTCTTCGCCTTCCCGTCCTTACCGACCACTTCATCAGAGGAGTCGAAGTAGCCGAGCGAGGCGAGAATCCGAACGACCATCTCGGCCTTCGCTTCAGGCGGCAGGTTCGGAGCGAGCGACGTCACAGTCTGCAGCGCCGCAAAGAGCGCGGCATTGTCGATGTCCGCGGCGATCTCGTCCTCATCCACCGGCAGGCCATCCCACTCTACGATCTGCTTTGCAGCCTCGATACGCGCGGTCCGGCCAATCGGCACCGGCGTGTGATCGCCGAAGTACCGCTTCCGAATGCGCTCCAGCACGTCGTTGATGTCGAATGGCACGAAGTCGTCCGAGCGCTCCACGTGGGCGGTGCCCCACTTCTTCCGATTGTTCGGGAAGAGTGTCTGCTCCACGAAGTACAACGTCGCGTTCTCGGCATCGTCGATGGCGCTCTTCAGCATCTGCAAGAAGGCCGCAACGCCGGTCTGCACGTCGTACCGGACTTCGAGCGCGGTCTTCGCGTTGCCCTGCGAGCGCTGTGCGGCGCCGCCATACTCGCGGAAGCCCGTGATGTAGAGGTCGTTCGTCTTCTTATCGAGCGCGCTCTGCAGCTCCTGCGCCGGTTGCGAGCTGGGCGCGATGAAGGCATGTGCCTGTCCACCCGGCTGTACCTGGATCGCGCGGCCGCCGCGGCGAAGCGTGTCCGTGACCTTCTTGAACTGGGTATCGGACCCGAAGACGTTCAGCAGCGGGAACGAACAGTTCCGCAGCAACGCATCGCGCTCCGATTCCTTATTGAAGATGACGTTCGCCTTCCGAGCGAGCTGGAAGCCGACATGGCGCTTGAGGGGCAGCGACACGGGGATCAGCGGAATGGTCCGCTGCCCGTTGATGGTGAAATACTGCCACCCGGCTTCATCGATCTTCACGGCGACTTCGCGACCTGGCGTTGAGGTATCGCCGGGATTCGCGGTCGTCTGGGACGACGGATTGGTCGAGGCCTTCTGCTTCTCGTAGCGCTGCCAGCCGTCCACGGTCATGTAGAGGTACTGCGCCGCGGCCTTTGTCGGATCATCCGCAATGGAGGTGCGCTTGTCCGCGACCTCTCGAATGAGCGCCTCGACGAGGACGCCGTTATCGTAGCGCCAGTTCGTCACGGCTTCGGCCTGGATCAGTCGAACCTTCGGGTACTGTCCGTTATCGCCACCGTCGACGAAAATCCACGCATCGTGGATGCCGATCAGCTCGGTCGTGAGGACCTTCCAGAGCGTGAGGTACGAGTTCCGATTGCCGTCCGCATTGACCCAGAGACGGCCGGCGGGCGTATCGAACTTCGTCTCATCGCCGAGCGAGCCCATGGTGCGGTTCGCATCGACCTCGACGCCGAACAACATGCCGGCGAGCGAGTCCACGATGTGCGCGAAGTGCGGCGTATAGTCGGCCAGCGCCACGCGCTCCTGGAAGGCCTCAAGAGTCTCGCCGATGCCCTTGCGGATCAGATAGTGGGTGATCTTGCGCATGTTCGCGCACTCACCCGTGTAGTGATCCCGGGCATACGACCAGTGGACGATTTCCTTGAGGTATTGCGGAGGATGAAAATCGAGCCAGGTCTGCGGCTTGATGACAGCCGACGGCAACCCAAGCAGGTTGGGCGTGCCGTACAGGTTCGAGCCAGCCATGAAGATGTCGATGCCGCCGCCGCCCGCGATTGGGTCGGTGTAGTCCGTTGCGAAGAGGCTCATGCCCTCTTGACCTTCTTAGAGGAGAGCCGCTTAACTCGCCAAGTCTTCGAGCTGAGCACCTGGCCCGAACCCGAGTAGACGATGACCTTTTTCCGAGCTGCGCCGACGGGCGTGGGATGCAGTTTGCTCTTCACGTAGCTCCTTTGTCCGTGCGGATCGTGGATTGTTCGGTGGGGTTGCCGGCTTGAAGCTGTTCGTAGCGAAACCAGACGTCAGGTGCTCCGCTTTTTCGAGGAGAGCTTTTTGACTTTCCGCGGCAAATGTCGAAGCAACTGACCAGCAGCATCAGCGACAAACTTCCGAGCCCATGGAACACCTTCGTTGGCTTTGGCATGGACGAATTTTGCCTGTTGCTTGCTCTTATACGGCACGGCTATGCCTTGCCTTCGTAGAGTTCTGCTGGTTCAGCGTTCGTGGGCGGTGCGAGCTGCGGTTTCCCACGGAAGTGCGGCGGGATCACCTTCCCAGCTCGGGTATGGCCGTGCACCATCTGTTTGCCGGCGCCTGGTCCGACTTCCGTCGTCACATGGCGAGCGAAATGCGGGTGCGGCGCTGATTGACCGTCTCGGCTCAAGTCGATCACGGGGGCATCTTCCGCCCACGTTGATGGCACGGCGCCGAAGAGCTGCGTGTCAACCATGTGGCTGACCTAGTTGCCCATCGTGACGCCGACGAGTGCTGCGACGGTCGTCCAGTGTGTCTGCTCGGAGCTTGGTGGGACGTTCGCGCCGAATGGGGACTGGTTCTTGACGAAGTTCTGGAACGCCAGGAAGCTCGACAAGACCGTGTTCGGCACCCAGAAGGGGCGCTGCTCGACCACGATGAGCGTCTCGACGTTCGTACCGCCCGGATTCTTCTGTGAAGCCTTGCCGCTCGTGCTCATCGGAATGCTCCTATGCGCAGGATGTAATAGGGAGAGTTCCGAATATACCACTGTCGAGACACTGCTCGCTAGTCCGCGGCCATATACTTTTATTCGTAAACCTTCCGTTAGTCCTGAAAGAAGCGTCGATTCACGCCGAGCAGTCGCAGCACGATGAACCCCAGCGTCGTCCCCACGCCGGCGCTACTGATGAAGAGCGCGGCGTTTCCGAGGTAGTAGAGCGCCATCATAGCCGGCCCCGCTGCTTCAAGAACTCGTGATTGATGTTCGGACCCTTGTCCAGCGCCGCCGGACCTTCTGCGAAGCCCGTCCGGTGCTGCTCGAAGCCGTACGGGTTCGTCTCCTGCGGGTTCCCGGGCTTGGCCCGGCGGGAAGGCACGCGGCAGTCCGCGATCTTCACGCAGGGACAATGCTTCAGACCGCAGTGCTTGCACTTTTTGATCGGCTTGAAGCAGAACATACAGCGGGCCGCCAAGGACTCGGACCTTGCGCGGCGGGTTTTGGAGACCTGCCTCCGCCCTGCGGGCGACCCGAATGGCCAGTTCCGACTGATGGCGTCGCGATCCTCGGGACGCCGGCCTGCTCCCTTGCTCATGGCTGCTCCTTGAAGACGACCGCCGTAACGCTCGGGGCGCGGTCGCGCGACATCGAATCGTACATGCGCGTCATCTCCTTTGCGCGTTCCCACGAGGCGCCGTGGGCGTCGAACGGCAGCGGCATGCAGCGAAACCACACGGCCACAACGACGCCGTCGGGATCGACCTCGACGTTTACGACGCCGGTGCGATGGATCGTCTTTTCGTCGCCGTATCGAAACTCGGTCATTGTCAGAACCCCAGGTTGTCCGTGGGAGACGAGCCTCCGAGCGTCACGGATTCTCGCTCGACGCTCCAGGCCATCATGAGCGCATCTGCCCGGTCCGGGCTGCGCTTCAGTTGCTTGATGATTTCCTTCTTGTCCGTGATCTGTACGCCGTCAGCGGAGTTGAAGAAGTACGTGATCGCACGCAGCTCCTCGATCAGCTCCGGGTCGTTCGGGATCGCGCACTGGTGGTTCTGCACGGACACGTGCAGCGCCCAGTACGAGAACGCGCGAAGATTCCGATATCGCTCGCCCTCTTCTTGCGGCAGGCCGAGCGTCGATGCGCCGTTGAAGCGCACGATGTCGTACCCGTGATCGTTCTCCAAGTGCGCGATGATGCCGGGTCCGCCGCCGGTCGGGGCCGAGTCGATGACAATCGTCGCCTCGACTTCACCAGATTCGAGCGGGTCCGACGTGAACTGCGTCGTGCGCGAGCGCTTGACGTTCAGCTCTCGCAGCGTACGGACGATGATCTGCTCCGTCTCGATGACGCCGTGCGTCTCGAAGTAGAGTATCTGCTCGCAGATGTTGCCACGGAGCACGGCGATGGCCACGCAGTCGCCGCCGCCCTTCGCCACGTCGATGGCGATCACCAACCGACCGCCATTGTACATCCCGCGGAAGCTGTCGTTCGTGAAGTTCGTGGCCGCGAGCTGGAGGTCGGGCAGCGAGAAGAGCGCGTCAACCGCGGTCTCTGGGAACTGCGCCAGGACGTACGTGCGCCACCACGAGCTGCCTTCCTTCTTGATTCTCCGCATGTCATCGAGCCACTGCTGCGATGGGCCACCAGGGATGACCATCCGCTGCTCGATCAGGTTCGGATGCTCCAGCGTCGGCATCACGATGCGGTTCCAGCCGGAGCCGTCTTGATGGCTCTGGTAGAACTCATCCGCGCCGACCTTCGGCGGCGCCGGGTTTCCGATGGCCAGGAAGCGGTCCTCGGGGCCGATGGCGTTGTTGAAGAGCGCGTCGAACGTGGCGTCCTCAACGTCCTGCGCTTCGTCGACGATGCCGAAGACCAACGAGCCGTGCGAGCCGGTCATGTGCGAGATGTTCTTCGAGACGACGCCGACAATGCCGAGGCGCTCGTCACCGATCATCTTCGCCGGCATGCCGAGCGGCACGAGGGCGCGGCGGTATAGCTCGCCTCCGAGGCGATCCTTCCGCGGCAGCCACAGCTTGCCGAGTTCGTAATCGAAGAAGTTTCGGAAGACCTGATCCTGTGTGGCACCGGTCACGATGCAGAACCCGCGCTTCGCGAACATCCACCACAGAGCGGCGATGGCCCCAACGTGACCCTTGCCGGCGCCGACGGCGCCACGGACAGTGGTCTTGCGGTTGTCGCGGAGCGACTCCAGCATGGCGATCTGCTTCGACCAGAGGCGCTTTTCGTCTAGCACCTCGACCGCGAAGTCGACCGGCCGGTCTGCGTACTGCGTCAGGTCATCGGCCTTGGCCTTTGTGTCCTGCGCGGCCTTCAGGCGCCCGTAGGCGCGCTGCAACCGCGCTAAACGCTTCGGATCAAAGTCTCCAGCCATACACGCTCCTTGCGAAATTGTTGTGGCGAAACACGAATGTCGCCGTGCGAGAGTTTACTTCTGCTTCGGCAGGACGCCGGCTTCTACGGCGCCGCGTTCGAGGTCGTTCATGAGGTCCGCACCAGCCGTTGTGGCGATTCCGCGCATGTACTGCCGCGCGCCGTTGATGACACCACGGGCGCGGGATTCCGTCAGCGCGCCGGACATGAGGTTCTCCGTCGCCCAGGCAATCGCGTCGAGGGCGCTCTTGATGTTCGTGATCCGGCCGTCGTTGGGCATATCGGTCGGCTTGGCCGGCAGGTCGAGCGGGTTGCCGTTCACGTCTTTGCCCGCGATATCGCGCTGGCCGGCGGGCCACAGCTTGCCCTCTGGCACGTGGAAGCGGCAGCGCCATCCGGTATCCTCGAACCAGCGCGTCGTATGATTCTTGCACAACTCGCCGTTCACGGAGCCTGGCGTCGGAACGCCGCAGATGCGCGATTGTACGATGGTGGTCATGGCGACAACGGTTTCGGGCTCGGGGTTCACAGTCCTGCCTCTTGGAGAAGTCGGATTTCGTCGGCGCTCATCGGTCCACGGATGGGGGCCGGCGTTTCGTCGTTCCGGATCACATCGACAGGACGCATGCAGGCGTGCTGCGTGCCCTGTGGGAACCACTTCAAGCAGCGCGCGCACGTGAAGCCTGTCACCGGGCGACCCTCGACACCGGCCGCGGCACGCGAAGCGTTCCCGATGTCGTCGACACCGGAGGTCGGTCGACCGCCTATGGGCAGCGGCGTCATGTCGGGCTCCGAGAGATCGGGCCGACTCATCTGCAGGCTCGCGGTCGTGTTCTGCGACGACATCTTCTTGAACGCGGGCCCAGGGCGGCGGACGATAGCCATTTACTTACCCCCGTGGAGATAGCGGAGCTGCTTGACCATGCCGCGCGGCACCGTGAGTGACTCGCCGACCCTCGTACCGCCGGCGGAGAGACTCTGGCCGATCACGACGATGTCTTTGTCCTGATAGAGCAGCCAGCCGACACTGACGCAGACGCACGGGCTCTTCCCGACGTCGACGTGCTCCTCAGTGGGGCGCCACTTGTCGACGGTGAAGGCATCGTGCCACGTGACTTGAACGGCGTAGTAGCGTTTGGATCGCGTCATGGCGTGTTCCCCATCGTATCGAGGAAGGTCGGCGTGTAGCCTTTGGCTTCTCCGCCGCTCTTGACTTCATTCCAACGAATCTGGAGCGGCTCCGCGTTGGGGCCGCGCTGATACGAGTACGTGCAGTGATGGTACGTGCCAACCGGCACGAACACCTTGCACGACGCGCAGGTCCACCCAGCGAATACCGGAGGAGTATACGTGGAAGCGGCCGGGTTACTCGGGAACGGCTTCGGATAGAACGACCCGTGCTCGGCCGATTGGTCTTCTCCGCACCAGCAGCACTTCACGGGGCACGGCCCGACATGCCAGCACGCGGAGTTCATGGCGTGCATGTTGTGGTAGCAGTGCGTACCGCTCGTCGATTGAGAATTCGAGCAAGGCATGGTCTAGTACTCCTGATACTTGGGCTCGCCCTTTGGCGAACGGTAGATGCGACCCACGGACTCGCCGGGGCGCTCGACACTGATCTGATCTGGCAGCACGAGCACCGCCTGTGGTGGCAACAGCGCCACGAGGGCCAGTAGCTCTTCGGGCGTTATCATCACCAGGTCATCTCCATCATCTCCGCGTAAATGCGCGCGTCAATCGTGAGCGCTACCTCGCCGAATTCGTAGTTCGGATTCTCCTCGACGTATTCCATCGCCCGTGTCCGCAGATGCTCTGGAAAGAAGGTCGGATCGATCATAGTGTTTGCTCGGCCAGGGTCTCGATGAAATGCAGCAGGTGACTCATGTGCATTTTTCCGACGTTCCAGTCATTGCGAAGACGGAACTCTCCGAGGGTGGCGCCCCATGCGGCTTCCACCCGGCGATGTGGCATGCGCGCGATCCACTCTTTGATCTGTTCGAGGAGATGCTGCTTGCCCATCGAGTTCCAGTATGCGGCATCGGCGCGCTTCATCTGCGCAATGCGCTGCGGCGTATCGGGCGTCCCGAACTCCAGCTCGTGCTCGATGTCCGCGATGACCTGCGGATCGGTGACGGTCGGTGTTGGACGGATCATCAAGAGCCGTTCTTGACGCAGACGTTGTGGAAGCCGAGCGAATCGACCACGAAGTGCTCGCCCGACGGGCAGAGGCTGTGCTGTCCCGGTCCGAACGCTGGCGTTGTCTGACACGCGATGACTGCCATCGCGAAGAGGATCATCAGGAGTCGCTTCATTTCGTCCCCCGCAGATCGGCGACCCGAGCCGAATCGGCCACGGGCAGCACGTCATAGTCGGACTCAAACGTATCGAGGATGTCGTAGTCGCAGTACGCGCTCGTCATGGCCTGTTGTGCCTTGCACTTCGCATACTTGTAGACTGGCAGACGATGCCACAGGTAGACCGCGCGTTCGCCGACGTGGAGGCCGAACTCGGCGTAGGGATGCGCGAAGGCGTACACGTAGCGATTCGCCGTCCCGTTCTCCAGCTTCACGCGGTACGTGATCGTCGCTACGCACCTATTCAAGGCGGTCGCAAGGATGCCGCACGGGTCGTCGTACTGCCAGTCCTCCTGCATCTCGGTGATGGCGGCGACGAACGTGCCATCGGCGTGCTGCGCATTGAGCGCGGCCTCGGGCCACTCGTAGGCGGTCGGCTCTTTCGGCTCCGACGGGACGAGCTTTGGGGTCGCGCCCTTGAAGACGCATCCAGAGAGAATCAGAGCAAGCAGCGCGAAACACGGAGAGATTTTCATGGCGATGGTACCTTCGCAAGAGATCACGTGAAACAACCGACCAACCAGGCGCAGGCCGTCACGACGAGTGTCGCATAGAGCGCAAAGACGAAGGACGGTCGAGCGTACATCAGTTCATCGAACCGTAGTACTGCGTGAAGCCGGGCACGACCCACAGAAGCAGACGGCCGGTTGAGTCATAGCGAAAGTACGATGGCATCAGATCGATGTGCGCGTGCTGCTTCTTCGGCGGCTCGGGATCAGGCGTCGGCTCGACGGGATGCGCGTTCACTTGGTCCGACACTGCTGGAGCAGCTCATCGAGTGCTCGTGCGGCGTTCTGCGCCTCGTGCACCTGAGCGCGTGCATCGTAGGCGTCGCCGCGTCCTGTCTTGTACATCACGACGGCCACGAAGAACGTCCAGGTCGCGATCATCAGCAGGCGTTTCATCGGCCGCGGTCGGCGAGCGCGAGGACGAGCCGCATGCGCACGATGTGCGTTAGCAGCAGGTCTTGGGGATCGGGCACGTCCCATCCACGCAGGACCATCATGGCGCGGCTGAAGCGGTCGGCGAACTCCTCGGGGTTGCCCTGGGCCCACACGGGCAACGTGTCGCCGCCCTCGCGGACCTCGCCGTGCGGCCACAGCGTTTCCTTCCACCGGTGACCAAACTCGTGCGCCGTCACGCCGGCCGGGTTGCACAGCGCGAGCGGGTGCTGATAGCCGAAGCCCTCGCCCCAGAGCTTCGAGGCACGGATGAAGCGCGGGTACGCTGTCATGTCCGTGTTGATGCTGATGATCTGGTGCCACGGCTCGGTCACGCCGAGCAGGTATAGCCCTTCGTCCGCGACCATGATCGGGCTGATCGGCTCGACCACGGCATCGCCGGCCACCATGCGCAGCGTGTCGAGCCAGCCTTCGCCAACGCCAGGCAGTGCCGCGACGGCGCGTTCCGGGGAGAGCGTTTCGTACTTCGCCATTTCACGGTCGATGCCGATCACGAGCTTGACGCCACCGAGAACGAGCGCCACGAGCAATACGATATGGAGGAATTTCATGCGTCCTTGATTTTCTCGACGAGACACGACACGATCTCGGCGGTGAGCGGTGTACGTTTGAAGAACGGAACAAACACCTTGGTGCACCAACCTTGGAGCTTCAGCAGATCGGCCTCGTCATCTTGCCCGGAGACCTGGCACGACTCGCCGTGGGGCGCGATGAACGCGACGCCGCCGGGATTGAACATCACGCCGAGCTGATGCTTCGCGACCAGCAGGCGCATCTCGTGGATGGCGGTCACGCGACGGGCCGGCCGTAGGGATCGACGTTCTTGAAGGGCCGTGAAGCGAGCTGCATGGCTTGCCGGAACTCAGGACCCACTTCGGACCACCGGTAATCGATCAACTCGTCGATGGCGTGTGCGATGACACCGGGCATCGTGGGCGCGTCGAAGGTCAGGCGCTCCGGGACACCCAGCACGGTGCCGCGCACGATGAGCCCATCGGTGGATGGGCTGTAGGTCACGGTCCACTCCCGGGCGTATGGCCCGGTGAGCAAGGGGATCGCGGTCTCGTAGACGTTCTTCAGACTCAGGCCGGCGACGCTCATGGTATCTCCGTTGTGTTGATCGGGGCAGCGGGATTCGAACCCGCGATTTCCTGGTTCCAAGCCAGGCACCCTGGCCACTGGGTCATGCCCCGGCAGAACTGGCGGGAATGGATTCGAACCACTGTAAACGGGTTCAGAGCCCGTTGTCCTGCCGCTAGACGACCCGCCAAAGAAACTGGGGCCGTAGGACTCGAACCTACAGCCTCCGGATTAACAGTCCGGCGCTCCGCCGATTGAGCTAGACCCCATCGATTGCCGCTGCTGGTCCTCGGGGCAACCTTCTGACGCTGGCGATCCCCCAAGCGTTACCGGTCAGGCGACACCACGCTGCAGCTTTCGATGAAGAGCGGGCGGCGGGGATCGAACCCGCGACCTCCTGCATGGCAAGCAGGCGTTCTGCCGCTGAACTACACCCGCAGAGCCGGCAGAGAGGATCGAACTCCCGACCTGCTGATTACGAATCAGCCGCTCTCCCGTCTGAGCTATGCCGGCGAAATGGTCGAGGCAGGACTCGAACCTGCGGTGTTCACCCGGTGGGTCACGGCTTTACAGGCCGCTGCGTTCGCCGCTTTGCTACTCGACCTTGATCCTGCCGTAGACGGCGATGTACCGCGGATCGTTCCACGCGCATCGGTCGCAGACGATGTGTTCGCCCTCGTCCATGAACAGGGCCCAGTCCTTGTAGTACCCGGCCGTCATGTGTTCTGGGCTCGGGGGCGTGAAGTTCTCGATGAGCTGCTTGCAGCGGTCGCAGGACGTCATGCGTCTCCGGTGTGACAGATCGTGAAGCGCATGCCGGCGCCACCGAGATCGATGGTTTGGCCCTTGTGCAGCGAGCCCGAGCGCGTCCACTCGCCGCGCCGTTGATGAAAGACTACGGCTGGACGTCCGTGGAGGCCTGCTGCGGCTACGAGGTGCTCGTATGTTAGAGGCATCTCTCTGGGTAGCGTGTGCTCTTCGCCGTTCACGAGGAACGTGGTGTTCTGCTCGGGGAACGCTACTGGGTGCATGTTGCGATGACCTCGAAGAGGGGGAAGCCGTTCACGGGCACAGGACCTTGCAGCTCGATCACGGTGAGGCCGCGCTTGGCAATGGCCACGAGCAGCTCCGAGGACGGAAGGCACATGGGCTCTCCATAAGTGGCCGGGGTCGGGAAGGAACCGAGACATCTGCGGGGCGCGTAGCTGGCCGTGTCACAGCTCTTTGGACTCGCGGGACCGGCAGGGTTATGCGGACCTCGGTTCATCCCCGACGTGCATCGATCTACTTTGTCTTCTGGATGTACTCGACGTTGGCGTAGGGCGCGAGGAAGAGTGGGACGTCGCCCTTTCGAATCTCATAGCCGAAGTGCGTGGCAACGGCCGTGTCACCATCGACGATGACGTCCTTCCCCATGTTCCGAACCTTCACGGCGTAGGGCATTGTGTTCTCCTAGTGTAAAGAGTGGCGAGCGAACTCTGCTCACTCGGGGACTAGATTGCGCGAGACCGTCGCGCACGGTGTCACGACAGCGAATAGAGGTAAGCGACAGTGAAACGTGGTAATGAGTGATTGCTCATTACGCATTTGTGCTTGGTTCTTGGACCTGGAGGCCGAGAAAATGGAAACTGGTTCGAAGATTTCGAATGGCTAGCGCCCAGGATCGACCGCCCCGGGGGGTCCTGTCGTGACACTGGCCCTAGCACCGTCGCGACACTGTGCGCGCTCCCATGACACTGGCGCTTCGTCCGAGGGTCCTTGTGGCACGGTTCTTGTGGCATGGAACTTGCTAACGTGCCCCCCCCAGGAATGGGACCTTGCATATTTATTCACTTGGCGAGGTCCTAGGGCATCCTGCGGCGGTAACAGTGCATAATTATAACAATGCATGAATACTTATGCAAGGTTCACGGTCCTAGGTCCGGATCGTAACCGGCTCGCTTCGCTCGCTAGTGTCACGGTGAGACCGCAGAACTACAAGCGACAGTGGCGCTATATAGTGACAGTCTGCTAGGTCTGCTAGGTCTGCTGTAGCATACCTAGAGGCCCGGAAGCTAGGCTTCTAGGTCTGCTGGGTCTGCTGGGGTATATGTATATACCCCAGCCAGCAGACCTAGCAAGCATCCCGCGCGTGTCCAGCACACTACATACTGTCATTACTCGTGACAGGTCCTAGGACCTATCCGCCCCGCCCGCCGTGCTCCGGGCTCGGGCCCGA
>WNGI01022662.1_pt1 | contig 12549 bp, 9 predicted proteins | sample 5400621 | NCBI WGS metagenome assembly WNGI01 (sample SAMN13153374, study PRJNA577476) | soil metagenome | isolation source: 20 cm soil or saprolite under Garry oak tree replicate 1 | place: USA:California | collected 2016-06-15 | reverse complement strand
CATCCAGTTTTTCACCAAAGAGAAGCAGGAGTTGGAGCGCCGCTTTGCAGAACTCGCGCGCGCGCTCGCGCCGGCCGGCATGCTATGGATCTCGTGGCCCAAAAAGGCGTCCGGCGTGGCGACCGACCTCACGGAGGACGTGATCCGGGCGATCGGGCTCGCCCATGGTCTGGTGGACGTGAAGGTAGCGGCGGTGGACGAGGTGTGGTCGGGGCTCAAGTTCGTGCGAAGGGTGAAAAATCGGTAACGCAACCGCGCCCGTGAGCTTGTTGAAGCGGCGGTGCTCCACCCAACGGTGCCCCTCGAGGTATGGCCTCTATAATACCGCAATACCGTGAACAATTGGTCGTGCCATCTGCGGACGGCTAGATTGGGACCGCGATGCCCGAGCTCACGACCACACCCCCCCTCACCAAGCTCTCCGAAGAAGAGGAGCTGTTCCGCGACACGGTTCGCGACTTCGCGGAGCGCGAGGTCCGACCACGGGTCGTCGCCATGGAGAAGGCCTCAGCCATCGACGCGACAGTACTGCGGCAGTGCTTCGACCTGGGGCTGATGGGCATCGACATCCCGGAGGTCTACGGCGGCGGGGGCGGGAGCCTCCTCATGACGGTGCTCGCTGTGGAGGACGAGCGACGAGATCAAGCGGCGCTACCTCCCGCGCCTGGCGAGCGAGCTGCTCGGCGCCTACGCCCTCTCCGAGCCCGACTCGGGGTCGGACGCGTTCGGGCTCCAGACCCGCGCCACCCGGCGCGGGAGCACCTGGATGCTCGACGGCCGCAAGCTGTGGATCACAAACGGCGCCGAGGCCGGGCTGTTCGTCGTGTTCGCGAACAGCGACCTCACCAAGGGCTACAAGGGTATCACCGCCTTCGCCGTGGAGCGCGGATTCAACGGGTTCTCGGTCGGCAAGAAGGAGGACAAGCTCGGCATCCGCGCGTCGAGCACCTGCGAGCTGATCCTGGACGGCTGCGAGGTCCCCGCCACGAACGTGGTGGGCGAGGTGGGCCTCGGATACAAGGTGGCCATCGAGACGTTGAATACCGGCCGCATCGGGATCGGGGCCCAGATGATCGGCGTGGCGCGCGGCGCCCTCGCGGCGGCGCTCAAGTACGCGAAGGAACGCACCCAGTTCGGCAAGCCGATCGCGGAGTTTCAGGCGGTCCAGTTTCAGCTGGCGCAGGCCGCCACCGAGCTCGAGGCCGCCCGGCTCATGGTGTACAACGCAGCGCGGCTCGAAGCCGCGGGCGAGCCGTACACCACGCAGGCGGCGATGGCGAAGCTGTTCGCGTCCCAGGTGGCGGAGCGGGTGACGTCGCTCGCGGTGGAGCTGTTCGGCGGCTACGGCTACACCAAGGGGGAGGACCCGATGCGCAGGTACCATGCGTTGGCCATCGCCGCGCTCGTCGCATTCGCCGCGCCACTCACGGCGCAGGGGAAGGGCCCGAAGAAGTACGCGGTCACGAACGACCGGGCCCTGGTCGTCACGCGGGAAGTCCTGGTGAAACAGGGCTATGAAGTCGTGCGAGTCGAGAACAGCGGCCGGGATTACGTCGTCTGGTATCGTCGGGGTAACCGGGGACGTGGCAAGGGAAAAGGCCCGCCGGTGAAGATGGTGATCCATCGGACCGAGGATCGCGTGGTGTTTCTCAGCGCCCCCAGTGCCGTGCTGGTGGATATCGACATCCGCTTGAAGCTGTAGGGGCCGCTATCACGACAGTATTGCGTCGCTGACGATGCACATAGTACGTCAAGCTACGCTAGTTTATGCAATGAAACAGGCGTTCTGCAAGAACAAGCAGAGCGACGGTCTCGGCCAAGTGACGTGTTTTAATCCCACCTACTTATGGGGCACCCTTCTTGCTCCATGCCGCCCCAGGAGATAGTAAGTGCCATGTGCACTTGCGCTTAGGTACTGGGTGATATGCCGCACCGCCCGCCAGAATCACGCAAGCGACATTACGCGGGTCGGTTGATGGTGCAACACTGGACAGGTTCCGCTGAGGCCGCAGCGCCCCTCCTCAGCCCTAAACGAGCTAGGAGTGACACGAATGCGAGCCCTCATAGTCCTGTTTGCCTTAGTAGCCATGCCCCTCGTCGCGGGCGTGTCCCAAGTCCGCAACAAGTGCGTCAACGGTCAGAGTGACCTGCATCGCTCGGCCCAGGGAACGGCGAGCGCCCATCAGGGGTTGTGCGCGCCGCAGGATCCGCCCCCGCCGCCGGTGCTCGACGCCGATCACGACGGCGTGCCGGACAACCTCGATACGTGCCCAGGGACGGCGGTCGGCACCTCAGTGGATGCCTCTGGCTGCTCGGTGCAGTCACCGCCCCCGACGTCCGGCGGCTGCGTGAACTCCGGCCCGGCTGCGTCGAGCTCAACGGCCCGGTCCACGCAACGGCGGCCACCGATGCCGCAGGCAACTACTGGTTCTCAGGTCTGCCGGCCGGCGTCTACACGGTCTGCGAGACGGTGCAGGCGGGTTGGCACCAGACCTTCCCGGGGAACGGGCCGACATGCGCCACCGGCTTGGGCTGGTCGATCACCGTCGGAGAAGGCAGCGGCAATAGCTTCATCTGGTTCGGCAATCTGACGCCGTAGCGTCGCACAGCGGGACGAGTAGGGCTCCATCGAAGGCCCCGGGCTGGTTCGCCGGGGCCTTTTATCTTGTGGCCCGCCCTTCATGCCGCGACAGTGCCATGAGTAGCGTGCTCCGCGTCGCGGAGGCTCGCGACTCCCCAACACTGAGGCAGACCCGCTGAGGCGGCAGCGCCCCTCCCTCGGCCCTACGAGCTAGGGGTGATACCATGCGAGCCCTCATAGTGGTGCTTGCTTTGGTGGCGACGCCATTCTTGGCAGGCATGTCTCAGAGTCTGCAAGGTTCCAATTGCGACAATGGTTGGGGTGACGAGCATCGCTCGGAATCGGGGCAGATCCATGCCCATAGGGGGCTATGCGCAACTCAGCCCCCACCCCCGGACGCTGATCAGGATGGCGTCCCGGACGATCTCGACCAGTGTCCCGACACTCCACTCGGCACAACCGTGGACCCTTCTGGCTGTCCGGTCGCGCCGCCGCCTGGTTGCGTCAACTCCGGGGCCACAGGGACCGCGAGGATCCTGGGCCAGGTCTTCGTGGATGATCCGGCCCAGGATTTCCCCTATCTCGCGGGCTGGTGCGTCGAGCTCAGGGACGGGAGCGGCACGGTCATCGCCACGGCGGTAACCGGCGGTGTAGCCCTTGATATAGAGGGGAACAACTACGCTTTCGCCGGTGTCCCGGCCGGTACGTATACCGTCTGCGAGGTATTGCCGACCAACACGACCTGGCACCAAACCTACCCGACCAGCGGGGCGGATTGCGGGGGCGGCGTCTTCGGACAGGCGGTCACCCTAATGGACGGGGGCATCGCCGATTTGATTTGGTTCGGGAATCTGCCGTAGCGTGAGGACGACAGACTAGGCTGATCGAAGGCCCCGGGCTATTTCGCCGGGGCCTTTGTCTGGTAACTTCCGCTTCCATGCACACGGCCCGACGCACGCACTCGTTCACGGAGTCGGTGATCCGCGGGATGACCCGGCTCGCGAGCGAGCACGGGGCGATTAACCTCGCGCAGGGGTTCCCGAACTTTCCCGCGCCCGACCTCCTCAAAGAAGCCGCGGCGCAGGCGATTCGCGACGACGTGAACCAGTACGCCATCACCTGGGGGGCCAAGCGGCTGCGGGACGCGCTCGCCCGCAAGTACGCGGATTGGTACGGGATGACGGTGAACCCGGAGACCGAGATCACCGTCACCTGCGGAGCCACCGAGGCGATGGCGTCGGCGCTGCTCGCGATCGTCGATCCCGGCGACGAAGTGATCGTGTTCGAGCCGTTCTACGAGAATTATGGGCCGGACACGATCCTGTGCGGCGCGAAGCCGGTATACGTGCCGCTCGCGGCGGGCCAGGAGCTCGACCTCGACCGCCTGGCGGCTGCGTTCTCGGCGCGAACCCGCGCGATCATCGTGTGCACCCCCAACAACCCGACGGGCCGGGTGCTGTCCCGGGGTGAGCTCGAAGCGATCGCCGAGCTGTGCCGGCGGCACGATGCCTACGCGGTGACGGACGAGATCTACGAGCACATCTATTACGAGGGGGAGCACATTCCGATCGCGACGCTCGACGGGATGCCCGAGCGCACCGTCACGATCAGCGGGGCGTCCAAGACGTTCAGCGTCACCGGCTGGCGCATCGGCACGATCGTGGCCCCGCCGGACGCGACCGACGCGATCCGCAAGGTGCACGACTTTCTGACCGTGGGCGCCCCGGCCCCGCTCCAGGAGGCCGTCGCTGTCGGGCTCGAGACCCTGGGGGACGACTACTACGAGCGGCTGGCGCACGAGTACCGGGCGCGGCGGGATCTGCTGTGCCGGGCGCTGGTCGACGCCGGGTTTCGCTGCACGCCGCCCCAGGGCGCCTACTACGTCCTGGCGGACTGTTCGGCCGTCTCGGACCTCCCGGACGACGCGTTCTCCTTCTGGCTGACGAAGGAGATCGGCGTGGCCCCGGTGCCGGGCTCGAGCTTTTTCAGCCGGCCGGAGCTGGGTCGGCGGCTGGTGCGGTTCGCGTTTTGTAAGACGGAAGAGATGCTGGCCGAAGCGGCACGGCGGCTCGCGCGCGTCAGGCGTCCCGCGCGTCCGGTACGGGCGTAGCGACCCGCGAGAGCACGCCGGGCGCCGGCGTGGCGCGCCGCTTCACCTGCAGCCCCGCCAGCGTAAACAGCCACCCCCCCAACGGTCCGCTCCAGAATCGCAGTCGCCGCTCGGCCTTCGGATCGGTGCGATGCTCGGTGCGCGCCCGCGCCACGACCGCCGCGAGAAGCGCCGTCACGGTGACGACGCCGAACAGCGTGGGCACCCCCACCAGGCCCGCCAGCCCAGGCATGCGCTCCAGAACCACAGCGATGCCGCCCGCGACCGCGATGCACGCGTAGCACAACCGTCGTAGCGCGCGCTCCAGGGGCGACGGCCCCTCCCCGTACAAGAACGCCAGCTCCTCGCGCCGGTGCGCCAGCTCCGCACGCAGGGCCTCGACGAGGTCCTCCCGCCCGTATCCCGCTTTACGCAGCCGGCGCACGCGCGCGACCATGACGACGAGAGGCACCGCCGCGATCAAAACCGCGGCCGCGCTGAGCGCGGCCCGGGCGCGGGGACCTTCCGGCCCGAGCAACCGAACGGCCAGGAGCGGCAGGGTGACGCCCGCGAACGCCCCGTAGAGCAACGCGGTGGTCGAGAGGTGGCGCGCCTCCGTCACGAAGGCGCGCACCGCCATCGCGGCGCGCCGATCGAGCGCCGCCGCGAGCGCATCGGCGAGCGCTTCGCCGTTTGGGAAGCGCGCCCTCGGGTCCTTGGCCAGACAGCGATCGATGGTCTCGGCCAGGCGCGGCGGTACGCCGGGCGCGACCGATGCGAGGGGGGGTGGCGGATCGCTTACATGACGGGCCAGTACCGTCATGTCGTCCGGGCCCACGAACGGCAGCTCACCGGACAACGCGAAGAATCCCACCACGCCGAGCGAATACAGATCGCTGCGGGGGTCCACCCGCTCGCCCAGCACCTGCTCGGGGCTCATGAACTCCGCCGTCCCGACCACGCGCCGGGGCTCCGTCGAGGTGGCGGAACCCACGCGCGCGATCCCGAAGTCCGACACCAGCGCGCGGCCGGTCGCCAGGTCGAGCAGGATGTTGTCGGGCTTCACGTCTCGGTGTACCACCCCACGATCATGCGCGTACGCCAACGCCCGAGCCACCTCCTCGAGCAACCGCGCGCCCGTGTCATACGGCACGGGACCCCTGTTTCGTACCCGCCGCCCCAGCGTGCCACCGTCCACGTACGCCATCGCGAAGTACACGAAGTCCGAGACCTCGTGCACCGCGAAGATGGGGACGATGCCGGGATGCGAGAGCTGCGCGGCGGTCCGGGCCTCGCGCAGGAAGCGCTCTCGCGCGGCCGGCTGCACCGACCGCTCGGGGGGCAGGAGCTTGATGGCGACGCGGCGGTCGAGGCGCAGGTCGCGGGCCAGATACACGACCCCCATGCCGCCGCGCCCCAGGCGTCGTTCCAAGAGGTAGCGCCCGGCGAGGGCGCGCTGGAAATCCGGGAGAAGTGGGTCGGCCGTCACGGTCACGGGGCCTGTGTACCCCGAGGGGTCTAGGCGAGGTTCCGCGAAACGTGCGCAGTTTGGTCACAGCTTCGAAACAACATTCGAACGGCGCGATGGTGATGATGAGCACACAGACGCGGGTCTCCTTCAGCGCGTCGAGCGTCTACCTGGCCCTCAAGATCGGGCTCACGGTGAGCTCCTCCATCCCGATCGCGGTGCTTTCGATCACGATCTTCCGCGCCCTCGGCCGGACCTCGATCCTCGAGAACAACATCGTGCAGACGACCGGATCGGCGAGCGACTCCGTGGCGGCCGGCGTCGTCTTCACGATTCCCGCAATCCTGCTGATGGGCTACGACCTCGACATCGGCCGGGTCGCGGTGCTCGCGACCGCCGGCGGTCTGATGGGGATCCTGATGATGATCCCCCTGCGCCGCGCGCTGATCGTGAAGGAGCACGCCACGCTGATCTACCCGGAGGGCACGGCCTGCGCGGAAGTCCTGATCGCCGGCGAAGAGCGGGGCCTGCAGGCCAAGCGCGTGTTTCAGGCGTTCGGCGTGGGCTTCGTTTACAAGTTTCTGATGGGTGGGCTCAAGCTGTGGCCGGACGTACCCGGCCGGGCCTTCGGATTCTATCCGGGCGCAGCCATCTCGACGGAGATTTCTCCGGAGCTCCTGGGGGTGGGCTACATCATCGGCCCGCGGATCGCCGGCTATTTGTTCGCCGGCGGCTGTTTCGCCTACCTGGTGCTCGCCCCCGCGATCAAGCTCGTGGGGTCGGGTCTCACCGAGCCGTTCGGGTTCCCCGCCGTCAAGCTGATCCGCGACATGAGCCCCGGGGAGCTCCGGTCCAGCTTCGTGTTCTACATCGGGGCCGGCGCCGTCGCCTCGGCGGGCATCATCGCGCTGGCCCGCTCGCTGCCCACCATCGTGAGCTCCTTCGCCTCGAGCCTCAAAGATCTGCGCGAGTCGCGGCTCGGCCAGGCGGTGACCCGGCTGCGGACCGAAGATGATCTCCCCATCTCGCTCACCGTGGGCGGCTCCGTCGCCCTCGCCATCGTGCTCACCTTGCTGCCGCAGGTGGGTGTCAACCTGCTCGGTGCGGTCCTGATCGTGATCTTCGGGTTCTTTTTCGCCACCGTCTCCTCCCGCGTCACCGGGCAGATCGGGTCTTCGGCGAACCCGATTTCCGGCATGACGATCGCCGCCCTCCTCGGGACGTGCCTGATATTCGTGGCCATCGGCTGGACGGGCGTGGATCATCGGGTTCAAGCGATCTCGATCGCCGCAGTGGTCGCCGTTGCCACGGCGAACGCCGGCAACACGTCACAAGATCTGAAGACCGGCTTCCTGGTCGGCTCCACGCCGCGGCGCCAGCAGATCGCCATCCTGGTGGGCGCGCTCGGCTCGGCACTCGTGGTCGGTTGGACCCTTACCCTGCTCAACCGCTCGTTCACCTACCCCATCCCCGAATCGCATCCGGCCTTCAGCGCCGGAGCCTTGGCGCCGACGGCGGGCGGCCGGGCGCCGGTCGAGATCCTGCCGGAGACGATGTCGGGCTTCCGGATCGCGGCCGGCGACTCGGTGGACCGCACCACGTATCAGGTGGTCCGCGTGTACGTCGTGACCGAAAGCGTCGCGGCGGGGAAGTACCTGATGGACCCGGCCACCCACGAGCTGCGCTACGTGGTCGATCCGGGCATCGGCGGCCGCATTCACGAGTATCACGGCAGGACCATTCCCCGCCTCGACTCCCCCAAGGCCACCATCATGGCGCTCATCGCCGACGGCATCCTCACCCACAAGCTCCCCTGGGTGCTGGTGCTGCTGGGCGTGTTCATCACCCTCGCCATCGAGCTGATGGGGGTGCAGGCACTGCCGGTCGCGGTGGGCGTCTACCTCCCGATTTCGACCTCCTCGGCGATGTTCGCCGGCGGCGTCGTGCGCTGGCTCATCGAGCGTCGCGCGCACACCCAGCAACAGTCGATCGCGGAGGTCGAGTCGGGGCCGGGGGTGCTGTTCTCGAGCGGCCTGATCGCGGGCGGGGCCATCTGCGGGATCGTGCTGGCAGCGATCGCGGGCGTGCTGGGCTCGGCGGACGCGCTCGCCGAGCGGGCGCCGGTGTTCCGGGCGCTCGGCGAGCTGGTCCACTCCAACCTGCTCGCCTTCGGTCTATTCGCGGCGCTCGGCGTGCTACTCTATCGAGTCGGCCTGCGCAAGCAGTGACGGACGGCGGGGAGGGGCGGGGGATGGTGTAGGGGCGCGGCCTGCTGCGACCCTACATTTCAGCATGCGCGTCGTGTCGTTGCTGCCCGCCGCCACCGAGATGGTGGCCGCCTTGGGTGCGGTGGGTCGGCTGGTCGGCGTGTCGCACGAGTGCGACTTCCCGCCGGAGGTGCGCTCGCTGCCCCGCGTCACCCGTACCCGCATCGATCCCGCGCTGGCGTCGGGCGCGATCGACCGCGCCATGGTGGATGCAAAGCGCACCGGTGTCTCACCCGTGGAGGTGGACGTCGACTTGGTGGCGCACCTGCGGCCCGACGTCCTCATCGGGCAGTCGGTGTGCGACGTCTGCGCCGTGGGCGAGGGCGACTTGGCGCGCTTGGTCACGACCCTCATGCCCACGCCGTGGGTCGTCACCCTGCACGCTCATACACTGGACGAGGTGCTCCTGGACATCCGCAAGGTCGGCGAGGCCCTGGAGCTCCGCGACGAAGCGGAGGAGCTCGACGCGGGCCTGCGGTACCGGCTTCGCCGCGTCGGCGCCCGGTCCCAGGGGTCCGGAAAAAGACCGCGGGTGCTGGTGTTGGAATGGGTCGATCCCCCCTACGTCGCTGGTCACTGGGTTCCCGAGCTGGTGGCGCTGGCGGGGGGCCAGGACGTCGGCAGCGTCCCCGGCGAGCCATCACGACCCCGTCCCTGGGACCAGCTCGCCGCGCTCGCGCCCGACGTGGTCGTGGTGGCGCCATGCGGCTTCGACGTTGCCCGCGCCCGGGCGGAGCTCGCGGCCGTCACCGATCCGGAGGCGCAGGCGCTGTTGGGGCGGCGCGTCGAGTTCCTCGACGGCAACGCGTATACTTCCCGTCCGGGGCCCCGCCTCGTGGACGCGGCTGAGATGCTAACCCAGTTGATGCTCGGTTGACCGCTCCAATGAGGAATTCGTGATCGGGATGTTGTTGCTTGCGTTCAACGTGGCGAGGTGCGACGTGCCACTCGGGCTGCTGCAGCAGCCCGTCGACACGCTGCGCCTGTACGCGGTCGGGGACATCAATCTGGGCCGACGGCTCGCAAAGGAGCGGCTGCTCGAGGGCGACACTCTCTACCCCTTCCTCGCGCTCCGCGACTCGCTCGCCGCCGCGGACATCACCTTCGGGAACCTGGAGAGCCCGATCGCCCCGGAGTCGAGCGCGGCGCCCGATTCGGAGTCGCTGTTCACCGCGCCGCCGGTTGCCGCCGCCGCGCTCGCGCGCGCGGGCTTCGACATCGTGAGCACCGCGAACAACCACGCCTGGGACGGCGGTCCCGCCGCCGCGGAGGAGACGATGCGGCAACTCACGCGCGCGGGCGTCCGGTTCGTGGGCTCCGGGTTCGGACGCGACATGGCGGAGCAGCCCGTGATCCTCGAGCGGCGCGGCTGGCGGGTGGCGTTCTTCGCCCTCACGCGCGCGTGGAACCCGGCGCCCTACACCTTCCACAGTCACGCCGGATCGCACTACATCGCGTGGGGGGATACTGGGCGGATCTATCCGGCGATCCGGGAGCTCAAGGCGGCCGGTCGCGCCGACCTCGTCGTGGTGAGCATGCATGGGGGCACCGAGTATGCGGACGCCCCACCCAAGCACATGCAGGAACTGGCGCGCGGCGTCGTGGACGCCGGGGCGGACCTGGTTCTCGCCCATCACCCGCACGTGTTGCAGCCCGTGGTCTGGTACAGGCATAAGCCGATCGTGCAGTCGCTCGGCAACTTCGTGTTCTTGCAAGACGACCCATGGACGCGCCTGTCGGCGATTCTCCGGGTCGTGGTGACGCCTGACCGCCGACTTCGCCTCTCTGCCATTCCGGTCCACGTCGGTCATCAGCCGACGCTCGCGACCGGGGCCGCAGCCGACAGCGTCCGCCGCCGGCTGCACGTGCGTCTTTCGCCCACAACCCTTCGCACCCCATGACGCGAGACACCCTGGACTTCCTGAAGCGGCTTCTCGATACACCCGGGCCGTCCGGCTTCGAGACGGCGCCCGCCCGCGTGTGGCGCGAGGAGGTGAAGACCTTCGCCGATCAGGTATCGGCCGACGTGAACGGCAACTCGGTGGCCGCGCTGAACCCCAAAGGTGCGCCCCGGCTCATGCTGGCCGGCCACATCGACGAAATCGGCCTGCAGATCACACATGTGGACGATGAGGGATACGTGTATTTCGCCGGCATCGGCGGGTGGGACTCTCAGGTCCTCGTGGGCCAGCGCGTGGTGATCGGCGGCCCGAAGGGTCCGGTGCGCGGCGTGATCGGGAAGCAGGCGGTGCACCTGATGAAGCGCGAGGACATGGACAAGGTCTCGAAGATCACGGACCTGTGGATCGACATCGGGGCCGCGAGCAAGGCCGAAGCGTTGGAGCGGGTGCGGCTGGGAGACGCCGGCGTGCTCGACGCCGCCGTCCAGGAGTTTCCCAACGCCCGGATCGTGTCGCGCAGCATCGACAACCGCATCGGCGCCTACGTGGTGGCCGAAGCGCTGCGCCTGCTGGCGCAGGACCGGCCCAAACACGCCGCCGTGTTCGGCGTGGCGACCACGCGCGAAGAGATCGCCTGGACGGGGGGCGGCGCGCGCACCAGCGCGGTGGGGCTCGACCCGAGCGTCGCGTTGGTGGTGGACGTCACGCACGCGACGGACTGGCCCGGCGCCGAGAAGAAGCGTGCGGGCGAGCACAAGCTCGGAGGGGGACCCGTCTTGGCACGGGGGTCCGCCGTGAGCCCGGTCGTGTTCGACTTGCTGGTGGAGTGCGCCGAGCGGGAGAAGATCCCCTTCAGCATCCAGGCGGCGCCGCACGATACCGGCACCGACGCCGACGCCATCTACAACGCCCTACGAGGGATCCCGACGGGGCTCGTGAGCGTTCCCAACCGCTACATGCACAGCCCGAACGAAATGGTGGCGCGGGACGATCTGGAGCGCGCGGCCCGGTTGCTGGCGGCGTTCGCGCGGCGGCTCGATCCCAAGGTCAACTTCATTCCCGCCTGAGAGCCTAGCGGCGCGCCTTCCGCTTCAGCTCCGTGACCGCCTGGCGGGCCGCCTCGCGCACCCCGCGGTCACTGTCGTCCGACAGCCCTTCCAGCGTGCCGAGGGCCACCGCCGTGGCCGCGAGCCGCAGAGCGTCGACTGCGGCCACGCGCAACTCGCTCGGTTTGCGCCCGAAGAATCGGCCGCTCGGCTGCGCCCACTTGATGAGCGCCTGCACCGCGTCGGGGCTCCCGATCCGGCCCAACGCGAGAATCAGCTCGCGCACCACCGCGTCGTCCTTCTCCTCTTCCATCGCGACCACGAGTGGCATCGCCAGCGCGCTCGACTTGCGTCCGCCGATCCCGAGCGCCACCTGCATCCGGACTTCCTGCGAACGGTCGCGCAATGCACGGCGCAGCGGCTCGGCCGCGCCCCGCGTGCCGATCTTGGCGAGCGCCAGCCCAACGGCCTTGCGCACGCGCTCGTCCGCGTGGTCGAGGCACTTCCCCAGCGCCGGGACGGCATCCTCCAGCCCCAGCTCCCCGATGAGCTCCGCCACGTTGCGCACGACGAACCATTGCGAATGCTCACCTCGCTGCAGGGCCGCGACCGCGGCGGCCCGGTGCTTCGGCGCCCCGAGCAGGCGCGAGAGGCCCTCGAGCACCGGCTTCGCGTAGATGCGCCGCAGCGCGATGGTATACTGCCGCCGCACGCCGCTCGTCTCCGGAATCTTGTCCTCCACCCGCGTGATACCGGAGATCACGCCAAGCACTTGCTCGAAGCGCCCCAGCTTGGCTGCCGCCGCGGCGTGGTCGGTCAGCGTCGCCAGAAAGTCGCCCACGTCCGGCGCGGTGCTATGGCGCTCGAGCTCGGCGAGTACGTCCGCGGCACCGGGCGGCAGCGCCGAACGGGCGCCGGAAGGCGCCGGCGCGGCGGGAGCCTGAGCGGGCTCCTGCTCGGCGGCGGGAGGAGGGCCGGGCGCGGGTGGAGGCGAAGCGGGCGGTGCAGCAGGAGGGGGAGACGGAGCGGCACGGCGGGCGACCGGCCCGGGGTGACGGTCGCTCGAGAGCGACAAGAGCTCCTCCGCGCCGCCCTTCCCCCGCCGCGACGCGCGATCGACCGTGCCTGGCAAGGCGTCCGCCGCCTTGGGCGGCGGGGGGTCGTGCGTGACCAGGGGAACACCCTCGAGCGGGACGG
>WNGI01016874.1_pt1 | contig 12550 bp, 4 predicted proteins | sample 5400621 | NCBI WGS metagenome assembly WNGI01 (sample SAMN13153374, study PRJNA577476) | soil metagenome | isolation source: 20 cm soil or saprolite under Garry oak tree replicate 1 | place: USA:California | collected 2016-06-15 | reverse complement strand
CACACATCACTTCGCCAATTGGAACGTTGTGCGCGAGAAAACCGGCGGCGGATTGGCACTGTTCTTTCGGCTCGAGGCGCTGTCTCAAATCTTTCTGATTGAAATGCCGAAGTTCTTCGGCGCCGATACCGTGCTCTGGTATTATCCCCAGAAACCTGCTTCGGGCTTTATCTTTTACACTATTGCGATCGTGGCGGTGGGCGTAGCGGCCTGGCCGTTTATTCGGTCGCCGTTGAAAATCGTGGCGGCGATTCGCGGCGGGTTCGTGGACGGCGACGAACAACGGGATCTGCTATTGCTACTGCTCCTCCTGGCGTGCCTCGTTCCGTATGTCACCGCGCCGCTTCGCGTGCCTGGATATCTTTTGGCCGGTTGCTTCTTTTTTGCGGCGTTGAGTGGCCGACTGCTGGAACGTTGCTTCGCGTCTTCCAAATTGGTCGTTCGTATGGGCGGAGTCGGGATCTTCGCGGCGGCAGTTATCACAGGCATGGCAGTGATGATCGATACCGCGCGCCACAACGAAATCGAAACATTAACGCTCTGCGATAGCAGAGAGGGCTATTGCATGACGCGGATTGCTGGGAACGATCTGGAGCGCGTGAAAAACCATCTGCGCGAAGCTCAAGTGGCAGGTGTCTGGGCGACCGTTTCTTTTGTTTATCCGTTGCTGTTCGAATCCGGTGAAACGTTTGCCGTCTCCGATACGATCTTTGGAAACCAGCATCGGGTTTATCCGGCCGCAATACCCTGGCGGGAACCGGATCCAGAGGGCCATTTTGCGATTGTCCTCGAGAGCGATTCGCCTTTTCGGGCGCCTTTGGAGGCGCGCTTTCTGCAAGTCACAGGCGCCGCGCCCGTGATCAACGAATATGGCAAGCTCGCAGTGATCGAGAAGCAAGCCCGGTAACACCGCGGTCCTAATGACAATGCGACATGAGCGAAAGTTGATTCTGTTGTTCTGCGCCGTTGCCGCAATTCGCGTTTTGATATTTTCAGCGGCGTTTCCATTTTTTAACAACGTCGATGAGCAGGCACACGTTGATCTGGTGATGAAGTACGCACGCGGCCAGGTGCCGCGGGATTTGGGTCGTTACTCTTCGGAATCCGCGTATTACTTCTTTTTGTACGGCACGCCTGAATACTTCACGACCGCACAGCAATTCAGCACCGGAACTTTTCCACCGCCGAACTGGACGTTGCCCGCCGAGCAGCGGGAGGCAGCGGTGAACAAGGCAACAGCCTGGTGGGAAAGCAAAGAAAACCACGAATCAGGGGAACCGCCACTTTACTATGCTGTCGCGGGTCTGTGGCTAAATCTTGGCCGTGTGGTCGGTATCACCGGTGGCTGGTTATTGTACTGGGTTCGCTTTCTGAACGTCTTTGTCGCAGCGATTCTCGTCTGGCTTGGTTTCGTCGCCGCAAAGCTGGTATTCCCTGACCAGCAATTGATCCGGGTAAGCGTTCCGCTGCTACTGGCCATTTGGCCGCAGACCACGTTGTATTCAGTAACGAGCGATCTGCTCTCGCCGCTTTGCTTCGGAGTAGCTTTTGTTGGCTTGCTAAAAATACTCGAAGCGCAACGACCAAGTCTGCTTCTCGCAACTTGGACCGGTCTCGCGCTTGCCGCGACGTGCCTGGTCAAGGCGACGAACATCGTTCTGCTGCTTGTTGCCGCACTGGCTTTGATCTTAAAAATTGCAAATTTCACAGAACACACAACGTTGCGTCGCCTTTTTGCGCCTGTCGCTGTGTTGATGGGATTCGCTGCCGTGCCCATCGCACTTTGGTTTGCCTGGAATCTTCACACATTCGGCGATCTGACTGCCACCGCATCCAAGATCGACTTTCTGGATTGGACCCGGAAGCCTCTCACCAAATGGTGGCCTCATCCAATTTTCACACTCACCGGACTACAGGAGTTCTGGCCGCAGTCGATTGCCAGCTTTTGGCGCGGCGAATTTATCTGGCGTGGCCAACGGCTGGCGTCCCAGCTGACCGACGGGTTCTACTGGATTTCTTCCACCCTGGCGATCCTCCTGGCCGTTATCAGTCTGTTTTTGCTCCGAACGAAATTAACTACTTTTCAGCGAGACAGTCTTTGGCTGGCATTTTCAAGTTTCGCTGTCCTGGTCCTGTTTGTTGTCGTCCTGTCGGTGGCGTTCGATTTCGGCCGGTGCGTTTACCCGTCCCGGGAGCATCCGTTCTTCACTTCTGGAAGACTGCTCAGTGCCGCCGCGATTCCATTTTTCCTTCTCTACTGCCAAGCGCTGAACTGGGCACTTTCGTGGAGCCCTCGGATTTGGCCGCGCGTCGCTCTAGTCGCGGGAATCGTGTTGTTCATGCTAGTTTCGCAATTCGTCCTCAATCGGCCGGCGTTTGCCAGCCGTTACAATTTTTTCCATTTGAGCAAAGCCTTGTAGCGATTTTTACCGCGGACGACCCAGATGACCGTGACTTGGTTCGTAACCGAATCCTTTATTCGGCGAAATCCAAATCAGGGCCCATCACCGCCAGGCGAGTAATCGATCGCTGTAAGGGCGCTGCCCGGTCCTTCGTAGTCGGAGGTGATCTGAGTCAGCCGCCGTCAAAGTCTGGGTACGTGGGCTAAAAAAAATCAAAAAAACTGAGAAAAAAGCTTGCCAGCCGTTGGCCTTTTCCGCTAGACCGGGAATTCGAGCGACAAACAGACCCGTTTGGCCGTTCAAAAAAAAGTTAAAAAAAGTGAAAAAAAAGCTTGTCAGCACATTAGAAATTTAATAACCCTGCCGAAACCTAACCAAACCAATGGAGAAACTAATGACTAAAAACGCACTAAAAACGTTCAGATTCGTTCGGCTTGCTCTGATGGCGAGCGTCGGATTTCCGTTCATTCTCACATCCAACGCCTTCGCGCAGCTGCCGGCTCCCGCCGTTCCAGCTGAGCCCGGTGCTCCTGCACCCTCGGCTGAGGTCGAACGCGTCGTTGTGACCGGTTCAAATATTCCCACAGCGGAAGAAACCGGCCCGAATCCAGTGGACACGTATCGTCCGCAGGACATCGAGAAATTGGGTATCCGCAGCGCAACGGACCTGCAGGAATTCATTCCGCAGAACGCAGGTGGCACGGTAAACCTGAACATCGGTAACGGCGGTGACGGCACGGTTCAGTTCAACCTGCGGGGCATTTTGTCGAAGGAGACTTTGGTCCTGATCGATGGCAAACGCGTCGCTTTTGGTTCATTGGGTGTCGCTGCTGGAAACGGAGGCCCGGACATTAACCTCATACCCTTTTCCATGGTCGATCACGTGGACATCCTCAAGGATGGCGCCTCGGCCGTGTACGGATCAGACGCGATCGCCGGCGTGGTCAACTTCTTCCTGGTCCATAAATTCCGTGGTCTGGAAGTCGGGTACACCTACGGGAACACAAACCTTGGCGCGTCTAACGAGATGGGTGAGTGGGAGGCATGGATCAAAGCCGGCACCGGCGATGACAAGACCGATATCGTGGTCGTTGCCGATTTCTGGCAGCGCACCGGTGGCGTTTTCAGCCGTGACCGCGATATTTCTTCCAACGGGAATTTTGTCCCGTTTGGAGGTTTTGATGCGCGCAGCGGAAACTTCCCTGGTCACTATGGCGGTAGTGGCGGTCGCCGTTTGGTCCCCAGCTTGTTTTTCAGCGCAAACACGCCGCCGCCGCATTCAGCTCCGAATGCTTTCACTTCCCCATTTTATGTCGCCCCTTCAGCACTTGGTATTGGCAATCACCTTAATCACACGGGAACTAGGGTTCCTGCAGATGGGAACTTCCTGGCCTTCAACTTTGCCGCTTTCACGCCGGCGCTGCCTCCGGGTGACCGCCAAGTGTATTATGGCTCGTTCACGCGCGACCTGTGCGATAAGTACCTGACGGTGTTTGCCGACTTCAAATATGCGCGGTCGTACTTCGATTCGTCCCTGGCCGCTGTGCCATTTACGCCCGATCCATTCCACGGAGTTAACGGTATTGACGGTACGCCTTTTCCTGCCGTGGGGCCTAGCGGTCCCTTCGGCATCAGCGTGCCGATCCAGAATGCATGGAATCCGTTCACAGTCGGGGATACCACTATTGTTATTAACGGAAATGCGGTTCCGATCACCACCGGGGTCCGGTTCCGCGGCCTTAACGATACCGGCCCACGGAGCGAAAAGTTCACCTATTGGGACCAGTTGTTCGACGTCGGCCTCCGCGGTGAAATGGGATGGATCGCCGATTACTTCAAGACGTGGAACTGGGAAGCTGGTTTCCGTTATACTCGGAACGAAGGTCAGGATATCTCCATTGGCGAAGTGAGCCAGCCTGGATTGCGGGACGCACTGCTCGACACAGATCCGGCCACGGCGTTTAATGCGTTTGGTGGCTTTTTCCACCGAAACACCGGGGTGGCCAGGGGAAGGGTTTATGTCACATTGCATAACTCGGGTGAGTTTGAGTTGCCGATAGGTTACGCGACCATTAACGGCGACTTGTTTAATCTCCCTGCCGGTCCAGTCTCGTTTGCGATCGGTGGCGAATACGACGCGCCGAGGTTCACGCGCGATCGCGATGCGCTCAATTCCACGTTTAACTCGATTGGCTCGGTTGACGGGCAAAGCTTCCGGGTGAACCGGGACATCTGGTCAATCTACGAGGAAGTGCGGGTGCCATTCACCAGTCCTACGTGGAACTTCCCCGGGTTCTATAGCTTTGAGGTGGACTTTGCCGAGCGCGAAGAATGGTACAGTAACAACACCTCGGCAGTACTGGCTTCTGCGCTTTTCGCGAAGCAGGAGGCGGTGCACACCAGGTATGACGCGCAGAGGCCGAAGGTTTCAGTGCGCTGGCAGCCGCTCGATCCGAAGTATATCGGCGCGGTCACCCTGCGCGGCAGTTATAGCGAGGCCTTCCATGCGCCCAACCTGTCAGAGCTCACGCCTGCGTCCTCTCAAAACTTCCCAGTCGTGGCCGATCCGTTTTCCACTCAGACCGAGCCGCAGATTGAGGAACGTATTTTAGGAAACCCGAGACTGCATCCGGAAGTGGCTTACGAATGGACCTACGGAATTGTCTACAGCCCGAAATGGGTCAAAGGCCTGACGCTAAGTGCCGATTGGTGGCATATTGACATGCGCGACATCGTGGCAACCCGAGGTGCGCAAACCCTTATCGAGGAACTTCGCCCGACAACCAATGGCGGGTCAACCGTTAGCAGCGGCGGGGCGATAGTAACCCGTGGTGTTGGTACCGACCCAAATGAGCCTGGGCCAGTTCAACTCGTCGTCGATCCGAGCAACAACCTTTCCGGCACGATCTTTGAAGGTCTCGACTACGAAGCGATCTATATCCTGGATTCTTCGATCTTTGGCCACGGGGATTTCGGACGGTTCACCACTACAGTGAACGGCACGTGGTTGTCCCGGGCTGAGTTTCAAGCGGCCCCCGAATTTAAGCGGATCGGCATCAATGGTGAATTCCTGCCGCCGGGGTTTGCATTAACCAGTTCGCTGCCATGGCATCGGGCTAACTTTAGTATCTTCTATGATGGCCCGGCTGACACATGGCTTGCTGGTCTCGATGTGGGCGCGATCGTTCACTGGACCGGTCAGTATGAGGATGACAATGCTAGTCTGACGTCATCAACAAAGCTTAATGAGCCCAGGAGCGGCCCTGGCGCGCTGGGTGATAAGGGTGATGAACAGCTCGCTCGCAAAGTCGCTGCGTGTGAGGTCTGGGAAGGACGGCAAAGAGAAAAACGTAGTGCCTGTCTCGACAGCCGAGTATGGCTGCAGCAACTGGCAATGGTGGCTCAATAACACCACGATCACCCTTGGCATGCAGAACGTAACGGATGAAGACCCACCGTTCGTTGCTGGCAGCTTCGAGAACGGCTACGACGAATCGTTAGCCACAATCAAAGGCCGGTTCTGGTACGTCGGAATAAAGAAGCGATTCTAAACGTATAACCATAAATTCACAGCGGCCGGGCTCGTCTCAGAGCCCGGCCGTTTTACTTTGTGGGTTGGAACGCGTTTAGTTACCGACGCCAAATAACCATCGGTGGCATTACTGTCTGGCAATGTTTGCTTCGCGCAGGCGACGCGGCGAGGTGCAGTCGGATGGAATGGCTGGGTCTCGGCTAGCGGCCGCCCAATGGGAGAATCGTGCCCGCCATTACCGAAAGACTTCGGGTCATTGCATTTCAGAGTCCATTGCTACTTATGACATGGAAGCCCGAGCTCGTAGAGTGCGATTTCATCGCGAAGCGCGTTGACCAAAGTGCGGTTGTGCAGCAACTCTGCTGCTCGCAACGCCCGCCGAGCAGTTTCTTCCGCCTCGCCGAAACGTCCACTTTCAGCGCTTGCAGCTGCGAGCGTTCGTAGATAGCCCGGATCTTTGCCATGGGAAAGTCGGAGGGCTTCTTTGGCGAGTTCCACTGCTCGGTTACCATCTCGAATTGAAGCATCAGAGGACGTCGCGAGCAGCCATGCCAGGTTGTTCCGAGGCAACGGATCTTGAGCGATTCCCGCTGCATACTCGTACTCGGCGATTGCGTGTTTCTGTAAGCCGGCCCTTAGAAACGAGTCAGCCAAAACAGTGTGGAAGCGTGCATCTTTTGTTTCAGTCGTATGCGCCTTTTGCCATTCAGCCATCGCATCACGCAGGTGGCCCTGCTGAAACAGAATGTTGCCAAGGTTAAGATAAGGGTCGCCATAACCAGGTCGCAAGTTCATTGCATTGTGATAATGATCGACCGCCTCATTTAACCGACCTTTTCGAGCGAGGACGCTGGCAAGATTATTCTCGATGAGTGCGCCGCCAGCGTTGTAATGGGCCGCACTGTTGCGAGAGCGAATCTGCAATGCCGTCTCGAAGTGGGAAATTGCGCTGTCGAAGTCGCCGCGCTGCAGGAAAAGATGCCCTAAATTATAATGCGCGACGTCGTTGTTAGTCGTAATCGCGAGCGTGTGGTTCCAGAGCGTCTCGCTATTTTTCCAGTACGACGTCTGCACAAACGCGAGCCAGCTTAAGACAATGAAGATTGCTGCCGCGGTAGCGACGCAGAATAACTTGTAGCCACCGCCCTGTGTGCCGTCTATTTGGACTCCGCGCGATCCACGAGTCATCGGGTTTAGATTGGTGGCGACAGGTCGCGCGCCGGATTTTCGCGTCATGATGGGCGCCGTCAAATCCGTAACTCCCCAAGTAATCAGCACGTACAAACCGATCTGCGGCAGGTAAGTGTATCGATCGGCGCGCGCTTGCTCGCCGGCCTCTAACAAGCCGATCACGGGCACAAGCATCCCAGCGTACCAGAACCAGCCGGTGAAAATGTATCGTCGATTCCGCAAATGAATTGCCAGAAGACTGATTCCGATCAGAAACGCAATTGCCAAAACAACCTGCCAAACAAGAAGCTGATCATTAGGGTGAGGATAGAAAGCCGCCAAACGTGTCGGCCAGAACATCTGCCAAATGTAAGCAACATAACTGACAGCCGCGTTGTTCAGTCGCGATGCCAATGGCAACTGATCGATGATGCCTGTGAAATGGAACTGAGCGAGCAGCGTCACCGCGGAAAAAAGAGCAGACAGCGCAAAGTACGGAATCTTTTCTATTATCAGGCGAGTGACCGTTGGTGGCTGCCTGCTGGTTCGTGGTTGCCGCACCATGCGCTCCGCTAACCTTGCAACTCCGAACCTCTCGAGCGGCCAATAATCCAAAAGCAGCAAAACGAATGGAACCGTCACCAGCATCGGTTTCGACATCAGACCCAGAGCGAAGAAGAGCAGGGAGAGCAGGTAGGCTGCAAGCGAGTGCGCGCGTGCATAGCGTACGTAAGCGCCGAGCGTTAGCATGAAAAAAAGGGCACTCAGGACGTCTTTCCGCTCGGAGATCCACGCCACCGACTCGACGTGCAAGGGATGAATTGCGAACAGCGCCGCGACAAAACCACTTCGCCACACGTTTCCAGTCATTTGCCGCAATACAAGAAACAGAAGAATGACGGTCATCGTGTGCAAAAGCAGGTTGGTGAAATGATGCCCGGTCGCATTGAGTCCGTAGAGCTGGCAATCCAACATGTGCGAAATCGTTGTCAGCGGGTGCCAGTTACCGGCTGTCGTATGCGTAAAGGCCCACGAGATCCCTGTCAGCGAAAGCCCTGCGGAGACGTTCGGATTGGCGTAAACATATTGCGGATCGTCGTACGTTACGAATTGGTGCGCTAACGTCTGGCCAAAAATCAACCAGGTGATCGCGGCGAGTGCAGCAGAAATTCCGATAATTACTCCCAGCTTGGGGCTCACTGTGCGCACAACCACGTGTCTTGGCATATCCTAAAGACTGGAACGAGCATGTGTAACCTAGGGCATTATATCGATCAAATCAGTGGCAGGCATTTGTGGCCGGTGCCGATTTATCTAAATTCATGGCTAGAAACGAATCTCAGAATTGATTTTCACAGAGATTTGAGAGACACTTGGCTTCGCTAAAAGGCATGCAGCACGTTTCTGCATTCTCAAGTCCGCAAACTGTTCCGGCCATGCCGGCCGCTGGGCGCAAGCCCAATTTGTGGATCCTGGACAGTTGGCGCGACTTGGTTCTCTACGTTTGTACACCGCTGCTGATAGTCCCGATTTTCATAGCCGCACAGGGACTGTGGGCTGCGGAAGACATTTATCTCTTTGTCGCTGCCTTCGGCGCAATGGGCCATCACTTGCCGGGAATGATTCGGGCCTATGGCGATCGCGCTCTGTTTCAGCGCTTCAGATGGCGCTTCATTTGTGCGCCGATTTTCCTTATAGTGGTTTGCGCCGCTTTTTCTCTCTGGGATCTCAAAGGCATCGTGCTGGTCGCGTTTGTCTGGGGCGTTTGGCATGGGATGATGCAAACATACGGCTTCTGTCGCATCTATGATGCGAAAGTCGGCTCATTCGCTGAACTGACGCGTCGTCTCGATTTCGCGCTGTGCGCTATCTGGTTTGCGACCGCTGTCCTCCTCTCGCCACAGCGAATGACCGACACGCTGGAAAGTTATTATTCTGCAGGCGGACCTTTCATTCTCCCAGCGCTTCTCCATGGGGCGCAGCAAGGTTTGCTTCTGCTGGCATTGGCAGTCTCGGCAGTGTTTCTTGCAAACTATGTCTGGGCGTGGTCAAGCGGAAGACGACCAAGTCCCGTAAAGCTGGTCCTTCTCGTCACGAGCATTTCCTTTTGGTGGTACTGCAACAATATCGTAGCGAGCGTTCTTGTCGGCATCGCATTGTTCGAAGTATTCCACGATGTGCAGTACCTCTCGCTTGTCTGGATTTACAATCGTAAACGGGTAGAGAGCGATAGCTCGATCGGTGGGTTTATGCGTTTTATTTTCCGGCGGAGTGGCGCGCTGGTAGGCGTTTATGTTGGCTTAGTGCTCGCCTACGGTGGGCTGAGTCTGTCGAAATCGTATGTCGGCATCGAAGCGGTTAAACGTATTCTCACCGGAGTGGTGACCGCGTCTGCACTGCTCCATTTCTATTACGACGGCTTCATTTGGAAAGTCCGCGAAAAATCTACTCGCCAATCTCTTGGCATCAGCGGAGGCGCCGTTGATGTTTTAAGAAAGGCTTTTGTCCCAAGTTGGGCGCTGCACGGATCGAAATGGGTAGCTGTCTTTGTTATACCCCTTGCAGCGCTTTGGTTCGCGGAGTTGCACTCCGCCCAGGGTAAAGTTGAGCGTCTCGGGGCAATCGCTGCTGATCTTCCGGCCAGTGTGCGGGCGCATTTTAATTATGCGACGGCCTTGCAGGAAGCTGGACGAAACGACGAAGCGGCTAACGAGCTTTCCGCGACACTACGTTTGAACCCCAGCTCGGCAAAAGCACACGTTAATCTGGCCGCGCTGCTAATGGAGAAAGGAAAACTGGACGAGGCGCAAACCCATTTCGAACAAGCCTTGCGGATTGAGCCGAACAACGCCGAGTATCATTCTGGGTATGCTTACCTTCTGGAGCAACTCGGTCAAGATGAGCGAGCTGGTGCCGAATGCGAAGCCTCCATTCGACTGGCTCCCAAGTCCGCGCAGGCTCATTACGGCTATGGCGCCTTCCTGGAAAAACATGGCAAAGTCGACGAAGCAATTGCGCACTACCAAGAGGCGCTGCAAGCCGATGCACGTTTGGTCGATGCGCATATTGATCTCGGAAGTTTGCTTTTCAACAAGGGCCAGGTCGCAGAGGCGAAAGACCATTTTCAGAAGGCGTCTAACCTCAACCCAAACCTTGCTCAACCACATAACTACCTCGGCAAGGTCTTTATGCGCGAAGGAGACGTCGACCACGCTGTCTTACAATTCCAAGAGGCGTTGCGTCTTCATCCTGACTTTCCAGAAGCCGAGGAAAACCTGCGCATTGCTAAACAGAGTGAAACGACAAATGGACACGAATGAGGCGCGAATTTTTCGTTCTCTCTGTTCGTGTGCATAGTTTTATTGGTGGTTAGATTCTTTGGGCGACGAGCCTGGCTTTGGGCGGTTCTCCTGGTTGTACTTGTTTTTGCCGCGTACGCCCGAGTTTTCCATGCTGGATTCATTTGGGACGATGAATCGCATCTGACTCAGAATCCGTGCATAGTCGGCCCACTCGGGCTCAAGGAAATCTGGACCACCACGCAAGCGGTCTATTATCCGCTCGTCCTAACGACCTTTTGGGCGCTGCACAAATTCGTCGGCTTACTTCCATTTCCGTATCATATCTTGAACGTGCTAATGCACGCGGGAGCGACGGTACTGCTTTGGCGCGTGCTTCGACAACTCGGCGTGAGTGGCGCTTGGCTGGGCGCAGCTCTATGGGCACTGCACCCCGTGATGGTGCAATCAGTCGCCTGGGTGACTGAGCTCAAGAACACCCAGTCCTGCCTGTTTTATCTCTTGTCGATTTCTTTGTTTTTGGATTGGCAAGAGCAAACACGGGTCACAGGGATCTTCCGTAGACAGAGGTGGTTTGTTTTTGGTCTATCGCTGGGCTGCTTCGTAATGGCAACGCTAAGCAAGCCTTCGGTGGTCATGTTGCCGGTGGTGCTCGCTCTCTGTGTCTGGTGGCGGCGAGGGCGGATCGGATGGAAAGATGCAATACCCCTCGCCCCATTCCTGCTCATTTCAGCGCTTGCGAGTGCCTGGACAATTTGGGAACAGAAATTTCACGCGTCCGCAGTTGGTCCGGAATGGGCGCAGACCTGGCCGGAGCGTCTGATCATCGCGGGACGAGCGATATGGTTTTACCTGGCCAAACTATTCTGGCCTCATCCCCTCAGCTTCATTTATCCGAGATGGGAGATTCATTCATCGCAGTGGATGGCCTATTTACCCTTACTGGCAGCAACAGCTGGTTTGGTCGTGCTGTGGTTGCTGCCCGGAAAGGCGGGCCGCGCCGCATTCTTTGCCGCCGCCTACTATGTGATCTCACTGTTTCCGATACTTGGCTTCTTTAGCGTGTACTTCTTTCGCTACTCGTTTGTGAGCGATCACTTCCAGTACCTTGCCAGCATGGGGCCGCTTGCGTTAGTCGGCTCCGCCATGACCGAGGGCTTTCGCCGGCTGGTTGTGCCTGTGTCGCTTGGTCGCGCTGCCGTATTTCTGCGGCTGGTACTTTGCAGCGGCCTGTTGCTTTTGGTTGCAGCTCTAACATGGCAGCAAAGTGCCGCTTACCACGACCTCATAACTTTGTACACAACGACACTCGCAAATAACCCCGGTTGCTGGATGGCGCATTACAATTTGGGAATCGCTCTGCACGAGCGTGGCGAGAGTGATCAGGCGATAACACATTATCGCCAGGCCATCGCGCTACGGCCAGGTTATGCTGAGGCGCATTATAACCTTGGACGCCTGTTGGCTGAGAAAGGTGAATCCCACGATGCTATCAATCATTACGAGGCAGCGCTCGCAATTAATTCCGCTGATGCCGAAGCGCACAACAATCTTGGTGCAACATTATTTCAAGCAGGGCGTGTCGATGACGCGATTGCGCACTACCAAAAAGCGCTGGTGGTTCGACCGGATTTTACGAACGCCTCATGCAATTTGGCGGCGGCGCTTCTTTCCAAAGGCGATATAGATGGTGCGATCTCTTATTACCTCGCGTGTGTAGCTGCCTTGCCGAACCATGCCGAAGCGCAATACAACCTCGCGAGCGCACTTTTTCGCAAAGGAAAGCTCGACGAAGCCATTGTGCATTACGAAAAAGCGTTGGAGTTGCTTCCGGAGAACCCCGATGCTCACGCAAACCTGGGCAGCGCGCTTCTCGCGAAAGGCCGGGTTGTTGACGCAATTACGCACTACAAGGAGGCGCTTCGCCTCGCGCCGGAAAATGTTGCCGCTCAAAGTAACCTGGCATGGCTCCTGGCGACCTCGCCGGACCCGTCGCTTAGGAACGGGGCGGAAGCGGTTCTGCTTGCCGAACAGGCTAGTCGCTCTCCGGGTGGGAAGAGGCCACTTATTCTGCGGATTCTAGCCGCTGCTTATGCGGAAGCTGGTCGCTTTTCAGAAGCTAGAGACACTGCTCATGAGGCACTGCG
>WNGI01013700.1_pt1 | contig 12551 bp, 8 predicted proteins | sample 5400621 | NCBI WGS metagenome assembly WNGI01 (sample SAMN13153374, study PRJNA577476) | soil metagenome | isolation source: 20 cm soil or saprolite under Garry oak tree replicate 1 | place: USA:California | collected 2016-06-15 | reverse complement strand
TATCCAGGCCCACACGATTCTTCCCGCGACGCCCCACTTGACGGCCGAGAGCCGGCGCGTCGCGCCCACGCCGACGATGGCCCCGGTGATCGTATGGGTAGTTGAAACGGGAGTGCCGGTAAGGGTCACGTAGGCAAGCGTAATTGCGGCCCCCGTCTCAGCGCAAAACCCACCAATGGGCCTGAGCTTTGTTATTTTCGAACCCATCGTATGAACAATTCGCCACCCGCCCGACAATGTGCCCAGCGCGATCGCGGCATGGGCAATTAACACCACCCAGATGGGAATCGGCGGGATGCTGCCGTTCGGTCCGTAAGCCAGAACGCCGCCGGCTGCGAGCACTGATGTGATTATGCCCATCGTTTTCTGCGCGTCGTTGCCGCCATGGCCCAGCGAGAAAGCGGCTGCCGAGAAGAGCTGGCCCTTGCGAAAAAACTTATCGACAGCTTTCGGCGTCGCGCGGCGGAAGATCCAGTGCACGGCCACCATTAAAGAGAATCCCAGCAGCATGCCGATCAATGGCGACAAGACGATAAACGTGATCGTCCGCGTCCAGACTTCGGTTTTGAGCAGACCATGAATACCCCCAAAAGCTGCGATGCCGGCGCCGGCGTATCCGCCCAGCAGCGCGTGTGAACTGGAAGTCGGCAGGCCCAGATACCACGTTATGAGGTTCCAGATAATCGCTCCCAGCAGTGCGCACATGAGCACATAAAGCCGCAAGTCGGCGCTGATCAAATCCATGCGTACGCCGTCGCCAATCGCTTTCGCGACCCGGGTGCCAAAGACGGCAAAGGCGATAAAGTTGAAGAATGCCGCCCAGACGACGGCGATGGCGGGGGAAAGCACGCGTGTAGAAACTACCGTGGCAATCGAATTAGCCGCGTCGTGAAAACCATTGATGTAATCGAAAACGAGGGCAAGGGCGACGAGAATTACAACGAAGGCGAAGGTAGCGGTCATTGGGAAGAGTGGTCAGTGGTTAGTGGACAGTGGTCAGTCATTAATGGTTATTGTTCCGCGGACTTACTGACCACTGGCCACTGTCCACTGACGACTGGCTATGTATGTTTGATAATTACGCTCTCGATTATGTTGGCGACGTTCTCGCAGCGATCAACCGCGGCTTCGAGCTTTTCATAAACCTCTTTCCACTTCAACACGGTAAGAGCGTCGTGTGAATCATGAAACAGTTCAGCGATCGCCGCATGGTAGATGTCGTCGCCTTCGTTTTCCAGGCGGTGAATCTCGACCAGCCTTTGGGTGACGTTCTTCGGCTTTTGTAGCGTGGCAACAATCTCCTTGAGTTGGTCCGCCATGCGCTCGATGACGTCGGCAAAGTCGCGCGCGTAGTCGGTAATCTCCCGCACATCGAAAATAATTATGGCGCGGGCGGCATCGTCGATCAGATCGACAATATCGTCGAGCGCGGTTGACATCATGTAAATGTCTTCGCGATCGAAGGGCGTGATAAACGATTTGTTCAGCCGCGTCGAGATGTTGTGAGTCAATTCATCGCAGGCATGTTCCAGGCCCTTGATGCGTTGCGCATACTCCCCGAAGTCGTGGTTTTTGTCCGCCAGCATCTCCTTGAGTTCACGCGCGGCGGCGGAGATGTAGAGCGTCATCTGAATGAAGAGATCGAAGTACTGCTCTTCACGTGGCAGGAAATTAAGTAAACCCATCTCAAAGAGTTCCTAACTGTAAAAGGCATTAGTTGCTTTGGAGAAGTCGCACTATAGCCGAGCGGTTCCCGATTGTCTATCTGAATGTAATCTGAACTAAGTCCGAATTCAACGGGGGTTTACTCCCGGGAAGTCCCTGGCGTAAATAAGCTATGCGAGCGGACATGCCGATGCGTCCCTTCTCTGTGCAACCTCGGTGTTCTCTGTGTCTCCGTGGTTGATAAAGGTTGAGAAAGACTCACCACGGAGACACAGAAGTCACAGAGGTCGCACAGAGAAATCCTGGCAAATGGACTTGCAAAAGCCGCGCGTGGTCGTATATCAAAGGTAGCGAATGACTGACAAACAATACTTTGCCGATGTTCAGGGCTTTCTTCGTCTGGAGTCGGAAGCCATAGCCCAAACAGCTAGTCGCTTGAAGCAGGCTGAAATCGAGCGAGTTGTGCAACTATTCGCCGGCTGCAAAGGCAAGATTGTCATCCTGGGCGTGGGCAAGTCAGGCATCATCGCGCAGAAGATTGCGGCTACCATGACCAGCACCGGAACCGGAGCCCTTCACCTTCATCCGTCTGACGCGCTGCACGGAGGCATCGGTATTATCAATTCCGATGATGTCGTGATGATCCTGAGCAACAGCGGCGAAACAGACGAAATAATCGAGATGCTTCCGTATCTGAAGCGGCGGCAGGTGCCGATCATTGCGCTGGTAGGAAACCTCAATTCCACCCTGGCCCGCCGGGACCAGCACCACAGTTGCGCTTGCGCTTGGGGATGCTCTGGCGCTGACACTGATGCAGGTTAAGGGACTCACGCCTGATGACTTTGCCATCAACCATCCGGGTGGACAACTGGGCAAGCGGCTCACCCTGACCGTTGCGGATCTAATGCATGGTGGGCATGACAATCCGACTATTGCATTGGACGCGGTTTGGGTAGAAGTGGTGAAGGGAATCAGCGCCGGCGGCCTGGGAGCAGTCAATGTGGTGGATGACGCCGGACATTTGGCGGGAATCATTACCGATGGCGATTTGCGTCGCGCCATTGAGCGACTTGATCACGCAACGCTCGCAAGCCTCAAATGCGAGGCAATCATGACCAGGAATCCTACGGTGGCTAATCCTGAGCTGCTCGCCTATGACGCGCTACAGTTGATGGAGAATCGACCTTCGCAGATATCTGTGCTGCCGGTTGTGGATGGTGAGCGAGTGTGCGTTGGACTGATTCGACTGCACGACATTGTGCGAAGTGGCCTATAAATAGTCTACAGTCTGGAGTCCACAGTCTACAGTCTGATTCTCGGTAGACTCCAGACTCTAGACTGTAGACTCCAGGCTGTATTTCCGGCTGTAGACTCCAGACTGTATTTCCGGCACATCAACGATGTCCCACGCCGAGCGCACGCGCAGAAGTTTCGACATCAACCCCGTATGCATGATGTGGCCGCTTCGCTCGGCGACAACTCTGCCAAGAATCGGCATACCCAGCAGAGCCAGATCGCCAATGATGTCCAGGATCTTGTGACGCACAAACTCGTCGCGGAATCTTAGCCCCGTCTTATTCAACATCCCTTCCGGCGTGAGCACGATAGCATTGTCGAGCGAGCCCCCGCGGATCAGGTTGGCCCGCCGCAGGGCTTCGATCTCATCAGTAAAGCCAAACGTGCGCGCCGCCGCTATTTCCTTGCTGAAGGCGCCGTTATCGAGGTGAAGTGAAAACTGCTGCACGCCAATCATTGGGTGGGGAAAATCAATCAAACAGTCGATCTCATAATGATCGCCAGGCTCAACGCGGATGCGTCTGTTTCCCTGTTCGAAGGAAACTTTCTCGCGCACGAGCAGCGCCCGGCGCGCGAGCGGCTGGCTGATAACGCCTGCTGCTTCAATCATCTCGGCAAAGACTTCTGCTGAGCCATCGAGAATCGGTATCTCCAGATTATCAACTTCAATGTAGACGTTATCGACGCCCAGGCCCCGCAACGCTGCTAGCAGATGCTCAACCGTAGAAAGCATCACGCCCGTGCGCATGAGCGTCGTTGCGTAGCCACAATGCGCGACCGACTCGACCGTGGCGGGAATTTCAAAACCACCAAGGTCCGTGCGGCGAAAGACGTATCCGGTGTCAGGTGGCGCCGGCATGAGACGCACGTGCACCGGTACGGCAGTGTGCAGTCCAATGCCATCGGTCTCGACGGACGATGCAAGCGTGGTTTGCTTAACCAAATCTGTGGCCCTCAGGTGAATTACAACCGATGAATGTCATAACACAGATTGATCAGCAATGCTTATGCCGTCTTGCAAACGTCGGAATCGACGCGCGTGGAAAGAAAACTGTCGCGTGCCAGCTACAATTTAAGAGAATTAAAGGAGAGAACGCCACAGTTGAGCAAACATCGCAAAGCTGCTTTTCAGAACCGTGAGCGGTAGTGACCGGATGCTGCACTCAACGTTGGGATAGTAGTGGTAAGCGAGGTTTCGTGGCTAAATAAGTTGATAGCCAGCATCCGGTCACGACCGCTCACGGTTCTGTAAGGCAGCAGCTACTCGAGACTTTGTCGCCTTTGGGCTTTGAAGTGTCTTCGCAAGAACTGCTTGTTTGACACTCCGAAAACGCCTCACTATCATCGAAACACATGCCAACCAAGCAAGCTTCCGCTGGTGACAAACCAGTCGAACGCGTTTTTTTGATCGATTCGATGTCGCACATCTTCCGCGCCTTTTTTGCGCCGATGGCGAATCGTGTAGCGCCGCTCGCCACCTCCCAGGGCCAGGTCACCCAGGCCGTCTACATCTTCACCAACATGTTGCGCAAGCTGCTGACCGACGAGAAGCCGAATTACATCGCAGCGATTTTCGAGTCGAAAGAGAAGACGTTTCGTCATGAGACCTTTGCTGGTTACAAAGCCAATCGACTGGCAATGCCTGAGGATCTTGCCTCGCAGCTGCCATTCATCATTCGACTTTGCGAAGCGTTCAACATTCCGGTGATCAATGCGCCGGGTTTTGAAGCGGATGATGTGATTGGCACGCTGGCGAAAAAGATCGCCGAACAAAAGCTGCAGGCAGTGATTGTTTCCAATGACAAGGACATGTGTCAGCTCGTTGCCGATCCCTACATCATTTGCATGCGCTTGAACTCGCAGGTCGTGAAGCGCAAGGAATACGTGCCGCCGGTCGAGTTGTGCGACGAAGCATGGGTTGAGAAAAAGTTTGGCGTCCCGGCCAGCAAAGTTGTTGACCTGCTGGGTTTGATGGGAGATTCGATCGACAACATACCGGGTGCTCCGGGCATCGGCTCGAAAGGGGCCGTACAACTCAGGACTTGATCCGCCAGTCGCGGGAACTGGCGCGGATTCGTCTCGACCTTGAGGTCGATTTGGATCTGGACCAGATTAAAGCGCGACCACCCGATCGCGCGGCCGCCTACGAACTGTTCAAGGAGCTGGAGTTTTCGGCCCTGACGCGAGAGTTTGCTGATGCTGCAACCGCTGGGCCCGAGCGCGTGGACGATCAGCTCAACTACAAGATCATTGATTCGCTTGCGGGGCTGGATAGTTTTGTCAAGAGTCTATGGGATGCGGAGGTTGTGGGCATAGCGATCGCGGATTCAAACTCAGCGGGAAATGTTGCAGAAACGAATGGTCAGAAGGAGGCAACCTCGAGCGAATTAGGGCGCAAACAGGCAGGGGAGCAGCAGTGTGTGATTGACTATGAGCCGGCGGAGCGAATCGCGTTCTCAACTGTGGAAGGTAGCGCGGCTCTCGTCGACTTCAATAAGTTTGCTGAGGGACGTGAGGCGGCGCTTGCCTCGCTGCGAGAGGTTTTATCCAATGGTTTGATTGAGAAATCTGTCCACGACCTGAAACGCGCCGTCGGGCTATTGGCGAAACTGGACATCACGCTGGAAGGCGTAAAAGACGATACCTTCCTGGCTGCTTACCTGCTTGATCCTAATCGCAGCAAGTATGAGTTGAGCGACCTTGCGCGCGAGGCGGTCGGCGTGGAGCACATTCCCAGGCCGGCAAACGGCTGGTCAGATTCACAGTGGGAGACTGCCGCCGCTGCTGACCTCACCATCCGCACGTCTAAGATCCTGCACCAGCGCATTCTTGAGAAAAAGCTCGAGACGATCTACAGCGAGATGGAGTTGCCGCTGGCGCCTTTGCTCTTTCGCATGGAGCGAGCCGGCTTGAAAGTTGATCGCGCCACACTCGCTGACCTTTCAAATTACCTCGGCCTGGAACTGAAGAAGCTAACGGTAAAGATCTATGAGCTTGCGGGAAGAGAATTCAATATCGGTTCTCCCAAGCAGGTCGGCGAAGTGCTCTCCGAGCTGGAGATGACTTCGGGCAGAAAAACTTCGACCGGTAGAATCTCCACCAGCAAGGCGGTGCTGGAAGAGCTGGCGCAGACCTTCGAGTTGCCGCGGCTGATCATCGACTACCGCGAGCTTGATAAGCTTAAGAGCGTTTATACCGACGCGCTGCCGCATCAAATTGCGGCCGACGGCAGAATTCACTGTTTGCTCAATCAGACAGTTGCCGCAACGGGCCGTCTGTCTTCGAGTGATCCCAACTTACAAAACATCCCGATTCGCACCGAGCTGGGCCGTCGTATCCGGCGCTCGTTCGTCGCTGAAAAAGGAAACAAAATCATTTCCGCCGACTACTCCCAGCTCGAGCTGCGTCTGCTCGCGCATATAACGCAGGACCCGGTAATGCTCGAGGCGTTTCAAAAGGGCGAAGACATTCACGCGCGAACCGCGCGACTGGTCTTTGGCGCCAGGAGCGATGAAGAGCTAAAGGAGGCGCGCCGCTTTGCGAAGATAGTTAACTTTGCTATCGCCTATGCAATCGAGCCCTGGGGTTTATCGCAGCGAGTCGGCATCTCGCGGCAGGAAGCGAAGAAAGTCATTGAAGACTATTACAACACTTACAAGGGTGTGCGACGCTACATGGAAGAGGTGCCGCTAAGGGCACGCGAACATGGTTACGTCCGTTCAATCTATGGGCGCATTCGTCCACTCCCCGGCATCAGTGATCGTAACGCGAATATTCGTAAAGCGGCCGAGCGCGAAGCTATAAACATGCCTATCCAGGGTACGGCGAGCGACATCGTGAAGATCGCCATGCTGCGAGTGGACGAGGAATTCAAGCGCGAAGGTATTAATGCCCAGCTGCTAATGCAGGTACACGATGAACTCCTGGTTGAAACTGCCGCTGACACTGCTGAACATGTTGCCGAAATTCTAAAGCGCGAAATGGAATCCGCGGTCAGTTTGGACGTGCCCTTGATCGTTGATGTCGGTATTGCCGACAACTGGATGGATGCGAAACCTTAACGGCACTCAACCGCCAAGGCGCCAAGAGCGCCAAGAGCTATGATGTTTAGGAATAGAGTACTGAGCAGTTGCCGTTCTATCTCATTAGCACCGTGGCTTTAGCGTGGTGATTTTAGTGCCCAAGCCAGGGAAACCGTTCAAACGGTTTGCGGTCCGAACGTAATCACTATCACCGGGCTAAAGCCACGGTGCTAATGAGAATGAGCGTCAAGTTTAAGCTGCACCGGCACCAGGAATAGAAGAGACTTCACAGTTTTGGTAACAATTGCCTGGAGTTGTTCTTTATTAATCCTGGCACGCTTGGTGACTTGGCGGTTGGGCGGTTACGCGAATGACCAAACAGGAACAAGAAAAGACCCATCAAGCCAGGGACGGTGGTGCGTCTGGTAACAGCGAAGACTCCAGCACCCCGCTCGCTGGCGCCTCTCCCGAACCCAACGAAGCCAGAGTTGTCTACCGCCGGCCGGAGTTTATCGAAGCGAGTGCTAACGCGCCGGAGTCAGTGTTGCCCACAAGAAACGGCTGGCTGCGTGAGCTTTCACCGGCAATTATGCCGCTGGTAGTCGGCTTTGTGTTGCTGCTTATCCTGATTGCCGTGCTGGGGTTATTGAGTGTGCGGCGCATGAACGAGGTCGGAGTTGCTATGTTGGACCTCGAACAACAACACGCCGCAAAACTGAGTCTGCTGCTCAAGCTTCACCTGGCCGTTACCAAACTCGACAACGAAGCGCGGGCTCGAGCTGAAGCGGACGCGCGCGGCGGACTGAAACCTCCTTTTGATTTTCGTTTGGGCACAGCGCGTGATGAAGTAGATCAACTGCTGACCCAGTTGGAACGGCCGCTGCTCGCTAACGATCCGGCCTGGGCCACCTTTCGCAGCGACCTGGCTACTTACGTCGAGGTTACCGAAGATCTTCGTCGCTACTCGCTCGAGGGCTTTGACAAGTTCAGAATTGTAGACACCCAACTCAACGCCCTGCTGGACCAATCGACGCAGGAGCAGATCGAGGTGTTTCATCAGGGCGAAGTGATCCAGCAAAGCGCCGCGCAATCGATTCGAAGTTGGGGTTTGATGGCGCTCATAGTCGGAGCGCTGGTGGCCGCGGGAACGATACGGGAAGCGCAGCGACGCTTTGGGGAGATGCGGCGCAGCATGGAAGAAGCCAGGCGGGAGCGAGTCTTCACCAGTCAATTGCTTGAAGGGATGGTCAGCGCGGTTGTCGCTATCGATGAGAACGATCGCATTCGTAGTGCCAACGCGGCCTTCTTCCGAATTTTCCCCCGGGCCACTATTGGAGCCTCGGTCTATGAAAGGTTTGCATCTGAAGGGACCTTGAAAATGCTGGAAGCTGCGACGGCGACACAGGTGGACAAAGCTACCTATCGCGGACGTTGGGTGTGTCCTGCGGGTGAAGATTGTGAACAGGAGCAAACGTTTGATGTCTATTCCTCACCGCTCGCCATCAATGGCGCCCGCGGACAAATCCTGACACTGGTAGATGTGACTGAGGCGGCAGAAGCAGAGCGCGGTTCCCGCCGGCAGGAATCACTCGCGGCGGTGGGTCAGGCCACGGCTCAGGTGGCCCACGAAATCAGAAACCCGCTCGGCAGTATACGACTGGGAGTGTCAATGTTGCGCGATAGCGTCACCGATAAAGACGGTTTGAATACCATCGAGCTGGTGGAGCGGGGCATCATGCACCTGAACAAACTGGTGGTTGATGTAGCGCAATTCTCGCGGCGAAAAGCACTTGAGCAATCTCACGTCGACCTTAATGAGCTTATTAAGCGCAGCCTCGAACTGGTGGCCGACAAGATCAAGGACAAAGAAACCCCAATCGAAAAAAGGCTTACCGATCAGAAAACAATTGGTCATTGGGATCCGGATCAGTTGAGCCAGGTGTTTGTTAACGTAATCGCCAACGCAATTGATGCGAGCCCCAAGCGCGTGCCCGTTGTCATTTCGACGGAAGTCGTCAAGATTGCGGCGAGCGGCGACGGTGATCTCGGGCGGCGCGCCCGCGTAACGGTTGCAGATCAGGGCAGCGGAATGGACAAGGTGACGCGCGACCGGGTCTTTGAACCGTTCTTCTCAACCAAGAAACGCGGAACGGGTTTAGGTCTCGCCATCGTTAGACAGATCGTCGAACAACATGAAGGCACGATTAGCGTCGAGAGTGAACCGGAGAAGGGAACACGGTTCATTATCGATCTGCCCCTCTAGAACAATTGGGGAAAGGGGAAAAGGGGAAAAGGGGAAGGGGGAAAGGGCAATGGGGGAAGGGTAATGAGGACAGGATAATGAGCATGAGCCAATTTCCTTCTACCCTTCCCCTTTTTCCCTCTTTACCGCTTTACCTTTCCCCCAGCTTCCGAAAGGCTCTTCTCGCGGCGTCGATTGTCTGATCAATGATCTGTTCGGTATGTGCGATGCTGACAAATGCAGCCTCAAACTGCGAAGGCGCCAGATAAACTTCCTCATCGAGCATCGCGTGAAAAAACTTTCCATAGAGTTCCCGGTTGCTCTTGTTGGCTGTCGCCCAGTCTGTGACTGGCTCGTCGGTGAAGAAGCTGGTCCACATCGAACCCACCCGGTTTATGATTGTCCTAATCCCCGCGTCTGCAGCCGCCTTTGACAATCCTTCACAAAGACGCGCCGAGCGTTGTTCGAGGTTCCGATATACAGATTCGTCTTTGAGTCGCCGTAGAGTGAGCAGCCCCGCCTTCATTGCCAGCGGATTACCGGAGAGTGTTCCCGCCTGATAGATCGGACCGGTGGGCGCGATGTTGCGCATTATGTCCTTTCGTCCTCCATAGGCGCCCACGGGCAAGCCGCCGCCAATTATTTTGCCGAGGCAGGTGAGGTCCGGCGTTACGCCATACAGTTCCTGTGCGCCGCCGCGAGCAAGCCGAAATCCAGTCATCACTTCATCGAAGATCAGTAGTGCGCCATACCTCGTTGTCAGTTCACGTGTGAATTCCAGGAAGCCCGGCTGCGGCGGAACACAACCCATGTTTCCCACCACCGGTTCGATGATTATTGCCGCGATGTCCGCATGTTGTTGGAAAACGTTTTCAAGCGCGGCGTTATCATTGAAGGGAACTGTGAGCGTATGTTGCGCAAGCGAGGCGGGGACGCCGGGACTATCAGGCAGACCAAGTGTGGCCACTCCCGAACCCGCCTTCACCAGCAGGCTGTCGGCGTGGCCGTGATAGCAGCCTTCAAACTTCACCAGTTTATCGCGACTGGTAACGCCGCGCGCCAGGCGAATGGCAGACATCGTTGCTTCAGTGCCGCTGTTAACCATGCGCACCATCTCAATCGAAGGCACCGCCGCAACGATCTCTTCTGCCAGCTCGATTTCCAGTTCGTTGGGTGCGCCGAAACTGGTCCCGCTTGCCGCGACGGCCGATAGCGCATCAACAATTTCGGCATCAGTGTGACCAAGAATCATCGGCCCCCAGGAACCGACATAGTCGATGAAGGTGCGGCCATCGACATCGGTGATTGTTGGCCCGCTGGCGCTTTGGACAAAGAGAGGTGTGCCGCCAACGGCGCGAAAGGCACGCACCGGCGAGTTGACGCCGCCCGGCATCAGCTCGAGCGCGCGTGCAAACAGTCGTGAAGACTTGTCTTGATCCTTTTCCGGTGTAGCCATGATGCGTAAGAATACCAAGGTTGTAACGCAAACTGTTAGTTTGCGGCGGTCACGTCGCAATGCAACCCCAGGTTGGTGCACCCCACGGCCGCAAACTAACAGTTTGCATTACATCGAAGTCTATGCCCGACGCGCCACCGTCTGATAAGATGCGCTTGTTTTCCATACTGTTCAGAAGCGTCGTGAGATCTCTGATCGCTGAAATCTCTTCTGACGATTAACGCCACATCAACACCAAAAACTTCGAGGAGATTATTTTGTTTATGTGTTTCTCTGTCGCTCTCAGGACTTTCACAGCTCTCGTAGCGCGAAATGCTCAGCTCTTTCTTCATCTCGCTTTGTTTGCGCTATTGATCTTGTTGCCAATACCGGCTGGTGCGCAGGAAGAGCGAGCAGCAGAAAAAGCTGCGGCCGAGAAGGCGCGACAGGAAGCCGCAGCGAAACAACAAGCATCGCCTGAGCCTGCCAAAGCAGAGGAGGCAAAGAAACCAGAGGACGAAAAAGCGGAGGAGAAACCAAGCGATCCGATGTCGTCGCCGACTTTCAATGGCTTGAGACTTCGTTCGATTGGCCCGGCGTTCACCTCCGGCCGTGTTTCCGGGTTTGCCGTTGATCCCAACAACCCAACGCGCTATTTCGTGGCCGCAGCTTCGGGTGGTGTGTGGAAGACAATCAACAATGGCACCACCTGGACGCCGGTGTTCGACAAAGAAGCCTCCTATTCCATCGGCGCCATCGCGATTGATTCGAAGAATCCGCTGACAGTTTGGGTGGGTACCGGCGAGAACAACAGCCAGCGCAGCGTCTCCTATGGCAATGGTGTCTATCGTTCGGATGATGGTGGCAAGACCTGGAAGAACGTCGGCCTAAAGGCTTCCGAACACATTGGACGAATCGCCATTGATCCGAAGGATTCGGAGACCGTTTACGTCGCCGCCCAAGGACCGCTTTGGGGACCCGGCGGTGATCGCGGCCTCTACAAGACTACTGATGGCGGCAAGAACTGGAAAAAGATCCTTTCCATCAGCGACAACACCGGCGTCACGGATGTTGTTATCGATCCGCAGAATCCCGAAACAGTTTATGCAGCCGCGTATCAACGCCGTCGGCACATGTGGACTCTGATTAACGGCGGACCGGAAAGCGCGCTTTACAAATCAACTGACGCCGGTGCCACCTGGAACAAGTTGAAGACCGGCTTGCCTACGACGGAGCTGGGACGCATCGGCCTCGCGATCTCGCCGGTTGATAACAATGTCATCTACGCGACTGTGGAAGCGGCAGACAAGAAAGGCGGAATCTTCCGCTCGAACGATCGCGGCGGCAGTTGGGAAAGACGAAACGAATATGATGTGACGGCAATGTACTACTCTCGCATCGTCGCCGATCCGAAGAACGTCGATCGAGTTTACGTAATGAACGTCTTTCTCATGGTCTCAGACGATGGCGGAAAGACCTTGCGGCGCCTAGGTGAGAAATCCAAACACGTCGACAATCATGACATCTGGATCGATCCGAACAACAACGATCATTACCTGGTGGGCTGCGACGGCGGCGTGTACGAAAGCAATGATCGGGGTGTGAATTGGGAATTCAAACGCAATCTGCCCATCACGCAGTTTTACGATGTGACGACCGACAATGCCACGCCGTTTTACAACGTCTATGGCGGCGCGCAGGACAACTTCAGCGTTGGCGGACCTGCGCGTACCCGCAGCGTCTCGGGCATTACGAACGCCGATTGGTTCGTTACCAATGGTGGCGACGGTTTTCACAGCCAGGTGGATCCGGAAGATCCGAATACAATCTATGCGGCCCTCCAGAATGGAGTCCTCGCGCGCTTCGACAGACGCACCGGCGAACGCATGGG
>WNGI01006936.1_pt1 | contig 12556 bp, 11 predicted proteins | sample 5400621 | NCBI WGS metagenome assembly WNGI01 (sample SAMN13153374, study PRJNA577476) | soil metagenome | isolation source: 20 cm soil or saprolite under Garry oak tree replicate 1 | place: USA:California | collected 2016-06-15 | reverse complement strand
GCCTGGTACGAGCACGCCGTCGACGAGCGCGAGGTCGGCTACCCAGCCGTCGGTGGCCGACGCGACCTGTTCTAGCGACTGCGCGCGCCTCACCTCGTATCGATCCTCTATCCGCAGCAAAGCTTCGAGCGCCGCGCCGATGCTTGGGTGCCCGACGACGAGCAGGACCTTGGACCGCGTGATGCGGGGATGATGCCTTTCCTAGCCACAGTCGTATACGCTCTCCGCCACACGCGGGGAAGTGGGCAGAGAAGCGAGCAAGGCGGAGGGTGACCGCGTGTCCGATGAGCCCAAGGGTCTAGGCGCGTCCGGCGACATCATCGGAGCGCTCTCCGACCGCGTCAGCGAGCTAACCAAGCGAGTGGGCTCGCTCGAGTCGGAGCTCGACTCCGCGCGCAAACGTGTCGCCGTCTACGAGGAGTTCGACGCCACCGTGCGCGACGCCCTCTCGGGGGCGCTTCGGTCCGCGCACGAGATTCGCACGCGAGCCGAGAACGCCGCCCAGCAGATCCTCGAGCAGGCCCGGGACGAGCGGAAGATCCTGATAAAGGAGATCGAGCGCCTCCGCGAGGAGCGTGACGGTCTCGTGGACGAGATCGCCTCGAACCGGCGAAGTGGTTTCTCCGCTCTTCGTGGTCCACGGCGCGAAGCGCAGTCCCCGGCGCCCGAGAAGACCGTCGAGGAAACGACCCCAGACTCGCGTGCCCTCGCGGCGGAGGCACTTCGAGGTGTCTTTACCGAGCTGCTCGAGGACATTCGTCGTCAAGCCGGGACGGTTGCCGAGGCGGCGCGCGAAGCGAACGCCGCGGCGGAGCAGGCGAAGAACGCGCAGGAGCAGGCGCGCGTCGCGCAGGACGAGGCGCGGTCCGCGCAGGAAGACGCCCGCCGCGCACTCGAGGCCCAGCGGGCCGCGGAGGCAGAGCGCGCGTCGGAGGCGGCACGCGCCGCGGAGCAGGCGCAACGCGCGACCGAAGAGGCCGGCCGCGCCGCCGACGAAGCGCGCAAGGTCGCGGAAGCGCAGCGTCTCGCGCAGCAGCGCGCGGACGCGGACCGCGCTGCCGAAACCGAGCGGGCGGCCGAGGCTACTCGTGCAGCCCAGGAGGCGATGCGGGCAGCGCAGGAGGCGGCACGCGCTGCGGGAGCCGATCGGGCGGCCGATGCGGAGCGCGCCGCGGCCGAAGCCGAGCGAGCCACCGCCGCAGCGCGCGCAGCCGAAGAGGCTCGTCGCGCTGCCGACGAAGCTCGCACCGCGGACGCGGCGCGTCTCGAGCAGCAGCGACGCGATGAAGAGGAGCGGCGCGCCGCGAAATGGCGCGAGGAAGAGCAGCGGCGCGCGGCACAGTGGCGTGAGGAAGAAGAGCGCCGGGACCAGCAGCGTCGCGATGAAGACGAACGGCTCGCGGCAGTGCGCCAGGAAGAAGAGCAGCGGCGCGCGGCCGAGCGCCAGCTGGAAGACGAACGCCGTGCGCTGGAGGCGCGACGCGCGGAGGACGCGCGAGTTGCCGCGGAGGAGGCGCGACGCGCCGCCGCGGCCGAGGCGCTCCGCATTGCGGAGGCCGCGCGCGTTGCCGAGTCGGCCGCGCGCGCCGCGCAGGAAGCGGCCCGCGCCGCTGAAGCGGCCCGTGCGGCTCAGACCCAGCCGGTGGTGGAAGAAGACGAGGTCTTCGAGAGAGGGTCCCAAAAAGTGGTCGAAACCCCTCCGGCACCTCCCGAACTGACCGTCGTGCAGCGCGAAGTGGCCCAAACGGTGGCGGAATCGGAGCAAGTCACTCCCGAGAGGGAGGAGCCGGCCGCTCCGACCAGCAACATTGTGCTGATGCTCTCGCCCGTCCCGTCTTTTGCGCGTCTTGTGGATATCGAGCGACGCATTCAGTCGCTGGCGCAGGTCCGTACGCTCTATGTGCGTGACTTCAGGGGAGGCGTCGCGACGCTCGCGGTCGGACTCCGCGTACCCATGCAGGTGGACGAGCTCTGGTCCGCGATCGCGACCCTAGAACAGCCGCGCTTCGCATTGCAGCGCAGCGGCGGCACCTCCCTGGAGCTCCGCATCGAGGGCGAGGCCGGCGCCGGCGTGGCGTAGGGCCTCAGGGTGACCCTCAGACTCGACGCCGATTTCTGGAACGCGCGCATGGCCTATCTCGCCAAGGTCGCGCGCGCGGACGCGATCGCTGTGATCCTGAACCTGAAAGGCGAGGGCTACGCGACGTACGTCGCGCACAACCTTCCCACCGAGACCCGATGGACCGACGGCCTGCCATCGGCGATGCTCACGAAGGCGATGACCGACCGCGCCTCCGAACAGTCGACGAGCGGTGTGACGCTCGGGCTCTCGGACGGTCGAACGGCCGACACGCTCGCGGTCGCGCCGGTCATCTGGAAAGACCAGGTCGTGGGCGGTCTGGCGGCGATGCTCGTCGGCCGCGTCTTCACGCCGGAGGACCTCACCGGCTTGAGTCGCGTCGGAGATCTCATCGGCCTCGAGCTCGCGGAGGCGAACGCGCTCTGGCGCGCACAACGGCAGGGGCAGGACGCCGAGGCGAAGCTCAAAGCGTCGCGCGATCTCCAGGCGATCATCCGCAAGGAGCGCGATCCCGATCAGCTCCTCGAGCGGGCGACCGCGCAGCTCGCGGATGTATTCGGAGCCGATGGCGTCTCGATCATGCTCGCCGACGCCCAGGGCGAGCTTTCGGTGCGAACCTCGCGTGGCCTCTCGGACGAAGCGAAGCTGGATCGGAAGCGCATCGGTGAAGGGATCTCCGGCACGGTCGCGCAGACCGGTCGGTCGATGCTCCTCTCGGGACAGGTGCAGGGCGGCTCGGACCCGACCGCGAGCGAATCGATGATCGCTCCACTTCGCTCCAACGGGCGCACCCTCGGCGTCGTCAACGTGAAGCATCGCGCCTCGCAGGAACGGTACGGGCAGACGCAGGTGGACTCGCTCACGCAGGCCGCCTCCGAGATCGCCGCTGCGTTCCTCACGGCGGAGGAGTTCCAGCGCGCCGAGGAGGATCGACGCCAGGCGCTCGTGCTGTACGAGCTCTCCCGTTTCGCGACGCTCGGGAACGACCCGCACAACGATCTCGAGAGCGCGGTCGCGATGCTCGCCGACAACCTCCGTCACGACGCAGTCGGCGTGTGGGCCGCGGAGGAGCATCACCTGCATCTTCGCGCCGCGACCGGCTACGGCGACATCATTCCCTCCGACATCTCGACCTCCGGGACCGACACCGTGCTCGCGCAGGTGCTGCGCGAGCGACGTACCGCGACGGCGCAGTACGGCATGGCCGAGGACCGACCGGACTGGGCCGCGCCCTCGTCGACGCACTTCCTCCTCGCACCGATCGGAGGCGCGCAGACCGGCGTGGTGCTCGGTGTCCTCGTGCTCGGACGCGCCACGACGCCGTACACGGCCGCCGAGGCCGATTTCGTCGCGACGCTCGGCGAGTACCTCTCGGGGATGTTGCAGAAGTCGGCATCGACCGACCTCGTGCAGCGCACAGCATCGAACGAGCGGCGGCGGATCTCGCAGGAGCTGCACGACGGCGTCGCGCAGGAGCTCACCGGTGTGGTGCTCGCGCTCGAAGGCTGCCAGCGCGCGCTCGACCGCGATCCGGGGGCACTCGGCCCGCAGCTCGCGAAGGCGGCGCGGGACGCGCGCGCGACGCTCTCGGACGTGCGCCAGTACATGGCGGCGCTGCGACAGACCGAAGAGTCCGGCGGGCTCAACCTGCCGGTGACCGTCGCGCGTCTTGCCGACGACCTGCGCAGGCAGAGCGGATTGGCGGTCGATTTCGAGGAGACCGGCGCCGAGCGGCAGCTCGAGCCGTTCGTCGAGCGCGCCGTCATCCGGATCATCGGCGAGGGCCTGCGGAACGTGGGGCAGCACTCCGGCGCCTCGAACGCGAAGGTCATCCTGCGCTACGACGACGAGCAGGTCGTCGCGACGATCGAGGACGACGGCAAGGGCTTCGAATCCAACGAGCTGCAGACCGCCGAGGAACGCGGTCACTACGGCATCGTCGGGATGCGCGAGCGCGCCGAAGGCGTCGGCGGGCAGCTCGTGGTGCGCAGCGAGCCCGGCCGCGGGACGATCGTCCGAGCGACGATCCCTTACCGCGTCACGGTCGACGGCGCACCCGCCAGCTGGACCGACACGGTCGAGGACACCGATCAGCGCGGGGCGATCGAGGATCTCGAACGCACCGAAAAAGCGAGCTTCCTCGGTAGGCTCTTCGGCCGATGACCGAGCTCCGCAAGATCCGCGTCCTCATCGCCGACGACCACGCTCTCGTTCGAAGCGGTCTGCGCTCGATCCTCGACACCGAGCCGGAGATCGAGGTCGTGGGCGAGGCCGGCGACGGCCACGAGGCCCTCGCGCTCGCGCAGGAGCTTCTTCCCGACGTGATCCTGATGGACATCAAGATGGGCGACTGGGATGGGGTGACCGCGACGCGCCGCGTGCGCAATTCCGTGCCGTCGTCGCGTGTGATCGTCCTCACGAACTACGACGAGGACGAGCTGGTCTTCAGCTCGATCCGCGCCGGCGCATCGGGGTATCTCTTGAAGGAGGTGACGGGCAGCCAGCTCACGAACGCCATCCGCACCGTCGCCGACGGCTTCTCGCTGATCTACCCATCGGTGGCGAAACGCGTGCTCGACGAGTTCGGGCGGCTGCGCGGCGGCGACCGCCCGGCCGGGGACGACGAGGGCTACAGCGACCTCACGGCGCGCGAGCGCGAGGTCCTGAAGCTCGTGGCGAGCGGCCGCGCGAACAAGGAGATCGCCGCGTCCCTGGGCATCAGCGAGCGCACCGTGAAGACCCACATCTCGAACATCTTCAGCAAGCTCGAGCTCACCGACCGCACGCAGGCCGCGCTGTACGTCCACAACCGCGGCCTCCTGGAGAAGGACCCGATCCGCTAGCGCGCGGCTCGCGATCTCAGCGCTGGCGCCGTGGTTGTCTCGTAGAGTGCCGTCGTGGCTGATATCGGAACCGTCGCGATGATCTTCCCGCTCTTCAACGAGCGGCATGCGATCGCCGCCCTTGTGGAACGCGTGCCGCCGATCATCGCCGAGACCATCGTGGTGGACGACGGCTCCGACGACGGCGGGCCCGAGCTCGCGCGCGCGGCCGGTGCGCGGGTCATCAGCCAGGACCGCCGCCGGGGGGTCGGGGCGGCCATCAGGACCGGTATCGAGGCAGCGCGGGCCAACGGCCACGGCGTCGTCGTGGTCCTCGCTGCGAATGGCAAGGACGACCCGGCCGAGGCGCCGCGCCTCATCGACCAGCTGAGCGCCGGATACGACTACGTGCAGGGTTCCCGGTTCTTCCGGGATGGTGGCTCGAGCGTCCACCTTCCACGCGGACGGGGTCTCATGATCCGCGGGTACACCTTTCTCTTCCGCGTCCTCTCCGGCTTCGCCGCGACCGACGTCACGAACGGCTTTCGCGCGTATCGGTTATCCCTGCTGGACGATCCGCGCATCCGCATCGATCAGGCCTGGCTCGACCGGTACGAGCTCGAGTACTACCTGCAGTGGAAAGCGATCACGCTCGGTTATCGCGTCGTCGAGGTGGGCGTTTCGAAGACCTATCCGAAAGGTGGAGGCAACTACTCCAAGATCCGCCGCGTGCGCGATTGGTGGAGCATCGTGCGTCCGACGCTCCTCCTGTGGCTACGACTCAAGAGCTGAGCGAGGCGTTCGCGCGAGTCTGCTCCGCGCCCTCGCCGAGATCCCACGGTAGAGGAGGGCGACGCGCGGCCGTAAACGCGGCGCGAATGGGAACACGAGCATCGCGATGAGCACGAGCACGGCGAGCGCGAAGAGTGGCGCTTTGATCGGTGTCGAGCGGTATTCGGCGGTCACGAAATGGTCGCCTGCCCCGAGACTGACGCCGACGAAGCTCGGCGACACCATGAACGCGTCGGCGTCGCGGCCGTCGACGGTGACGTGCCAGTTCGGGTGGTATGTGACCTTGAAGATGAGCGTGGAAGCCGTCGGGCACCCGACGACGACGTCGATGCGGCTCGGCTGCACGCGCTCAAAGGTGTAGGCGGGGCGCGAGCATCCGGCTGAATCCTCGGCGGCCTGTCCGTCGGTCGCCGCCGGAAAATCGACGCGATGAAAGCGAAGCGCTGCGACATCCGCCCCGTTGAACCACGGCCGATTCACCGCGAACAGGCTTCGCTGGGTGCGGAAGCTCTCGCGGTCGATGATCGCACCGTAGGTCACGTACCCCGTTGTGGGCGCGGCATAGAGGACGTACCGCGTCGTACGCGTGATCGGCTGAAGAAAAGCCGGCATCGCGGTCTCGGACGGGGCGACGACATAGCGCACGTCGAAGAGCTGGTAGTCCTCTGGCCTGTCGATCGCGAAATCCCAGATGAGATCGGCGTTGAGCGAGAGGCTCGAGTACGGCGCCGCGACGACCGGGATGCCGCTGTACACGAGGAGGTCGCTGAAGCGCACCGAGTTGAAGGGCAGCTTGAAATCCATGAGCGGGCCGTAGCCGGTCGAACGCAGGCCGGCGAAGACCCTGCCCGCCGGCCGCGTGCGCAGGCTCGAGAGGATCGTGCGGGCGTCGACGTCGGAGTCGATCGCGGCCTGCGTCTGGCGCATCCACGTCGTGTTAGACGAGTAGAAGCTGGCGCGCTCCGCGATCGCGGGCGCGAGCAAGAGCAGCGCGAACACGCCGGCGAGCACGACGCGGATCGACGGCGACAGCTTCACATCGGGGACGAACCGCAGACGGGTCCGGAGTGACGACGGCAATGGCGAGCGTGCGCGCTCGTAGGCCCACGCGACGCCGATCCCGATCAGCACGATTCCGAACAGCTCGAGGCTTCCGATGAAGCGGTGCAGCAACAGGCCGTCGTGCATCGGGAAGAGCGAGACGAGTCCGTCGAGCGTCGGGCGGCCGAAATACAGGACCAGCCAGACGACAAAAAGGACGAGGGCGGTACGCGCGATCGGAGTTCTGCGCAAGAACACCGCGGCGACGATCCCGAGCGCGACGAGCGCGGTGATGACGGGCAGGCGACCGTGGTCCATGAGATCGCCCGTGACGAGCCATCCCAGGATCTTCCCGGCGCCGTAGCTGTCGTACTTCTCTGCTTGCAAATATGGGCTCGCGCCGAGGAAGGCGGGCTGCGTGATAAATGGGAGCCACAGCCAGGCCGAGACGACCGCCGCCGGTATGCTCGCGAACACGAGGCGGACGACACGCCGCACGATGTCCGCTCGAGTCTCGGCGCCGACGAGCGCGATGACACCGAGCGTGATCGCCATCATGTACGCGTAGATGAGGTGCGTGAGCACGAGCGCCGCGAGGGCGAGCGCGAGCCACGCGACATCGGACCACTTCCGCGAGCGCAGCGACGACCAGGCGACGGCGACCGTGACGAACGAGAGGTGCATCGCCGCCAGCTGCGTGAACATCCCGAAGCCGCGCCAGATGTAGCTGTCGTAGTCGAAGCCGTAGCGGAAGTCCCCCGAGAGCAGCGGCGATACGGCGGCGGCGATCGCGGCGCCCGACGCGGCAACGCCCATCCGCCGGAGCGACCAGAACACCGTGATCGGGAGACCGACGAGAAGGAGGTACCGCACCGCGTTGAAGACGGTGAGGAGATCGACGAGTCCGAAGAGCGCTCGGTGCAGTACGACGACGACGAGCGCCGGCAACGGCTGGTAGTAGATGAACCACGGGAACCCGAGCTCGAGCTGCGGAACCCAGTGGTCGAGGACGTTCTCGCCGTTCGCGAGCGCCTCGCTCGCACGCTGGATCAGGAGGAAGTGGGTCGCGTCGTCGTTGTTGCTGGGCACCGCGACGGTGAGCTCGGGCAGGAGCGCGACCGCGGTGAACAGCATCGGCACGGCGACGATCGCGGCGAGGACGAGCGAGCCGATGCTCGGACGCGATCTCAGGCGGAGTCCTCTTTCCGTTCGGCTTGCGCCCGGAGGAGCGCGACCTCCTGCGCGAGCTTCCTCACCTGCTGTGCCTGCTCCGAGAGCTTCACCGAGAAGTGAACCGCGATCGCGGTGAGGAAGAGGATGCTGAGAAGGAAGAGCGGCGCCGTGAGCGTGACGGCGTCGAGGGCGCGCGCGACGAGGCGCAGGCCGTCCTGCCAGATCGCCGCAATGAGGGTGACGAGCCCGACGAGGAACCACATCGCTCCGTAGTTCTCGCCGAGGCGACGCCGGTAGATGAGCACGAGGATCGAGACGAAGAGGAGCGTCGCCGCGACGATGGCGGCGGCCTGCTGGAGGGGCGTGAGCTGGAGCGGTACGAGGGCCGACGGATCGATCACACCGAGGACCGTTGCGCGCGGCGGCCGCGCAGCGCCGCCATCACCGACGCGAGCGCGACCTTGTACGCGTAGTAGAGGGGCCGCAGCCCGCTGTGCATCGACGTCCCGCCGGACCGTTCGCGCACCGTAGCGGGGATCTCGGCGATGCGGATGCCCGCGAAGCGCAGCCGTATGAGGACATCCATGTCCGGGTAGTCGTGCGGAAAGTCCTCGGACGCGAGTAGCGCGAGCGCGGCTCGGTCGAACGCGCGAAAGCCGCTCGTCGGATCGGTGCAGGCGATGCCCGCGAGGGCGCGACCGAGGCGTTTCAGCGTCGCGCTGCCGATGCGACGCGTGAGCGGCATCGCGACCCGGCCGCCGCTCAGGAAACGCGAACCGAGCGCGATGTCCGCGCGCCCGTCGCGCACGACAGCGAGGAGCTGCGGCGCGAGGCTCGCGTCGTGCTGGCCATCTCCGTCGATCTGGAGAGCGCGCGCGTAACCACTCCGGAGTGCGTAGAGGTAGCCCGTTTGGAGTGCGGCGCCGTAGCCGAGGCGATAGGGATGAGACACCACGATGGCGCCCGCTCGTCGTGCGACCCCTTCGGTGTCGTCGTTCGATCCATCGTTCACGACGACCACGTCAAGACCCGGAACCGCTTTCTGGAGGTCGGCGATCACGGCACTGACGCGCTGCGCTTCGTTGAGCGCCGGGATGATGGCGACCTCAGACGACCCTGGCGCCATCCGGGTCACGGCTTCGGCGACGGACTCGCAGGCCGCGCTGGTGTCGCGGAGGAGCCCGGTGCGACTCGAGTCGGATCGAGCTTCTGCGCGGTCGCGAATTCCTGTTGCGCCTCGGCGGTCTGCCCGAGGCCGCGCAACACGAGCGCGAGATTGAAGTGCGCGTCGGCGTAGTTCGGGTCGAGGGCGATGACCTTCTTGTACAAAGTGACCGCTTCCGACGCGCCACCGCTCGAGTTCGCCCGGACGATCGCGAGATTGAAGAGGGCCTTCTCGTTGCTGGGCTCCATGTCGAGCGCGAGCCGGTAGTAGGACTCGGCCGCGACGAGCCGACTCTGAAGATGCGCTATGAGGCCGAGGTTGAAGAAGGCCGAGCTCGACTTCGGATCCTTGGACAGAACCTCGTAGTACGCCGCGGTGGCCTCGTCGAACTTGCCGGCGGTCTGTGCCTGGAGACCGCGTGCGAAGGCGTCTGTGGCGCCAGGCGCGCCGCTAGGGCCGCCACAGGCGACGAAAGCCGCGGCAAGCAAAACGCCGGCGAGGACGCGACCCTTCACTCGTCGCGATGTTAGACGGCGGTCATGCCTGCAACGTCGGACTTTCGGGGGAGAAACCAAATTGCTCCACCGTGACGCTAGGAACGGCGATGCCGTGGGCGAGTCGTCCACGGCATCGTCACGCTCAGATCGCGATTGTCCTACTCGTTAATGACCCAGCCGTCGGACTTCGGCAGCGTCGGGAGTGTGGTGCCGCCGACCGTCACGGTGAGACCACTTGGGCCCGCGTTCGCGACGAACGGAAGACCACCGGTCGGCGCCGTCCCGTCGCCCATGTCGAGCGTGGCGGTGCCATTGAGGGTGACCGAGCCGTCGGGGTTGGACGTTCCGCTCGTGATCCAGCCGGTGATCGTGATCCACTGGCTGAGACCGATCAGGCTCGAGCCGTTTAGCTGGACCTCGAGGTCGCCGATGGCCGATCCGTCGCTCGCGATCTCGGCACCGAGGCCGAAGGTGCCACCAGCGAGCTGGATGGTATTGAAGGTTGCCCCGGCGGGAAAGACACCGGCCCCGCCGCCGGTCACGACACTGTCGCCGACGATCGCGGCCGCCTGATCGCCATGCCTTGAAAGTGTGACCGCGACGCTCATGACGACGAGGATCGTGAAGATCGCGGAGAGCATTCGCTTCGTCATGTCATTTCTCCTTTCGCGTCACGGCAGCCGGAGCGGCGCTCGGGCGGCGGTCGGAACGCCTTCGGGGCCGACGCAGCCGACCGGCGCCGTCGTGCCGTTGAAGCCGGTCAGGTCGGGTGAAGAAACCACGCAGAAGAAGATCCGGAAGATGTCGATACCGCCACCTGAGTCGGACTTGTCCTCGACGTACACCACCACTGACTCATCGTTCGAACGGCATTCAGATCCTGACCCGCCACACTGGCCGACGAGTACCGCGCGGCCACCCGTGCCGTTCGGGGATGGCGTTCCACTGATCTCGGCCTGCATGTAGACGACCGGCACGTTCACGTGGCGGTCCGCTATCTGCGCGTGCTTGTCGTAGTTGATCCGTCCCTGCGCCAAGCCGTTCGTGAATCCGTTCGGACGTTTGGCATTGAGACCGAAGCTCGCGACGCCGGTCCCGAAGCCAACCGGCACGACGACCGTGCCGCCTCCGGTGACCTTGGCGTCAGTGCTCTCGCTCAGCTGGGCGCCCATAGATTGTTGTGGTCCGGGATCGACGCGACCCTGAGCGATGCCGGCTGAGAGAGCGACGCCGATCGCCGCGACGACCGCGGCGAACGACAACGGCCCGCTCCTTCGCGTGGTGCGCGTGGATGTGTGTCCCATACGTCGGGTCTGCCTCCTTGCGCGGATTCGTCGGCCACATCCGCGGCCGGCGAAGCCGGACCCTATGCAGAGGAGCTGATGGATCGTGAGCGGCAACGACCGGATCTTCAGCGCAGAGGGAGGTGCGCATTGGACCGTACGGAAGGCTGCGTAAGAAAACTATTTGTTTCCCGTCTGTGCTCATTTCGTGACCGGTCCGTTTCTTGCTGGCTTGGGCACACTTGTCATGGGAGCGCCCATCCGTCCTCACGGTCGAGTGCTGGTCGTCGACGACGACCCGCTCGTCGTCGAACTCATCGTCGGCACGCTGACCGAGCACGGCTACACGACGCGGACGGCGACAGACGCGCGCGAGACGCTCCAGGTGCTGCGACGCGACACACCGGACGTCGTGCTCTTGGACGTGCACCTACCCGACATTTCCGGTTACCAGCTTTGTCAGAGCATCCGTGAGGATTTCGGTGATGCCATCGGGATCATCCTGATCTCGGGCGAGCGCATGGAATCCTTCGATCGCTCCGCTGGTCTGCTTCTCGGCGCCGACGACTACCTCGTCAAGCCCTTCGCACTCGACGAGCTGCTTGCGCGCGTGCACCGCCTTGCTCGTCGCTCGCATCCGGTCGCCCGAACGATCGCGGAACAGCTCACCCGTCGTGAGCTCCAGGTCCTACGCTCGCTCTCGTCCGGTATGGACCATATCGAGATCGCGCGTCGCCTCGTCATCACGCCGAAGACCGTGGAGAAGCACATCGAGCACATCCTGCTGAAACTCGGCGCTCACAGCCGCGCTCAGGCGATCGCACTCGCCTTGCAACAGGAGCCGACCGAGCCAACGGAGATCGCGAATCTGACCGCGATCGACGGAGGCCGCAGACCCGAGGCGGTGAGCTAGGGTCGCGGAGTCGACGCGGGCGACGGCGTTGGCTTTGCCTCCGTAAGCTGCTTGGCCGCAGCGTCACCGACCTGCGCGTATAGGTCCGACGCGCGCGCCACGATGGCATCGAGGTCGGGGGCGAGAAGGACCCCCGGCTCGTTCGCGAAACTCTGAGCCTCGAGGAGCGGATCGGTGGCGCGGACGTAGGCGTCGGCGTCGGCGGCGGACATGCCAACCCTGCTTCCGAGCGCAGCAAGCATGTTCCGACGGACGCTGCGGAGATCGGCCACTGCCTTTTCGGTGATCGTCTGCGCGTCCGTCTTCGTGACCGGCAGGACGAGATCGTTCAATTTGCGCAGCTGATCGACCGCCGCGGTCCACGCGCGGGCGATGTCGTGCTCGGCGGCGATGCGCTGCGCCGCGAGCGCCGCCGGACCACCGACCGTGGTCCGATTGAAGGAGACGCTTCCCGCACTCAGGTTGAGGAGGTCGCGCTCGACCTGGATCGCCTGCGCCACTGCGGAGCCGTTCCCCACTCGCTCGATCGCGAGGACGTGGTCGCGGTTGATGCGCATCCCGTCCGCGGGTTCGTGGGCCTCGGTGCCGCGGCGCACAAGGCCGACCGCGACGCCGGTCGTACCGCCCGAGCTGTTCTTGAAGTAGTAGACATCCCGTAGCAGCAGCGTCCCGTTCTCGCCGGATTCATCGAGATGACCGAAATAGGACTCTCCATCGACAAGGACCACCACCGACATGCGCTCGGCACCAACGAGCGGGAGCGAACGCACGTCGATGTTCGCCGAGACGA
>WNGI01004452.1_pt1 | contig 12558 bp, 11 predicted proteins | sample 5400621 | NCBI WGS metagenome assembly WNGI01 (sample SAMN13153374, study PRJNA577476) | soil metagenome | isolation source: 20 cm soil or saprolite under Garry oak tree replicate 1 | place: USA:California | collected 2016-06-15 | reverse complement strand
TTCATAGCGATGCTTCCAAGTGCAACATCGGTAACCAAGACTCCCCGTTGTTGGCGGCTATCCAAAAGGCTAGCCAACTCCGGCGTTAAATCCTGCGCTTGTATGCCAAGTCGTTTTTGGGTGCGCTCGGCGCGGCCCGATGGCGGCGGCAGCGCCGCAGATTTCGCCAGCAATTCAGGTGTCGCGAAGATCGGTGCTTTCATGCGCAGCGCGATGGCGATCGCGTCGCTCGGCCGGCTGTCGATATGAAACTCTTGGCCTTTCGACCGCAGGGAAAGCTGGGCGAAGAAAGTGTCGTTGCGCAAGTCGGTCAGAACGACGCGTTGCAGGGTCGCTCCCAGAGATTGAAGAATGTTGCGAATGAGATCATGGGTGAGCGGTCGGGGCAGCGTCACGTGCTCCAGTTCGGTCGCAATCGCGCGCGCTTCCACCACGCTGATCCAGATCGGCAGCAATTTCTGATCGTTGACCGTTTCAAGAACGACCACCGGAGATTGGGTAGTCGGATCGATCAGAAGAGTTTTGATTTTTGTCTCGACCAGGGAAGAGTTTTCCGCCGCTAGGAGGAGCGAGGTCCGGACAACAACCAGCATGACGAGCATCAGCCAGTGAATCGATTTCATAATAGTCTCCTCAGCCGTAACTTGAGTATCGGCAGCATCATTTTAGCGGCTATTCGGGCCGGTTAATAGATATCAACGAATTGGATTATCTTGACCGCGGCTTACGCGGTAAGTATTGTCGAAGTCGAGGCCGATTCCGCGTGAAGATCCAAATTTTATCCGACGAGATGGCGAGCCGTATCGCCGCGGGCGAGGTGGTCGAGCGGCCCGCTTCGGTCGTCAAGGAGCTGGTCGAAAATTCCCTCGACGCCGGCGCGACGGAAATCTTTGTTTCGATCGAGAAGAGCGGCACGTCGTTGGTCCAGGTTTCCGACAACGGCGACGGCATGGCGGCCGAGGATCTCATTCTGGCAGTCGAACGCCATGCGACGAGCAAGCTTAAAGTCGAAGAGGATTTGTTTCGCATCGCGACCCTGGGTTTTCGTGGCGAGGCATTGCCGAGTATTGGCTCGGTCTCCAAGATGCAGATCGTTTCTCGTCCACTGAACGCGCCCACCGGGCAGAAGCTCAGCATCGACGGCGGCAGGAAAGATGAACTTCGTCCCACGGCGGCGTCCATGGGTACTACGATCGACATCAAAGATATTTTCTATAATACGCCGGCGCGGCGAAAGTTTCTAAAATCGCCGGCGACGGAGTTGAGCCATATTTGCGACGTCGTTAATCGCATGGCGTTGGCTCATCACGAGGTTCACTTCCGCCTGCAGCATGACGGTCGCACGGTTGCCGATTATGTGTCGGTGAACGATGCGAAGGACCGCTTGTACCAGGTTTTCGGGCGCGAGATTGCAAACGGATTAGCCGCTTTGTTGTGGCGCCAGGGTGAGCTCGAGGTTCACGGCTTTTTGAGCGTGGCGCCGGCTTCTTTTCCCAATGCCCGCTACCTCTATACCTTCGTCAATCGACGCTACGTGCGCGATAAGGTGCTTACCCACGCAGTGATCCAGGGATACGAGACGCTGCTGATGAAGGGTCAATATCCTGCCGTGATGCTGTTCCTTGAAATTCCCTTTGACGAGGTCGACGTAAACGTCCATCCCGCGAAATATGAGGTGCGCTTTCGCCGCCAGTCCGAGATTCACGAAGCCGTGTCCCGGGCGATTCGCCACGCGTTAAAGCAAGAAGCCAGAGAACCGTCGGCTCGCAACACCGTAATCTCTCCACTTCCCTTATCCGGCGTACGGGAGGCCGCATTGCCGTACGGCGAGTTCCATGGGACGGCGCACAGTGAGAGTCAGCCGATTCGCCCAGCCGTTTTTGCCCCCCCGCCGAGCGTGACGGCGGGGCAAGATGGATTCTACTCTTCGATGCGCGTTCTCGGCCAGATTCTTGGCTGCTATCTGGTTTGTGTGTCGCCTCGTGGGCTGGCGTTAATCGATCAGCATGCCGCCCATGAAAGAGTCGCTTTCGAAAGGCTGCGTCGGCAGATGAATGCCGGCCACGTCGACAAGCAAAGCCTCCTTATGCCGCAAAGCGTCGATCTCAGTGCCGGGGAAATGATGTTGTTGGAGGAAAAACTGGAGGTGCTCGAACGCTTCGGTTTCTCGCTTGAACCTTTTGGTCCCGGCGCCTACGCGATCACGGCTGCGCCCGCGCTCCTGCCCGAGGGCGACTACAGCCAAGTCGTGCGCCAAATGGTGGCGGATCTCGCCGAGGTGGATAACTCCGGGAAACTGCGCGCGCATCTTGAGGACCGTCTAGCGACCATCGCTTGTCACAGCGTGATACGGGCCAATCGCATCCTGGAAATGGATGAAATGCGAGCGCTGCTGAGAGCCTTGGATGACATTGATTTCGCGACGCAGTGTCCGCATGGCCGCCCGGTGCTCGTCGAGATCAGCCGCGAGGAACTCGAGCGAATGTTCAAGCGAGTCGTCTAATTTGCGAAGTTCAAGGTTCCAGGTTCAAAGTTCAAAGCAAGGGAATGGGAGCTCGACTTTTCCCGTTGAACGTTGAACCTTAAACTTTGAACCGAGACGCCGCTGTCGTCGATGAAAATAAAAATCGTCATCGTTCTCGGCCCCACCGCCGTGGGGAAATCCGAGCTCGCACTGGAACTGGCGCAAAGCGTTGACGGCGAGATCGTCAATGCCGATTCACAGCAAGTCTACCGCTACATGGACATCGGTACAGGCAAGCCGTCGAGGGGCGATCGAGAGCGCGTGCGCCATCATTTGATCGACATCGTGAATCCGGACGACGAATTTAACGCGGCACTTTATCGCCGGTTGGCGACCGAGAGCATCGAGCAGATTCAAAAGCGCGGCAAAAATGTCGTGGTCTGCGGTGGTACCGGGTTGTATCTCAAAGCCCTGACGCATGGTCTTTTCGTGGGTCCGGGTCAGGATTCGGAAATGCGTCGCAACTTGGACTTGGAGATCGATAAGAAAGGCCTGGCCGCGACGTATCAGCGATTGATCGAGATCGACCCGACCGTCGTGTCGTCGATTCATCCAAACGACCGCCAGCGCATCATTCGAGCTTTGGAAGTTTTTCATTGCACTGGCAAACCCCTCAGCCTATGGCAACGGGAGCACGCTTTTCAGGACGAACGGTTTGAAGTTCTAAAGATTGGTTTGCTGCGCGGACGTGCCGAGCTCTACGACCTGATCAACCAACGCGGCGAGCAGATGGTTCGTGACGGCCTTCTGGACGAAGTGCGCGGCCTGGTTTCGCGCGGGTTCGCTTTGGCTTTGAAACCGCTCCGCAGCGTGGGTTATCGCCAGATGGGCGAAGTTATTCAGGGCGCCAAGGATCTGGATATTGCAATCGAAGAGATGAAACAGGAAACCCGCCGTCTGGCCAAACGACAGCTGACTTGGTTCCGGCGGGATGCAGAGATTCGCTGGTATCATCCAGAAAACGGGCAGGGGGAAATTGTCGCGGCGGTGCAGGAGTTTCTTGGCGGCGGTAGTGTGACGGTCAATGAAAGACGGCAGCGAACATGAAGGCTAAGAGTTCGGCGTTCGGTATTCTGATGCTCACGGTGATTCTGTTGGCCAAGATTCCCAACGCGGGCCGCGCCGCCGAGCCCGCCTTTAGCTGGAAGACGCTGGAAGCCGAAGCAGTATCGCTTCTCAGCCGCTACATTCAGATCGACACGACAAACCCACCGGGTAACGAGATCAAGGCCGCGGCATTTTTAAAAGAGGTCTTCGATCGCGAGGGGATCGAAGCAAGGGTCATCGAATCTTCTTCCGGCAGAGGGAACATCTACGCGCGAATACGCGGCGACGGTTCGAAAAAAGCCATAGTGTTGCTCAATCATATGGACGTGGTTCCTGCGGATGCCAAGTTCTGGAAGGAAGCCCCGTTTGGCGGAAGCATCAAAGAGAGGGTGATCTGGGGACGCGGCGCCCTCGACGATAAGGGCGCCGCGATCATGGAGCTTTTGGCCATGGCGGCATTCGAGCGGCAGAACATATCGTTAAAAGGCGACGTTATTTTTCTTGGCACCGCCGATGAAGAAGCCGGCGGTGCGCTTGGTGCCGGATATCTCACGGACAAGCACCCTGAATTATTCAAAGACGTAGGCTTGGTGTTAAACGAAGGCGGCGGCATACGCATCGATGAAAATGGTCGGGCGCGCGTCTATAATGTCAGTGTGGCCGAAAAGACGCCGCTCTGGTTGAAGCTCACGGCATCGGGAATGCCGGGTCACGGCTCCACGCCGGGTAATAGTCTCGCGGTGAACAAACTGATCAGCGCGCTCAATCGAGTCATGAGCTATCAGAGCCCCATCAAGGTTGTACCGGAGGTTCAGAAATTCTACGCCGATACGGCAAATGAGGAGACTGAGCCGCGTCGGACAGGCTATCTGGATTTGCGCAAATCGCTGGAGGATCCGACTTTTCGATCTCAGTTTATTAAAGATCCGCGCGATCGCGCGAGCGTTAGCAACACGATCGCGATCACCGGGATCAAGGGATCGGACAAGGTCAACGTGATCCCCGCCGTGGCAACAGCAGAACTCGACGTCCGGCTTCTACCGGGCGAAGACCCGAAAGCTTTTATCAACGAGCTGCGACGAATTATCAACGACGAATCGATCAAGATCGAAGTCACGCTATCGTTTCCAGCGGCAACATCGCCGCCGCATCCCGAAGCGATGAAGGTAATTAGCGACTTTGCGAAAACCAACGATCCTGGCGCGCCGGTGGTTGCGCCGTTGCTGCGCGGTTTTACCGATTGTCATTTTTTTCGCGAAAAGGGCATACCCTGTCTCGGTTTCATGCCGCATCGCAGCACGCCGAGCGCTGAAGGTTTGGTTCACGGCGTTGACGAGCGGGTGTCCGTGGAAAGTTTGCACTTCGGCGTCCGCGCGATGTATGAAATCGTACGCGAACTGGTAGCGGAGTAGGGGACGATCATCGAGACTTGACTACGACATCCGACAACAGGAAATAAATTCCGCAGATCCCTTCCCATTGCGCCGGCGATCAGGCCAATGAGACTGCCGGCCACTGATCCGGTCCCGGCTAAAGCGGAGAAGGACCAGGGCGCGCAACTGTTGTGACCTGAGGGTGGAGCAAGAAGTGGTGGCTCTATTATGAATCGGCTTGAACTTACAGGTGAACTCTATCAGCATCGTTTGGTCGCCGTGGTGCGTTCTAAGACCGCCGACCAAGCGCTGGCGCTGGCACGGGCTGCCGCCGCCGGCGGCGTCAAGTTCATCGAAATTACTTTCAGCGTGCCGGGAGCGCTCGACGTCATCAAAGATTTAGCGGCGCGAAAGGGTCTTCACGTCGGCGCCGGTACCGTGCTGGCGCCGCAACAAGCGGAGCGCGCTGTCGGTGTCGGCGCGGAGTTCATTGTCTCCCCTTCTCTGGAGCTGAATTTGGTCGGCATTTGCCACCTGGCAAACGTCGCTTGCTTCCCCGGCGCGGCGACGCCGACGGAGATCATCGCCGCGCAGCGCGCGCGCGCCGATCTCGTGAAGATATTTCCCGCCGATTTGGTCGGCGGTCCCCAGTTCATCCGCCAGATGCAGGCACCGTTTCCGGACGTCCGTTTCATGGTTTCCGGCGGCGTGAGTTTAAAGAACGTTACGGATTATGTTGAGGCCGGCGTGACCGGGATTTGCCTGGGCAGCGCTTACCTCGAGAAATTACTGTCCGAAAAAGGCGAGACGGCATTCATTAAAGAGATGCAGCAGTTTGTCAAACTGGTTGCGCATGCGCGGCAGAAGAAATCTACATCGAGGAAGAAATGACTCCATTGCATTTAACTGTCGCGTGCGAAGATTATGATCGAACCCGTCCATTCAAAGACGGCATCGTCAAGGCAGAAGGTCTAGAGGTCAATTATCTGGTCATGCCCGTGGAAGAGATCTTCTGGCGCATGATGAAGTATGAAGAGTTCGACGTGTCGGAGCTGTCGATGGGAGCATTCTTGACGGCGGCGGCGCACGGCCGGAAGCCTTTCGTTGCGATTCCGGTATTTCCCTCGCGGACGTTTCGTCACCGCTGTATCTTCGTCAACACGACATCCGGCATTCAGCGCGTGGAGGACCTGCGCGGGAAGAGAATGGGCGTGCCGGAGTATTCCATGACCGCGGCGGTGTGGTTGCGTGGGTTGTTTCAACATGAATACGGCGTGCCGCCAAGCGAGATTCATTGGGTTCAAGCCGGCGAAGAGCATCCGGGAAGAAAAGACCGCGTCGATTTCGAAATGCCCGCGGGCGTAACACTCGAAAGTCGGCCGGATACGACGCTCAACGCGATGATCGAGAGCGGCGAGGTCGACGCCATGATGTCGCCACGCATGCCTACTTGCTTTCTCCAAGGATCTCCCAACGTGAGGCGCTTGTTTCCAAATTATCGCCACGCCGAAATGGATTATTTCAAAAAGACCGGTTTGTTTCCGATTATGCACGCGATCGTGATCAAACGGTCGATCTACGAAAGAGAGCCTTGGGTGGCGCAGACGCTGTACAAAGCATTCTGCGAAGCTAAAGAGATTTGCATGCGCGATCTCTACGATACCAACATACTGCGCGTGAGCTTGCCGTGGATATCCGTGGAATACGAAGACACGCGGGATTTGATGACCGCCGATTACTGGCCGTACGGCCTGGAGCCCAATCGCGCCAATTTAGAAACCTTACACGCCTATCTGTTGGAGCAAGGCTTGATCAAGCAGAAACTTGACTTGGATGAGCTCTTTGCCCGGGAAACCGTGGAGGCGTTCAAGATTTAAACGCAGAGAACAGAAACATCGAAAAAGGAGATCGGGCGGAAAAGATTCTCCGGTCATTGGACGGACGAAGCTTCGGGAGCGTGACACCGCAAATGATTGCGATGGCCCGCGAGAATATCTTTTCGGAGAGGTGCTTGGACTTTAGGTTGGGGGAATCACGCTAAGCGATCAGTGCCGGTTGTCCAAAGTGCGTACCGTTCAGGCTGAGGCGGCCAAGATTCCATTTCCTTGCAGCCTTTCGCTTTAGCCATTCCTCGAAGGTAGATATTGCGATCGAGTAACGCGTTTCCCTCATTGCCATCGGCGTTCTGAAAATCCGCCAGCCCGGGCCAGACAAATATAATCCACAGCGCATCGTCGACATCCGAAGATTTGTTCTTCGCGATCTTATTTTTGGCAATTTCCGTGTTGGCCGTGTAATCGACGGAAATTTGTTCACAGCTAAGGTTGGCGTCATTGGCTTGCTGCATCGCCACGGGCTGTGGAGGAGGCCGGTGGACGCAGCCGGCAATCAAACACGTCACGATCATCAAGGCCAGAAAATTCATCGATCTTTCTCCAGTAACCGGGTTTAATAGTTTTCTTATCGTAGTCACAAAGCAAGTGTTCCACATGGCTGAAAGAGACTCAAGCCATCCTTCCTCATGTGTGAAATCCAGATTTCCGCTGCGAAGAATGCCGCCGGGCTCACGATTAAGCCAGAGAAGACTCCTTCACACACTGACAGATCGACTCTTAACTTATGCAGTGAATCTGAGAACGGGTGGCACCCGGGGGCTTCGCTATTCACCCATAGGAGATCGTTGGGCATAGCGATTGCTTTGGGACTGGTTTCCAATGACCGTTAAATATTCGCTTGGCTTGGGCGAACCGCGTTTGTTCTGTCGGTGAAATGTTTTAACTGGTGCGTTTTAGCGCAATCCATAATTTGCTCAACCGATGAGTTTTAGGGACATTTTAGGAAAATTTGCCATTTCTTGACTCAGCCACTCAGATGTGGCAACGCTATAATCCAAAGGTTTTTCGAACGTGGATCTGTTGCTAGATTTTCTACTCATCTGCTTTGGCATGGCCGTTTATTTCCTGCCGGCGATTCTGGCCAATTGGCGCAAGGCTGAGCACGAAACGGGTATTTTCTGGGTGAACTTGTTTTTGGGATGGACGGTGTTCGGCTGGTTCGCCGTGCTGATCTGGACTGTGGCAGAGACAGATCCTCAAGCCATTCCAGAAAGTTGGCCAAAGTCTTGGCTGGGCCGCTCGATAACGCATCGCATAGAGCGAGTTAATACCTTCGTGCCGGACGACAAACGCAAAGGTCGCGTGCAATTTCGGCAGGGCGAGCTCGACGATCGGGACTACTGGCGAAACCCCCAACATTAAGGTAGCCCGCGCGTACCCACACGGCGGATGAGTGATACTTTAGATTGATAATCGATCCGGGGCATCAGTTTGTCGAGCACCGTCGAACCTTCTCAGATACATACACATAGTCAACCCATATAAATTGCTGGGCGAGAAACTTTGCTCTTGTTGAAGAAACCGAATCTTGACCGAGTCCGTAGACCACGAAATAGTAAAGTCATCAGCCCCTTTTGAATCCAAATATTGACCGAGCACACGCATGCTTAAACTCAGGCTGCGTACATCCGGCATGCCACCGGCTTGGGCACGTCTCAATCGTCTTTCGATGTCCAACCGAAATATTTCTGAGCCGTGAAGGTGTATACGCGGTGCAATCTTCTCATCTTCCAGATCCATTTTTCGGATATTCTTTGAAAATCCCGTCGCTGTCGATGACTTGCCATTGGATTGATTTCGATCAACCCACACGACGTACTCATCCCCGATTTTGTCCAATTCGAAGGCGTCAATACTGAGACCTCGCAAATACTGCCCAATCACTCTAAGCGATTGCGCATTGGAAAGTGTTTCTGATTTCATGTTGGTAACGCTCCTGGGTTTATACCGCCGCTTTTACTTCGATACGTAAGCTGTAGTGTAGGCGGACTTCGTAAATTTTCGGTGACAGGGAAACGAAGCTTACGTGAAGCATCTTTCATGCCTCATCAACGGATCCCGTTGGAGTTAATCAAAACTTGTTATTATTAGGAGCTCTTCGAGTGTCATCAACATAGACAGGTGGCAACGGCGGGAGCATGGTGCCTCGCTTAGTTTACAAGTGGCATCCATTTCGCCATTTCGCCACAATGGGCTGGAGACTAGCCGGCGAATGGCCACCAAATGAAGACCCGCAAGGTGCTCCTCAACGAATTCGATTTAACACTTCGACCAAAGGATAAGCCGCAACATAAACCCTGAAGAAGTGGGGACGGGAATTGTTGGAATCAGATGTTTTCGCCGTTTCAAGCGTCCCCAATCCGCGACAATTACCATTGGGCGTGACGCTTCTTTGTGTCACTGTTGCCAAATTTGACAATTTTTATGTCAGAATCCGCCATATTCACTTAAAACTCCCGGCTGTTAAGCTTCGACAAGAAGCTTCGCACATTCTCACCTATCACCTCGAACGCAACGCTTCACTTCCGCTCATTCACGATCGAACACTAGTGATCTATGACAACGGAATGGTCCAGCAATGGCTTGGCGGGCCGCTCTCTGCATTGTCGAAATTTCTTGGCCGGTGCTGCAACGGTTTTCCTCAGACCTGACGAAAGCTCACGACGTTTCAACGCTGTTTAAGTCACCAGCAAACGACTCGCCAGACTCTCTTCAGCCGGCCGGTTGCGCATCGATTCCGATTCGACGGATTGTAGTCTGTGCGGGGTGGAACGCGGAGAGCAGCAGGAAGGCTATACATGATTGCGTTGTTGGAGAATTGAGTTCAGTCGCAAGAGTGTCGCTCCAGGCGAGTTCTGCTGCGGAAGTAATTAGCCGGTTGATTACGAATGTTAGACACGCAGACACAGCGGGCATCAAAAGCCAAGTAATGAGCGCAGCGGTTGGATATCTTGGCGTTGTTAGTTTTGCTTTTGCCTGAGGTGCTGAGCGAAAAACGCGACGACCTCGCGAATGCTGTCGGCCCACGCCTCGGGATCCCCGCCTGTCGTCGCTCCACGCCCGGTGAGTGAATTTATGTTGATCCGTGCCTCGACGTACCTGACTGGCCTGTCGCTGTCGAACGAGTGGTGAGCCGCCCGATAAACCTTGATCAGTACCGGATACCCAGCTCGCTGGGCGGCTTCGGTCAGTTTCCGGCAGGGCTCCGCAGGAGTCCAGTCGTCGCTTTCGCCGATAAGAATTAGCAATGGAGCGAGGGGTTTGTAGACTCCGCTGTAATCCATGATCGGCCCGCGCGACCCGGACTGGCGCGCGACCTGCCAGCCACCGTATCGAGCGGCGCAGCCCGGATAGAGAGCAACGGCGGCAGCGAAGCCGACGCGCTTCTCACGCGCAAATATGTCCTTGTCGCCTTCCGGAGCGGCCATTGAGGCCAACGTCGTAGACCCGCCATGGGAACCGCCCATGACGCCCACACGAGATCCATCGACATACGGTAATGTGCGGACATAAGCGAGGGCCGCGTAGGCGTCGCGCACGCGCCGAGAAGGGTTAACCTCGGTCCGGGTCGGCGACGGGTTGGTGCACACGCCATCAGCGTGGCCGCGCGTCGTGAAGCTATCGGGAATCAGGATGACGTATCCCTCTCCCACTAGTTCCCGTGCCCACCGGTCGGGAGCTCCGCTCGACCGGGGCCCGAGGCCGCTACAGTCGTGCATGATTATTACGGCGGGAAAAGGTCCCGGCCCCTCAGGCTTGAACAGTGTAACCGGGATCCGTTCCACGGCGCCATTCGGCGCGGTCGTCGTGATGGACAGGGAGGTCGCGCCGATGCAGCCTGCGAGGAATAAGGATAAGGAAAGCGTCAGCAGCGTGGATGTGCGCATAGCTCTTCCTGTGAAGGAGATAACCGGTAAATATTCCAGCGAGAATATTACCGATTCGAAAAATCACAATTGCCCGAGATTTAACTTTGTGGGCGGCGAGTTGTCAATCAATTTTCGTCCGCGTTCGTCCCGATAGCCGCGGAACGTATGACGACTTTCCAGCATGCTGTCAACGATTTGAACTGTGCGACGCTTCAGTTAGTTTCGGCATGAGAAAGATGTACATCTTGAGTCGATTTCCGAATAGGGGCAAGCAGCGGGGTCTGACTTTTCTTTCTGATCAATCTTCGAATTTCCTGCGCCAGAATTTTCTGGAGTCTGAAATTCGGGATTCCAGCTGAAAATCCTTTAGGTATTACTCGGAGGACGAAAGTTCATCGTCCCCGACGGGATTTGAAGAGTGTTATGGGCGTGCAGGCCGGGCCGCTGGTTTTTTGAGGTACTTCGAGATTTCGCGTTCCAGATCCGTAAGTTCTTCGCACGGCAGGGAACAGATCTCGCGCAGCGCGGCGAGGTGTTTCTGCGCGCTCTTCACGTCACCTTTGAGAAGATAGGCTTCCCCCATGTACTCATGCGCACCGCGGTGCCGAGGATTGAGCGCGAGAGCGCGATTATAGTGGTTGAATGCGAGATCGAGCTTTCCTGTTTTGCGGTAAGCGTAGCCGAGGTAATTCTGGATGTCGGCATTACGGGGATTGCGTCCTTCGGCGGAAGAAAATGACTTGATCGCGGAGGTCCAGTTTTTTGCCTCAAAGGCTTTGCTGCCGGCAACGTAATCAGGGTCCGCCGCCGAAACTTCAGGAGTAGTTTCCTCAGGGTCTGAAAAGCAAGGCGAGGCCGTCGCCAATCCGATGGCGGCGGCAAGCACGACAAGCGCTCGCCGCCGCGAAATCATTTGACGCCATTTCCCAAGCTGGCCCGCTCCAGTAGCGAGACTCATCGCTGCGCCAGGAACGTCTTTGCCTGCTCGAGTTCCGGTCGCGGACCGCCTTTACCAACGAGTTCGACGAGCCGGTTATAGTACTGCTTGGCCTTGACCGAGTTTCCAATTTGAGCCGCTGCCTGTGCGGCGCCGGCAAAGCCGTGGAAGCGGTTTGGCTCGCGGATCTGCGACGCCTCGAACTCTTTGAGCGCTTCGCCAGGCCGCTTCAGCTCCAGCAGCATTTGTCCCAAAAGTTCACGCGCCGGAACGATCCGTCCCGGGGTCACGATATGTTTTTCGTTCTTGTCTTCCATGTCTGCCGCGCTGCGCATAAGTTTGACGGCCTCATCTTTTTTCCCCGACGCGAGAGCTGTCCAAGCACTGGCCGCAAGCCGGCTTATCTCCACTTCAGTCACCCAGTATTCGTTCTTCGCCGCTTTTAAGGCGTCCCGCAGCCGCGCGAGGTGGCTCACTTCGGTTTCGGCTGCCGCGGTGTCTCCACTGCGGGCCGCGCCGAGAGCGCGAGCAAAGCGGGTTAACGCCTCAGCGTAATGGAAATCGTTGGTGATGGGCTGCAGCTTCATCGCTCCACTCCAGTCACCGCGCTCGATCGCATAGCGCGCAGGGATTGCCGCGAACGCATAGGGCCCGGAGTTTCGAGTGAAGCCGGATACCTGGGCGGCTTCCTCTATAACAACGTGCGCGTCATTGTCGCGCGCGAGCTGCAGATAGGCATAGACCATGTAGTCCAGCGCGTGCATTTGGTCGTCCTTGTCGTTGGCCTTCTTTGCGGCCTCCGCCGAGCGCTGGTTGGTCGCCGCCGAATCCGCCCACGCCCCGACCCGGGTAAATATGTGCGACGGCATGTGCAGGGCGTGCGGCGCCGCGGGTGCAATACTCGCGTAACGTC
>WNGI01004451.1_pt1 | contig 12559 bp, 9 predicted proteins | sample 5400621 | NCBI WGS metagenome assembly WNGI01 (sample SAMN13153374, study PRJNA577476) | soil metagenome | isolation source: 20 cm soil or saprolite under Garry oak tree replicate 1 | place: USA:California | collected 2016-06-15 | reverse complement strand
GTGGATCTTGGTCAGAACAGTCTTCTTGCCGAGGTGGCGGAGCACAACCGGCGCTTCCGCAGCACGGCGGCAGTGTACGAAAATCGCATGTCGGAAACGCACACGGACGCCGTCAACTTGTACAGCATGCCCAACTCGATTCTTCAGGCCGACTGCCTCATCAGCGTCGCGAAGCTCAAGAACCACCGCAAGTGTGGCGTGACCCTGAGCTTGAAGAACATGATCGGCACGACTAACGAGAAGCGCTGGCTGCCGCATCATCGAGTGGGTACGCCGTCACAGGGCGGCGACATCTGTCCGGATGGGGCGCCTCCCACTCGCAAGCTGCACGAGGCTCTCAAGGACAACCTCATCAGCCACTCTTACGGCCTGTTCGGGTTTAAGTATCTCGTTCCCGTGATGCAATTCCTTTACCGCTGGGGTGTCCGCTGGTGGGCCAAGCGGCTATTCGCGGCGCGGCAGCAAGCCGATTTCGGCGAGGGAGATTGGTGGGGGAACGACACCATTTGGCGAACTACTCTAGATCTCAACATGATCATCCGGTATGCGGACAAGCAGGGTCGCTTGCAAGATACGCCCCAACGCGCGTATCTGAGCGTGATCGACGGCATCCTTGGGGGACACAGGGAGGGGCCGCTCCATCCCACAGCGAAGGAATGCGGCCTCCTCATTGGAGGTACCGATCCGATCGCAGTGGACGTGGTGTGCAGCCACATTATGGGATTCGATCCGGAACGGATACGGCTGTTAAGCGAGTCGTACCGTGCCCGCTTCGCTTTGGGAACCGCGGATCCAGACATGATCGAGGTGTCCTCGAACGAGGAGCGCTGGACTCGGTGGCGCGAACCGGACTTTCATCACCTCGCGTTCGAGCCCTCAGGAGGTTGGAGGGGATATGTGGAGCGTTCTCCTGGTCGCCCGGTCGGCAGGCAACAGGCTGACGTGAAACCGAGGCAGCCTGCGCCGGCGGGGTTGTGACCTGCGTCAAACACTCTCACAGGAGGTGGACGAGTGACGAGTGTGGAGTTCTGGGACAGGGTCTTCCGTGAGGGAGACCGGACTGCGTACAGCCGTGTCGCCATGCCCAAGCAAGATGATCCGGTGCTCCAGGCTGCCTGCAAGCACTTTGGTGATGTTCAGGACAAGACGCTCGTTGACCTAGGGTGCGGCAACGGAGCGGCCTCCCTTTTTTTCGCGAGTCGCGGCGCGAATGTCCTGAGCATTGATGTAAGCGCACACGCGATTCGCAACCTGACCGATTTTTGCGCCCAACACGACATTCAGAATGTTAGGCCATTCCCAATGAGCGCCGAGGACATCCGGAGCCTGGAGCCCGTCCATTTTGTGTTCGGGTCGATGATCCTACATCATATCGAGCCCTTTGCTAGTTTCGCTTCGACGCTCGCTAGCGTGCTGCTATCGGGCGGTAAGGGCTTTTTTTGGGAGAACAATGCGTCAAGCGGAACTCTGATCTGGTTTAGGCAGCATGTTGTCGGCCGGTGGTGGGTACCAAAGTTCGGTGATAATCAGGAGTTCCCCCTTACAGTATCGGAGATTGAATCGCTACGGGAGCATTTCCGTGTAGAGGTGGAATACCCAGAGCTCTACTATTTTCGCCTCGCGTCAGACTACCTGTTAAGAGGCCGCCTAAAGGCTCCGTTTCAATGGCTGGACCGAGTCTGTTACGCGATCCCCTGGCTGCGTCGTAGGAGCTACAGGCAGTACGTCTACTTGTGGGCACGGTGATCTTCGGCTTGAGCAATCCAACTGAACGTGATGTGTCATCAGTACTGATGATTTCATACCAGTACGCACCGATGCTGGATGGCGGCGCCGAGAGACAGGCGCAGCGCCTTGCAGAAGGCCTCGCGGCTCGTGGTCGACGGGTCGGAGTTGTTACCGCGCGCTACCCAGGGCTCCCTAGACAAGAGGTACTTAACGGTGTACGGGTGCATCGTGTGTGGGCACTGCCTAAGCGCCATCGCTTGAGCATAACTTTTATCCCCTCTATTGCCCGATTCCTGTGCACGGAGGGGTTGGCGTATGAGATCTGGCACGCGCATCAAGCGTACTACAACGCCTGGGTGAGTATCCTCCTCGGTCGAGTGTTCAACAAACGCTGCTTAGTGAAGGCGGCGGCGAGCGGTCCGTACGGAGATGTTGCACGCCTACGACGAGCAAGACTGGGACGGTGGGTGCTGCGGGCCCTTCCTGACGCAGACGCATTCGTCAGTCTGAACAATGAGTTGACCCAAGAGTTATTGAGCGCCGGGATTGAATCCAAACGCGTTCGGGTGATTCCCAATGGCGTTGACAGTTCTTGGTTTGCGCCACCGACGCCCACCGAGCGGGCCGCGGCTCGCGACTCTATCGGCGTGCCGCAAACTGCTCCGGTCGCGGCTTATGTGGGGCGCCTGGCCCAGGAAAAAGGGGTCGATGTGCTACTAGACGCCTGGCAGGCGATTGGAGACACGCCTGATTCAGCGGGGTCGACCCTCATTCTGGCGGGCGATGGCCCGAACGCGGGAGCGTACCGTGCGCGTGCTGACGCGCAGCTCCGAAACGTTCGGTTCTTGGGAAAGGTATCAGATGTGCGCGAAGTGTTGCGTGCGGCAGACGCCCTCGTGCTACCCTCTCTTTCGGAAGGATTGAGCAACGCCGTTCTAGAGGCGATGGCTACTGGTCTCCCAGTCGTGGCGACGCGAATTGGCGGATTGACTGACCAAGTCGAGGACCGCGTCACGGGTCTCTTGGTAGAGCCGGCCGACTCGCGTGCCCTGGGAGAGGCGATCGGAGCGCTGCTCAGCAATCACCAATGGCGCGTAAGGATGGGCCATGCCGGTCGCCAAGTTGCCGTGCAGCGGTTCGGTGTGGAGGCAATGGTCGATGCCTACGAGCAGCTGTACGAGGGGCTGAGGGACCCATCCCTCTTAAGGGAACAATGCTGATCTACGGCCTCATCGGGGCGGCTGGGCTAGTTCTGCTGGCATGGCTCTGGCGTGGAGACCGGGACCCACTCATATACTTGGTTCCCGCGTCATTAGCCTTTCCACCAATCCTCGCATACGCAGGGAAGGCGTTGGCATGGCCCACAGGTCGTGCTTCCACTCGAGTAGCGCTCGCCGGTTGCATTCTACTATTCGGTCTGTTTCGCCTCGTGCGCGGAGAGTTTGGCTATCTCCCAATTCGAGGCATACGCTTTCTGGCGCCGTACTTGGGCCTCGTGGCCCTCTCCGTCCTGTGGAGCGTCGTTGGTCGTTACAACGGCGATGTAGGGGCAATAGCAAACGAGTTTCTGAGCTGGCTGCTCCCAGTTGCGGTGTTCCTGCTACTCGCGGGGTCACGGCGTTCCAACAACGATTCGGGACGAGCAGCGCGAGTCCTTTTGATGACTACCCTCGGCATTGCCCTTTTCTCGTTCCTGCAAGCCCTCGCCTTGCTCGGATACGAGGGAGCCGTCCCCAGCGCGATCGCCGATCTGACCCGGTTTGGCCAGGACGATCTCTGGTGGGGCTCGTTTCGCCTTTACGGAACCCTGCCCAACCTGGGGCCCAACGTGATGGGTGTCTTCTTGACTATCCCGGTTCTCATATGTTGGGCCCGCATAGCAGCCACCAAGCGGGTTGCGAGAGCGGGGTGGGCGGTAGGGGGCCTTGCAGGTGCGGCGGTCATCCTCGCCACGTTCTCCCGCGGTGCCATGCTTGCTCTATTGATCGGTGCGCTTGTAATCCCGGTTTGGTGTCAGAGTGGACGGGCTACAGCCTGGGTCGCACTCTTTGCGTGTGTGGTTCTTGTCGCCCTGGCTGAGACTCCAGTGGGGCGGAGTGCGGCCTCCGTCTACAAGGAAGGGCAGCTTGATAGAGACGCCACTGCTCGCGTATACCTCTGGAAGGCCATCTGGCGCGAGTTGCCACAGTACCCCCTTGGGCGTGGCTTTAACGGCTGGCTTCGGGCCTCCCGGACATCGCTCGATGTTGGGCTGGCGGACCAACCGGCTGCTATCGGATCTCCGCATCCTGCCGAGAACCAGTGGATGCGCGAGGTTGCAGATCGGGGAGTGCTCGGAGTCGTTGCCCTCGCGGGGCTACTAGTCGGGCTTGTGACCATCTGTGCGCGCGGGGCAGCGTCGGCCCGACACGAATCGGATCGCTTGTTTCTAATCGGAGCGGGAGCCGCATTCGTCGGATGGGCGGTCGCCATGCTGACCGGTGACGAGCTGATGTATGACACATCCGCCGGGATGTTCTGGTACGTGGCGGGCATCGCCGTTTCCTTGGTAAACACGGCCTCCGACAAACGCTCTGGCGGTGTCAGTTTGGAAGCCGCCAGTACTCGCTTTGCCACATCCTGATTCTGAAAAGAGTCTCGCGACCGATGGCAGTCGGTTGCGAGTATGTCACGTGATTACGGGGTTCGGTACGGGGGGCGCTGAGCGGGTGTTGCTACAGACGGTTCGCCGTCTCGACGCGGCTCGATTCAGCTCATTCATCGTATCCTTACGCGATCGGGGCCCGCTCTCTGACCACGCTGACGCATCGGGTGCGGAGGTACTGTACCTTAGCGCAGGAGCGCGTCCCGGGCCGCTTATAGTCTGGCGCCTTGCAAGGTTGTTTCGCGAGCGGGCAGTCGACATCGTTCATGCGTACTTATACGACGCCAGCCTCGCCGCACGTGTCGCGGCGCGAATCAGTCGCGTTCCCGTGGTCCTCACGTCCACCCGCGCGTCGCTAGGCTATCTGCCCAAGATCGCCTGGTGGCTGGATCGTATCACCGCTCGTTGGTCCCAGCGGATTATTGCCGTTTCGAACGGCACGGCAGACTTCATCGTGCGTCGGGAAGGGATTCCCGCGGAGAAGGTGGTTGTCATCCCGAACGGTGTGGACGTTTCACTGTTCCATCCGGGTGATCGTCGGGCGGCGCGTGCCAATCTCGCTATACCGCAGGACGCGTTCGTGGTTGCATGCGTCGGGCGGCTCCGCGAACAGAAGGGGCACAGGTACCTACTTGACGCGCTGGACGCTGTGCGCTCGGAGATCCCGTCGATCCTGTGTTTGATTGCAGGTGAAGGCCCTCTTTCTGGGCAGCTTGAGGCTCGCGCACAGCTGTTGGGCTTGGCGGGCGTCTGTCGCTTTCTGGGCCTCGTGAACCCCATACAGCATGTTTATGAGGCAGCGGACGTGCTGGTCCTTCCGTCGCTCTACGAGGGCATGCCTAACGTAGTCCTCGAAGCAATGGCAACCGGACGTCCTGTGATAGCCACGGCAGTTGAGGGATCAACCGACCTCGTGGTGCCAAGCGTCACCGGCATTTTGATCCCGGCTGGCAATGTTGGGGCACTCGCCACGGCATTACTTCGACTCGCTCGCGATCCAGACCGGCGAGAGGAGATGGGGCGACAGTCTCGTCTTATAGCCGAGCGCAAGTATGGTATCGAGCGCATGGTGGCCGCTGTCGAACGGCTGTACCTGAAAGAGTTCGCGCAGAGGAAACGCCGTATGACGGGGGGTGCGGATGCGTGAGAGGCTCCTGACGTGGCTGCGATGCCCAGTTTGCGGCTCAAGCCTGGACGTCGTTGAAGCCGTGCGGGAGGCGGGTCACGTCATGGAGGGTACATTGGCGTGCAAAGGCTGCGAACTGACCTATCCCGTCGTGCGTGGGGTCCCGCGCATGCTCCCGCGCACAACGGAGTCGTCAAACCCCAATCACTCGTTCACCCGATCTCAGCGGCGCACTCAGCGAAGCTTCGGCTACCAATGGACACGGTTCGGAGAGTTGCGTCCGGAGTTCGAGCAGCAATTTCTATGGTTTATCTCGCCCCCTATCACCAAGGAGTTCTTCGCCGGGAAAACCGGCCTTGACGCGGGGTGCGGATTTGGTCGCCACATGTACTGGGCGGCGCAGTGGGGGGCGGAGGTGATCGGAGTGGACCTGAGCGCCGCTGTCGACCGAGCATTCGAGAACACGCGGCACCTTGATCGCGCGCATGTAGTTCAGGGAGATATTTACAACCTGCCGTTCGGCGAGCGCACGTTCGACTTCGCGTATAGCCTCGGTGTGCTACATCATCTCCCCGACACCGCCGCTGGCGTTGGGAGTGTAGGGCGCCACGTCAGGCCTTCGGGCAAGGTGATCGTGTGGCTGTATGCCGGCGGACGAAACAAGTGGTTCGCTCGCGTGGAGCCACTGCGCCGCTGGGTATCGAAACTCCCTCTCTCGATGCTCTACTGGCTGTGCTTCGGTATTGCAATAGTCGGCTATGCTGCCGTGATTCTCCCCTATCGATGGCTCTCCAGGACGGGTGCAGCTTCCAGAGTGCTGAGCCGCGCCCCCTCTCACTTGAAGTACTACTCAGCATATCCATTTCGGGTGTACCACGCCGACTGGGTAGATCGCCTGTCGGCACCGTTGCGTTTCTATTACACACCGGCTGAGGCGCGCGACTTGTTGCAGAACCAAGGACTCGTTTCCGTGGAGGCTCACGCGACCATGGAAACAGGCGTCACGGGTGTGGGGGAGGTGCCATCCGCAGGCGCCGCCACGTGACCCAACGCAAGCGCGTCCTGCACTTAATCACCACATTCCCCCAGTCGTCGGGCGCAGCGGAGAATACCAAGCTGACCCTCAATCTCCTCGACCGCGGCAGGTTCGAGCCGTTTCTCGGGACGCGACCCGGGCAGTCGATGGAGTCAGAAGTGGCTCCGGACGTGACACGCGTGCAGCTGCACTGGCTGCGGCGGACGATCAACCCGATGGTCGACATGGCTGCCGTCTGGGAGATCTACCGCGTCATTCGCCGATATCGGTTCGAGGTCGTGCACACACACAACGCGAAGGATGGCATCCTCGGGCGGTGGGCGGCGTTCTTTGCGGGGGTGCCGGCGATCGTGCACACGGTCCACAACATCTCGTTCGAAGCATCGGAGGTCGGCTTCGTCCGGTGGATGTTTACGGTGCTAGAGCGCTGGGCGGCTCGCATCACTGACCGCATCCTGGTCGTGTCTAACGAAAACTCGAAGAAGTGTTTGCGAAGAAGCATTGGAGACCCGGAGCAGTACAGCACGGTCTACAGCGGCCTGGATCTGTCGCGTTACCAGGGGAACGGTCGGACCCCGCAACAGCTTCGATCGGACCTCAGGTTGCCACCCCGCCCCGGGCCGTGGGCTGCTTGGGTAGGGAGGTTCAACCCTCAGAAAGATCCCGTCACCTTCCTCCACGCGGCACGCATTATGACCGAGGTCATTCCCGGCCTCCAATTCGTGCTCTGTGGAGATGACCCTCTCGGCTTGCCGCCTCAGCGAGATCCCCGAGCCCTGGTGACCGAACTGGGACTGCGGGATGTCGTGCACTTTCTCGGATTCCGGCGCGACATCACAACCGTGCTGCGGGCCGTGGACGTGGTGATTCACTCGTCACGCTATGAAGGCATGGGCCGGGTCGTGTGCGAAGCGTTAGCATGCGAGCGCCCGGTTGTTGGGACGGCTGTCGATGGCGTGATGGAGGTGATTATCTCCGGAGAGCGAGGCGGGCTGCTCGTTCCGCCACGAAACCCGAGAGCTTTGGCTGATGCGGTAGTGACACTGCTCCGCAATCCGCAGCTAGGCATGCGACTCGCGCAGACGGGGCACCGCTGGGTGGAGGACCACTTATCGGCCGACCGAATGGTCCGCACGCTCGAGCACATCTACGACGAGTTGACCGTGCGTCGATGACGCATCTTGCCTTAGGGGCGCATAGGATCCATGTCGCCTATGAGAAGGCGTCGCCGCTCTGGTCCAAAAGAGAAATAGAGCGCCGCACCAAAAATGAAAACGCCAAGGGCTGCGAACCCTGGAACAAGCCACAGGCTGTGCGAGAGAAGCTGCAATCCGATCACCGTGACGGCCAGCAGTAATGCGGGCGCGACCACACGCCCCAAATCGCTCCACGGTACTGGCGGCCGGACACCCACCGTGAGCCAAAACCCGACAAGTGACGCGGAGGTGATCGCCGTCCCTCTACCTACGGCGACTGCGGTAAGGCCGAGTCGTGCAGTAAGTGCGGTGCAGGCGAGCAAGAGGACGGCAAAGGTCGCAGTAATCTTCAATCGGTCACTCGGGTGACCCAGGGCCAGTGCCGCTTGGGAAGTGACCGTGACGCCCCCTTGACTTATTGTGGCGACGGACAGAATCATGATCGCCGGGATGACGAAGCCATAGCTCGCGCGACCCACTAGGGTCACATAGGCGCCGGCGAGCGACGCGCCCAGCACTCCGGCGGGCACGACAAACGCTCCCACGATCATGGTCATCACCCGGAACGCACGTGCAACAGCTGCCTGCCCCTCCGCTGCGGCGCGCGACAGAGTCGGTCCCATGACCTCCTCGACAGAGTAAAGGATCAATCCGAGGGCATCGGGGACCCGTCGTGCGACGTAGTACGCGGCCAGCGCGGTCGGCGAAAGGAGGGCGCCGACGAGAGCCTGATCGCCTTGTTGGGTGAGGAAGAAGACGAACCCCTCCAGGTAGTACGGCCTTGAGCGTCGTACCAACGGGCCGAGCGGGACGGCCCTAGTCTTTCGGAACAGGTATCGCCTGACCCCGTATACACCCCAGGCGAGGCCCGCCGCCAGCCCCAGCGTCTGCCCCAGTATCATTCCGCGCACGCCGAGCGTGGGTAGAAGTGCAAGTGCGAGGACGGGCTGTCCGATTTCAGAGATCAGTTTCTTCGACGTCAGCAAACCAACCTCGCGCGTCGCCCGCATCACGAACGTGATCATCTCGTCCCACCCGCGCAGGACAGTGCCAGTAACCATCCAAAGAACCAGCGGGGCGGATCCGTAACTGCCCAGATAGACGCGCGCGATGAAAGGGGAGAGAAAGGCGTATCCCAGCCCGGCCACGATCACCCCGACCCCGATAGTCAACACCGTCGTCCGAATCATCCCGAGCGCATCCTGTTCGTTGCTGACGAGGAGGCGGGGAACGTCGCGCATCAGGGTCGGATACAGGCCGAGGTTGAACGGGATGGTCGTGAACGCACCGAGGAGAAGGAATACGGGAAGCGCGGCGAGGTCAGAAGGAGATAGAACGCGTGCGTAGAAGACGAGAGCGAGTATTCCGATGACACGCGTCACGGTATTGGCGCCAAGGAGACGCGCAGTATCGAAGACCAGAGCCCGCCCTGAAAGAGTCACGAGCCTTTAGCGCCCGGCCGTGGGAGCGTCCGCGAGGGCTCGGTACCACAGTTGGAACGCCACCATGGTCCAGAGGGCTCGGGAGTAGTCAGCCCTGCCTGTCACGTGATCGTTCAGCAGACCTCCGGCGACGGCGGGCTCGAATACCCCATGTCGTGCCAGCTCGGTCGGCGCGAGCAGTTCCTCCGCAACCGGGACGAGCTCGCGGCGGAACCAGCGCGCGATGGGGACCTCGAAGATGTGCTTCCGGCGCTCCAGTACCTGTGGCGAGAGCAGGCCTCGCGCCACGCGCCGCAAGATCCACTTCGCCGTCAGGCCTTTGACCTTCCAACCGTCGGGCAGTAGGGCCGCCAATTCCACCAGCCGATGATCGAGATAGGGACAGCGCGCCTCGAGGCTCGCGGCCATCGAGGTGCGGTCTACCTTTACGAGGAGGTCATCCGGTAGCCACGTCCTGAGATCTGCGTATTGCATGGCGCCGAGGCGGCTCGAGTCACCGGCCTCTTCCAGATACCGTACGACCACATTGGGGTTCGGTGAGGAGTCGCGCAGAGCAGGGCCCGTGACCTTGGCGAGGAGCGCATTATCCAGGGGTGCCACGAACTCGGCGTAGGACTCGCGTGTGCCGCTGGCGAAGTGGTGCAACGCGCGACGAACACGACTTGAGCGAGACGACCCTCGTGCGCGCCCGAATGACGACATGACCCATGCCAGCATGCGCGCACCGAGCATGGAGCGCGCACGCTCGAGCCAGGCGTGTAAGAGGTAGCGCTCGTATCCGCCGAACAGCTCATCGGCCCCTTCGCCGGTGAGCACCACGGTCACTCGCTTGCGAGCGAGGTGGGAGAGGAGCAGCGTCGGTATCGCGGCCGGATCGGCCAGCGGTTCGTCGAGGTGCCAAGCGAGTTGCGGGAGTACGTCGAGACAATTGGCGTCGAGCGGGAGTGCCGTGTGGTCGGTGCCAAGGTGTCGCGCGACGCTGGCCGAATACTCAGTCTCATCCAGCTTGCCATCCTCCGGGAATCCCACAGAGAACGTCCGCACGGCACCCATACCGGCCTCGGCCATGAGCGCCACGACCGTACTGGAATCAATGCCCCCACTGAGGAACGCCCCGATCGGCACGTCAGCGATGAGGCGCGCTCGCACGGCGTTACGAAGGAGGCTGCCGATCTCTTCGGCCGCCGCCTCGGGCCGGCTCCAGCGCTGGATGCCCGTCCTACCATCGGGATGTGGCAGCGACCAATACGGCCTTTCACCGATGTCCCGCGGAGTGGCCACTAAGATGTGGCCCGGCGGAAGCCGCCGCACGCCACGCAGAATCGTGCGTGGCCCCGGCACGTAGCCCAGACGCACATAGTCCCAGCAGGCGGTGAGATCCAGCTCCCGGCCCATCTCGGGATCGGCCACGAGGCACTTCAGCTCCGAGGCGAACGCCAGCCGACGACCTTGCTCCGTGTAGTAGAGGGGTTTCTTCCCGAGCCGGTCGCGGGCGAGGAGGAGCTGGTTCTCATGCCGATCCCAAATCGCGAGCGCGAACATCCCGAGTAGCCGCTCGACGAATGCAACGCCCCACTCGCGATATGCGAGCAGGGCGATCTCAGTATCGGAGTGTGTCTGAGGGCAATGGCCGCGACGCTCGAGATCTAGGCGTAGCTCGCGATAATTGTAGATCTCGCCGTTGAGGATGATCCAGCATTTGCCGTCTACGGTCCCGATCGGCTGATGACCGCCCGCGAGATCGATGATGCTGAGGCGGCGCATTCCCAACACGACGTGGTCGTCGGCGTAGTACCCCTCGTCGTCGGGGCCCCGGTGGACCATGCGACCGCACATCGCTCGCACGAGCGCTTCATCGCCCGCCCGGCGACCGAATACGCCACAAATCCCACACACGCCGGTCTTAGCGGACGGACATCTGGGCGGGAGGCTGCCGCTCCCTAGTCAGCCGGCGGAGCCGGTCGCGTAAACGCCGATACTCCGGTTCGTCTGACTGGATGAGCTCGCGATGGCGCTCGATAGCGATCGCCAGCCCGCATGCAAACAGGCCTGCGATGATCGTCACAACGAGCACAGTCAGCGTGCGCTTGGGCCTGATGCGGCGTCCTGGGATCTCGGGCGCGTCGATTTGAGTGAGGACGGGCGTGTTGTTCACTTCCTCGATGCGCGCGGTTTCGTATTCGCGCCGCAGCGTGAGGTAGAGTTCTTGCTGCACCGCTACCTGCCGAGTGAGGCGCTGCTCCTCAAAGCGAAGTTGAGGGGAATTCTGCCACTGGCGATTGCGTTCGTAAAACGTGCGCAGTCCGTCCTCAGCCGTTCGCAGCTCTTGCTCCGTTGCGGCCACCCGGCCCTCGACGAACTCACGCCGGTTCCTGGCCGTGTTCTGGCGAGTGTCCAGGTTGAATGCGGAGAGCTGCTGCAGCAGCAGACGCGCGACATCGCGGGCAGCCACCGGGGAGCGTGCTTCGACGTCGAACCTGACCACGTTGGTTCGCTGGTCCACCGCAACCGTTAGTCTGCTTCGGAGCGCCTTGATGCCGTCTTCCAGCTTGAGCTCCGGCGTCTTCCCCTGGATGCGGTACAAGTCGTACACTGCGATACTATCCCTACCACCGCTTGGGTCTTGAACCCTCGCAGACAGCACGCGCTCCAGAATCTCTCGACTGCGCAACAGGTCGGCATAGAACGGCGGCGAGCGGCTCGGCTCTCCACCGACGTTGACCCCCAGCTGGGTAGCGAGGCCAGCCAGACTCGCGGGCAAGCGCTGCTGCGATTGGCTCTCGGGTACGAACGAGGCAGAGGACGCGTATGTGACTGGCATGATCAGCACAATCACGGCGGTCGCGACTGCGGCGCCGAATGACAGTGCGAGGACCAAACGAAGATGGCTCGCGACGTCATCGAGCAGTGAGAAGACTGTGCGATGCTCAGTCGTCATCATGCCACCTCATGGGAACTCTTCCGATCACAGCGTGCCTAATGTGTGGTGCAGGAGATAGGACGGTCAACAGTGCAGGGGGCGCGCCTCACAAGACCTGGGCAGCGCCATTGACAGTCGCTCCTCCGTCGAAGACGCTGGCGACGCGGGCATAGTCATTGGGGCCGTACACGACGCCCTTGCCGGTGTTCTGGAACACGTATGCAAACGTGTTGAACTGATTCTCGGAGAACCGCGCGTTCTGCAAGTTGACGTCATGGATCGCAACTTTGCCGTCGCCGCCGCGGATGTTATTGGCGGTGAGAACGTGGTTGAAGTTTCGCCGAGCCCCGGCGAAGTCGATGAACGTTACAGTCCCGGTTTGCGCTTCGGCCCAGGATGCCTCGATTACGAGGTTGTAGACGTCACCGATATCGGCAAAAAGCGCCGTCTTGCCCGCGTAGAACATT
>WNGI01004449.1_pt1 | contig 12559 bp, 7 predicted proteins | sample 5400621 | NCBI WGS metagenome assembly WNGI01 (sample SAMN13153374, study PRJNA577476) | soil metagenome | isolation source: 20 cm soil or saprolite under Garry oak tree replicate 1 | place: USA:California | collected 2016-06-15 | reverse complement strand
CGAATGCTTCACCACCGTGTCCGGCGCGCTCTCCCCGTGCCGTACCGTGAACACGGCCTTCTGCTTCCATCCGAGGTCGAGCTCGACGACGAGGTGACTGCGGTCGCGGGCCATGCGCCAGCGGCGCTCCGACCCGGGCGCGCTGCGCCGGCCGGTCGCGGCCAGCGCGGCAGCGATGATCGATTCCGGGGGATCGGTCGCGGCCGCGAGCTGCGAGCACGTGGCGCAGCGCCGCCCCTGCCGGCGCAAATCCGCGGTACACACGCGCCGGCCGCAGTACGTGCAAGTCGCGCGATGGCTCGCGCACACGCTCTTGCCGCATACCGGACACACCTCCACCTCATCCGCCGCGAACAGCACCGCCTGCTCCTCGGCGCACGTGGCGCGGTGCCGCCCGCACACCAGACGGCGCGACGTGGCGGTGCGGCGCAGGTGCAGCGAGCAGTGCACCTGCCCATCCACGGCGCAGGCAGCCTGATGGGCCGTGCAGACGGTCTTGCCACAGCTGGCGCATTGCGCCACCTCGTCCACGCCCACTCGCTCGTCGCCTCCGCCTTCGCAGCGCCGCAAACACGCGGCACACAGCCGGCGTTTACCCTTGGGCGCCTCCGCGTCGCTCAGCTCGGCGTGGCGGTTGCAGACGACTCGGCCACAGCTGCCGCAGGGCGCCAGGCACGTCGCGCAGGCCGTATGCCCGTCCTCGGCGCAGACCCCCTCGTGGGCAGTGCAGTGCTGGAGCCGGCACGAAGGGCAGCGCCGCACGTGCTCATCACACACCGGCTGACCGTCCACGCGACACTCGAGCACCCCGTGGTCGGCACAGAAATCCTCGGCGCAGACCGAGCAGCGGTGCGAGCAGGCGTCACAGGCGCAGTGGTCGTGCCGGCAGATGACGAGGGTCGCGGGCGGGACGCCGCAGTGTGGACACGCCATGATCCAGGCGGCCGTACCGCTCAAGGAGCGCTGCGCCACGAACGCCGCGTGACGCGCTCGCGGCGCAGCCGACTCGAGCTGCCACTCCGCGCGCTGCATCAGGACTCGGGCCTCGATGAGCTGCAACGGATGCACCACGGCCTGCACCTGGCTGCGCCGCACTTCTTCGGTGCGGCGACGCTCGGCGAGCGCCGTGACAGTGCCAATCGCCTCAGGGTCGGCCTGCTCTTTCAGGACAGACTCGAAGTACCGGTCCAACCTGCCCAGCTCGAGGGCAAGCGCCTGCTCGGCCGCCGCGCGCCGCGCGGCGACACGCTCCGCCGACTTGTCCCGCAAATCGCTCACGAGCAGCCGGAGCAGGTTGGCGGGCTCGCGCGCGGGCACCGCCGCCGCGTCCGCCGCCAGTGCGGCATCCGCAGGCTCGACGCGGCCCGCCTCGACGTCACCGAACAGCCCCGCCAGCTCGTCGCCCACTTTGGCGCCGGCAGACAGGTCGTAGACGTCGCTCTCCACCACCGATTCCTCGACGCCCGCCCCGGCGCGCAAGACCACGCGGGCGACGAGTCGCCCCACCGGATGCACGGCTACCTGGCTCGCACCCCGCTTTACGGTGCCGTCCCGCACCGGAATCGTCAGCTCGACGCTGCTCGCGTCGGCCCCGGCAGTCGGCGCGATCAGGCCGAGTGAGAGCCGCGCGGCGCGACCCCGGATCGCTTCGATCAGCTGGGACAGGAACGGACTGCCGAGCACGGCGATCTCGGCGTCGGGGTCGCGCTCCAGCGCGTCAAGCGAGAACGCCACGCGCACTGCGGCGCGGTCCCTGAAAAACGGGCGTTCGCCCTGGGGCAACGTCAGCTCGGAGTGATCGGGCGCGAGCGCGGACTGCTTCACGCCGGCGAGCTTGCAGTAGCGCTCGAGCAGCGGCCGGATGCGGGCGTCGGCGAGCGGATCGGCCTCGGCGATTACCGGAGGCCGAGGCGGCGGCCGCCGGGGACGAGCCTTACGCCGGGCCTTGGGCGGGGCTTGCTTGGGGCGCTTCACGCGGCGTCCACCTGGATGTCCACGAGTGCCATGGGAAGACGGTCCACCTGTGCGACCAGCGTGATCGCGCGTCCGGCACTGGTGAGGCCCGTGAGGCGCACCAGCTCCCCGTATTGGGGATGACTGCCGGCCGGATGCTGCGTCGTGGCGCCCCCGATGGGCTCGATCGACTCGAGCGCCTCGAGCAGCTCGGTCAGGTGCACGCCGAGCCGGCGGCGCTTCGCCTCCCAGCCGGTTGCCTTGACGAGCTGGCTCGTGCCCAGGCCGAGGCGCAGGCGCGCCGGGACGGACAGCGTGTCGAAGCGGCGCTCGAGGCGCATGGCGTTGTCGTCCGGTGCTATGGCCGAGTTCAGCTGCTCCAGCTCTTTGCCCGCCGCGCTGCTCTTCTCGATGTCGGCGCCGATGGTCTCCACCCGGCGCTCGAAGTCGGCTTCGTTCTCGGCAGCGAGCCACTCCGTGGCGAGCCGGCCCTCGAACTGCTGGCCACCGCCGAACTCGCCCAGGATCAGGTCCAGCTCGCCCACCACCAGCTCGAACAGCTTGATCTTGCGGTCGAGCAACTGGAGGATGTACGACTCGATCGTCCCCGTTGCGGCGAGGTTCACGATATGCACCTCGCGCTTCTGCCCGATGCGGTGCAGGCGTCCGATGCGCTGCTCCACCACCATCGGGTTCCAGGGCAAGTCGTAGTTCACGAGCACGTTGCAGAACTGCAGGTTGCGGCCTTCGCTGCCGGCGCGCGTGGCGATCAGCACGCTCGTCTCATCGTCGTGAAAGGCGCGGATGCGCTTGTCGCGCTCCGCCGTCGAGTGCGCGCCCCAATACACGATGGGCGTGCGACCGAGCTTCTTCACCCGCTCTTCGATCAGCTGGATCGTGGGGCGATGATCGCTGAACACCACGAGGCGGTCGGGTGTCTCCCGCATCAGGCTCGTCAGCACATCCAGCTTGGCGTGCGTCTTGACGCCCGCCGCGCGTTTGGCGAGCTGTTTGGCGACCGTGCGGTAGGCGGGGCTGATGTGCTCGCTCTCCGCCAGGTGCGCGAGCGATTCGGCGAGCGCCCGCGACGAGGAGCAGAGCCGCTGGCGCAGATGGATGACGGCGAGCTGGAGAATCCCCCGCTTGGTCCGTTTGCGTGGGGCCCCGTCCTCCGTCTCTTCCTGCTCGGCCGGCTTGATGAAGCCCTCCCGGTACAGGCGGCGCAGGAAGTCGGTGGTGCGCGTGTACAGGTCCGACTCGGCGCGGGTCAGGCGCACCTCGGGGTGGCGCGGCCGGCGCGGCGGCAGATCCAGGTCGTCCACCACGCTCGAGCGCCGCGTGCGGATCATCACTTCATGCGTGAGCGCCCGCAGGCCTTCGGGGTCGCTGGGCTGGCGATGGTCGCCCGAGAGCAGGTGTTGGGTCCTGAACTCCTGCCAGGTGCCGAGCTGGCCGGGTCGGAGCAGTGTGATGAGGTTGTACAGCTCGCGCAGGTCGTTCTGGAGCGGCGTGGCGGTGAGCAACAGGATGAAGTCGCGCTCGATTTTTTCGATGAACTGGTAGGTGGCACCCCGCTCGCTCTTCACCTTGTGGGCCTCGTCCACGATCACGAGGTCCCAGCGGTGCCGCAGGATCTCCTCGGCGTGGCGGCGCGTGCGCGCGCGGTCGTGCGACACGATCGCCTTGGTGACGCGCTGCCAATCGTCCGGCTCGGTGGGCGCCTCGAAGCGCTCGAAGAACTTCTCCTCCAGCTCTCCCTGCCATTGGCCCACCAGCGAGGCGGGCGTCAGGATCAGCGCGCGGCGGGCGAGCCCGCGGATCGCGAGCTCCTTATAAATGATGCTCGCCTCGATCGTCTTGCCGAGGCCCACCTCGTCGGCCAGGATGGCGCGGCCGCCCATGTCGCGCAGCACCCGTTGGGCCACGTCGATCTGGTGGGGCAACTCCTTGATCGCGTTGGCATCGAGGGTGATGAGCCGGTCGAAGCCGGGGACCAGGGCGATCCGCTCCGCCTCGCGGCGCAGCTCGTACCACGCGCGCTCGGCGGGCGGCTGCTCGAGCTGTTCGACGAACCGCGCCAGGGACCGTTCGTCCACGGTCCAGGAGGCGTCAGGTAGAGCTTCGGGCACCGTCAAGAAGTCTGAGCGGCCTCGAGCAGGCTCCGGACCTGCGCGAGCAGCTCGCTCGCGGTCCAGGGCTTCGTGACGAATGCTACGCCGGAATCCTGGCCTACCGTCTTACGGAAATTCGGCGCGGGAAAGCCGCTCATGAACAACACCCGCACCCCGCGCGACTCACGCCGGATCACCTCGTACAACTCGAACCCGCTGAGCTTCGGCATCACGACGTCGGTGATCACGAGGTGCAGCTCCGCACGGTGCGCGCGGTAGGCGTCGAGTCCATGCTGGCCATCCACCGCGGTGACGACGTGGTAGCCGACCTTGGAGAGGAGCTGCTGCGCCGCCACCCGCAAAGTGGGATCGTCCTCCACCAGCAAGATCGTTTCCGTCCCGCCAGGCAACGCGTCGGCGGCAGTTCCCTCGAGGTCGACCATCGGATCACGCACGGCGGGGAAGTACACCTTGACCGTGGTCCCCTGCCCGACTTCGCTGTAGAGGTGGAGGTATCCGCGGTGCTGCTTCACGAGGCCGTAGGCCATCGACATGCCGAGGCCGGTGCCCACGCCCACGGCCTTGGTGGTGAAGAATGGCTCGAACACCCGAGCCACGGTGGCCGCATCCATCCCCACGCCGGTGTCGCTCAGCGCCACGCTGACGTAGGATCCGGGCTCGACCCAGGCATGCAGCGGCCGATCCGCCGCGTCGAGCCGTGCCCGCCGCACCTCAACGTGCAGCGTCCCGCCCTTCGGCATAGCGTCGCGCGCGTTGGTGACGAGATGCACCAGGATCTGCCTCACAGCCGCGGGATCGGCTTCGACGACTCCGCCGCCGTCGGGGGCCTCGAACTGCACCTCGACGTTGGCCGGAAGCAGGCGGCGCGCGCTGTCGAGCGCTTCGCGCACGAACTCGGAAAGGATCAGGGGCTGGAGGTCGAGCACGCGGTGGCGGCTGAAGCCCAGCAGCCGCTGCGCCAGCTCCGAGCCGCGCTGGGCCGTGTCCCTCAGGTGGTCGAGGTCGCGGTTGGGAGGCAGCGATTGGCCCAGCGTGGCAGCGCGCGCCAGGATGTCGGTGAGCACCTCGCTGAACTGCTGCGCGATGGCGCCCGTCAGCCGGCCGATGGTTTCCATTTTCTCGGCCTGTTTCAGCGCCCGCTCGCGCGCCAGCTGCGCGGCGATGTCTTCGACGGTCATGGCCTGTAATAGTCCCCGCCGTCTGCGGCGTCAAGCCAACCGCACGGCGCACCGTTCGTAGATTCCCTTATGGCCTTGGATCCCCTGCCCCAGCAGCGCCGCGCCATCGAGGCCCCGCTCGGCCCCGTCCTGGTGGTCGCGGGGCCGGGCGCGGGAAAGACGTTCTGCCTCATCGCCCGGATCGATTATCTCATCAACACCTTCGGCATGGCGCCGGAACGTATCTGCGCCGTCACGTTTACGAACCGCGCGGCGGAGGAGATCGCCCTGCGGCTCAAGTCCACGCTCGGCGATCGCGCGGAGGCGATCACCCGGGGCACAATCCACGCGTTGTGCCTGGCGTTACTACGGGAGCACGCCGAAGCGGCCGGCGTCCGCAAAGGGTTCGGGGTCGCCGACGAGCAGTATCAAAAGGGGATCCTGCGCCGGCTGCACGTCGGTATCGAGCAACAGGGAGCGCTGTTGAGCCGGTTCGGCCGCCACCGGGTCCAGCACGATGACCTGACGGCGGCCGACGCGCGGGTGTATCGCGAGTACACTGCCTGGTTGGCGCACCGCAACATGCTCGATTTCGATGACCTCGTCGTGAAGGCGGAGCAGCTGTTGCGGGAACGCGGGGACCTGGCCGACGCCATCGCGGCGCGCTGGGACTACCTCCTGGTAGATGAGTTCCAGGACGTGAACGCGGTGCAGTACGCTCTCTTGAAGCGGCTGGCGGCGCCGCACGGCAACATCTTCGCGGTGGGCGACGACGAGCAGTCGATCTTCGCCTGGACGGGGGCGGACCCAGAGGTCCTCATGCGGTTCGCCCGCGACTACGAAATCGGGCGGCCCATCGTGCTGGACAAGAACTGCCGCTGCTCGCGCCAAATCTTCGACACCGCTCGGCGCGTGCTTGCAGCCAACCCGCACCTGTTCGAGAAGCAGCTGAGCGCGGAGCGGGAATCGCCGCACGAGGTGGCGGCGTTCGCGTTCCCGGACGAGCAGGAAGAAGCCTCCTGGCTCATTCAGGATCTCACGAGCGACCGCGCGGCGTCGGGCCTGGGATGGGGCGACTACGCCATTCTGTACCGCAAGCACAAGCTGGGTGAGTACCTCGAGGGGCGGCTGCTGCGGGCCGGGATTCCCTGCCGCCTCGCGCGCGGCCGCGCGCTGGTCGAGGACGACGTCATCAAGTACGTGGTCGCGGCCTTGAGAATCGTGCGTGACCCGAGCGATCCGGTGGCGCTCGAGGCGTTCGCGCGCTGCGTGCTCTCCGCGCATTTCCTCCAGGAAGTGGAGGCGGCGATTAGCGGCTCGGGCGATTTTCTCTCGGCCGTACGCTCGCTCGCCCGGCGCCGGCCCAAGGCGGACCCCGACACGAAGAAGCTGTGGCGGCTCGTTTACCAGGTTGAGAACTTGCGCGCCCTGAACCGGTCGCATCGTGCTCTCGCGCCGCTCGTCGATGAGATCCTGTCGCAGAGCGTGGGGCCATATCGGAACGCGCTGGAAGAGCTGCACGACGAGCTCACCGACCCGGCCGATATGCCTGAAGCCGTCCGTCTCGCCGAGCGGCTCGACCACGCGATCACCAGCGGGCGCGGCATCGCGATCGAGCCGGCCGGCGGGGTCGAAATCGCCGTGCGGGGCATGCTGGCCGCGGCGGGCGCGCGGCACGTGCCGTCCGGCGGTGAGGCCGACCTCCTGCTGCGTGCGACCGATGGGGGCGACCATGGGCTCGCGCTTACCGTGTTCAAGGCGCTCCAGCTGTTGCACTCGAAGGAGTTGGTGGACGCTATGGAGCGTTACGTCACGTTCGATCTCGAGACTACGGACACCGACGTCGCGACGTGCGGCGTGGTCGAGATCGGCGCCGCTCGAGTGGTGCAGGGCGAAATCGTGGAGCGGTTTCACACCCTGGTGCAGCCGTACCGGCCGATCACGCCCGGGGCGAGCGCAGTCCACGGTTACACCGATGTGGACGTCCGGGATGCGCGCTCCTTTGCGGAGGTGTGGCCCAGCTTCCGGGCCTTCGTGGGCGACGACGTGCTCATCGCCCACAACGGGCAGCGGTTCGATGTCCCCGTGCTGCGGCGGCTCGCGGCGGGACGGGACGGCGTGGACAGCCTCGCGTTCTACGACACCCTGCCTCTCGTGCGCTCGCTGTCGCACAGCAGTGGCAAGTTGGAGGACCTGGCAGAGCGGTTCGGGATCGACGCCGGCAGGGCGCATCACGCGTTGGACGACGCGATCACGCTGGCGCGCGTGTATCGCGAGCTCGAGCGGCAGCGGGGCATTCGGGCGCGCAAGGCGGTGCTCGTGGACCTGCTCGACTACCTCGGCCTTGCCTTGGCGCTCGAGCCGCGGCGCGACACGGGCGCAGAGCGCGACGCGCTCTTCAAACTCGCGCGGTCCCGCACGCTGGGGCGTTACAGCGATGCGCTGGCGTTCTACGAGATGGAGCGGGGCCGCACCGGGGCCGCGGCGCCTGGCCTGGACGAGGTGATCCAGCGGCTGGGCGGGCGCGCGCTCATGACGCGGCTGCGGGCCGAGCCCGATCCGGCGCAGCGCTATCCCGCCGCCGTGGCTCGGCTGAGGGCGCTGATGGAGAGCGACGCGTCGGGAACGCTCGTGGAAGGCATCGACCGCCTGCTCGAGCGCGTGGCGCTCTCCACGTCGGACGGCGCCGAAGTCGCGCCCGATCGCGTCAACCTGCTCACGCTGCATTCGACCAAGGGCTTGGAGTTCTCCCGCGTGTACATCGTTGGCGTGGAGGACTATCAGATTCCCGGGTATCGCGAAGCGACGGAGCACAGAGAGGCCGACATCCGAGAGGCGCGGCGCCTCCTCTATGTGGGCATGACGCGCGCGCGGGAGCGGCTCGTATTGACCCGGGTGGAGCGGCGGTTCGGGATGGACGCGGGGGGAAGCGGGTTCCTCGAGGAGATGGGGTTGGGGGTGCTACAGCGTGATGCGGCGTCCTAGCGCGGCCAGTTTGTGCCGTGCCATCCCCAGGTTCGCCCCTTCCCGGTCCAACACGAGGTAGAGAAAGACCTTGGGGTCCGCACCCAGGAAGCGGATCACGTGGTACTGCTTCCCGAGCGTGATCATGACGTCCTCGATCGTGTCCTTCAGGCCCAGCGCGTCCATCACGCGCCGCTTGGCGCGCAGGAAGTCCGCAGCCCCGGCGCCGGCCAGCTCCACGTTCAGCTGCGTGGTCCCGCCCGCCGTCCCCAACGTCATACCGCTGGTACCGTCCACCAGTGCCACACCGAGGGCGCCGTCGATTCCCATCGCCTCCTCCAACGCTTCCTGCACGTCCGGTCGTGTGGTCCCCCCCCTCCCCGGTCCCGGCCCGCTCTCCTCGCCGGCTTCCGGACTTTCGGGTTCTGCGACTCCCGCGGCCCCGCGCTCATCCTCCAGCCGCGCCGCCTCGAGCAGGACGTGCTGCAACGGTTCCGTAATGGTGCGTTCTCGGGAGGCGCGCTTGTAGAACAGCTCGAGCTTCGGATCAGGCCATGCCACAACCTCGTAGACAGCGGCTATGCCCCGGCGGCGCCGCGTCTCGGCGTGAGTGAGCTGGCCGTTGTCGAAATACAGTCGGCCCTCGTCCCCGGACGCGCGTACGACGACCAGCCCCGTCTTTCGCTCCACCTCGAGCAGCTGCAGGAATCCGAACAAAGTGATCCCAGCGATGCGCCCAACGGTCGTCGGGCTCATCGACCGTTGCAGCTCGTCGGCCAACGCGGAAATGTCCACCGGTTTGGTGAACATCGCCGCGATCCCGTAACCGTGCAGGCGGTCGGCAAGCTCGGGGGTGATCGTCTGGCCGGTCATCACGGCGATGGGCACCTGCGCACCGCGCGCCAAGAGGTGGCCGAGGAAGGTGAGGCCGTCCATCACCGGCATCTGCAGGTCGGTCAGAATCGCGTCCACGGGTTGCTGCGCGAGCAGCTCGAGGGCACGAGCTCCGTGCTCCGCCGCGGTCACCGCGAACACGCCCGTGCGGTTCAGCACCCGGGTCAGTGCCGAGCGAACGAAGTCGTCGTCCTCGACGAGCAGCAAGCTGGTGGTGACCAGAGGCCTTGTCTCCCGAGGTGTGTGCCAACCCTGCGACTATTTCCGCCCGAGGTAGGTCTCCTCCCAGGCCACCGGGAACAACCCGTTGCAGCGGGGACAGCGCAGCGTGGCCGGCGCGCCGGAGAGCGGCGCGCGCTCGCGGCACCCTGGGCAGACGCCGTACGCTCCGCCCCAGCTCGCGGGGAGCCGCACCGCCTGCGCCGGCCGTCCCACCACGGTCCAGCGTTGGGGAGCCGCTTGGACGACCTCGAGCAGGGCGCGAGGAATCGCCACGGCCTGGCGTTGAATCTCGACCGTCACGTTCTGAGAGGCGAGGGCGGCGACGCGATACCAGGCGCCGCGGCGCAGCGGATGCCCGCCTTCAGTCTTGAGTCGGGCCCAATGAGGGGATGCGACCATGCCCGTTGCTCGCTACCCGGCAGTCGTCTCTCGCGCCGTGATCTCGTACCGGAAGTTGTCCGGGTCAAGAGGGTCGACTCTGCCGGCGGAGGTTTCTGCCTGCGGGTACATGAGGAATGCCACCGGCGGGCCGCTCGAGCCCGGGAGCGTGACGTCGTGCGCGAAGTTGTAGGCCATCCAGTGCATCTCCCACGACCCGAATAGCCGGGCGCGCGCCCGCTTCACGAGATCGTCGTCGAGCGGGCGATTTCCGGGTGGCTCCTCGAGCACGACCTTGCGCACGTCGGCGGGATCCACGGGAACCCAGCCAAAGGTCTCCAGGTACACCTCCGCCCGGCAGTGCTGCGCCTTGGTCACCGTCTCGGACGCGGTGCCGAGGCTCGTGTATCCCAGCTCCGACTTGGCGACGCGGATGCCGTACACGTCGCGTGCCGGCAGGCCGGCCGCCCGGGCGAGCCCGACGTACAGCGCGTTGAGATCGGCGCACTTGCCGCTCAGGTCGCCAGACTCGAGCATGAAGCGGATGTCCCCCACGCCACAGCCGCGCGTTTTCGGATTCCGAGCCGTGTGGTCCACGATCCATTCGTAGATGGCGCGCGCCTTGTCCACGTCCGTTGCGGCGCCACTCGTGATCCCGGTCGCCGTCGCCTTGACGATACCGTCGGTCGGCAGAAGCGTCGTCGGCCGCAGGAAGTGCCGCAGCGCCGCACGACCCTCGTTTTCCCGGCCGGGCGCCGAGAGATCGACTGCGTAGTTCCTGGTCGCGATCCGGCTGGTGACCGTCAGGATCGGGTTCACGCCCGCCGGAAATTCCGCCGCGATGACGCCCAGAGAGTCGGCAGCGCCTGCGACCAACTTCGCAGTGCCGCCGGGCGCGTGGAACGCGTTCGCGAGCGTCTCTTGGTAGGGTGTTTCACGGACCAGCGCGGCCGGGACCCAGATGCGCGTCGTCCCGGAGGGCTTCAAGACCTCAACGTGCGTGGTCACCTCAAAGCGACGCCACTCGCCGAGCGTGTTGCTCCGCGCCAACAGGCGCCCGCGCTGCGATAGCGCGAGGCTTGCCGAGGCGACACCCGCCGAACGAAGAAAATCGCGACGCTGCATCGTGCACTCCAGTCGCGGGAATGTACGCCTCACTTTGCCGCGAGGCAAACGTCGCATGCCCGCCACGCCGCGATCACGGATCCGGGCGGAACGTGGCTGGACCTGCTGAGGTATGAACGCGACCGGAGGTGCAGATGCGATCCACAATCACTCGCTCACGGGCGGTTCTTGCAGGGCTCGCGCTGTGCGCCGCCTGCAACCGGTCCCCGAGTTCCCTCAACCCTGTCGACACTGGTCCCGGCTCGGCCCGGTTCGGGCATGTGTTCGTGGTGACGGAAGAGAATACGAATTACACCAGCGTCATCGGCAGCTCGGCGATGCCGTACCTGAACCACCTGGCGCAACAGTACGGGTTGGCGACGCAGTACTACGCCGACACGCATCCATCGATCGGCAACTACTTCATGCTGGCGACGGGGCAGATCATTACGAACGACGACAGCTACTCGACCGTGGTGACGGTGGACAACGTCGTGCGCGAGCTCGTCGCCGCGGGGAAGACTTGGAAGTCGTACGCGGAAGACCTGCCCTCGGTCGGCTACACGGGCCCGAGCACCGGGAACTACGCGCGCAAGCACAATGTCTTCGCGCTGCTGTCGGACGTAGCAAGCGACGCGACACAACGCAACAACCTGGTCCCGTTCACGCAGTTCGCCGCCGACCTGCGCAACGGCACGTTGCCCACGTTCGCGAACATCGTGCCCAACCTGTGCAACGATGCGCACGACTGCTCGCTCGCCACGGCGGACGGCTGGCTCCAGACGAACATCGACCCGTTGCTCCAGAGCGCCACGTTCCGGCAGGACGGACTGTTGATCATCGTGTTCGACGAGTCGTCCGGCGACGACACCAACGGCGGCGGCCGGGTCGTCTGGATTGCGGTGGGCCCGAAGGTGAAGCCCGGCTATCAGTCGGTCACGCCCTACCAGCATCAGAGCACGCTGCGGCTGATCCTCGAGGGGCTGGGTGTGACGGGACTCCCGGGGGCTGCGGCCAGCGCGCCCAACATGGACGAGTTCTTTACGCTTGCGCCCTGAAGAGGATTTGACCCGCCGACGTATGAGCGTAGTCACAGCCACGTAGAGCGGCGCCGCGTAAGGTTGAACCCCGGCGGGTTGCCGAGCCCCGCCGGGATGCCGCGAACACACGCTGCTCAGAGCAAAACCGCCGAAAGGCGGTGACGCAGAGCTAGGGGACTGAGGCGACCGAGGGTCGCCATGTCAGCCCGGCCGCCAGCGACTCGAGAAGGTCTCGGGTGCGGGCGGCCGTTTCGTTTTTCGGCGGCAGGAGGCGCGTATGCGTTTCACAATCACTCGGTCACAAGTGGCTCTCGCAGGTCTCGCGTTGTTCGCCGCGTGCGAGCAGCCCCCGAGCCCCCTCGACCCTGACTACAGCATTCTTTCAGTCTCCGTCACGCCCGCGCTCGACACCCTCCGCGTCGGTGGCAGCGTGCAGCTGTCGGCCGTCGTCCTGATGTCCAACCACCGGCCGCCACGCCCCGTGACCTGGTCGAGCTCGACCCCGGGCGTCGCCACGGTCAGCAGCTCGGGAATGGTATACGCAACCCAGCCGGGCAGCGCGGTCGTCATAGCAGCGAGCGGCAACCACCGCGATTCCGCGACGATCGTAGTGCTTGCGCAAGCGCCTGCGGCCGTCGCCTCCATGACGGTCAGCCCCTCGACGGCCAGCTTGCTGGTCGCCGCCACCGCGCAGCTCACCGCCACGACCAAGGAC
>WNGI01007076.1_pt1 | contig 12560 bp, 10 predicted proteins | sample 5400621 | NCBI WGS metagenome assembly WNGI01 (sample SAMN13153374, study PRJNA577476) | soil metagenome | isolation source: 20 cm soil or saprolite under Garry oak tree replicate 1 | place: USA:California | collected 2016-06-15 | reverse complement strand
GACTGCAAACGGATGGTCGAAGCCGCTGCCGACCATTGGGGCCGGCTCGACTTCCTCGACAACAATGTCGGTATCGGCAGCCGCGGCAGCGTCGTCGACGAGAAGCTCGAGGATTATCGCCGCGTCATGCAAATCAACGTCGAGAGCATGTTCCTGCTCTGTAAGCACGCGATTCCGGTCATGATCAAAACCGCCAGAGGCGGCGCCATCGTCAACATCTCGTCGATCTCGGCGCTTCGGCCGCGCGGCCTCACCACTTACACGACCTCGAAAGCCGCGGTGATCGGCTTGACCCAGGCGATGGCGGTCGATCATGGCCGCGACAACATCCGGGTCAACTGCATCTGCCCCGGTCCAATGCATACGCCCATGGTTTATGCCCGCGGCATGAGCGAGGCCGCGCGCGCCCAGCGCGCCAAAGCCTCGCTGCTGAAGACCGAGGGAACCGGCTGGGACGTCGGCCACGCCGTGAAATTCCTGCTCAGCGACCACGCCCGCTACATCACCGGACAGGTACTGGTGGTCGACGGCGGCGTCACACTGCAAAGCCCTGAACGCGATTCCAGGGATCACTGACCAAGCGAAAAAGGAGAACCAACAAGATGGCCCGCCTGCCCTATCTTGAGGCCGACCAGGTCGCACCCGAATATCGCGACATGCTCAAGCGCAACACCAACCTGCACAAGCTTCTGGTCAACTCGCCCGACATGGCGCGCGCCTTCAGCGGCATAGGCGGCTACATCCGCTTCAAGAGCAAGCTCGACCCGCGCCTGCGCGAACTTGCCATCCTTCAAGTGGGCTGGCTGGAGAAATCGGAATACGAATTCACCCATCATGTGAAGATTGGCAAGGAGTTTGGCGTCACCGACGAGGACATTGACGGCATGATGGCCGAGACCGACGGCAAGCCCTCAAAACTCGAGCCGCTGGCCAAAGCCATCCTGAAAGGCGCGCGCGAGATGGTGCGCCAGCTTGCGATGTCGGATGCGACCTTCGCCGAGATCAAGAAGGAGCTCTCAGATGAGCACATGACCGATCTCGTGCTCACCATCGCGTTCTATTGCGCCGTCGTCCGCGTGCTCGCTACCATGAAGATCGACAACGAACCCTATTACAAAGAGGTACTGCAGCAGTACCCAATTCCGGGAGTGAAGTGATATGCGCCTGAAAGATCGCATCGCTATCGTCGTCGGCGCCGGCCAAAGCCCCGGCGAAGGCATGGGCAATGGCCGCGCCACCGCGCTTACCTTCGCGCGCGAGGGCGCCAAGGTGCTGTGCGTGGATCACAATCTCCAGTCGGCCCAGGAGACCGTCGACATGATCGCCGACAAGGGCGGCGCGGCGGTGGCATTCAAGGCCGACGTCACCAAAAATGCCGAGCTCAAGGCCATGGTATCAGATGCGCACGGCCGCTGGGGCCGCATCGATATCCTGCACAACAATGTCGGCGTCAGCCTCTCCGGCGGCGACGCCGAGTTGCTCGACATCACCGAAGACGCGTTCGACCGCTGCGTCGCGGTCAACCTCAAGAGCTGCATCCTTGCCGCCAAGCACGTAATCCCGATCATGCGCCGGCAGAACAGCGGCGTCATCATCAACATCTCCTCGATGGCCGCGATCACCACCTATCCCTACGTCGCCTACAAGGCGACCAAGTCGGCAATGGTCGCCTTCACGGAACAACTCGCCTACCAGAATGCCCAGTACGGCATCCGCGCCAATGTCATCCTGCCGGGCCTGATGAACACGCCGATGGCGGTCGACACGCGCGCCCGCGAATTCAACAAGAGCCGCGCCGAGGTCGAGGCCGAGCGCGACGCCAAAGTGCCGCTGCGCAAGAAGATGGGCACCGGCTGGGACGTCGCCAACGCCGCCCTCTTCCTCGCATCTGATGAGGCCAGCTTCATCACCGGCGTCACGCTGCCGGTCGACGGCGGCGCCAGCGTGCGGCGGGGGTAACGGAACATGATCGCCTCGCCCGAAACGCAAGCTCCGCCCGACGCTGCACCGGCGCTCGACTATGACGCCATCATCATCGGCGCGGGCATGTCGGGCATGTACCAGCTCTACCGGCTGCGCGAACTCGGGATGCGAGTTCGCGTGTTCGAGGCCGGCACCGGCGTCGGCGGCACCTGGTACTGGAACCGCTATCCGGGCGCGCGCTTCGATTCCGAGAGCTATACCTATGGCTACTCCTTTTCGAAGGAGTTGCTGCAGGAATGGGACTGGTCCGAACATTTCGCGGGCCAGCCGGAAACGCTGCGCTACCTCAATCTGGTCGCCGACAAGTTCAGCTTGCGCCGCGACATCCAGTTTACGCTGGACGACGGCAGCCGTTTCAGCACGCGCTTCCTGCTCACCGCCATCGGTCCGCTCTCCTCCCCCACGATGCCGCGGATCGAGGGCGTAGAGACGTTTGGCGGCCAATCCTTTCACACCGCGCGGTGGCCGCACGAGCCGGTCGACTTCACAGGCCAGCGGGTGGCGGTGATCGGCACCGGCGCCACCGGCGTGCAGACCATCCAGACCATCGCCAAGGACGTCGGGCATCTCACCGTGTTCCAGCGCACGCCGAACTGGTGCGCGCCGCTGCACAACAGCAAGATCGACGCGGAGACGCAGAAAAAAATCAAGGCAAATTATCCGGAAATGTTTCGGCGATGTCAGGAGACGTTCGCCTGTTTCATCCATACGCCTGATAGGCGCCGGACATTCGAGGTGTCCGATGAGGAGCGCGAAGCTTTCTACGAAAAGCTGTATGCCGAACCCGGCTTCGGCATCTGGCAGGGCAATTTTCGCGATATTCTGATTGATCGCAAGGCGAACGCGACGATCAGCGATTTTGTGGCCAGGAAAATCCGGCAGCGGGTAAAAAACCAGCAGGTGGCGGAAAAGCTGATCCCCAGGAATCACGGCTTCGGCACCCGTCGGCTGCCGCTGGAGACCTTCTATTATGAGGTCTACAACCAGGACAATGTCGAACTGGTCGACATCACGGAAACGCCGATCGAGCGCATCACGCCAACCGGCATCAAGACCGGTGATCGCGAATACCAATTCGACATCATCATCTACGCCACCGGCTTCGATGCCATCACCGGCAGCTTCGACCGGATCGACTTCCAGGGCGTGGACGGCCTGCGGCTGAAAGACAAGTGGAAGGACGGACCGCAGACCTATCTCGGGGTCATGGTCGACGGCTTCCCCAACATGATGATGTTGATGGGACCGCACACCGCACTGGGCAATATTCCGCGCAGCATCGAACATAATGTCGACTGGGTGACCGAATTGATCCGTTTCGCGCGAGACTCCAACCTGACCCGTGTGGAGGCCACAGTGACGGGAGTGTCGGCCTGGACCGATCACGTCAAGGCGTTGGGGGTGGGCCTGCTGTCCAACGAAGTCAATTCCTGGATGACCGGATACAACACCAACGTCGAGGGCAAGCAGACGCGGATCGTCGCGCGCTACAGCGGCAGCGCGCCCGCCTATCGCGCCAGATGCGACGAGGTGGCGGCGAAGCGCTATGACGAACTCGCGCTGGCGTAGGCGGCTCGCGATCTGACCGGCGGGCTGTACGCCTTCCGGTTGTGGGCAACAGACGGCAGCAAGTGAGATACCCTCCTTGGGGCATCCTTGACGGCCCATTCCGTTTATGTGCAGCTATTTTTTTATATCTTAACTCGTCGTCAAGGGAGGACATGTGGTGGCGGCGCGGCAGGCATTTTTCATTCCCGGATTTCTCATTGCATCGACTTTTCTTGCGCAAGCCGCCGATCCAATCACTCTGCGTGTCGCCGATTCATTTCCGAAGGGCCACTACCTTGTAAAGCTGATCCTTGAGCCGTGGATGGAAGAGGTCAAGAAGCGCACCAACAACGCGGTCGCCTTCGAACACTATCCCGCGCAACAGCTCGGCAAGGCGGCGGACATGTTGAAGCTGACGCAAACCGGCGTTGCGGATATTGGATATGTCGCGCCCGCGTACACCTCCGACAAGATGCCGGTGTCCGAAGTAGCGATGTTGCCTGGGGCCTTCGAGCATTCCTGCCAGGGCACGCTGGCCTACTGGAAGCTGGCGAGGAAAGGCGTCATCGCCGAACAGGACTATGCCGGCAATAATATCCGGCTGCTGCTGGCGGTGAGCCTGCCGCAATACCGCATCTTCACCGTCAAACAGCCCGTCAAGGATGTCGCTGACGTCACTGGCCTGAAATTGCGCTCCACCGGCGGCGCACAGGATTTGACATTGCGAGCGATCGGCGCGGTACCGGTCCGCATGGCGGCCCCCGACGCCTATGAATCGTTATCGCGCGGGACGATGGATGGGCTCCTGTTCCCGCTGGAAAGCGTGGTCGCTTACGGCGCCGACAAATTGGTGAAATATTCGACCGACGGCATAGGTTTCGGAAGCTTCATCGTGTCCTATTCCATCAGCGACGCGGCCTGGAAGAAACTTTCTCCCGAGGTCCAGAAGGCGATGATCGATGTCGCGGACGAGATCATTCCCTCCGCCTGCCAAGCCGTACAGAAGGCCGATGAGACGACCAAGAATACCCTGGCCGCCGCGGGGGTGCGCTTTGAGCCGCTGCCGCCCGAGAAGTTCAAGGACCTTCTGAAGGGCGTTGCCAAGACCTGGGCCGAGGGCCTTGATTCCCGTAGCAAGCACGGAAGCGACGCGCTTCGGGAGTTCGACGCAATGGTCGCGACCGTGCCGGTCAAATAGATCGGTTGGGTGAGGACAGCGGCAGGACGCTTGGGGGGATTTAAGTGTGCTCAACGGATTATTGAGGGCGCTGGGAGCCGTCGAAAAAGCGGTGTCCACGATCGCCGCGATTTTCATGTTCGCCATCATGATCATCGTCTTTTGCGACGTCGTGATGCGCTATGCCTTCAACAGGCCGTTCTCGTGGGCCTACGACCTGATCTCGCTCTATCTGATGGCCGGCGTCTTCTTCCTGATCCTGTCGGAAGCCTACGCTAGCCACGCGCATGTCAGCGTCGACATCCTCCAGCAGAAATTCCCGCCGGTGATGATCCGCCTGTCGGAGATCGTCACCTGCCTGGTCGGCATCGCCGTGTTTTCCCTGATCGCCTATCTCGGTTTCCTGCGCGCCGTTGAAAGCTTTCGATCCAGCGATGTCATGGCTGGCGCTATTCCGTGGCCGATGTGGCCTTCGATCGGGCTGGTGCCGTTTGGAGCCGGACTCATCACGCTACGCTTAGCGCTTCACTGCATCGCCCATATCACCTCTCTGGCCACCGGACGCGCCGTGATTGCCCTGCCGGCATCGCACGCCGCCGGGGAAACCTTCGAATGATCCTGATCCTCGTTATGGTCGTCCTTTTCGCGCTGCTGGCGATCGGCACGCCGGTGGGCTTTGCAATGGCCGGCTCGGGCGTTCTCGGACTGTACCTGATTGGCGGCATGTCGATGCTCACGGGCATCCTGCAGACCGCGCCACTGTCGGCCGTCACCTCCTACGAACTGATCACCATCCCGATGTTTCTACTGATGGCTGAATTCGTTCTGGTCAGCGGCATCGCCGACGACCTCTTCAAGGCTACGGCGGCCTGGGTTGGCCGGGTGCCCGGCGGGCTAGGCATGGCGACGGCCTTGGCCGGTGCTGGTTTCGGCGCGATCTGCGGCACCAGCACGGCTTCGGCGGCGACGCTGTCCGCCACCAGCCTGCCCGCCATGCTCAAGCAGGGTTATGAGCCGAGAATGGCCGCCGGCGTGGTTGCGATCTCCGGCACGCTTGCGATGCTGATCCCGCCGTCGGTAGCCCTCGTCATCTACGGACTGCTCGCAGAGGTGAACATCGGCGCATTGCTGATCGGCGGCGTCATCCCCGGTATTCTCGTTACCATTACCATCATGGCGACGGTCTGGTTTCTCGCCTGGCAGGATCCTTCCCGCGCGCCGGCGGGTCCGGTCGTGACCCTGCGCGAAAAATTCCGGATGCTCAGAGTCGTGGGGCCGATGCTGCTGCTGTTCGGCATGGTCACGGGGGTGATCTATTCGGGAGTAGCCACGCCGACCGAAGCATCGGCGCTCGGCGCCTTCGGCGCTTTCTGCCTCGCGCTGTCGAAGCGAAAGATAAGTCCGCTGAGCTTGCGCAGCGCCCTACTGCGCGCAGCGCATGGCACCTGCATGATCGCCATGATTTTGCTTGGCGCCTCGATCTTCGGCTACTTCTTCACGCTGACCCAGGTGACGCAGAACTTGGTGGCCTTTGTCGGCGGCCTCCACGTACCGCCCTGGGTGGTGCTGACACTTATCCTGTTTGGCTACATCGTGCTCGGTTCCTTCATGGACCAGATCGCCATTCTGGTGCTCACGGTCCCGATCGTGCTGCCGTTGATCAAGTCGCTCGGTTACGACCCGCTGTGGTTCGGCGTCATCAAGATCGTCACCGCGGAGGTTGGCATGATCACCCCGCCGGTCGGATTGAATTGCTTCGTGGTGGCGCGTTACTCGGGGCGTCCCGTCAGCGAAGTATTCTACGGCGTATTTCCGCACTTCGTGGCCCATCTGATTGCGATCGCGATCCTGGTGATATGGCCGCAAATCATTCTGTGGCTGCCGATCAAAATGGGTTACTGAAACAAAACGCTAACCGGGAGAGAGCCTCATGGTCGTTGGTTTGGACAGGCGGGTCATCGTTGTTTCAGCACTGCTGGCAGCAGGCCAGGCCCCCGCCGTTGCGCAGGAAAAAATCACGCTGCGCCTCGCCGAAAGCCTTCCCGCCGGTCACGTCATCCACGAACTGGTCGCCAAGCCGTTCATGGAGTTGGTGACCAAGGCGACCAATGGACAAGTCACGTTCCAGCACTACCCCGCTGAACAGCTTGGCAAGGCCAAGGACATGGCGCAGCTCACGGTCGCGGGTGTCGCAGACGTCTCTTATATCGTGCCGTCATACTCGTCGGAAAAATATCCGCTGACGGCGGTCGCCGAGCTGCCGGGAATTTTCGATACCGAATGTCAGGGATCGCTGGCCTTCTACAAGATCTCGCACAATGGCGGAATCCTGGAGACCAGGGAATTCGGGCCGAACCAGTTACGGCCGCTGGTGACGATTGCTCTGCCGGCCTACCAAATTCAGCTCGCCACCAGCCGTGCCGTTAAAACGGCAAAGGATCTGGAAGGTTTGAAGATCCGCACCACAGGCGGCGCGATGGATCTGATGATGCGCTCGATCAGCGGCGTGCCGGTTCGGATGGCCGCGCCGGAAATCTATGAATCGCTCACCCGCGGCACGCTCGACGGCTTGATCTTTTCGTATCAGAGCTCGGTTTCCTACGACTTCGGCAAGATCCTGAAGTCCGGCACCGAGGGGCTGAACTTCGGAACCGCGATCTTCACCTATTCGATCGGCGAGACCAAATTCAAGTCCCTGCCGGAGAACGTCCGCAAAGCCCTGGTTGAAGCCGGCGAGCAGACCACGCGCGAGGGCTGCAAGCGCTTCGAGGACGGCGAGAAGGCCGCGACCGAAAAGATCAAGTCGCAAGGCATGAAGGTCATCGAATTCGGCGCCGACGACAAAAAGGTATTCGATACGGCCTTCAAGAGCGTCGCGGAAGACTGGGTGAAGGACATCGACAAGCGCGGCAAGCCCGGCAGCGAGGTCTTCAAGGCTTTCACCGAGGCATTGGCTGCAGGCCATTGACCGGGCGTTCGGTGAAAGAAACCATCGTCCCCACAGCAGCAGGTCCCCTCGCCGGGATCAAGATCATCGATCTCACCAGCGTGATGATGGGGCCTTATGCCACCATGCTTCTCGGCGACTACGGCGCCGATATCATCAAGGTGGAGGGCCCGGAAGGCGACGTCATGCGGTACGCGGCGCCGATGCGCCATCCCCAGATGGGAGCGATGTACCTTCAGGGCAACCGCAACAAGCGCTCGATCGTACTCGATCTCAAAAAGACCGGCGGCCGCGAGACGTTGTTGCGGCTTTCGGCGACCGCTGACGTGTTCGTTCATAACGTGCGGCCGGCCGCGATGCGCCGCCTGCGGCTCGGTGCGGACGATCTGCTCGCTCTCAACCCGCGGCTTGTGTACGTCAGTCTGCACGGTTTTGGCGAGGAAGGCCCCTACGCGGGACGACCGGCGTATGACGATCTGATCCAGGGAATGACGGCGCTACCGGCCCTGACCGGAAAGATCTCGGGCGAGCCGCGCTTCTCGCCGGCAACGATGGCCGATCGTATTGTCGGTCTCAACGCCACACATGCGATCCTGGCCGCCTTGCTGCATCGCGACCGCACCGGCGAGGGACAGTCCATCGAGATCCCGATGTTCGAAACCATGGCCCAGTTCGTGCTGGGCGATCACATGGCGGGACGCAGTTTCGAGCCGCCGATCGGACCGTCCGGCTATTCGAGATTGCTTTCACCCGACCGGCGTCCCTACCAGACCAGCGACGGCTATCTCTGCGCGCTGGTTTACACCGACAAACAATGGACCGCGTTCTTCCACGCGATCGGCCAGGAAAACGACGATCGGCGCGATCCGCGTCTGAGCAGCATGACGTCACGCACCAGCAACTACGATTATGTCTACCGCTGGTTTTCCGACGTCATGAAGACCCGCACCACCGCCGAATGGATGCAGCTGTTCGAAAAGGCCGACATTCCACATGCACCGCTGCACGACCTTGACAGTCTGATCGACGATCCGCATCTGGCCGCGGTTGGGCTAATCCAGTCCATCGACCACCCGACCGAAGGTCGGCTCCACGTCGCCGGCCCTGCGGCGACCTGGAGCAAGACGCCGCCCTCGATCCGGCAGTATCCGCCGGGTCTCGGCGAACATGGCGACGAAATCCTTCTCGAAGCCGGTTTTTCGGACGGCGACATCAAGCAGCTCGTCACCGAAGGGGCGTTGATCCAGGGCGATCCCAAAGTTAGATCGCCACAAACTTAGTCCAGCCGTTCGCCGTCAACGCCCGGTATATTTGGGCAATCGCTTCTCGACAAACGCATCAAGCCCTTCCTGGCAATCCTGTGTCGTCGCCACCAGCGCAAAGCTCTCGGCCGCATTTTCGATCGCGCGGCGATAATCCGCATCGACTGCCCGCATAAAGGCATCGCGGCCTATTTTCATGACGATAGGCGACTTTTCCGCGAAACGCCGCGCGATGGTTCGCGCCCGCTCGAGCGCGGTTCCCTTGGGCACCACTTCGCTGACCAGCCCCATGCGAAACGCGGTTGACGCATCGAAGGAATCGCCAAGAAACAGTGGGCCGAACGCCTGATGCTTGCCGACCAGCCGCGGTAATTGCACAAAGTGCAGCGCCGGAATCAATCCCACATCGATTTCCGGATAGCCGAACGTTGCGCCTTCGCCCGCAATGATCATGTCGCACGATATCGCGATGGTCATGCCCCCGGCGCGCGCCGGTCCATCGATGGCTGCGATGGTCGGCTTGCCCATCCGATATTGCAAATCGTTGAGTGCAAAATACAGGCGCTCGAGAAAAAGCTTGGTTTCGGTGCCGCGTTTGCCGCGCACGATGTCGAGATCGAGTCCGGCGCAGAACACCTTGTGCGCGCTGCAGACGATCACCGCGCGCACCGCTGCGTCGTTCCTCGCCTTCTTCAGCCCGTCCAGCAGCGCGTCTATCAATGGCATGCTCAGCGCATTGACCGGCGCGCGGTCGAGTGTGATCTGCGCAATCGCATCCGAGACGGTGTAGCGAACGAGTTTGGCAGCCATGGCGCCCTGGTCTCCGGTTGGTTTGGCCTAGCGTGTGGAGGTGCGGACGACGCCAGCCTTGATCAAATCGTCGATTGCCTTGCCGTCAAACCCTGCATCCCGCAGTACCTCGCGGCTATCCGCCCCGATACCCGGCGCAGGGCGCAGATTGTCTTCGGAAAAGCCAGGGAAGCCCGGGGTGCGCGGTGAGTATACCAAACCAACGCCTGATGTATCCTGGCAAACCGCTGCCTTGGTCGCCTCGACGTGAGCATTGTGCAGCCAATCGCCGGGCGTGAGGATTCGTTCGGTGATGATGTCCGACGCGTGCAGCCTGGTTAGCCAGGTTTCACTGGTTTGAGTCAGGAAAACCTCGCGCATCTGCGGGATCAGTGCGTCGGCCGAGTCGGCACGCTTGGCGAAATCGAGGAAACGCGGATCGCTGGCAAGATCCTCCCGGTCGATCGCCGCACAGAGGCGCTTATACTGCGGCTCGCTCACCAGGGTGACCATGAGCCAGCCGTCCTTCGTTTGGTAGGAGCCCGCGGGCACATTGAGCGCGCGCGGGGCGCCACCCTCCAGGACATATTCGGCGACCTTGTGGCCAAGCAGCGCGGCCGTCGATTGCGTGAGGCTGACATCGATCCAGCGGCCGGTGCCAACGGTCGCGCGCGCGAACAAGGCGGTTGCGATAGCCTGGAAGGCGTAAACCCCGGTCGCGACATCAGAGATCGTCGTGCCAACCCGGTGCGGAGTTTTGTCGTTGCCGACGTTCACGGAAACCAGGCCCGAAAACGCCTGCGCCACGGAATCCGAACCCGGTCGCCTCGCATAAGGGCCGCTCTGACCGAAGCCGCTGACCGAGAGATAGATCAGGCCCGGATTGTCGGAGGCCAAATTCTCATAGCCGATCCCGAGGCGTTCGGCGACGCCGGGCCGGAAGCCTTCGATGAGGACGTCGCAATCCCTGGCGAGCCGTCTTGCGATCGCGATGCCCTCTTCGTGCTTGAGATCGAGGCACAGGCTCCGTTTGCCTCTGTTATAGACGGCAGACAACGCGGTATGACTTCCATAGGTGGTTCCGAGGTAACGCGACCAGTCCCCCTCCGGCGGCTCGACCTTGATGATTTCGGCGCCGTAAACGCCGAGCAACATCGCGCAGTAAGGGGATGCGATGCCCTGCCCGAAATCCAGCACGCGCAAGCCGCGATAAGGTGCCTCATGCGTCGGGGACATCTTTTGTTGGACGACCACGATGATTCTCCCAGCCTGAGCCCGAAGGTAACCGCTCAAGGCGGGTAGACCCATAAAGAGAAGAGGATGGATGTCGATGAGTCAAGGCAACGCAGGCGCCGGCCCGGAGCCTGGTCGTCATAAAGATTTGTCGCCGCGTGCCCGACCCTTTAAGAACCCGTCATGTTCTCGCGCATAAAACACTGGGCGCACCAGCTCAAACGAGACGTTCACGCGGTCTATCTCGCTTCGCGCGATCCACGCGTGCCCTGGCATGCCAAGGCCCTCGCGATTGCTGTGGCCGGGTACGCGCTGTCACCAATCGATCTCATTCCAGACTTTATACCGGTGCTGGGCTATCTCGACGATCTGATCATCGTGCCCCTTGGCATTTGGCTTGTGATCTGGCTGATCCCCAAGGAGATCATGGTCGAGTATCGCGCTATCGCGGACACAGCGGGGCAACGTCCGGTCAGCCGGGCCGGAATGATTGTAATTGTTGTGCTTTGGATGTCGGCGGCGTTGGCGCTGGGCTGGTTTGGATTTCAGAAGGTTGCCTTTAACCCCGCATAGAAGGCGCGTGGCCGCGCCGGACTGACCGACCGTGGATCTGTGAATTCCGTGCCGCCATTGGCGAAATTGGGAACGGCGCCGGTATCGAAAAACGTGCCGTAGGTTGCATATCGGTTATCGAAGATGTTGTCCGCGCGCGCGTAGATCTGGAATGTCTTGTTGATCTGGTACGAGGCATGCAGGTTGAACACCGCGTAGGAAGGCAGCCGCCGCGCCTGATTGGATTCGTCGCCGACAAAATATTGACTGCTGACGAACAGCGCATCGCCTCCGACTTTGAACGCATCGGTCACGGAGTAATCGAAGCCGGCCTTGATCCGGTTGCGCGGGATCGCAGGGATTCGATTGCCGGGCAGGATCTGGACGTTGCCATTGACGTCGGCAAAGGGGCTGTTGGAGCCGACCTGCAGAGAATCGAGGGAACGCGCGTCCACCAGTGCGTAGCTGGCATATAATTGCAGGGCAGACGACTTCAGACTTACCTGGGCTTCGATGCCCTGGCGGCGCGTCGAACCGACGTTCTGGAAATAGCCAAAGCCCTGCAACACGGGGCTGGGAATTGCCAGGATGTCATCTGTGTTATCGGAGCGGAAACCCCCGAGCTTCCATCCGAACGTGCCGATGTTCAGGTCTTTGGTGCCGCGCAGGCCTGCCTCCACGGTGCGAGACACCACCTGTTTCAGCGGCGGGTCGGAGACCAGGAATGCGGCGACGATGCAGGGGTGCGCCGGGTCGGCGCAGCCGAGCTCAAGCGGGGTTGGCGCGCGGTTGGCTTCGGAATAGCCGGCATAGGCCGTCAATCCGGGAGTGATCTTATAGGTGCCGCCGATGATCGGATTGAAACGGTCAAACGCTTCGTTGCCGTTGAGGGCGGTGCCAATCTGGTCCTCCAGCGCGATCCGCGCGACATTGAACCGGCCGCCGCCCGTGATCGTGAATGCATTGGTGACGTCGAACGTATCGAGGGCATAAAGCCCGCTATATTGATTGGTGGTGCGCAGCCCGACCGGGCCGATCGAAACCGGACTACCGGATTGTCCGAGAAATA
>WNGI01009811.1_pt1 | contig 12561 bp, 15 predicted proteins | sample 5400621 | NCBI WGS metagenome assembly WNGI01 (sample SAMN13153374, study PRJNA577476) | soil metagenome | isolation source: 20 cm soil or saprolite under Garry oak tree replicate 1 | place: USA:California | collected 2016-06-15 | reverse complement strand
AAATTGCACACGAGAGGGTGGTCAGGATCGGAGGCAAAAGCGGGAGGCATGTTCTGTTGACGTCGCTTAGTCTGCAGCCCTGGGATTGAACAGTTCCGTCGAGTGAGAATTACCATGGAGTTGTAACACGCGGATGTCGTAGATAAGTCGCTTTGAATGGTTGACTTATCGTGCATGGTCGCCTTGGGAAACGGGCTCCGGTTAGCAACCAATAGTATTTTTTTCGAACCAATTCATAAGATGGACGCCCGACGAGCATGGAGAGCGAGCGATGCGCGGAATATGGGAGTCGGACGGAACGATTTGCTTCTGGTCCAGTTAGGAAGGTGGGAACCAAAGGAAAGGAAACTAACCACTATCATAAGTGCTGTAAAGTCGTTCCCCGCAGTCTGCTTTTTTTTTTCCACCATGCCAAAACATGAAACACTTACTTTGGATGATCTCAGCGTACCTGTCAGTCAGTGTCATTGGAAGCGACCCACGGTGGCCCAACTTGATAGACATCAATTTCAGAGTTCACACAATCCGAAGTGGTCGCTATAATCGCTGATGGAAGCGAGGAACGAAATATCAGTGCAATATATGAGACTTGTACTGTAGCCGCAGGGCCCGAGCCGTGACACGAAAAAATAATACGAACCTTGGAGCTCAAAGGCACACATCATGATATCCGGCGGTCGAAACTTGAAAGAAGGAGCTAACCAAATTGCAATTGTTGTAATACGATACAACGAATTCGCGTCTATGAGTAATGCCAAATGCCCATTAGATCGAAACCCATATCCCGAATAACCATATAGTAGAGATGCGAGAGGTATGCCACAGCGAGAGAGAGAAAAGAGATATCTAGAGAGAGAAGGATATGCATGCAAAACAAGGGAAAGAGAGCGATGCCGATGTGATCCATGAAAATTGTGAGAGAAGAGTCGCGGCCAGACCAAGCGGGCCATGCAAGAGATGGTCTACAAAGTCCCCTGGAGTCGAAATGGAAGAGAAGAAAGACCGGACAATTATGTCTGGAATTTCGGCTTCTAGAATTATCATTTCAGTCGGACAGCACCCCAAAATGAAAAGATATGTACGCACGGGTTTCTTCATCATTAGCGGTGATGATGAGGAATTCGACGACTCCAAGGGCTATTTTTACAGCTGTGATCAGGTACTGGGGGGTGTGCTACACAGCTCGGAAACTTACTGGCACTGGCAGAGGAACTGGGGTGCTTTTTGCAGATGAGTTGGCCTTTGAGGAAAGGGCCTTTTGGAGCTGTGCGGGATATAGGTGAGGGAGGTTCACGTAAAGGGGAACGAGCAAATACTTTAGCTTCGCTCTCCGCGGCGCGTAGCGCGTACATGCTTGGATGGATAGCGATGTTTTGCATGCTAGTAGCATGGGGGAGAGAGCAAAGAGAGGCAGATACGCTAGGGAAAGCGACGATATTGGAAGGAGATTGTTGAGCAGACATTATTGTGCGAGCGGAGGACTGGCGAAGTAAGGCAGATGAAGGAGGGTGTTTTATAGACGTGGGCACATGTACGCGTGAAGGGTTGGTTGAATCTCGCAGATCTAGTATCTTGCCGCTTGACACGGTAAATTGGCTTAGATCACATCTACTTATCACCTCCCAACCCGCCTGGGGTTTTGCCCGGCGGTGCTTTCCGGGCGCAGCTGGAAAATCAGGGCCTAATGGCGAACCGCCTCGAGGCGAGGCCTGACTCGTCAACTCATTGCTGAGTTCGGAATATTTCTGGGGTGCCCGCTGACTTCTGACCGTCCTGAGTTCACCCTGCTCCATCGTCGGTGCCATTTCTGTGCTTCAGGAAATGGCGCTACCTATCGCATCTCATGTGGCAATTGCTATCCCCCGGGTAGCAGGCATAAGAGTAATTACGCCGCTGCTTGGCCGAAAGTCGGCTTGCGTAGGAGGTTAACCGCACACGTGTCGCTACGGTCAACATAATACGCTCTCCATTGTGCCTCGTGACTATCACTCAATCAATTCTATTCTCATCCGCCCCGATCATGCTTATCTTCTTTCATCCAGAGCGACTCTTTCTCATACGTCTCTCATTCAAGCGGTTCGGCTTGCTTAATGGTGGCGTTCCGAAACGCTGGTTCAAAAGTGTCATTTACGCCTCGCTTTACTCATGCATGTGAATTTACCATCGATTCTTCCCTTGTCAGGCAAGCCTTTGTCAAGAATCCATGTTGCCATGAATATCAAGCGAGTTTGATTGCACAATGGACCCTTGAGACTGTCACCTACACATGAAAGGCTGCATTGATCCTAAGCGTCGAACACTCACTCGTTCATCGAATTTACGCTTTGTTCAATTTTACTCCCAGCCATTCAGCGCGCAATCACAAAACTTCTTTCTCCTTCAAGACATTTTTTTTCTGTCTTTGGGCCTAGAATGTGGCCACCATCGACTCTGTCTTTAGAACTTCTATGTTGGGAAACACCGCTTCAACGTTTATGTCTTTACATCAATGTTCTTTAGTCAATCATACATTTGATCATGTCTATTGCTATTTCGCTTTTCTAGTCGTGGTATAACACCCATTTAACAATCTACGGCTTGAACACCGTCATATGCCGGTAGTCGGCGGGATGCCTCTTGCCAGTCGATTGTCCCATCGACCAGTTCTGTGACTACAGCGATTACCTCATCGATCGGTCCGATCCGCTGGTCCATGGTATCCCGTTCGCTAGCATCGTTATCAGTATCTGTCTGACTCCAACACGTTTTCCGAACACGTACCGTAGAGTCATTGTACGATTTTGAATGGCTATAGTTAAAGGCAAAAGCGTGATCATCATTTAACAAGGCTGTGCACCTATGCCCGAGGCGACTTACAAGCGAAATCAAGTGTTACCCCAAACGGCGTCCCCAATTCATCGTTCCTAGCATAGCGCTTACCAATTGAAGTATTAGAGTCATCTACGCGAGAAAAGACTCCCTCTTTCCGCAATTTCGTTGCTATAAATAATTCATGAATCAGGGTCCTTGTTCGGCGACGCCCATGACAGCGTTATGCAATTGAACGCACAGACTTCCTTCACCAGAGAATCGAACTCTTCCCTGGCACTCAGAGGTACGATCAGCACTTTCGTGGGCGCAACGACAGGCGGTAGCGAAAGGACCTGAAAGGGAAGTTCGTCGTTATATTAACGTTCGTCATGGAAGAAGGGTCCAAAGGTAGATGATCACGTACTCCACGCTCAACGTCCTGTTCCCTGCACCAATAGCTATGCTCGAGCAGCACGTACAGGATGCGGCCCAAACCAAAGGATGGTTCAATTACATTCGGCGTGTACTCCCGTACTGCGTGGGCCAATCAGTCATGGGGCATCAGATGCCGAAGTTGCACGCACTGGACTGTTTGAACGTCTTCTTCTCAATAGAAATCAACTCCGAAGTCAGATGGAACTGTTTGCCCTCCTCGGTTTTAATGGTGGTACTCCTAAATGGGTGAGACAGTCAGACCCGCCGGCCATGATCGGTCAAAAAGGGACAACAAGGTTCTTACCCTTGACTGACCTCACCCTTCAGCCTTTGGAGTTCTGCCTCACCCATGCCGTCCACAACCTTCTGGATAACGCCAGCATCACCCTTGAACTTCTGACCAAGTGCCTTCTTGCTAAATTCTGCAACTAGCTTCTCCGTCACGATGGGCTCCTTGAGCGCTTGTCGCACAACCAATGGGTGGCCGGTCTTGGCACTGTGAACGGAAAGATCGTACGCAGCACGATCTGCACACCCCACACATTCGGTCCACCCATACGAGTTGTGGATTTCTGCGTCCCAGCAATCGGTCGCATAATGTGCCATTTCGTTCCCCATATGCTGCCTGAAGCGTAATCTGTCGGGGTTGACGCCAATTTTAATTAGGAATTGGTATATGCGCGCTACAAAGTAGCCGAGCGTCTCATTGGCGATGGTACCCCGATCGACCGCCTCACCAATGGTAATTTTGACCGGTGTATTGCTTCCGGCTTCTTGCACGTGTCTATCTAGAAGGGACACAACGACGTTGCGAATTTCGCCAATTTTGGTATGTTTCTTGTCTTCTGGGTCGACGTAATGCTCGATTTCTGCCATTGTGAACTCTCGCACCCGCAATAACCCGGCACGGGGTGAGATCTCGTTTCGGAACGACCGACCGATTTGGGCAGAGGCGAATGGCACTCGTCCGTTATTGAATTCTAGCAGACGCGAGAAGTTGAGGAAATGGCCCTGAGCTGTTTCAGGACGCAGATAGCTATACGAGGCAGTGGAGTATTAACAACGTCAGTTGCGGCACGGGTGGACGTGACCCACCCAGGGTGTTGGCCGGTGGGGCCGATACTACTCGTGAACATGAGGTTAAACTGCTGGGGTTCAGTTACTTCATTTCCTGTATCGGGATTGGTGATTTGGTAGTTTCTACATAGCTTTCCAAGCTCCGGACCAGAATAATTATCGATCTGCAGGATTGTGTCATACTGATGCAAGTTCCTGACGTGCAAACGTACACACCTGAGCAAGAATAGTTTCGTATTCCTTTACCAGCTCATCTGGCAGCTGAACCGCAACCGTCTTTGCAGCCTTCTTTTTCTTCTTCTTGTCATCTTGCTGAGGCTGAGCGGCCAACCCACGGGCTTCCCTGTCACCTGCGAGACGTGCCTCTAGGACGTTCTTCACCAAGTGATCGGCGCGCAACACGTCACCAGTTTTTGAATCCTTGACCATCCAGTCTGCAAATCTAGCCACATGACCGGACGTCTCGAATACAGGAGCAGGAGTCATAATCGTTGTATCTAATTCGAGCATGTGTTCTTCGATGATGAAGTGTCGACGCCATTCCGCGATGATATTGGCCTGCAGCGATGAGCCTGGTGGACCGTAATCGTATAGTCCAGCGACGCCTGTAGAAATGTGTAATCACTGATTAGAGTAGATGGATTTGATTTGTCAAAAACAAACCTCCATATATCTCGAATGCGGGCGCGTAAAAAAATCTCCGATTGAGAAGTGCCTCAAAACGCGTCTTGTCAAAAGGGTGAGAGTCCTTGTTGACCGCGGCAGCAGCCATGCTTGACGAACGGCGGTGATGGGTGAAGCGAAAAGGAGACGACCTGATCTGTTGGAAAAGATAGAAACCGAATCTGACTCGCTTCATGCCTGCCGCGGTATTCGGATTTCCGGATATTTCATCAATTTTTTCAATTCATATTTCGACCCTGTCGACCGTGATCCTCTCGCTCTCAACGCTCACACTGCCACTTTTTCAGTCATATGGTACATTAATCTCCAACACGAGATGAGAAAAAAAAAACTTTTCGGACACTCAGTTCAGGAATCAGGGAATTATGACACCCATCTCATCTATTCTAACAGCATGCGGTCCAGAACGACTCCAAGACATGCATATGGTCCTCGTTGTTTCTAACTTGTCCCTGAAGTTGTTAGGGATCTCCAGCGCCCATGGGGGCGTTGCTATCGTTGGCAGATATCTGTCAAACCCCGGATGTGGAGGATATAGACTATACTTCTTGAGGTACCTCACCCCATGGTACTGAGAGTCCTGATCGGTAATAGACTATTCATTGAGAAGAACGGCCGATCTCGGTCGACTGGAACTGTATGTCAATTTGTCGTTGCTCCATGTGAGGATTCTCCTCTTGATCTTTGACATTTGCTTTCTTGAGATGTCGCGCTGATAGTTTCTCTAGTTTGTGTCGACGTGAAACGCTTCGTTCCTAGCCAAGTCTGGCCGCATTGCGCGAAAAAAGCGGTCTTCGCAGTTCCCGCCAGACCATCGTTCCGCTCCGTTGCGGGTGGAACTTACGCCTCTTGAGACCGACGGTCAACCTCGGTCATCTTTTCATGTGCATGGATCAACCCTAGAAAGCCTTTGTCACTACGATCAACACTTAAATCTAGCCATATGAAGCGAGGACTTGGCCTCTTTCCCTTTTGTCAGTGTTCGTGTATGGTTGGCATGGTACATACACTGTCCATAATTACTACTATGAAATAGACACAAGATCATCATCAACAGTCCTGTTCATACTGTGTTCCAAAAGACAACGGATCAATCGCTTGTAATTATGGGCTCGTCAGCGCGAAGCGCATCTAATAAGGAACCGTATTTTTGATTCATCCACGCTTCCGGCGTGATCCTTTCACTGGTCTCGTAGTTACTAGAGAATGTCAGATTATTTTCCGGTGAGAAGACCCAGTCTGCCGGATCAGGGGGTGGTGCAGAAGTAACCGCCCGCAGTTCGTTCCCTGGGGGCACAGCATTATTAGGTCTTGTGATCACTTATATGAGGCAACACTCACGTATGATGTTGTGGGTGAAGTGATCAAGGTTCTTGGCTCGGCGTTAGCAGACAGCAGAAATCCCAAGCGAACCACTCACGAGGTCATTTTTGTCGTAGCCAAATGGATCTAGAAGGGTAAGTACTTCATGCTTCAAATATGTTCATTAGCGTCACGTACTCTCGATCTCTTCACCTGCCACCAGGAACCCAAAATAAATGAAGCTCTGGGATTTCAGATCAGTGCACATGTTTCGGACCGCATGGATAATATATGGGGTGCGCTTACCGAGGCAATCGTCCCCGGGATGGACCACCAACCAATCGTGGACCATAACTGGAAGGGCTGCGTAGCGATACTCAATCAGTACGCTCATAATATGAAGACCGAATGGTTCTCACCATTGCCCAACAGTATAGAGTAGTAACGACCCATAAGTGTATTGAGTACCTTAATCATCCAAATTCAGCACTCCCTCGAACATTCTAGAGGGTCAAAAACATACGAAAATGGTATAGGTGTGGTAAGAATCCTTTCTAAGCCAGTAAGGCTGTCCACGAGTTGATTAAGAGCCTGTAATAAAGTGTCTACGCGACGTCACTAAACCTTGTTAAAATAGAAGTTTAAGAAGTACTGACTGGTTGTAGGGACATCCATAAATTTTCGGGTTTGCAAGGTAGCGATATAGGAGCTCTACTGAATGAGAAATTGTTCGAAAATCCAAGTTGAGGCTCACCAAGTAGAGCGAAATGTCTAAAGGAATGTTGTGCGACACTGTTGACTGTAGTTTTGCTCGGAGTCGTGCTCCCTTTCTTCCACTCACCACCCTCCCTTCCTTGGTCAGAAACTGCACGATGAGCGAGAAAGGGAACAAATCAAGCAAGTGATATTTGGGTGGTGAAAAGCCTGGCAAAAGATAGGCCTCTTCATCTCGTTTGAGAACAACGTTGCCTCTCTCCTGAATCGACCGCTGGAACTCCTCAGAAGTTGGACTCGCTGGACCCTGCTCTGCTGCCGATGGATCAGAGGGTATAAGCAAAGTTCTTGTTGTGGAGTACGCCGTATTGGAGCGCTGATGCAATTGTGACTCTTTCGCAGGTGTTGGAGATTGTTGACCGTCTGACGAGCCCTTAGCTTTGCCGATCACTCCGTTGGGAGTTGCAGGCCGCACTGCAACTCCAGTGGCAGAGTATTCAGTGTTGAAGGAGGGCCTTCCTGCAGGTAAGGCATAACCAGGCAAGAACTTGACGACGTAGTATAAATCTCTGCAGTGGGAAGCATGAGCTCAGATTGGAGGCAATATAAAAGAAACGAACTGATAGTGAATCCCATTCTCCCCTCGAAGATAATGCTTGACAGCCACCGCGAAGGCCTCCAATAGGTTAAGTACGGTCTTCTTCTCAATTATTATGCGCTTCCTGGCCTTTTCCGCGGCATCGGCCTCCACTGGAAGCGGTTCTGGTATTAAGATTCAGTTTAGGAATCTCAAGAAGAAAAAAAGAAACGTACCATGAACATGGAACCATACCGTCCGGAAGAACGTTCGAGAGGCGAAGATTATTTGCGACCAGAGACGTCTCCCTTCATTGTACCTCTCAAAGGATGACGTCGTCCGGTAGGATATCACGAAACCTAGAATGGTACCTATCCTAATACACGCTTAGTCTTTCAAGTGGGGCATCCCAGCCTATACTCACACAGTCAAAAGTGTGGCCTGGAAATGCAAGTGATATCCTCGGCTATTCAGCACAGTAACTAGGCTTGACCACGCTGAGATTAAGACCAGGATATGCCAACAACGGAATAAAGCCGTCGCCAATACGGCATTAAGAAAAGAGGCGCCAGGCCTCTGTCTAGGCGCGAATCTAGGCATTAGGGTTAGAAATGGGTTAGCGCATAGTGCTTCGCAGCAAGGATGCTTACGGGTCTGGCACCCTAAACCCCCTATGTGTAAACAACGCGTCCGAGCCCTGTACCCATGCTAATGAGTTAAACGTGCTGACATCATGTGGGGGTATTATACTTGCAGATGACGGTGAGAATGGCTCAGACATGGTGGGAATTGGTTCAACGCTCGATACAAGAGGACTTTATCTTTGGAGGACTGCCGGCTTGAATTTTTGTTGCGCCAGTGGCTATGGACAAAAAGAGCGTCTTGATGGTCAGGCAACGTATATAAAGAAACACCGCTGGGAATAACATCGCATTTTGGTACGTCCCTTGACTGCTATTATGGGTTATTTGATTTACTTACAACGTGTTTCAAAGGCAACGCATTTGCGGGTAACAGAGCCACCCGATCAAAATTTCCCAGCATACAACCCTCAGAGTAAGAATACAGGATGCTCAAGCACATCCTTCGAAAACTATACAAATCTTGGTAAATTTGCATCCAAGGATGCGTTTTGGTGATGGCCGGATATAAATGATGTGAGTGGGTGAAGACACTCAAGTTGTTAATGGCGATTCGAGAGGCCTTGGCTAACCAGATTTCCAGTCTGGTTGGGGCGGTCCACCTTTATACTTCGACTTCGACCAGTCGGGTTGACCGTTATCATTGGGTGATGCTGTCCGCTTCATGAGATGAGACGGAAAACCCTTCAGATGACAATGAGGTGATGGCAGACGGATGTAGGAATAATACGAACCTTTAACCCAACTTCCCGCGGCTCAAAAGCACTAAGTGGAGGTAGCACGTTAACGTCCTAGACAATACGAGATGAGAAGGATACCGAAGGAGAAATGTTCGGCATACCGGAAGAGGAGCAGCGGACACGGCCTGTAGAAGGCAGACTAGAGCCAGGGAGAAAGGCAAGAGACGCATCTCAAGCTACAAGGGCGGTTGGGGGTGATTGCACTAAGACTAGACCAAGGAGCACTCCATCGTCCATTTATTCTGAAGGTACTTACGCAAATATATAAAAATAGCACATCCCGCTATTTTTTCAAATGCCTGATTTGGCCAGTTCCAGGTCCTGGCGTCCATCCTAGCCTCTTACCCAGGATCTATATTCGCTGCCAGCTATCTGATGCCTGTGTTTCCACCTAGATTCAGTGCCGGCGTCGAGCTCATGCAAGTATGTCGAGGACACCCCATTCCTAAAAGAAAACAAGCGCGACCCTGCCAATACTTAAATGTCGGCCTGCACGGATTGCCCGTCACAATACGCCATTCATCATCATGACAGACTTGAATAGATGCGACATTCTCGTTACTTGTCGCTCATTCCCATCTATCAGACTAGTGCATGAAGTAATGGCAGGCGTTGACTTCATCAACAAAAGAGTATACATAGCGTCTTCTGTCTCTTTCGTAAGGTCCAAAGAAAGCTGCCTCGGCGTGTTTAGCATTCCTCGACCAAGAACTTTCAACTAGTACTGTTGTTTCTCATATGCTATGTAATTGTTGGCATCGAAGTTCCTGGAGCTGTGCACGTCGTGCACTCGAGTCAAGTTCTTGCATGTAGATGATCCGCTCTCTGAAACAAGCGGATAGCACCAGACCGAAACTCGATTTAGCCCATCTCGTACGCATTTCGTAGCCTGATAGGCAGCGGGATTCCAAATCGACAGTCTAAAGAAGTCCTGACACTAGTATATGTCTCACGCACATCCATTTGAGTATGTGCGTTGAGGGCCTGCGGAGTTTGAGAGCGGCCGATAAAGACATGTAGAAGTCAGGCAGTCAAGATTGTAGGTAGCTTGAAACCTTGGGTTTTCAGCACCGCCTACTCCATTACGCTCCCTATGCAACTGAAGCTCAGGTCCAGGGCCTGGCTTGCGTTCAATGATCATGGAGCGCACGAGGAAGATCGCTTCCGCCGAGGTAACCCTGCAGTTTCAGCTTCGATTTAACCTAAAACCTTGTGCTTGAGTGTGTCGCGTACCAGGTGAGGATGTCCGCATTCTTTCCTTGAGAAGATAATTGTCCGACAGTGCCGGTTACAGAGAATGCATCCCAAAGCAACATCAGCATCGATCTGATGTTCACCTATGAATGCATTGGTCGACCCTTGAGGTGCTTGCGTACAAGTCTCTTGCTTCGCAGAGGACAAAGTGCGGACCCGCACCTCTTCGCAAGACTAATAAGGTTTGGCTATGATAAAAAGGTTCTAGCAATCGGTGCGATAAATCCGCCGCCATAAGCGGAGGATCAGCAGGTTTACGACAATGGTAGAATGACCTGGCAGTGACGAGGATTACGTGCATCGCCCTATGATAATTCAAGAGCTTTAATAAACGCCCAGGGCATCGATGGGAACCAAAATCTGACTTACTCGTGACGAAGGCTCGGGAAGAGACAATGCCTCCCCAATTATTGAAATTCATTGCATCTTCAGATTTTATCGTATTCTTTCCTGGGAGTCAGTTGCACTGGTTCAAGAGTAGATCGTGGCGATGCCATCGCCGTTGTCCAAAGACATACAAAGCGGCAGTAACCGCATTGGACCGGATGATCGATACGGCAGCACTGACCTATATTATGGTCGTGTCAAAATCAGGGCCCATGCATCACCTTTCTCAGTTGCCACGTACTAGAGAAACCTCCCGATTCCCTTAACATCGCTGTATCTCCAAGAAAGATGGCGCTCAAGACTCACACGTGGATCGCACTATGGTTCCTTATTACCACGCCCATTGTTTTATGGGATGCGGGATATTTGTTTATGCGGTTCGTTTTACTGGGGCCTCTAAAATGACCTTATTTACGAGCTCTCTTTTGTAGGCCTCGGTCCATGAAGGTGGCAATTTTTCTATGCTGTTTGGTTAAGCTCATATATTCTACAGGGCGGCGACCTGCACTGGATATGGGAACCCTATGGCAAATACCAAGAGGTGAGATAATTTTGCTGTGCTTCCATTATTTCTCAACCATAACGTTTATATACTAGGTTGACTATGCAAGTGAATTTGACTTGGTTTGTAATACTTCTGAACAGCTATTAGGTCTATGGTTTACCCTCGTATTTGGATGGAGACGGATTCCCTAATGCTCAAGGTTCGTCTTCATATCTTAACCTGGTCTTTACTAACATCAACTGTAGCTATGATAAACATCGTCGAAACATCGATGAATCTCGCTTATGTCTACCTTGCCCATATCTCTAAATGGCCGGGCGCTCCATTGATCGGCTTCACATCAGCTGTCATGACTGTATCCAAGACCGTCCTATACTTGGCTCAAGAATTCTACTGTCACTTTTGCGCGACGGGTCAAAATTCCCTCCAAACTTGGATCGTCTACTGGATTATACCCAACGGGTACGCTATGATCACGTTTGTTAAGTTTGCGCAATTGACCACTATTCCTCTTTGACTTAGATTTTGGATTATATTTCCCACCCTTATTGTCATTCGACTTGGGCGCGATCTGACAGATGTTCTTGTTGGGGCATCGGGGTACTCCTCGGGCAAGAAGAAAAATTAAATTACATGTTTTACTTCATCCCCGCCGGGACCAGGTATCTAAGAAAGAAAGACGTATATCGACCGATATGTACTATTAGTTCTGTACGAGGCTGTGTGAATTCCATAAGTTCTTAGCTTGAGCGCTGACGCCGATCAATATGAACCCATCTTCAGCATTCTGCAGATTACGAAACTCCGCAGGCTAAGGAATCGCCTTTTCATTCCCTGCATTACCACGCTTCTCTCGCCCACGTCAGAACAGTGGTCTTTATCAACATGCGCGGCCTACTTGCGATGCCCCCAGAGTTGCTTGTCGAGATCTTATCCTACGCAAGCCGTATTCCGATGCCATTTCCAAACGGTGGTCCTCCCGACATGGAACGTTTAGAACGTCGAACGATGCTGCTTACCCTATCTCAAGTCTGCCGATCCTTGCGCGTCGCTCTCCTACCGTCATTGTGGGAAACGATAGAAGCATGCACTCCTGAGGTTGTTAAATCCTCGTATTTTGAATATTATTCGAAGGCACGAGACGAATACGTGACCAAAACTATGATGAGACAACTTCGGACAATAAAGATTCATCAGCCTTCTCTCGCTTTTCACGTCAGGTATGTAGATTATCTTGGTGTCCTATCTTGTTTAACGTATTCAGCACCGTCAATGTATTGTTAGCAAGGTTCTCCGCTCCGACGGTGTTGCCTGAACTAGCACGTTGTCTTGCTCTCTTGCCCAATCTCCAAACGGTCCAAATACAGGATATCTGGTGGTGGGAGCGATGTTACGAAACGTTTGAGATTGGATGGCTTTGCAAGCCGATCTTCGAAAAGGCGTTCGATGGCCACG
>WNGI01004447.1_pt1 | contig 12561 bp, 14 predicted proteins | sample 5400621 | NCBI WGS metagenome assembly WNGI01 (sample SAMN13153374, study PRJNA577476) | soil metagenome | isolation source: 20 cm soil or saprolite under Garry oak tree replicate 1 | place: USA:California | collected 2016-06-15 | reverse complement strand
CGGTCGGCTGCCCTGTCCGATCTCCTGCACCCTTCCGCTGCGGAGGTAATAGACCGTGAGCTGGAGCTGCTCTTCGTAGCCGGTGATCGTGGTGTGGGAGGGGAGCACGTTGATTCGCGACATGGCGACCGCGCTTGAGTCCGCGGACCACGCCACGTTCGTGACGTTATCGAGAGCAGGAATAGCTGTGCGGTCGGTGCAGCGAAGCATGTCGACGGGCGCGGTCGCGCGAAGGGGGCGATCGTCGGGCAGAGTGATGTCGGAATCGGTGTCGCTTGCTCGTGGAGCTTGCGCACACCCGGAGAGGGCGACGGCGAGCACGAAGAAATACGCGAGACCCTTCCCCCTGCTCACGCAACTAATTAAAGGTGCGGATGGTCTGATGGGAAATGGTCACGTGCGTATCGACCCGAAACGTTACCCGAGCGATCGAGCGAGCGATGCGCTACGCGCGCGGAGAAGTCGAGCGCATCGCGAAGATGAAGACTGCCCCGAGCACCAGATGGATGAGAAGGCCTGGTGCGGCTTGACCAGGCAGATCGCCACCAACGATTTCGTACGTGTTGATGACGAGCTCGAGTGCCTGGACCACCACGTTGCCGACGAGGAGCGCGCGGAGGGCCTCGCCGGTGGCGTTTCGCGCCATCCAGTTGATCACTCCGAGACCGATGAGGGTCGCTCCGACGTCGCGCGCGAGGACCTTCGTGGACGCGGGGGCGACGACGCCAAACCCAGCGAGCATCGACTCGGGCGTTACGAACAGCGCGAGCCCAAAGAGGAGCGCGGCGGCACCGCCGATCATGAGCGCAAGACGAGGAGTCACGGCGGGAGACTAATCGAGCGCCCGCGCCGACGCGTCCTCGGCCTGCGTGCCCAGCGGGCTGAGGGCGAGCGTGGCGGCGACCAGCCACGACACCAACATGACTGGGCGCCCGGCGACGACGAAGAAGAGGAGCCCGAGCATTGTTCCCGGAACGAGCGCGAACATTCGTTGGCCGTCGCGCGCCGCGGTCACGATGGTCAGTGCCAACAAGGCCCAGAAGGGTGATCGCATGGTTTCGTCAGATGTCATGAGTTCGCGGTCCACGTGTCGCGGAGAGTTCGGATAGGCGACGCCGCCACGGCGATGAACGGCAGCACAGCGGCGCTGGCAGCGAAGAACATCGCTTCGCGCAGGCCGAATGCTCCAGCGAGTGCGCCGCCGAGGAGTGTTCCGAGCGGGAATGCGCCGGTCCCGGCGGTTGTGGTCAGGCCGATAACGCGTCCTTGCAGCCGGTCCGGTACAAGAGCTTGCCTGACGCTCGTCGCTGACACGCCATAGAGCGAGCGCGCGAGACTCTCGAGGGTCCAGCCCACGGTGACGAACACGATCGCGGTCTCTCCGGTGGCGGTGGCCATCAGGAGGGTCGCCGGGCCGAACAGGAAGAAGGACGCGACGACAACGCGCCCCACCCCGGCGCGCTCAGCGAGCCTGTCGGCGAACGCCGCGCCAATCACTCCGCCGACTTGTCCGAGCGAGAGAATGACGCCGAGGGTGCCCGGCATCAGCCCGAGCACTCGCACCGCGTAGACAATCACGATCGCCCACAGAAGACCCAAAGCGAGGTTCGCAAGAGCGTGCCCGACCAGGAGTGGCCGCAGATATGGGTCGGAGAGCAGGTACCTTGCAGCCTCGCGAAGTCCGGTTCGCAACGGTGTCATCTTCGGCTGCGGCTCGCGCCGGACCTGGTCGCGCGCGTTGGCTGAGGCGATGAGCGATCCAGAGATGAGGAACGAGGCGGCGTCGACCACGATCGCCATCGGCGCGCTGAGAAGCGTCACAAGGGCACCGCCGATGCTCGGGCCCGCCGCCTGCGCCGCGACGGTGGCCGCCTGCAGTTTCGCATTCGCCTCGACCAGTTGCGCACGCGGCACGACCGAGGGCAAATAGGCGCCGGATGAGATCTCGAAGAGAACGCTGAGCGAGCCACCGATGAGCGCGACCAGATAGAGCTGCGGGAGACTGAGCACGCCGAACACATACGCGACCGGCACGGACGCAAGCACGACAGCTCGGCCGAAGTCCGCGGCGACCATCACAGGACGCCGCTGCACACGATCGAGCCAGATACCGGCCGCGATCCCGAGCGCAAGGTTCGGGACCGTTGCTGCCGTCGCCAACGCGGCGACCTCGAATGCGCTCGCGTGAAGCACCAGGATCGCAGTCAGCGGGAGCGCAAGCAGGGTCACCTGAGTGCCCGCAGCACTGATCCCTGCGGCGGTCCACAGCCGCACGAAATCGTGGTGCCTCCAGAGTCCCGCCGGCCGCCATGAACGGACTTTCTTCGCGAACTCTTTCCCAGTCATAAGAGCGCGCCGCCTGCAACGACAACTGCACTCGAGGTCACTGGAATCCGCGACGGAAGAATTGTGAGTGTGCGGCCGAAACCTTCGGTCGCGCCGTTGTTCGCATTGAGAAGTTCGATACTGCGGTCCCGACCGGATTCGAACCGGCGATCTCGTCCTTGACAGGGACGTATGCTAGGCCGCTGCACCACGGGACCGAACAGAAAAAGCGCGCTTTCGCGCTCTCCCCTCACACCATTATGAAGAAAAAGAGGCGGCGAGTGCGCTTCCTTTCACTCGCCGCCCCGCCGGTGTGGCCAAACTGATCGCTAACTCGCCGCGAGCAGTCCCTCTCGCAGAGGTGTGCCCCCAATGCGCACCTGCCGCACGACCTCGTTCGTGATTCGGCTCGTCTTCACGAGGCCGCTGAGCGCAAGGTCGAGGCCGACCTCGCGAAGCTCCTCATATCCGAGCCCTCGATAGAGCTTGTTCGAGGCCACGTAACACATCTCGTCGTACAGGAACGGCCAATCGACTGCCCGTCGTGACAAGCAAAACGAGATGAAATCGATGGCCACCTGAGCGATCCGATCTTCGGGCACCCCTTCCTTCCCCTTCGCCTTGTCGGCTTCGCGCATGATGGTCAGGTGATCGTCTGCGAACAAGACGATCTGTCCACCAACTTCTCCACAGACTTCTCCACACGCTCGCGTGCGGGAGTCCACCGAGATATCCACAGATGTGATAGTCATCGCGACCGCTGTCCGCTGAAGCGACGCCGCTCTTTTACCTCGCGTGCACTCGCGCGATCGAGCGCGCCGTCGCCGAAACGCGAGCGAACTGCATCTAACGCAGCGTTGAGCCGCGCGTGACGGGCGGCGTCGAATAGTCCGAGCTGCTGGCCCGCGGTCACACCGGACACCGAAACACCGATGAGCCGGACCGGGCTGGTTCGACCGCCCTCGCGATCCTGCGCAAGGGCGTCGCGGAGCAGCTGCCGCGCGGTTCGATAGATCGTGACGTCGTCATCGGTCCCTTCGCGAAGCGTGCGTTGCCGGGTGCGGGTTTCGAACGGTGCGACGCGGAGCGTCATGGTGATCGTTCGCCCGCGGAGGGTGTGATCGCGCAGCCGGCGACCGACTCCTTCCGCAAGGCGGAGTAGCGTCGATTCGATCTTCGCCGCGTCGAGGGTGTTCGCATCGAACGTATGCGAATGCCCGACGGATTTCGGCACGTGCTCGCTCTGGACCTCGCCTTCGTCGATCCCGTTCGCGCGCTGCCAGATGTCGGTTCCGTGCTCACCCAGGCGCGTCTCCAGCACCGAGCGGTCGAAGGCGGCGAGCTGGCCGATCGTTCGCAGATCCCACCCCGCCAGCACCTCCCGCGTCCGCGGGCCGACGCCCCAGAGCCGCTCGAGCGGGAGCGGCGCGAGGAACGCGGCCTCGCCACCGGCGGGCACGATGACGAGGCCGTCCGGCTTCCGTAGGTCGGAACCGACCTTCGCGCAGAGCTTGTTCGTGGCGACGCCGACCGAGACGACCAAACCGCAGCGCTCCCGGACCGCGCGCTTGATCTGCGTGGCGATCGCGACAGCGCCGCCGAAGAGGTGTTCGGTCGCGGTGACGTCGAGGAAGGCCTCATCGAGCGAGATCGGTTCGACCAGCGGTGTCTGCTCCTCGAATATCGCCATGACCGCGTCCGACGCAACGACGTAGCGATCGAAGTTACCCGGCACGTAGATCCCGTCTGGGCAGAGCCGTCCGGCGATCGCGAGCGGCATCGCCGACCGGACGCCGAAGGCCCGTGCCTCGTAGGACGCGGCCATCACCACGCCGCGCTCGTTCGGGCCGTCGCCGCCGACGATCACTGGTTTGCCGCGGTACTCGGGATGGTCGCGCTGCTCGACCGACGCGTAGAAGGCGTCCAGGTCGCAGTGCAGGATGGCGCGCGTCATGCGAACCGCACCCCCACCGTCGTCGCGTCCGGCGCGAGGAAGCCGAGAAGGTCGTGGCCCTCCGCCTCGACGGCAGCGCGTTCCCGTCGCGCGAGGCGCGCGAACGGGGCGATGCGCAGGAGCGCCTCGCCTTTCGCGCGGACCAGGGCCCACGTGGCGGCCGCGAATCCATCCACCAGAACCACCGCCTCGACGATGCCGTTCTTCGCGTAGGTCGCGGGCCGATGCGCCGGCGCGATGAGGCGATCCCGGTGCTGGTAGGCGATGAGCAGCTCGTCGTAGCGCGGCAGGAAACGGACCGGCGCTTTCACGTCAGGGCTGGGACGGATCGCCCGGGGCATGTCGTAAAGGATGCGCCCCGCCTCGTCCTTGAAGGTCAGAAGCTTCGAGGCGATGCCCTCGAGCGCGGGCCGCAGGCGCGGCGGCGCTTGGCCCGCGAACTTCGCGACGTCCGCGAGGGTCACCGGGCCGAACGCGGAGACGCACCGACGCACGAGGATCTCGAGCGCCTCTGGCTCCGACGGTCGTTCGCCGCGGGTGATCCAGTGGCGTGCCGCCACATAGGGTGCGTCGGTCCCGCCGTATTCCCAGTGTCCGCCGGGCGGTGCGGTGACCAAATCGGCATGGGCGCTCACGAAGCGCCAGACGAGCCAGCTGAAGGGACCGCCAAGCGCTCCTCCGAGCCGCTCCCGGATGTGTTCGAGCACATCCTCCTTTGGACGGGGCGTGCGGGCGAAGGCGATCGCCAGTGCGGCCACCTTCTTCGGGTCCACGCCCCTCCCGATCTGCAAGCGATTCCACGCGCCACGCTGGAGGTCCTGCGTCGCGACGGCGTAGGCATAGAAGTCTCGGGCCGAGACGAGATGAAGCGTGCCCCGCATGAGTCTCGCGCGGACCACGTCGTGTCGCTCGATCGCCGACCAGAGCTTCTCGCGTCGGAAGTCCGCCAGGCGTGACCAGAGTGCGATGTATGGAGAGGGCGACCACTGTGCCTGCAGTGCCGCGAGTCGCTCGATCGCCGGCACGATGCCGATGTCCGATCGCTCGAGGAGCAGCTGTCGCGCGAGCATCGCGCGGTTGAGCTCGCGGAGCGTGAGAACGGCATGAGCGCTAGACGTCTTCGTCATCAGCGCACTCCGTGCGTTTTGGACTGCGGAGCGTAGAAGCGGACGAGCTTTTCGCCCTCCTCGACCAGAGCGGCGCGATCCGCCCGCACGAGCGGTTTGAAGGGCCTGAGCTCGAGTACCGCCTCCTTCGGCCGAACGGCGATCGTCCACCGGCCGGCGACGAAGCCGTCGACGAGGAACGTGGTCCATACCTCGGCCGAGAAGATGACCTGCTTGCGGAAGACCTCGGGCAGGATGCGCGTCCGCTCCGGCGCGGCGTGGCCGAGTATCGCCGCGTCGAACCGGGCGAGGAATCGGACCGGTGCAGGGACGTCGGCGGACGGTCGCGGGGCGCTCGCGAGATCGATCAGGTCGCGGCCGCGCTCGTCGGTGAAATGTCGCAGGTCTGTCATCCGCGCGAGGGCCGCGCGGATGTTCGGAACGCGAACGCTGCTCCATGTCGCGATGTCGGAGACGGTCGCCGGGCCGAAGGCGCCGAGATGCCGCCGCACCACGAGGTCATACGCGGCATCGGACGTGGGAGCCCTCCTGAGCTTCGCCGGCGGCGCGACGTGCCGGGCCAGTTGCCGGTGCTCGAAATGCGCTCCCGCAGGCTCCCAGACGAGTCCGCTTGTCGCGACCGCGGCCCATGTGAACCAGTTCCGGAGCCTGGGGTTCCTTGCGGCGCTGGGCGGAAGGTGCGCCGCGCTGAATTCCTGGATCTCGGTGCGGGTTCGGGGGCTCTTGGCCGCGAACGTCATGACCTTCTTATGCAGCCCCTCGAGATCAGCCAGTGCGGGGCCGCCGGGCGGGCGCCACGCGCCGAAGCGGCCTTCCATCGTCGCGAGCGAGTACGCCGGATACTCGCCTGCCGAGACAAGATGCAGCGTCGCGCGCATCAGTGTCGCTTTCACGACCTGCCCGCGGTCGATAGCACGCGTGAGCTCGTCGCGCGTGAAGCTCGCAAGACGAGACCAGAGCGCGACATACGGGGACGGCGCCCACTGACCCTGAAGGCAGCCCAGACGCTCGACCGCGTCGACCACATCGATCTTCTGGCGTTTCAGCAGGAACTGCCGCGCCAGGAGCGCGCGATTCAGCTCACGAATGGTGAGCGAGGGAACGCGTAGCGGCATCGATCGACGAAGCTAGGACAGTTTGCGGATTACGCCGATGACCTTCCCTTGGATCTGCACATCCCGGGCGTAGATGGGGGACATCGCGCCGTTCGCGGGCTGCAGCCGGATACGGTCCTTCTCTTTGTAGAACCGCTTGAGCGTCGCGACGTTGTCCTCGAGTACCGCGACGACGATGTCGCCGTCGCGCGCTGTGTTCTGCTCCTGGACGACGACGAAGTCGCCGTCGTCGATGTGGTCTTCGATCATCGACTTACCGCGAACTTTCAGTACGAAGGTCTCGCGTCCGCGTCCCGCCGCGAGCTCGCTCGGCAGTCCGATGGTTTCGGACCGGTCCTCGTAGGCGTGGATCGGCTGACCTGCGGCGATCTCGCCGACGACCGGAGCCTGGACCATGCGACCGCCGTTCATGCCAGGGAGACTGAGGGCTCGTGACCGGGTGGCTTCCTTGTTGAGGCGCCCGTCCTTCTCGAGCTTGGTGAGGTGGTGATGAACGGCCGATGTCGAGGCGAGCCCTACCGCCTCCGCGATCTCGCGCACGCTCGGGGGATATCCCCTTTCGGCGACGGCATCGCGGATAAACGCCAGGATGCGGTCCGCCCGCTGCTGGTCTTGCTTTGTCACGCTTGGTCGTGAGGTTAACCGAACGGATGTTCAGTTGTCAAGCGCGCCCGTATTCTCCGCCCGATGCCGCTCGATCCGGTCGTCATCCGGGACAACCTCCTGGACTACGGCGCGCGGACCTTCTGGGCCCTCATCGTGGCCGCGATCACCCTACTTATCGCGCGAGGCGTCCGCGGCGCGACGATGCGCATGCTCGCCCGCAATCGCGCCCAGGCGAACGTCACGATCCTTCTGGGCAATCTCGCGCAGCTCGTCATCATCACCGTCGGCATTCTCGCGATCGTCGCGATCTACACCCGCGACGCCTTCGGCTGGATCCTCACCTCGTTCAGCGTCGTTGGTCTGGTCATCGGCCTCTCGCTACAGGACATCCTCAAGAACTTCTTCGCCGGCGTGTGGGTCCTGGTCGAGCGGCCGTTCCGCATCGGGGACGCGATAGAGGTCGCTGGATATAGCGGCTCGGTCGAGGAGATCTCCTTCCGCACGACGCAGCTGCGCACCGACGACGGTCGCGAGGTCATCGTGCCGAACGGCACGTTCATGACGTCCGCGGTCGTCAATCTCACCCGCTTCCCGACCCGAAGAGCCTCGGCATGGCTCGTCCTCCCGGCGGACGAGAAGGCCGTCACCGCCGAAGACGTTCGCGCGGCGCTGCAGAAAGCCGAGGGGGTGTCACCGGAGCCGCCGCCATCGGTCGAACTGCGCAGCGTCTCCGACGGCAAGGCCCAGTACGTCGTCTCGTTCTGGGCTGCGAATCGCGATGCGGCCCTCGCTCCCGCCCTGCGCGCGCTTCGGGCACGGTTCCCGCAGGGAGAGGTCCACGTTGGATAACCGCATACGCGTTCCGAAGGACGTGACCGAGGTGGTGGACATCGTCCGGCGCCTGCCGACGTACATCCGCCTGGTGTGGGCGCTGCTCCGTGATGGCCGCGTTCCCGCACAGCAAAAGCTCATCCTCGCGGGGATCGGCGCTTATCTTTTCTTTCCGATCGATCTCATCCCGGATTTCGTCCCCGTTCTCGGTCAGCTGGACGACATCGCGGTGGTACTGCTCGGCCTCGACCTCTTCATCCGCAGTGCGCCGCCGGACATCGTTGAGGAGCACCTGGCGAAGATCTCGCAGGACAAGGATCAGCTCCGCCGGGACATCGCCACGGCCGAGCGGCTCCTCGGAGACCGCCTCGGCGACGTCCGCGATACTGTGGACAAATTCCGCACCCGGGGGGAGGGGCCCCCGATGGGGCAGGGGCCCCAGGGTCGCAAGGCGGCGGGTCGGAAGAAAAGGGAGAGCACATGAGCGACCGCGACTCCGGTCCCGGCTTCTTGGGCGTGATCGAGGCACTGCTCGCGATCGTCGGCGCTCTCACGGTCATGGGCGTCCTCGCCGTCGCGGCGTCGGTGCTCGCCTGGGAAATGGAGCTGCGGCGCAGCGAGCAGGACACAGCGCTCGACGAGGCGTCCACCTCCTCCTAGCTTCGCGTGCGCGTCATCCTCAAGGCGGAAGTCCCCGGTCTCGGCCGCACCGGTGACATCAAGGACGTCGCCGACGGCTATGCCCGCAACTACCTACTGCCGAAGGGTCTTGCCATCGAGGCGACCGGCGGCGAGCTCAAACATCTCGCCCAGGAACGCCAAGCCGAGCGGACGAAGAAGGATCGCGCGCATCAGGACGCCGAGGAGCTCGCGAGTCGTCTCGGCCAGGTCACCCTGGTGTTCCGGCTCAAGGCGGGGGACCAGGGAAAGACGTTCGGTAGCGTGACCGCAAAGGAGGTGGCCGAGGCTCTGAAGAAAGAGGCGAAGGCCGAGATCGACAAGGCCAAGATCGTCCTCCACGAGCCGCTCCGATCGCTCGGTATCCACAAGGTCGAGGTGCGTCTCCTGGCGGACGTCCGAGCCGACGTGACGATCGCGATCGAGCCGGCCTAGGCCATGCTCGGTGCGCTTCGCCGTCCGGGGGTGCGCCTCGCCCTGACCAGCGCCACGTTGCTCTTTGTCGAATTGGTGCTCCTGCGCTGGATCCCCGCCAACGTGACATACATCGGTTTCTTCTCCAACTTCCTCTTGATGGCGAGCTTCCTCGGTATCGGCGTGGGGATCCTCCTCGGACGGCGTCTCGCGAACGTCGCGTGGTCACCCTTCCCGGTGCTGCTTCTGCTTGTCGTCGCCCTGATCCTGGGCGTGAAGCTCGACGTGCAGATCCGCGCGAGCAATGAGATCTTCTTCGGACTCGCGGAGAGCCACGCGGCCGACACGAACTTCCTCGTGCTTCCGCTCGTCTTCGTCCTCGTCGCCGCGGTGATGGGCGCGCTCGCGCTGCCGCTCGGCTCGCTCCTCCGCTCGATGCCGCCTCTCCGGGCCTACGCCCTCGACATCGCGGGCTCGATCGGCGGCATCGCGCTCTTCACCGGCCTCTCCGTCCTGAGCTCGCAGCCGCCGGTCTGGTTCGGCGTCCTTGCGGTCCTGCTGGCCGGCCGCGCGCTCGCGTATCCGTTGAGCCGCTTCGCCGTCATCAATGCCGCGTTCGTCATCGCGACCTGCGGACTCGTGATCGGCGCGACGGCCAGTGGCGATCTCTGGTCTCCCTACTACCGGATCAGCGTGCAGCGCCCCGCCGGATCGGACGCGACGATCTCGGTGAACGGGATCCCGCACCAGGCGATGCATGCGGTACACATCGACCCGCCCGCGGCCGAGCCCTTCTACGATCAGATCTACCAGTGGTTTCCGGCCCGGAGCTTCGGGCGCGCGCTCGTCGTCGGCGCCGGAAGCGGGACGGACACGGCGTATGCCCTCGCCAACAAGGTCCAGGCCATCGACGCCGTGGAGATCGACCCGCGCATCCTGGAGCTTGGCGAGCGCGAGCATCCCAATCATCCGTACTCCGACCCGCGCGTCCGCGAGTACGTCGACGACGGGCGCGCATTCCTTCGCTCCAGTGGGGATCGCTACGACCTGATCGTGTTCGCCCTTCCCGACTCGCTGACGCTCGTGAGCACGAGCGCGAACGTCCGCCTGGAGTCCTTTCTCTTTACGCGCGAGGCGTTCGCGAGCGCCCGCGACCACCTCGCGCCGAACGGCGTCTTCGTCCTCTACAACTACTACCGGCAGCCGTGGCTCCTCGCGAAGATCGAGGGAATGCTGGCGGATGTCTTTGGGACCGAGCCGCTGGTGCGCGAGTACGACGCTCCGATTGGGTCCGCGGCCGTGCTTGCGGCGAGCCCCGGCGACCTTCAGGTGTCGGGTCAGGCGGCACTCCTGAGCCCTGCGATCCCGACCGACCGGCCGGCCGCCGCGACGGATGACTGGCCCTTCCTCTATCTACGCGATCGTGTGATCGCGCCCTACTACATCCTTGCGCTCATCTTCGTCGTTCTGGTCGCCGGCGTGGCGACGGTGCTCGCCGCGCGCGTCGTCTCCGCACCGCTTGCGGCGTTCAGTCCGCACTTCTTCCTCCTCGGCGCGGCGTTCCTTCTCCTGGAAACCCGGAGCCTCACCATGTTCAGCCTGCTGTTCGGCACGACCTGGACGGTCAACGCGATGGCCTTCGCGGCGATCCTTACCAGCGTGCTGCTCGCCATCGGCGTGAACGCGATGACGAAGCCGCCGCGGGCGGTGCTCTACTCGGGTCTTGGGGTCACGCTCGTCCTCGCGTATGTGCTCCCACCGTCGGCGCTGCTCTTCGATCCGGCGTGGCTCCGCTACCTCGCGGCTGCGGTCATCGCCTTTGCCCCGGTGTTCTTCGCGAACCTCGTGTTCACGGCGTCGTTCCGAGAAACGCGGACCGCCGACATGGCGTTCGCCTCGAATCTCATCGGCGCGATGATCGGCGGCGTCCTCGAGTACGCCGCGCTCGTCACGGGTTACCAGGCGCTCCTGATCATCGTGGCCGCCCTCTACGCGGCGGCGTATCTCGCCGGCTCGCGCGTCCGGCTGTTCGCGGATCGCCGCCTGGTCACGGCCGAGCCGGCTTAGACGACCTCGCGCGTCTCGCCGAGGTCGCGGAACCGGGTGAGGTCGGACTGGAAGTGCAGGTCGAAGTCGCCGGTCGGTCCGTTGCGATGTTTCGCGAGCTTGAGGCGGACGACACCCTCTTCGCGGTCCTTCCGGTCCTTTTGCCAAAGGAACATGACGAGATCGGCGTCCGCCTCGAGGGCTCCGCTTTCTCTGAGGTCAGAGAGCATCGGCTCGGTGCCACGCTGCTCGATCTGCCGCGAGAGCTGCGAGATCGCGATCACCGGGACCTCGAGCTCGCGCGCGATCGCCTTCAGCGCGCGGCTGATACGGGCGACCTCGAGGACGCGACTCTCTTCGTTCCCCACGCCCTCGATGAGCTGGAGGTAGTCGATCACCACCAGGTCCAGGCCCCGCTCCGCCTGCAGGCGGCGCGATTTCGCGAGGATGTCGGTCACCGTCAGCCGGCTCGACTCCTCCACGAAGATCGGCGCCTGCTGCAGCTCGCTCGACGCGGCGGAGATCGCGGTGAACTCCTGTGTGGAGAGGCGACCGCGGCGCATGCGGTTGCCGTCGATCTCCGCGAGCATCGACACAAGCCGCTGGACCACCTGCATCTCGCTCATCTCCATCGAGAAGAACGCGCAGGTCTTCCGCTGTACGACCGCCGCGTGTTCGACGACGTTCAGCGCGAGGCTCGTCTTGCCAAGACCGGGACGGCCCGCGATGAGGATGAGATCGGAGGCCTGGAGTCCACCGGTCTTCTTGTCGACCGACTCGATGCCCGTGCGAACCCCGAGGCGCATGTCGCCGCGCGCGTCGACCTGCTCGGCGTAGCGGCGGAGCGCGACGTCCAGCGGGACGATGTCCCGATGGAGCGTCGATTCGCTCACCGCGAAGAGCAGCTCCTGCGCGTCCGATACCGCGGCGGCCGATTCCTCGCGGGTCAGCGCGAGACGGGCGATCTCGTTGGCGACGCCGATCAGGCGGCGAAGGAGCGCGGTGCGCTCGACGATCGCCGCGTAGCTCGACGCGTGCGCGACCGTCGGCACGTTCTGCATGAGGCCGACCAGGAATTGCGCGCCCCCGATCGCATCGAGCTCATCGTGCGCGACGAGGTCCGATTGCACGTTGGCGAACCCGACTTGCTCGCTGCGCTCGGCGACGCGGGCGATGGCGGCGAGCACGATCCGATGCTGCTCGCGCGACAGGTCCGCGGGCCCGAGGCGTCCGCGCGCGACCTCGTTGTAGAGCGCGCCGTCCATGAGCATCGCGCCGAGGAGTGACGCTTCGGCCTCGGGCTTCTCGGGCGGTGGCTTGACGCCGCGGTCGGTCTGCACGGTCACGCCGGTGGCCCGCCGTCGTCGGAGGCTTTGGAGAAGAACTTCGCCTGCTCGCTCTCGAAGAGGAGCTGGAATCCGCCGGTCGGACCATTGCGGTTCTTCGCGACGGAACCGTTGATGAG
>WNGI01004446.1_pt1 | contig 12561 bp, 7 predicted proteins | sample 5400621 | NCBI WGS metagenome assembly WNGI01 (sample SAMN13153374, study PRJNA577476) | soil metagenome | isolation source: 20 cm soil or saprolite under Garry oak tree replicate 1 | place: USA:California | collected 2016-06-15 | reverse complement strand
TCGGCCTCACCCTCGTTGTGGCCGGAATCGTCCTGGTCAGCGTGGCGTGGCGATCCGAAGGGCAAGGCCGCGGATGAAGCCACGGCGCATCTCGTTGGCCACGAAAGCCCTCGTCTGGCAAGTCGCGGCGGTGCTGGCGATCACGACGGTGGTGGCCGTCCCTCGCTACTTCGCTCTGCGCGGCGAGCTCTACGAGGCGATCGAGACGTCGGCGGGAAATCTCCTCCAGGTGCTCGAAGATCTCGTGAACGAACATCCCGACCTCCTGCAACCCGGGGCGCTGGACGGAGTGATCGACCGCTTCACGCGCAAGCTTCCCGCCGTCGGGCGCGTGAGCGTCGTGACCCCGGACGGCCGAGTCGTGGCCGATTCCCGCCTCGAGGTTGGCCAGGTGATCGAGGACTCCGCCATGCTCGCGCTGCTCCGAGAGATCGATCGCGAGGAATACGTCACCCGTGCAGATCAGCCCTTCTTGCGCCGCACTCGGTTGCTGCGCGGCCGCTACGACGTCGTCCGCCACAGCGACATCGTAGCGGTCGCCACGGTGGAAATGCGGCTGGCCCTGACGAACGCGGCCGTACTGCGCGAGCTGATCGCGGAGATGACGCTCGTCTTGGTTCTGCTCATTCCGATCGGCGCGCTGCTGTACTGGGCGACCCGCCGCACGTTTGTGCGTCCCCTCGAGCGGCTCGTGAGCGCCAGCGTCCAATTCGCCCGCGGCGATGTGCCGCCACCGCTGGCGTTCGGCACGCGGGATGAGCTGGAAGTTGTGGCATTCACGTTCAACGAGATGGTCGCCGCGCGCACCGCCGCGCTGCAGCAACGCGAGCGGCAGTTGGCCGACGCTGAAGCGGAAGTGAAAGTGCTCGAAGGCATTTTGCCGATCTGCGCGAGCTGCAAGCGGATTCGCACCGACGGTGGGCGGTGGCAGGCCGTCGAGTCGTACGTCCACGAGCACAGTGCCGCAGAGTTCAGCCACGGCTTGTGCCCCGACTGCGCGCAGCGGGATTGGGGCGGGGCCATCCCCACGCCATGACCGAGCTTCGCGGATACTACAGCCCGGGCCTCGTGGCATTGTCGGTGATCATCGCCGTCCTCGCGTCCAGCGCAGCGCTGGATCTCACCAATCGTGTGACCGCCGCGCGGGGCCGCGCCCGCGCCCTGTGGCTCGCCGGCGGTGCCTTCGCCATGGGACTCGGGATCTGGTCGATGCACTACGTGGGGATGCTGGCGTTTCACCTCCCGATTCCCGTGCTGTACGATGTGCCGACCGTCATCGCCTCGCTGCTCGCCGCCGTGTTCGCATCCGCGGTGGCGCTGTTCGTCGTGAGCCGGAGCGACCTGGGCCCGATTGCCGCATTGGTCAGCAGCATCGTCATGGGCGCAGGGATCGCGACGATGCATTACAGCGGCATGGCCGCGATGCGCATGCCGGCCCACATCAGCTACCGGCCCTTCCCATTCACCTTGTCGATCGTGATCGCGATCGTCGTCGCGCTCGTCGCGCTGATACTTACCTTCCACCTTCGCTCCGACGCGATCCGAGCCTGGGACTGGCGCAAGATCGGCAGCACCCTGCTGATGGGCGCGGCGATTCCGGCCATGCACTACACCGGTATGGCCGCGGCGCAGTTCCTGCCTGGAAGTACTGGCGATTTGGAGCTGCAATCGGCGATCGGTCCGTCCGCGTTGGGCACAGCGGCGATTGCCGGATCGACGTTTCTGGTTCTTGCGCTCGCACTCGGCACCGCGATGCTCGATCGCCATCTTGCGGCTCAAGCGGGGGCGCTGGCGCGCTTTGCCGCGCTGGTCGAGTCATCCGATGACGCGATCGTCGCCGCCACGGCGGATGGCACGATCACCGCGTGGAACCCGGGCGCCGAGCAGATGCTCGGCTACTCGGCCGCCGAGGCCGTCGGCAAACCGGTAACCATCCTAGAGCCGGCCGCTCGGCAGGGCGAAGCGGGGACACTGGTTGATCGTATCGCGGCGGGCGAGCGGCTGTACGATTTCGAGACCGAGCGCCGTCACAAGGATGGGCGCGTCATCGACGTCTCGATCTCCTACTCACCGATTCGCAATCGGTCGGATGTCGTCACCGGCGTTTCGGCGGTGGCGCGCGATATCACCGAACGGCGACGTGCCCAGCGTCTGCAGGAGGCAACCTATCGGATCGCCCAGGCGGCCAATGCGGCCTCGTCGCTCGAGACGTTGCTGCGGGCTGTGCACGAGGCGCTCGGCGAGTTGATGTCGGCGAAGAACTTCTACATCGCCCTGCACGATGCCGAGACCGGCCTGCTCTCCTTCCCGTATTTCGTGGACGAACACGACCCTGCCCCGCTGACGCGAGGGCTCCGGAAGGGGCTCACAGAATACGTGCTCCGGACGGGCCGGTCGTTGCTGGCGACACCAGCGGTCTTCCAGGATCTGATGGATCGTGGTGACGTCGATCGCATCGGCACACCGCCCCTCGACTGGTTGGGAGTTCCCCTGCAAACGCAGACGGGCGCGATCGGCGTCCTCGTCGTGCAGAGCTACGTCGAGGGCGTTCGGTACGGGGAGCGGGAACGGGGAATCCTGGAATTCGTGTCCGCCCAGATTGCCCTGGCGATCGAGCGCACGCGCGCGGAGGACGCATTACGAGCCAGCGAACGGCGCCTCAAGGATGTCCTGGCGGCCAGCACCGTCGTCCTCTACGCGTGCACCGACTTGAGCGACGGGCTCATACCCGGCTGGGTGAGCGCGAACATCAGCCGGATCATGGGCTATGAGGTCGCGGAGGTCCTGGCGCCGACGTGGTGGATCGATCACATCCATCCCGAAGACCGACCCCATACTGTCGGGCAGCTACCGGCCGTGATCAAGTCGGGTCACGTGACGGTGGAATACCGATTTGCGATCAAGGACGGCAGCTATCGCTGGATCCACGATTCGGCCCGACTCGTGCAGGATGCCAACGGCATGCCGGTCGAGATTTTCGGCACTTGGCTCGACATTACCGATCGCAAGCAGGCCGAAGCGGCGATGCGCGAAGCCCGTGATCTCGCCGAGCGCGCCGCCCGCACGCGATCCGCGTTCCTCGCCAACATGAGCCACGAGATTCGCACGCCGATGAACGCGGTGCTTGGATTCGTGGAGCTGGTACTCGATACCGACCTCTCGACCGAGCAGCGCCGCTCGCTGGAGCTGGTGCGTTCGTCGTCTGAAGCATTGGTCACCATTCTGAACGACATCCTCGATTATTCGAAAATCGAGGCGGAGCACCTCGAGCTTGAGTCGATCCGGTTCGAGCTGCCCAAAGTCGTCCACGCCACGGCGAGTCTCCTCGCCGTGCGCGCCCGCGAGAAGCACCTCGAGCTGACGGTTGACCTGGCTCCTGACGTGCCCCATGCGGTGCGCGGCGATCCAACGCGGATTCGCCAAGTCCTCATGAACCTGATCGGTAATGCCATCAAGTTCACGGAGAAGGGCGAGGTGAACGTATCCGCCACGATCGTAGAACACGTGGACAAGACGGCCGCGATTGTATTTCGGGTACGCGACACCGGTATTGGCATCGCTCCAGAGCACCAGGCCACCATTTTCCAGGAATTCACGCAAGCCGACTCGTCGACGACTCGTCGCTTCGGGGGCACCGGTCTCGGGTTGGCGATCTCGCGCCGCCTCGTGAAGCTGATGGGGGGCGCGCTGCAGGTTCGCAGCGAGGTCGGGCACGGCAGTGAATTCAGTTTCGTGCTGAACCTCCCGGTGGAATCCGAGTCGCCGCGCCTGCAGCTCCCGGGCGTCGGGTCGCTCAGCGGAAAGCGGCTGCTCGTGGTGGATGACAACGAAACCAACCGCCGCATCGTTCGCGACATGCTCAGCGCCGAAGGGGTGCAGGTCGACGAAGCGACAGGAGGCGCGGTCGCGCTGCGGATGTTGCACGCCGCAAACGCGGCCGCAACGCAATACGACCTGACCATTCTCGACGCACAGATGCCCGAGCAGGATGGGTTCGCCCTCGCGGCAGCAGCCCGTGCGGATCCAGCGCTGAAAGCGACACGTCTGCTGATGCTCACGTCCGCAGGGCAACGCGGCGATGGCGAGCGCTGCCGGCAGCTCGGGATCCAGGCGTATCTGACGAAACCGATAGCGCGCGCCGATCTGATCGACGCCATCAGTGTCGCTTTGGACGCCGTGGTGCCGGCGGAAGGTCCCGGCGACTTGATCACGCGGCATTCGATCGCCGAGTCGCGCAATTCGCTGCGAATCCTCCTCGCCGAAGACAATCCGGTGAATCAACAAGTCGCCATGGCGATGCTCGTGAAGCGCGGGCATCAGGTGGACGTTGCCAACAATGGGCGCGAGGCGGTGGATGCCGTTGCCAATCGATCGTATGATGTGATCCTGATGGACGTTCAGATGCCCGAGATGGATGGATTCGCCGCGACCGCCGCGATTCGCGCGCTCCCGCAAGGGCACGCGCTCCCAATCATCGCGCTCACGGCGCACGCACTGAGTGGCGAGCGCGAGCGCTGTCTCGCGCGGGGCATGAGCGACTACCTGGCGAAGCCATTCAAGGCACACGACCTCTTTGCCACCGTCGAGCGTGCCTGCGTTTTGACGCAGCAGCCAGCGTCAGCCCAACCGGAAATCCCGGTCCTCGATCTGGACGGATTTCGCACGACGATGCGTGAGGCCGGTGCCGAGGATGCCGTGGAGGGCATTCTCGACACGTTCATCGCGAGTGCGGCTGAACGGCTTATCGCCCTGACGCAGGGCATGGACTCCGGAGAGGCTGACGCGATCGCCACAGCCGCCCACGCCTTCAAGTCCGCGGCGGGCGCGATTGGGGCTCACCGTCTAGCGGCCGTGCTACTGGAGATCGAAAAAGCGGGGCGCGCCGGCGCTGTCGAGCTGGCGCGCAGTAAGCTCGCGCTCGCCCAAACGGAATCTGAGTCCGCGGTGCGCGCAGTCCGCACCGCGCGGAACGCGTGATCAGTGAATAACACGCGACGGCACTGGTTAGCCGACGTGGCGGCTCGCACCGGGCTCGTCGGACCGAACGACACGGTCGTGGCGCCCGAAACGGCGCTTCCGGAGGCATGGACAGCGGTGGCACGAGCGTCCGGCCTTTCCGATTCCGACCTGGCTGCTCGGGTGGCCGCTCACTATCGCCTTGCCGTCGCGGACCTGCAGCATACTGAAGCCACCGCGCTCTCGCTCGTCCCCGAGAAGACGGCCCGACGCTTCCTCGTGTATCCGTTGCGCGCCACAGACCGGCAGATCGTGGTCGCTCTGGCGAATCCGACGGACCTCGACGCCGAACAGGCGCTCGGATTCGCGTCCGGCCGGGCCGTCGTCAGTGAGATCGCTCCGCCCGCGGCGATTCAAGAGGCGATTGATAAACGTTACGCCCCTGATCGCCTCCTGGAACGCATGGTCGATCGCGTCGGTGCCAAGCTCGTCGACGACGTACGAGTCGTCGAAGACGCGGCACCGGAAGCGGTGAGCACGCAGGATGTGGACTCGGCACCGGTCGTGAAGCTGGCGAACCTCATTCTGCATGACGCCGTGAGCGAAGGCGCGAGCGACATTCACCTCGAGCCCGGTCGCGATGGGGGGACCGTGCGCTTCCGCGTCGACGGTGTCCTACGGCCGTTCATGCAGCTGCCCCTGCCGGCGCTGAACCGCGTCGTGTCGCGGATCAAGATCATGGGCAAGCTCGATATCGCGGATCGGATGCGACCCCAGGACGGTCGGGCGCGGGTTCAAGTCGCGACGCGCACCTTCGACTTGCGCATCTCGACGGTGCCCACGCGGGAAGCCGAAAAGGCGGTCATCCGTATCCTCGATCCCAAGAGCACGCGCCGGCTCGAGGACCTGAAGGTGCCCGGCCCGGAGCTGGCGCGCTACCGCCGGCTGCTGAGCTATCGGGATGGCATCGTCGTGGTCACCGGACCGACGGGGTCCGGCAAGACGACGCTCCTGTACGCGGCGCTCGCCGAGCTTGCGACCGGCGAGATCAACATCATGACCGTCGAAGATCCGGTCGAATACGAGCTGGCCGGGTTGACCCAAATCCAGGTCGAGCCGAAGCGCGACGTCACGTTCGCGTCGGCCCTGCGCTCGATTCTTCGGCAGGACCCCGACGTCGTCTTCGTCGGCGAGATCCGCGATCTCGAAACCGCCCAGATGGCGGTCCAGGCGAGCCTCACCGGCCACTTGGTCCTTGCGACTCTCCATGCCAACGATGCCGTGGGTGCCATCGCTCGCTTTACCGATCTCGGTATCGATCGTGCGAAACTCGCGACGACGTTGCGCGGCGCGGTGGCGCAGCGGCTGGCGCGGCGGGCGTGCCCGGACTGTGCGCAACGCGTGGTGGGTTCGGCATCCGCGGAAGAAGTAGCACTGGCGGCACGATACGGTGTGCAGCCGGCGGTGCGCGCGGTGGGATGTAGCCGGTGTGGCAAGACCGGATACCGAGGCCGGCTCCCTTTGCTCGAGGTACTGGTCAACGGCCCTGCGATCGAGGCCCTCGTCACGCAGGGAGCCCCGGCTGCACAGATCCAGAAAGCTGCCGTCACCGGCGGCATGCGCCCGCTCCGCGACGTTGCCGCCGAGCGTGTGAAGGGCGGCGATACGACGTTGCAGGAAATTGAGCGCGTCCTCGGCGAACTCGGAGGCTCCGAGGAGTTGACCGCAACCACTGCGACGCCGCATCTCTTGCTCGTCGACGACGATCCGGTCGCCCGGGGGATCGCGCGTGCCGTCCTCGAAAAAAACGGCTTTCGAGTATCGGAGGCCGAGGACGGCGCGGCAGCGCTCGAACGACTCGACGGGAACCCGGATTTCGCGCTCATGGTGCTCGACGTTGAGATGCCTCGCATGACGGGGCGGGAAGTGCTGGCGCGCGTGCGCCAGTCCGTCCACACCGCCGCCCTGCCCGTGCTGGTGTTGACCGGGTCCGTCGCCGATGAGATCGAAGCCCAATTGATGGACGAGGGAGCCGACGACTACATCCGTAAGCCGCTGGAGCCGGCGCGCTTCGTCGCTCGGGTGAAAGCCGCGCTACGACGCGCGGCAAGCTGATGACTTGGCGGCGTGGGTTCGGGAATCTGCCGATCCGGGCGAAGGTGCTCGGGAGCACCGCGGTCGTCCTGCTGGTCAGCTGGGTGTTCGTCCTTATCTATTATCCGGCTCGTGAAGAGCGCGCCGCACTCACCAGTGCGCGCGAGCGCGCGGGCAGCAGCGCGCAAATGCTCGCCCTCGCCGTCGGGGTGGGGCTCGAGTTGAACGACCTGGCGGCGGTCGGGCGAGCCGTGGAATGGGCCAAACGCGACTCCGCGCTCGTTTATGCGATCGTGCTGGACACCGCGGGAACCGTCTTCGCCAGCTTCAACCCCCGGGGCGTGCACGTGGACGTGGTCGGGGCAACCGACAGCGCGATCGTCGCCGAACAGGCCGGACTGCTGCACGCGGTGGCGCCGATCCGCATCCGCAACCGTAACTACGGGACGCTCGTGCTCGGGACATCGCTCGCACCGACGGAGCGCGCGACGACACGGCTGCGAATCACGAGCATGGAAATCGGCCTCCTGGCGCTGCTGGGAAGCGTGCTCATCGCGTTTCTGGGCGCGGCGCTCATCACCCGGCCGCTCCTCAATCTGCGACAGAGCGCCGACGCGATCGCCGCGGGCAACTACGACGTCGACGTCCCCATCGGTCATGCGGATGAGGTGGGTGCTCTGGCGACTGCCTTACAGTTGATGGCGCGCAAAGTACGCGATGCGTTTGCTCAGGTGACCACCCAGGCCAGGGAGCTGGCGCAGGCTCGCGATACCGCCGAGGACGCGACGCACGCGAAGAGCGCGTTCCTCGCGACGATGAGCCACGAGATTCGCACGCCGATGAACGCGATCCTGGGCCTATCCGAGCTGATCCTCGGGACCAGTCTCACACAGGAGCAGCGCCGGCAACTGGAGCTGCTCCATGGGTCGGCCGAGTCACTCCTGACGATTCTCAATGACGTACTCGACTTCTCCAAAATCGAGGGCGAACACCTCACGCTCGAGGCGATCGCGTTCGATTTGCCGGGGCTTGTGCACGCCGCGGCCCGGCTGCTGGCGATCAAGGCCGGTGAGCGAGGGGTCGAATTGGTGGCGGAGGTTGCCCCGGACGTGCCCCGCGCCGTCATCGGTGACCCCGGACGACTGCGTCAGATCCTCACTAACCTCCTCGGGAATGCGATCAAGTTCACCCACGCGGGCGAGGTCCATCTCTCCGCGCAGCTCGTCGCGCGTACTGACGGCCCGACGGTCGTACGATTTGCGGTGCGCGATACCGGGATCGGAATTCCTGCTGAGAAACTGGCGACGATCTTCGAGGCGTTCAGCCAGGCAGATACCTCGACGACGCGTCGCTATGGCGGCACCGGGCTCGGCCTCGCCATCACCAAACGCCTCGTGGGGCTCATGGGCGGGGAGATGGTGGTGCGCAGCGAGCCCGGCCGCGGCAGCGAATTCGCGTTTGCCATCCCGCTCGCGTCGGATCCGAGGGGCGGGATCGCCGACACGCGAGGACCAGCACAGCTGGCTGGTACCCGCACTCTGATCGTAGACGACAACGCGACGAATCGGCGCATCGTGCGCGAGATCCTGACTTCGTCCGGCCTCGTGGTGGACGAGGCTGCGGGCGCCGACGAGGCGCTCGCACTCGCGCGCCGCGCAGCCGCGGCGGGAGCCCGGTATACGCTCGTCATCAGTGATGCCAACATGCCGGACCGGGATGGATTTGACCTGGCGACACTGCTGCGGGCCGACCCGGCGATTGGGCAAATCCATTTTGTCATGCTGACATCCGCCGGCCGTCCGGGCGACGGTGAGCGCTGCCGACAGCTCGGCATCGACGCCTATCTCACCAAACCCGTGTCAGGGGTCGATCTCCTCGAAGCCGTGACCGCCGTCGTGCTCACGGGAGAGCCGGGAGAGGCACGGCCCGTCGTCACGCGCTACTCTATAGAGGAAGCGCATCGCAAGCTCCGCATCCTGATTGCGGAGGACAATCCCGTAAACCAGGAAGTCGCCGGCATGATGCTCAAGAAGCGGGGGCACATCGTCCAGATCGTCGGCAACGGCCGGGAGGCGGTTGCGGCCGTTGCGCGCGAGCCGTTCGACGTCGTCCTGATGGATATCCAGATGCCCGAAATGGATGGGCTCGCCGCCACCGAAATGATTCGCGCCACGCCGCGCGGGGCGCAGCAACGAATCGTCGCGCTCACGGCCCATGCTTCCGGCGTCGAGAAAGATCGTTGCTTCGCGGCCGGCATGAACGACTATTTGACGAAGCCCTTCAAGGCACATCAGTTGTTTGCCGTCGTCGAGGGCTGGGGAGCCAAGGCCGGTCACGGAACCACTGCCACGGCCGGGCCGCCGGTTGACCTGGCCGGATTCCGGGAAACGATGCGTGAGGCTGGCGCCGAAGACGCCGTCCCGGGCATTCTGGGAACGTTCGTGCAGTCCGCACCGGGCCGCTTCGACAATCTGCGTGTTGCGTTGGCGGGCGGAGACGCAGCCGCGATTGCGCGAGCGGCCCACGCCTTCAAGTCAGCCGCTGCGGCGATCGGTGCTAAGGAGCTCGCGGCAGTTCTGGAAGAGATAGAAGAGGAAGCGAAATCGGGCGCCGTCACCACCGCGCAGGCATTGCGGCATGCCGTCGAGCGGGCGCACGAGGCCGCGATCGCCTATCTCGCCGAGGCAGGAGGTCCCGAATGAGGGCGCTCTCAGTCGCCGTTTTGTTGCTGGCGGCGGTTTTGTCGCAGGGATCGGCCCAAATGGCCGTAATCATCCACCGCGAGAGTCCCGTGCGGGACCTTTCGATCGCGACGCTGCGGCGCCTTTACCTCGGCCAGACGACGACGTTCAGCAACGGTGAGCGCGTAATCTTGCTCGAATGCACGCCGTTGCAGCAAGGCTTCTACCAGAAGGCCCTGGGCATGTCGCCGGAACTGGTCCATCGGCATTGGATCGGACTCGTTTTTCAGGGTGAGGACGCCACTCCACCCCAGCCGATGCGCGATGCTGAAGCGACCAAACGCTTCGTGACTGAGCATCCCGGAGCGATTGGATTCGTGGAGCTGCGGGCCGTGGACGCAACTGTCAGAGTCGTGACCATCGGGGGACGCTCCCCCAGTGACGCAAACTACCCGCTGCGATGAGACTCTCTATGCGCCGAGTTGTATCCGTGATCGTCGTGCTCGCGTGTCTGGGGCCGCTGCGCCAAGTCACCGCTCAGGATACGCACATCCGCGGCTTTACCGACGTGACGTTCAACGCCTCGGATCGTCCGGGTACCCCGACGAACTTTGCGCTCGGTCAGTTCGATCTCTATATCACGTCCGCGCTCGCGCCGAAATGGTCGTTTTTGGGCGAGACGGTATTCGAGTTCGACAATGACTTCGTGGTGGATGTAGAACGTCTCATGATCACATTCAAGCCGAACCCGCACGTGTTGCTTGCGATGGGCAAGCACCATACCCCGCTCGGCTATTGGAACACCGCCTATCATCATGGCACCCTGATGCAACCGACGATTCAGCGGCCCGATATGTACCTGTTCGAGGACGGTGGCGGCATTCTTCCGGTTCATACGACCGGTGCCCTCTTTGCGGGCCGCGATTTGACCCCAGCACATCTCGGCTTCGATGTGATGGTTGGTAACGGCGTTGGCGCAACGCCAATCTCGGACAACAACCAGGCCAAATCGCTGACGGTGGCGCTGCATTCCCAGCTCACGACGGCGCTCCGGGTGGGAGTGAATTATTACCGTGATCGTTTGTCACCGGGAACGGCCCGGATCTATGGGGCGCCGATCGATACCATCCTTCCAGCCGGCGATACACTCACAACGAGTGCTACAGAAGACATGCTCGGCACGTATGGCGTCTATCTGAGCCCGAAAATCGAGATCATGGGCGAATATCAACGCATCACCCACCGTCCCGATGGGGGCGGCCCGTCCACGGGGAATGATGCGGCGTATCTATACGCGGGATATCGAATCGGAAAGCTCGTGCCGTACGGACGCTACGATGCGCTGCTGTTCAACGCCGCCGATCCGCACTTCGTCGCAGACGACTTCCATCGGGCGATCGTCGGGGCGCGTTACGATTTCGCGGCCACAGCTCAGCTCAAGATCGAGTATCACCGCAAGACGACGGACCGTTCCGGATCGGCCAACGAGCTGCACCTGCAGGTGGCAATCGGCTTCTGACGGCCCGATGGGTTGAACTCGACACCGGAAGCCGTGATATTTCGCGCCTCATTCCCGAGTAGCTCAGTTGGTAGAGCAGCCGGCTGTTAACCGGCGGGTCGCAGGTTCGAGTCCTGCCTCGGGAGCTTCCCGCCGATAGCTTTCCTGTTGTGGATCCCGAGATCGCCCAGGGGACCTGTTTCCCCATGTTCGCCTACGAGGTCGCGCAGGCCATCGATCTCGACGAGGCCGAGCGCCGGTTGTTCGCGGGCACGGAGCGGCAGACGATCAAGCAAAAACGCCGCGCCCCAGCCTCCTTCGAGTATCGGCCCGCGCCACTGCGCGTGACCCGCGGGGGCGAGCCGCAGACGGTGGATGGCTATCGCACGGCGCCCGCGGTCGAGATCGTGCTCTACGACTTCGGCGCCGTGTCCGTGAGTTATGCCATCCCACTCACCGGTGCACTGGCGAAGCTGCCCGCGCTCGCCGAGGTGCTCTGGGGCAACGAACGCCTCTTGAAGGACTCGCGGCAGCACGTGGAAACCCTCATTGGGACGTTGGGCGACGCCGCCGCGCGTCCCCACGTCGCCGATTTCGTCGAAGACTATTCCATCTTCCACATCGCGGCGTTCAGCCAACCGTGCGATGCCGCCATGTTGTGGACGAGCCAGGCGCAAACCGTCGCGCAGGTGCTCCGCGCCGCCCGGCACCCCCTCTCGCAGCAGGAGATCGCGGACGCCACGGCGTCGCGCCTCTCGTTCGGCCCGAACGACGCGACGATCATCGATACGGACGCCGCGATCCTGTTCGATCCCGAAGGGGAGGACGTGCGCGACCTGATCGAATTCGCCAACACGCAGCTTCTCGAGATGCGCTACCTCGACCACGAGCTCGACGATGTCCTCGAGGGCGCCTATGAGACTCTGTTGGCGCGGCGCTGGCGGAGGTGGCGGCTGGCGCCGGTCGGCCCCGACCTGCGCAGCCTCGCCCGGCTACAGCTCGACGCCGCGATCCTGTTCGAGCAGGTGACGAATGCACTCAAGCTCGTGGGCGATCAATTCCTCGCGCGCGTCTACTCGCTGGCATCCCGACGCTTTCACTTGTCCGAATGGGACACGAGCATCACCCGCAAGCTGCAGACGATCGACGGCCTCTACGAAAAGATGACCGATCGGGCGACGAGCCGACGCACCGAAATGCTGGAATGGATCATCATCGTCCTGATCGCAGTAGAGATCGGCCTCTCGCTGATCACGCTGCTGCCGTAGTCACCGCCCTTCTTCCTTTCCGGCCTGCAGCGCCGCCCGAACCTTGTCCATGATTTCCCGCGCG
>WNGI01004445.1_pt1 | contig 12564 bp, 11 predicted proteins | sample 5400621 | NCBI WGS metagenome assembly WNGI01 (sample SAMN13153374, study PRJNA577476) | soil metagenome | isolation source: 20 cm soil or saprolite under Garry oak tree replicate 1 | place: USA:California | collected 2016-06-15 | reverse complement strand
GAGGCCGCCAGCTGATCGATCTGCGCCTGGGCCTGAACCAGCGTCTTGTCCCGCAGCGTCAGATCGGCTGCGATCTGGCCGGAGCTGATCGAGTTGGTCTCGATCATATCGATCGTCGCCCCGTTCGCAAGCTTGATCGAGAGCGAGCCGACGGAGGAGTTGGCCGGGTTGGCGTTCCATTGCGAATTGGCGTTCAGCGTTCCCTGCGAGTTGAAAATCAGCTGCGACGCCTGGGCGCCGACCAGTTCAACACCATTGGTCGTGTAGATCGTGGTCTGGTTGGTGTTATCGGTAGTGACGCGGATGTCCATCAGCTGCGACAGCAGGTCGATCGCCTTATCGCGCTGATCCATCAGCGTCGCGGCGGCAGGGTCGGTTGGCTTCAGTCCCCGCAGCTGGGTGTTGATTTGCCCGATCTGGGTCATCGCGGCATTGGCCTGACCCACCGAAATGTTGATGTCCTGCTCGGCATTGGAACGCAGCGCTTGAATGCCCTGCGTCGTCGCATTGAGCTGCTGCGCCAGCGATTGCGCCGCCGTCACCGCCGCGATCTGCGCCGATGGACTCCCCGAGTTCGTCGATAGCGATTGCAGAGCGCTGGTAAAATTTGCAAAGGCGACTTCGAGAGTCCCGGCCTCCCCGGGGGTTCCGTAGACAGATTGCAATTGGGTCAAGACGTTTGCCATCTGGTCGGCATAGGCGCCGCCGGAAGTTTCGGAACGCAACTGAGCCTGTATGAATTGATCGAGCTCGCGGTTGACGCCGGTGACGCTGACGCTGGCGCCGGTATCGCCTGTCAGCGTCTCGACCTGGTTGCTCCTTTGGGTGACATAGCCGGGCGTCTGCGCGTTTGCGATATTCGACGACACGATCGCAAGCGCTGCCTGGTTCGCACGCAAACCGGACATCGCAATGGCGAGAGCTGAACCCAAACTCATATTAGCCGCCTCAGATCAGCCGTGCCGACCTCTTGCAGAATTATCAGCGCAGCACGTTCAACAGATCCTGAACCATGCTGTTGGCTGTGGTGATCACTTTGGTGTTCGCGGAATAGGCTTGCTGGGTCACGATCAGCTTGGTGAACTCATCGGCGATGTCGGTGTTCGATCCTTCAAGCGACGAGCCGCTGATGGTGCCGGAGGCACCGATAATCGCCGGTCCCGATAGATCGGTGACGGCGTAGGCGCCGCCGTCGAGGCTCTTAAGGTAATTGGTGCCGTTGAAGTGCGACAGCGTCACCGAGGCAAGATCGAGGTTCTGCCCGTTGGAAAAAGTGCCGATGACCAGACCGCTGTTGCTGATGGCGACCGACTGAAGCTGGCCGGCGGCGTAACCGTTCTGCGTTATGTTGTTGATGGTCGCCGCGCCGCCGGTAGAGGCAAATTGGGTCAGACCGCCGGAGCCGACATTGATCGTAATGGTCCCAAGCGACTGGCCGCCGACGGTCACACCCGGGACTGCGATCGCGGATCCCGTTGGACTCGTCAAAACTCCGTTGGGGCCGAACGTGAACGTTGTACCGGTATTGACCCATGCGACCTGGGTACCGGTTGCGTTAGGATTGCTCTGATAAAAAAGATTCCAGCTGTCCTGATGCGGACTGCCCAGCGAGGCGCTGTCGATCTTGGCCCATCGCAATTGCATATTGACCGGCGTGCCAGCCGCGTTGAAGGCCGTCACCGCCCCTCCGCTGATGGTTTCCTTCTGAAAAGCCCCGACGTCGTTGGCAATCACGAAGCCGGTGCCGGCCGTGCCGCCGCCGGTGCGCGCCGCCGTCACGGGAGATACGAAGCCGAGCGCGCCGAATGCCGGCGACGTACTGGTGATCGAGAGATTCGCCGCGGTGCCGGTGTGCAACGTAATTGCGCCGGTAGCGGGATTGATGGTGGGAGCAACGCCGGTGATCGTGCCGATCTTCGCGAGCAGGGTGCCGACCGTGTCGGTGATATCGATCGAATTGCCTGCGGTGCCGGTGTTGACGAATGTAAGGGTCGTGCCGTCAACCACGATGGTATCGCCGACCGCGAAATTGGTGGTCAGCGAGTCGCTGGGAGACGCACCCGACAGTGTCGTTGCCGCTGTGATCGGGGCCGCCGTCGCCGCCTTGTTCAGGGCGGCGGAGCCGGTCACCGTTGCGTCGCCGTAAGGTGTCGGCGGCGTGCCCACGGGCAAGGGGTTCTGGCTGAAATCGGACGGGTTCAATCCCCCCGCGGCCGTGAGCGTGCCGGCCGGCGCCGTGCTGCTTGCCGGTGTGCTCGGCGTGGTCGGCAGGTTAGCGGCGTATTGGATGGCAGTGGTCGCCTGCGCCGGCACGAAATTGTTCTGAAACTGAAGCACCTGCGGCACGTTGCCGAGCGGATTTCCGGTCTTGGGATCGACCGTAACACCCATCAGGTAATACCCCGCACCGTTGACGAGATTTCCGTTGGCATTGACCTGAAAATCGCCGCGGCGGGTATAGTTGGTGATGCCGGTGAACACCGGCACATTGTCGGTAATCCCGCTTGCCTTTTGCACCGAGAAGAATCCGTCGCCGTTGATCGCCATGTAAGTGGCGACCGTCGATGCCGAGACCGTTCCCTGCGAGGAAATGGTGGCGCGTGCGTAGGCTGTGACGGCTCCCGCGACTTGCCGGTTCGGCGTCGTCGAATCCGGAACGAGGTCGACGAAACTGGTGCCTACGCCCTTGTAACCGGTGGTCTGCGCGTTCGCGATGTTGCCGGAGATGTTCTGGAGGGCGAAGGACTGCGCCTGCAAACCCGCAACGGAAGTATTGAGAGCATCAAAGATACCCATAGCATCGTCTCCAAATTCAATCCGGACGGCCCGCCGATCTGAAAGCCATGGCCGCAATCGAAGGAGAGCGTCGCAAGCGCTATGCCAGAATAGAAAATACTTTCATTTCAGGCGCTTAAATAAAAAACCCCGGTCCGAAGACCGGGGCACAATTGCCGGGCGGGCAACAATTGCCGGGCGGCAGATCCAACAATCAGGTCGCCGATGCCGGCGCCGGACGGAATACCAGCGCGAAGCCGTCAATGCAGTAGCGCAGGCCGGTCGGCTTCGGCCCGTCGTCGAAGACGTGACCGAGATGGCCGCCGCAACGGCGGCAGTGAACTTCGGTGCGCAACATTCCGAAGGTTCGGTCCTCGGTCTTGCCGACGGCGTTTTCGAGCGGCTGGTAGAAACTCGGCCAGCCGGTGCCGCTTTCGAATTTCGTCTCCGAAGAGAACAGCGGCAGGTCGCAGCCGGCGCAGGCGAAGACGCCCTTGCGATGCTCCTTGAGCAACGGGCTCGAGCCCGGGCGCTCGGTGCCCTGCTGACGCAGGATCTCATATTGCTGCGGCGTCAGTTGCGCGCGCCATTCCGCATCGGTCTTTTCGATCTCGAATTTCTCGCCGGCGTTTGCCGGCGAAGCCCGCAGCCAGCGGAAGGCAGCAAGGCCAAAAAGACTGGCCATAGACGCGAGCAAGATACGGCGGTCGATCATGATGGTCTCCGGGCGACGCGAAAGGAGTGGGTCGCCTTCAAATACGCGGCGTGGCAGCCGAAGTTACACCGATCCGGAGGGATTTTTGTCACTTTGTTGCGAGTATCGTGCCCTGGACGCAGTGCAGCACCTGGCACTACTGAGGCCCACCCGCCGCAGTCCGGGACTACAGACTTACTGTCCCCCTAGCCTTCGCTGCGCCGAGGGGGCTGTGGCCGGCCCGGCGGCGGGCGGCGGGTTGGCCGCGTTCCGGCCTGGCGGTTTACCTGCGACAGACGAGCCTCGCGGATACTGTCCTGCGCCCGCGCTCGTTCGCGATAACGGGCCAACGCGCCGGCAGCGGCGGAACTTCCTCTATTCCACATGCCAATGAAATAGCCGGCGACCCGGCCGGTTGCGCCGCCGGCCCAGACCAGTTCGAACGGCGAAAACAACCGCCAGCGTTCGTCGCCCCACAGAATGCTGCGGGCGATCAACTGCCCCGCTATCGCCGACGTGTTCAAGCCTTGGCGGCCGAAGCCGCTTGTCACCCACAATCCCCGACGCAACTGGCCGATCTGCGGCATGCCGTGCACGGTGTGTCCGGCGGCGCCGCCCCATACCTCGGCAATCTCCGGCCTGCCGAGCTGGGGAAAAATCGTGTGGATCCTGCGCGCGATGGCCGGGCCGAAACGCTCGGGCCGTGCGGCCCAGGTGGTTTCCGGGCCAGCCCACACCAAGCGGTTGCCGTCCACGATGCGGAATTGATCGATGCCGTCGGTATCGGTCACCGATCCCTTGAATGTTATTGCCTCTGCGAGGCGCTCGCCGAGCGGCGCGGTCACGGCCGCATAGCGCCAGACCGGCAGCAGCGTTTCCGACAATCGCCGCGACGTGGCGCCGAGATGGACGTTCCCGGCAAGCACGATATGGGAGGCACGCAAACGTGCCGACGGCGTGACGATGCGCTTGCGAATCCCGGATGGATCGACGCTGACGACCGGGGTGTCCTCAAAAATCCGCGCTCCCGCCCGTCTCGCCAGCGCCGCCAGGCCGTGGATGTAGCGGCGGCCGTCGATCTGAAACGCGTTGGGATAATAGACACCATGAAAATAACGATCCGTCTTGAGCTCGGCACGCACGCGGTCGACCTGCCATCCCTCCACGTCAGTCTCAAAATCCTCGCCGAGCATTTGCAGCCGGCTGATCAGTTGATCGCCGACATCGACATTGGAGACCTCCAGCGCCCCCTCGCTGATGGCAATGCCCGGATCCTCCGACGCATTGGCCCGAACCAGTTCGGCGCCGTGCTTCGACAGCGACCAGAGTTCGCGGGTATCTTCGAAGCCGACGCGCGCGATCAGCTCGCCGATCGGAAGCGCATAACCCGGCATTACAGTTCCGAGCTGATGGCCCGACGCGTTCCAGCCGATGTGCCGGCCCTCGAGAACGGCGACGCTGGCGCCAAGCCGCGCGGCCTCCAGCGCCACCGACAGCCCGGCAAGCCCCGCCCCGACCACGGCGATATCAACATCCAGGTCGAACGAAAGGCGCGAGCGGTCCGGCGTTGCTGCGGCGTCCTGTCCGATGGTCGTGCTGACGAGGCTCTGGCTCATATCGTTTTCTTACGGGCCGTTTTGGTGCTTGTCACCTTTTTACTCGCGAACCGTCTTAGCGAACTTCGGATTCAAAAGGACATCACCAAATTAAGATTCTAATGTGATTTTGGGTTGAGAAGTTCTCTTGACGCCTCGGCAGGCGAAGGCGAAGAGACCTTCTGAACCGCCACACAGGGCTGAGCTTGTACATTAGTCCGCAGACCTGAAACGAATCGAGATTGCGTCATGCGCCGTTTGATGCTGCTCCGCCATGCCAAGACCGAGCGCGACGCACCTTCAGGCCGCGATCAGGACCGGCGATTGGACAAGCGTGGCCGGGCTGACGCGGCAGAAATCGGCGGCTGGATCGGCCAGCATCCGCCTTTTCCCGATCTGGTGCTGGTTTCGCCCGCAGTGCGCGGGCAGCAAACCTGGGAAATCGCCTGGGAAGCAATGAAAGACCTCGCCCCGGAGCCGCAGGTCGAGCTTGTGCCTGAACTCTACGGCGCCGATCCGTCACAGCTCCTGCAAACCATACGCGAAACGACCGCCACGGATGCTAAGCGGCTGATGCTGGTCGGGCACAATCCGGGCATGCATGAACTCGCGTTTGCGTTGGCCGGCAGCGGTGATACGGCCAGCCGCAAGGCGCTCGCCGACAACCTGCCGACATCGGGGCTTGCGGTATTCGACTTTGCGGCTGGCGACTGGACCGACGTGGCTTTCCGTCGCGGTCGGCTCGCGCTGTTCGTCACTCCAAGGCTGCTGAAGCAAACTTCAGGTGATTGAGGCGGATGCGCCTGACGCGTCCCCGCGCCGTCAATTTATGCTAGGCTGAAGCCGCACAGGAGGCGCAGATGTTCAAATCCATTCTCGTGCCGATTGATCTCGCCGATACCGATCTGGCGAAGCCCGCAATTGCGACGGCGGCGACGCTGTCGCAGACCTGGAGCGGCACGGTGCGCCTTCTGAACGTGCTGCCGATGACACCGGTGATGCTCGCCGAATATGTGCCCGCCGATTTCGACACCCAGCAGCGCCAGACCTCCGAGGAGGCGCTCGTGATTGTAGCGCGCGAATCGGGCATCGATGCTTCGCGCATCTCCGCCGCCGTGCGGCAGGGTGGCATCTATCACGAGATCCTCGAGGAAGCCGCGGCGATCAAGGCCGACCTGATCGTTATGACATCGCACCGGCCGGCGATGCGGACCTATTTTCTCGGCTCCAATGCCGGCCATGTCGTGCGCTACGCAAAATGCTCGGTGCTGGTGGTGCGGCACTAGGGCGAATTATTCGTTTGCGGATGCGGTCCGGCGTCTCAAGGCAGCAACGTCTGCGGCAATCGATCAAACGTGTAGGTCCGCGGCCTGTTTCGCAGGATAAAGCCGCCGACCTGCCAGGCAAACAGTGCGGCGAAACCCACCAGAAACAACGCGCCTGCGAATGCGCCGGTGGCGATCGCGCGAATCAGAAGTCCTGATATCGCGATCGCAACCAGCGTGAGGAAGGCGATGCCCACGGCATAGAGTTTCGGCCCTATGCCGCCGATCAGCCTGGCCTTGGCTCCCGCTTTTTCCATGCGTTGATGCAACTGCGCGATGAAGGCGCGATAGTCCTTGTCCTGCGGCGCCACCAGGGCAACGGTCTGCCAGCTGGTCGAGAGGATCGCGATGCGCTGACGGTTCGCATGTTCGATATCGGCGCGAAAACGGCGCGATTGCATCGATACCGGACGATACGACAGACGGATCGCCGCGATATCGCCATAGGGCCAATGCCCAGCCCTGCCGCCGATCTGCCACGACAAGCCCTCGTCCGTCAGTTCGAACTGATGCGCCGCGCCGATCAGGGAGGCCTTGTAGGCATAACGGGCATCCGCAGGCTTGTTTGCCAAACCAGTCACTATAGAGTCCGCCATTCTCGCGAGATCGTCGCAGCCGCTCGGCAATCCGTATGCCGCGCCTAGCGCGGCATACTTGCCCACAAAAAGGCCAGCGTTGCGAACGCGCCGAACGCGGTGCGGACGCTGTGGAGTATGCCCCATTTGACGACAAGTGCCCGCACCTGCGGCCCCGATTGGTCGGACTCCGTCGCCAGCAGCGCGTCGTTGGTGGGCTTGATCCCGATCAGCGTCCATGGCCACGGCGCAATCATCGCAATGGCGCCGGCCAAAAATCCGGGTTGTGAAGTCTGCCACCACGCGGTCAATCCCAGCAGACAACCCAGCAGCGCGAGCGGCGCCTGCATCGCGGCTCCCCGCTTGTAGGAAGGCTTCCATTCGGTCAAGAGCGCGCGATCATCCAGCGACAGCCGCGCCGGTTGCTCGGCCACATTCACGTAAAGTGCTGCGCCGGTAAAAATCGCCGCGGCGACCAACGCAACAAGTCCGAAAGCCATGGCTCAACCTTGCTTTGAAAACATCGATTGAATTCGTGGCGCCCGCTTGCGCGCGCCTTCGCCTTTATTCTACAAGCGGAGCATGGCCGAGACGACCTATTTTCCACGCCGCCTGATCCTTGCCGGCGCGTTGATTTCGGGAATGCTGCTGGCGCTCGCCGTGCACATGCTGGGCGCGCGCTACGGGCTCGATCTGGGCCGTCTGTGGCGATCCGATACACGCGAATTCGTGCCCGCGGGTGCAGCCGTTGCATGGTGGCTGATTGCCACCGCGGGCTTCTCCGGGGGCTATTTCACCGCAACGCTGATGCACAGCGCGGTATCTGGGCAAATTCCGCGGCGGATGCGGCAATTCCTGATCGCGGTCGGCGTGCTCGTGCTGGCGGGCGCAGGCCAGGCGGCCTCCGCGCCGAGTCCGATCCCGACGATATCGGGCGTGCTCGCCGGCTTGGCGGCGCTCGGCCTGGGCGCGGCGATGGCCTTTTGCGGCGCACATTTTGCGCTGCGCAAGGCGTAACGCTCACAACGCAGAACGCCGCGCTGGCAAACCAGCGCGACGTTTTGTCTCAATGGCCCTGGAAGATCAGCGGTCCTGGAAGATCAGCTCGCCGCGCGGAGATTGATCTTACTCTCGGCAAGTGTGGTCAACTTCTTGTCGGTTGCCTTTTCCTCCTCGAGCGTCTTTTGCAAAACGCCGGCACAATCGTTGCGGCCAAGCTGCTTCGCCCACGCGATCAGGCTGCCGTAGCGCGCGATCTCGTAATGTTCGGCGGCCTGCGCGGCGTTGATCAATGCCGCATCCAGCACTGCTTTGTCCGCGACCTCGCCGGCGATCTCATCCGCTTCCTTGATGATGCCGTCGATCGCCTGGCAATCAATTGCCTTCGCCTGGGTCCCATGCATCTGGAACACTTGTTCGACCCGCTGAACATGGGTTTTGGTCTCACCGAGATGGGTCAGGAAACCCTGCTTGAGCTGCTGGTCGGTCGCCTTCTCGGCCATTTTCGGAAGCGCCTTCACAAGCTGCTTCTCGGCGTAATAGATGTCCTGCAACTGATGCACGAACAGGTCGTTCATTGTCTTGATGTCTCGGGTAAAGAGTCCCATTGCTCGCATCCTTTTTGTTCTGGGAACACGGCGCGGGCTGTTCCTTCCAGCGCCGGCATGCTCGATTGCGCATACCGGCGCTAACCGAGTGACCGCGAGGTTGTTCCTGCGGCCAATCAATGTTCCTGCGGCCAACTAAGACCATTACGGATGGAACATCGGAACACCGTTGCAGATGAACGGTTGGACTCCCGCTAAGGTGAATGCAGGGCTCGAATCGCTTGCGTTGCGACATATATACGGAGTGTGACAGCCGCGTCGGCGAAAGGGCTTTCTCCGGCCTGTCAAGGACTGCACAACGCGGCGTTTTTGCCTTATGGATCATCTCAAGTGGAGCAATCGGCGGCGTCGCTTGCCTCGATCGCTCGAAACGGCTTGCAACTTGCAGCCCGCCCTACCGGGAGGATGAATGCACGGACTGCTGACTACGCTGGGGCGTGGCTTCAAGAAACGGATCGGCTGGAAACGGCTCGGCATCGCGGCGAGCCTGCTTATCATCGCCTTCGCAATCACGACTCTGGTCCGTACCCTCAAGGGCGTCGACACCGGTGTGGTCCTGATAGCGCTCACCGAAATATCGCCTGGCCGCATCGCCCTCGCCGCACTGTGCGTGGTCGGCGCATTCTGTACCCTGACGTTCTATGATTTCTTCGCGCTGCGGACCATCGGCAAGAAACACGTACCCTACCGTATCGCGGCGCTGTCGAGCTTCACCAGCTATACCATCGGCCACAATATCGGCGCCACCGTGTTCACCGGCGGCGCGATCCGCTTCCGGATCTATTCGGATTACGGCTTGAGCGCCATCGATGTCGCCAAGATCTGTTTCCTCTCCGGGCTGACATTCTGGCTCGGCAACGCCTTCGTGCTCGGCATCGGGATGGCCTGGCACCCGTGGGCCGCATCCGCGATGGACCAGCTGCCGGCCGCCATCAACCGGCTGATCGCCCTCGGCATTATCGCCGCAATCGTCGCTTATTTCGCCTGGCTCTCCTCGGGCGAAAAACGCCGCGAACTGGGGCAGAACGGCTGGAAGGTGGTGTTGCCCTCGGCGCGGCTGACGCTGGTGCAAATCCTGATCGGCGTTGTCGATCTCGGATTCTGCGCGATGGCGATGTATCTATTGATGCCGCAGCAGCCGGGCATCGATTTTATTTCGCTGGCTGTGGTGTTCATCCTGGCCACCCTGCTCGGTTTCGCCAGTCATGCGCCGGGGTCGATCGGCGTGTTCGATGCCGCGATGCTGGTGGCGCTGCCTGAATTCGGCCGCGAGCAGTTACTCGCCACACTGGTGGCGTTTCGAATCCTGTATTTCGTGATCCCCTTCGGCATCGCGATTTCGATCCTGGGAACGCGCGAACTTTGGCTCAACGTGGTGGTGCCCTGGCAGAGACGGCGCAGGCTGAACGAGGGCCTGTCGGCCCCCGGCGTCGTGCCGCAGAAGGTGAAGAGCCGCCAGTCGCCGCAGCCCTTGAAAGGCCGCCACTCGGCGCAGCCGGTGAAGACTCGGAAGTCGCAAGGCTAACGATTTTCCTGCTGCCCCTCCGTAGGCCCGGACGGAAGAGGCTTTCCTTGCAAGCCGGATTTTGAGAACCCCTCTTATTTCCGCCCCACCAGTAACGTCAAAAGCGCCATGGTCCGAATTCAACTCCGTTCGATCATCGCCTGGACGCTGCTCGCAGGAGCGCTGGCGGCATTGCCCGCGCGATGGGTTGCAGCGCAGACTGCTCCCGAGGCAGTGCAAGGCGCCCCGGACAAGCCGATGCAAATTTCGTGGGAGGTCCGCAACCGCTTCCGGCTATTCCGTGAAGAACGCGATTTCCTGCTTCATGCCGAAAGCGCCCAAGGCCGCAGCGTTCTCGCATCCGAGCAGGGGCTGGAACTGCAGAGTGACGGCCGCGGCTGGGCGCGCAACATGGTGAGCCGCCTCTGCATCGATCTCGCCGGCCGCATCAGCGAACCCTGCATCCGCGATAAGGTCAGGGAAAGCTACCTGGCGCCCGTGGATCACCCGGTCACGGTTCGGCTGACCGGCGACGTTCCGGTTGGCGCGACTTGCGCCTGGTCGTTCGACGACGGCGAAGGGCCGCAGCAATCCACATTGGATTGCGCCGAGCCGGTCAATCTGCGGGCGCGTTATGGCCGCTCCACGGTCGCTACCGTGGAGGTTTCCAGCGGGCCCGATGCGCCACAGCGTGTCACAACCGAAATCAGGGTGCGCGATATTTTCATCGCCGGCCTCGGCGACAGCATCGCCTCCGGTGAAGGCAATCCGGACCGGCCGATCGCATTGTCGGAGGAGGGTTTTTGCTTCCGCTCCTATTTGGGAACAGCGGCCGCCCAATATTATCGTCCGAGCCGCGCCGGATATAAGGGAGGACGGGCCTGCGAAGCGCCTGACACGCTGCAGCTGTGGCAGCGTCAGAGCGCGCTCTGGTTGAATGCGGCCTGCCATCGCTCGCTATATAGCTATCAAACCCGCGCCGCGCTGGCGCTCGCCGTGCAATATCCGCACATCGCGGTGACCTATCTGCCGCTCGCCTGCACCGGCGCCACCATCGCCGACGGACTGTTCGGTGCCCAACGCGCACGGGAATGTCCGCCGACGAAGTCGGCAAGCGCCTGCCAGGGCACGGTCAATGCGCAATTGGCCGAACTGCGCGAAGCCGTCAGCGCCGCGAAGCGCCGACAGCCCGATCGCCAGCTCGATCTGATCCTGCTGTCGATCGGCGCCAATGACATCAATTTTTCCGGGCTGGTCGCGGATGTGATCGTGGATACCCCGACCGAGCGCGCGCTGTTCAGACGCAACGGCGTGCTGGGATCGCTGGACGATTCGCGCACGGCGCTGGCGCGGGAGTTGCCACAAAGCTTCGGCAGGCTGAGAGAGGCGCTGAAGCCGCTGGTCGGCGATCTCCAGCGCGTTGTTTTTGTGTCCTATGCCAACCCGACGCTTGCCGACGCTGGCGTGCCTTGCGCCGGCGGGCGCGGCGGCTTCGATATTCATCCCTCGTTCAACGCGCAACCGCAGCGGCTGGCCAACGTGTCCGGCTATGTCGATAATGAATTCCTTCCGTACTTGAAGGCGCTCGCACTGTGCCAGTCGGGAGTGCTGTGCCGCGATCCCGGCGCTGATCGAATGACCTTCGTCGATGCCCATCAGGCGGCATTCGCAAATCACGGATTTTGCGCGCGCGCCCAAAGCGATCCCGAATTCGATCGGGAGTGCTTTTCACCCAAGGGCGAAAGCTTCGATCCCAACCTCGTCACTGCAGCCAACCAGCCGATGCTTTGCGGCCGCAGCGCCGGGGACTATCGCGCCTATCTTCCGCGGGCTCGCTGGATCCGCGACGCCAATGACAGTTATTTCGCGGCGATGACCTATCCGCAGGGGCTGCCGTCTTCCAGTCAGCCCGCCGATATCCATGACGCGACCTGGGGTGTCCTTTCGGCCGTATATGGCGGCGCGGTTCATCCAAGCGCCGAAGGCCACGCCGCGATGGCGGACGCGGCCCTGCCGGCCGTGGCCGCGGTGCTTCAGCTCAACGCCGCTCCGTCCGAGATGACCGAGATGCCGGCGGCGCCGGTCGTGATTGCGCCGGAGGGGCGCTGAAAAAGAATCGCAAACAAGTCAGCGCGGAGGAGGTTTGCCGGCCTTCTTCGGACCGGCCGTCGGCTTCGTCGCCGCAGCTTGCGCAGGCAGGTACTTCGCGATCACGGCCGGATCGACCGAGGCCATTGCCGAGTCCGGCAAACGGTACCAGATCTCATCCTTGCCGAGCAACGAGATCCCCCAATAGCCGCGCATCGTGAGTGTTTGACCATCGGGGCTGACGCGCATCTTCGCATTGTAAATCTTGCCGTCGCGCGGATCGAGAACGTTGCCGTCCTCATATTTCAGCCCGTCGCGTTTCATGTCTCTGATGAATGAAATTCCGAGCCAGGGCGCGTTCTTGCGGTCGTCGGTGCATTTCGAGCAAACCTCATTGGGAT
>WNGI01004444.1_pt1 | contig 12564 bp, 10 predicted proteins | sample 5400621 | NCBI WGS metagenome assembly WNGI01 (sample SAMN13153374, study PRJNA577476) | soil metagenome | isolation source: 20 cm soil or saprolite under Garry oak tree replicate 1 | place: USA:California | collected 2016-06-15 | reverse complement strand
ATCGGGTACCGCCGGTGTAATCGTAGAGCCCGCGTAGAGTATGACGCTGCGACCGGCGAGACCGTTTTCGCCAACCGTATGCACGCCGGCGATGTAGGCGGAGGATTCGGCCGTGCCATCGCGGCTGTTGGTCATGAAAGACGGAATCAGCGTGGTTGGCGATAGGCCAGCGGGCGCCCACGGCGGGCCGGCGGAGAAACCGTTCGGTGACGAGCAATTTCCATTGGCGTGAAACGCGACCCGGTATTCGCCGGGCGGCAGGTTTATCGCCGATACAAGCAACGTAATACCGTCGCGGCGGTCGATCACGCGCACTTTTCCGCTCACCGCCGACCCGAGGCCGCGAAGTGACGCAACGAGGCCGGGCGATGGACCAGGCGCCGGATTGGTTTCCTCAGAGGCCTTCGATTTCGAGCCGAATAAACCGCCCGACGAACTGCAGCCGGCAAGTGCCAGCGACAGCATGACCGCGAATGGCATTGCACTCTCCAACAGCACGCGGAGGCTCACGAAGCGCCCATCCTTTACAACGTCGGGATCGTCGGTCATCCGGCAATGATAGCGAAAGCGTCGCGGTATGTACTGAACAGCGCGTGTACTGAACAGTTCCACCTATCGCGTTAAGCATTACGACTTGCAATTGATCATGTATTTTTCGCTTCCCCATCGCGGCCTCGACAGAAAGAGCCGCTACAACAAAAAATCGTTGCTTAGTTTCTTTTCGCTTTCGTTAACTGTGGAGGATTTTCGCAATGATTCGCAGAACCATCAGTCTCGCACTGGCGCTTGTCTTCGTGACTGCGGGCACGCCCGCGTATGCCACCCAAGACCTCAACGTCGGAATGGCGATCACGCCGAATACCACACCAAGCTTCGTCAGCGGCGACATCCGCGCGGCCCGCTATGGGGCCACATCACCAGCATCGCCGGCCAATCCGGGAGCGCAGGACCTGCTCACCGCAGGCCTTGGCAAGAGCGGCCTGGAATCCGCAGTGCCGCCCGGCTTCGTCAATCCTGTTGCGCCGACGGCGCTTGAGTTGCGCCAACGAGCGATCTACACCAATTACCGCGCGCTGCTGGATCCGACCGCGGGCGGCGGCTACGGCACGCTATACGGCCCGAACGTCGACAAGAATGGCAACGTCACGGCATCACAGGGCTTGATTCCGGGCTGGGAATATCTTGCGTACGCCGACGACGGATCAGGGCGCCAGAATGTGACGCTGATGGTTCAGGTGCCCGACACGTTCGATCTCGCCAACGCATGCATCATCACCGCTACCACGTCGGGCTCCCGCGGCGTCTACGGCGCGATCGGAACCGCCGGTGAATGGGGACTCAAGCACGGCTGCGCCGTTGCGTATGCCGACAAGGGTTCGGGCAACGGCTTGCACGATCTGATGACGGATGCCGTCGGCTTGATGCGGCACTCGACAAGCTGCACGACTACGGCTGGCTGCCTGACAGCGACGTGCTGCACGCGTCGCACTATCGGTTCGCGACCAACTCGATCGTGATGACCTACGCAAACGCATACGGCCGGTTCAGCGTTGCCGACAACGTCTGTGGTTTCAGCTTCGCCAACACCGACGCCACCGGCAACGTCATCGCGCAGGTGCTTGCGTCGCAGGCCAGCATTTTTTCGACCGGCAACGGCGTGCCTCCGACCACTGGCGTCAACGTCGTGTTCAACGATTCGCTTGGCGGCGCCAAACTCGACTTGCTTTCCACCTCGCCCTCGACGGCCGCGCCCGACTACGCGCTCGACGGCGCGATCTGCCATCGCAACCTCGTCGAAGGCCGCAATATCGTCACGGGTGCCGCGCTCACCGGCGCGGCCAAAGAAGCCTCGGATCGCGTCCGCGCGGGTATCGCCGATGTCGAGCTGACGGCGAGGCTCAAGGACACGCCCGCAATCATCGTTCAGGGTCGTGCCGATACGTTGATTCCGATCAACCATGCTTCGCGCGCCTACTACGCGAAGAGCCAGTCGACAGCCAAGGGCGCGACCAATGTCCGTTATGTCGAAGTGACCAATGCGCAGCACTTCGACGCGTTCCTGCCCGGCGGAGCAGTGTTCGGCGGTTACGAGCAGCGGTTCGTTCCATTACATGTCTACTTCATTCGTGCGATGGACGCGATGTACGGTCATTTGACGAGCGGGACGCCGTTACCGCCGTCGCAGGTTGTGCATACGATCCCGCGCTGCGGGCCGCCGTATCCGTGCGTCGCCCCGGCGATCACCGCGACCAACGTGCCGCCCATCGCTTCAAACCCGCCTGCTGCCGATCGGATCGAGTTCGTCAACGACACGCTACACATCCCGAACTGATCCGCGCTGGCAAGCCGCCGGTATTATCGGCGCGGTAAGATACAGCGGCCGCCCTTTCCCGGCGGCCGTTTCATTTTGTGCGAAGGCATGCCGTGTCTGCGATGACCCCCGAGGAAATCGTCCACGAGTTGGACAAGCATATCGTTGGGCAGGATGCCGCCAAGCGCGCCGTGGCGATTGCGCTTCGCAACCGTTGGCGCCGGCAGCAGGTTCCCGAACCGCTGCGGCAGGAAATCACGCCTAAAAACATTCTCTTGATCGGCCCGACCGGGGTGGGCAAGACCGAAATCGCGCGGAGGCTCGCGCGTCTGGCTGACGCGCCGTTCGTCAAGGTGGAGGCGACCAAGTTCACGGAAGTCGGATACGTCGGCCGCGATGTCGACGCGATCATCCGCGATCTGGCGGAGGTTGCGGTCAAGCAAACGCGCGACGCCGAGACGCGCAAGGTCCGCGATCGCGCTGCTGACGCCGCCGAGGAGCGTGTGCTCGACGTGCTGCTGCCGCCCGTGCGCGAAGTGAACTTCGACGACTTGAAGCCTACCGATTCGGCGACACGCCAACGATTCCGCAAGATGTTGCGCGAGGGCGCGCTCGACACGAAGGAGATCGACGTCGAGATCGCCGCACTGCCGCCACAGATGGAAATCATGGCGCCGCCGGGCATGGAAGATCTGACGAGTCAGATCCAAGGCATGTTCCAGCAAATCGGCGGCGGCCGCCGCAAGATGAAAAAGATGACGGTGACGGAAGCGCTGCGCCAGCTTACCGACGAGGAAGCCGCCAAGCTGATCAACGACGACGACATCAAGGCGAAAGCGCTGGCGGCGGCGGAGCAGAACGGGATCGTCTTCATCGACGAAATCGACAAGATCACGGCGCGCTCCGATGTTCAGGGCGCCGACGTCTCGCGCCAAGGCGTTCAGCGCGACCTGCTGCCGCTCGTCGAAGGAACGACGATCACCACCAAGTACGGCATGGTGAAGACCGATCACGTGCTGTTCATCGCGTCCGGCGCGTTTCATCTGTCGAAGCCGTCGGACCTCATTCCCGAATTGCAGGGGCGGCTGCCGATTCGCGTCGAGCTGAATCCGCTGACGGTCGAGGATTTTGAGCGGATCCTCACGTCGACCGATGCGTGTCTCACGCAACAATATCAAGCGCTGCTTGGCACCGAGCAAGTGCATCTCGATTTCAAGCCTGACGGCATTCGCCGGCTGGCGGAGATTGCCCATGCCGTGAACGAAAAACAGGAGAACATCGGCGCCCGGCGCCTTTACACGGTGATGGAGCGTCTGATCGAGGACGTTTCCTTTCATGCCGCGCGGCGCACGGGCGAGACGATCGCGATCGATGCTGCGTTCGTCAACGAGCGACTGGCCGGTATCGCCGGCGACGACAACTTGTCACGTTACATTCTTTGAGCGTAAGCGGAGTGACCCTGTCTCAGCCCGTCGGAAAGCGTCGCGAGCAGGCCGAGATGCGAGGCGCGGGGGTGCGAGGAACCGGAATGTACATGGACGTAAATGAGGATTCCGAGCGCCCGAGGAACAAAGCAGATCGGACGCGCAGCAGCTTTACGACGGGCTGAGATGCTCGAACGCATCCTCGGCATCATCCTGCCGGTTTTTCTGATCGTTGCGCTTGGCTACGTCTATGCGTGGCGCGTCAAGCCCGACATGACGATGGTGAATCGCATCAGCATGAACGTGCTTGCGCCGGCGCTCATTTTCTCGGCGCTTGCAGGCAAGGACTTCGACATTACGCAGAGCCAGTTGTTGATGCTGGGAAGCGTCGCCGTTGTGTTGGGCTCAGGATTGCTGGCGTGGCCCGTCGCCAAACTGATGAACGCCGACGTCCGCACGTTCGTGCCGCCGATGATGTTCAACAACTGCGGCAACATGGGATTGCCGCTCGCGGTGCTGGCCTACGGGACGGCGGGGTTCTCACCGATGGTCGCGTTGTTCACGATATCGAACCTCCTCCAATTCACGCTCGGCGTTTGGATCATCAACCATCACGCGCGGTTCAGAAACCTGCTGCGCAATCCGATGGTGATTGCAACGATTCTCGGTTTCGCGTTCGCGCTGTCGCATCCGCCACTTCCTGATTGGCTCGCTGTCGCCATCAAGATGGTCGGCGACGCGCTGATACCGATGATGCTGCTGTCGCTCGGGGTGCGCCTGTTCGAAGTGCGCTGGGACGATTGGCAGCTCGGTTTGATCGGCGGTATCGTCTGCCCGTTGACCGGGATGGCGGTCGCCACCCTATTCTCGTGGGTCTTCGAGATGGACCGAATGCAACAGGGATTGTTGCTGCTGTTCGGCTGCCTTCCTCCGGCCGTGCTCAATTTCATGGTCGCGGAGCAATTCAGGCAGGAGCCGGCGAAGGTCGCTTCGATCGTCCTTATCGGCAACGTTCTATCGCTGGCGTTCGTGCCGCTTGGGCTTGCGCTCGCATTGCACTGATAGCCGTGTCGCGGCGGATCAGATCTCGTGATCAGAGTGCCGCAAGCGCGTTGACGACCAGCGTCGTCTGCAGCACTTCCGGAAGGAGCAGCGGCTCGCGGCCGGGTCGATAGAGTACGTACACGGGCACGCCGTTACGCCCTAACGCAGTGAGCGCGCGCGTGATCGCCGGATCGCGGCGCGTCCAATCGGCGCGGACAAGCGCGACGTTCTTGCGCGCAAACGCTTCGCGGACATCAGCGCTATTGAGAACAAGCCGTTTGTTCACCTGACACGTCACGCACCATGCTGCGGTAAAGTCCACGAATACGGCTCGGCCCGAGCTTGTCAGTTCGGCAAGGCGCGCGGGTGTGTACGGTAGCCAAGCGTTGTCGCCGCGCGAGCTTGCGATAGGAACGGACGATGCGTTGGCGCTCGCATCTGCACGCAGCAGCGGCCAAGCGACAACGAGAGCGCACGCCGCTGCGACAAGCGCCGCGACGCTCCAACCTCTCGCGGCGCCACTCTTAAACGTCCGCCATGCCCATAGCGCGAACGCGATGATGAGCAGCGTCGCAAGCAAACGGACAACAGCGTCATTGTCGACCTGCGCGCCGATAACCCAGATCAACCACGCGACCGTCGCGTAGAGCGGAAACGCGAGCACTTGTTTCAGTCGGGTCATCCAAGCGCCCGGCCGAGGCAACACGCGCCGCCAACCGGGAAACCAGGAAAGCAGAACGAACGGCAGCGCCATGCCGATCCCGAGCGCAACGAATACCCCGATCGTTGCCGCAGTCGGCTGCGCGAGCGCGAAGCCCAGCGCTGCACCCATGAAGGGCGCGGTGCATGGCGACGCAATGATCACGGCGAGTACTCCGGACAACAGCGCATCGGCGTAGCGATTGCGCATGCGGAGATCGCCCGCGCCCGGCAACAACGACCCGAACTCGAACACGCCGGAGAGGTTGAGGGCGAGGATGAAAAACAGCGCGGCAAGAGCGGAGACGACCGCGGGAGATTGCAGTTGAAAGCCCCAACCCACTTGCTCGCCTGCTGCGCGCAACGTCAGAAGCACCAATGCAAGCACAACGAAGGTCAGCACAATTCCAACGGCGAACAGGACGCCGGACAACCGCGACGCACGAAGGTCGTCATGCGAAGCGTTCGTCAGAGACAGCGCCTTGAGCGAAAGGATGGGAAACACACAGGGCATCAAATTGAGAATGATGCCGCCCGTCAGCGCGAGGAGGACCGCCGCGCCGAAGGTCAGCGAGGATGTCGGTCCGACGCCGAGCGCGTTGATCGCTGCATCATCGAACGCAGGTTTCGGGCCGGCGACGAGCGCGCCGGTCAATGGAACATCGACGACGACTGCTTGCGCAACCGTGTTGCCGTTCGCGAATCCATTACTGCTCGTGACGACGCCGTCGAGCTTGGAGAATCCGCTGCCGAGGCGATACGCGACAGGTAACGACAGCATGTAAGCGCCGTTCGCCATTCGCGCCAACGATTGCGGTGCTGACGGTTCAATCCGTCCTTCGGTATACGCGAAGAAGCGCATCGCGCCGGGATCCGGCGCGCCGGCAGGCGGCGCGAGCGTCAAGATGACTTTTTGTCCGTCACCGCGAGCTTCCGCATGCCATCCGCCATTCAACGGTTGTGGTAATGCGGCGCGTGCGGCGCCTATCACTGGCGCCCATCGCGCGTCGGTGGCAGCAGGTTCGGCAACCGGCAGCGAAAGCTTCAAATCAGCGCCGTCGGGTATGCACGTTTCCTTGCACACGAGCCAGTCGGCGCGTGCCGCGAGATCGACGGTGCTGCCCGGCTTGAGATCGGCGGGCACATCGAGCTTGACGAGATGAAACACCGTCCCGTCATAACCATAGTTTACGAGCGGGCCGACGTGCAGCGCCTTGGGCGCGGGCCACTCGATCGCACCGACACGGAACTCCGGCGGTAACTTCCAATCGAGCGTCGTCGGCAATCCCGAGTCGCCGGGATTGCGCCAATACGTGTGCCAGCCTTCTTCGATCTGCAGACGTAACGCCATAGTCGCCGACCGTCCCGGAGCGAGCGATGCGTTTTCCGAAATAAGCTCCGCCTCGACGTGCGGCGTCTTCACCGGCGCGGCGTGTAAGGAAGCGGGCGCAGCGACGCCGACAATGGCTGCCGTGAGCCATCCCAACCAGCGGTTAGTCGAAAGACGAAGAATTGACGTCACCCGTTATTGCCTCGAAATCGCGCGAAGGGAGAAGGCGATTCGACGCAGGTCCCCAAGAGAACGGGAATTATCCCACCTGTGCTCGCCGTCGGACGCCCACCTATCCGCTAGAATCCAACGCCCGCGCTCTGTCAGCGCCCTTTCGCAAGCAGCGCACACGCGAAGCGCGCTCGGTCACCCTCACTGCGGAATTCAATTGCTAGAGACCCTTCTCGTCTCGACGGCCGTTGTTGCGCTGGGCGAAATCGGCGACAAGACGCAGCTGCTCGCGTTGATGCTCGCTGTGCGCTTTCGCAAGCCTTGGCCAATCGTCGCAGGCATTCTCGTCGCCACGCTCGTCAATCACACGATAGCCGGCGCAGTCGGCAATTGGGTGCGTGCGGCCGTGCCGCCGGGCGTTTTGCAGTGGCTGCTGGCACTGTCCTTTTTCGCCGTCGGCGCCTGGATGCTCAAGCCCGACCGGCTCGAGGAGGACAACGTCGGCCGAACGTCGCGTCTCGGGGTTTTCGCGGTGACGACGATCGCCTTTTTTCTCGCCGAGATGGGCGACAAGACGCAGATCGCCACTGTCGTGCTCGCGGCGCGCTTCGATTCGCTTCTTGCGGTGGTCCTCGGCACGACGCTCGGCATGTTGATCGTTAACGTTCCCACTGCTTTCGCGGGACATCTCGCCGCAGATCGCATTCCGTTCAAAGCGGTACGAATCGTCGCAGCCGCGCTGTTCGCGGCACTGGGTGTCTGGGTGTTGATCGCCGGCGTGCCCCATTGAGCGGCCGGACGAACTTCGGCCGGTATAATCAAATGTTTACGATCAATCAGCCGCGGTTGCACGTTACCGTCATGACGCAGTACCGGCACAAGGACATCGAAGCTTTGGCGCAGGCCGCCTGGCGCAGCGCAGACGTGTATCGCGCCGTCGAACGCACGGACCGGCCAAAGTACTACTGCGTATCGATGCTGCCCTATCCGTCGGGCAAGCTGCACATGGGCCATGTGCGCAACTACACGATCAACGACGTCATGTATCGGCATCTGCGCATGAACGGATTCAACGTTCTGATGCCGATGGGTTGGGACGCGTTCGGCCTGCCCGCCGAGAACGCCGCGATGAACAGTCACGAGGCGCCGGCGAAATGGACCTACGACAACATCGCCTACATGAAGCAGCAATGTCAGGCGATGGGATGGGCGATCGACTGGTCGCGCGAATTCGCAACCTGCGAACCCGCATTCTACAAGTGGAATCAGTGGTTCTTCTTGAAGATGCTCGAGAAGGGCATCGCGTACAAAAAGACGGGTGTCGTCAATTGGGATCCGGTCGACCAGACGGTCCTCGCGAATGAGCAAGTGATCGAAGGCCGTGGCTGGCGCTCCGGCGCGCCGGTCGAAAAGCGTGAGATTCCCATGTACTACCTGCGGATCACGCAATACGCCGACGAGCTGCTGTCCTATCTCGACAAGATGCCGGGTTGGCCCGAGCGCGTGAAGGTGATGCAGGCCAACTGGATCGGCAAGAGTGAAGGCGTGCGGTTCGCGTTTCGACATGACATTCGCGGAGCGAACGGAGAATTGATCGGCGACGGCAAACTGTATGTCTTCACGACGCGCGCCGATACGATCATGGGCGTCACGTTCTGTGCAGTCGCCGCCGAGCATCCGCTCGCTGCGCACGCCGCGGCGTCGAATCCGTCGCTCCGTGCGTTCGTCGACGAATGCAAGCACGGCAGCGTCATCGAAGCCGAGCTCGCGACAATGGAAAAGAAAGGAATGCCGACGGGCCTCTACGTCTCGCATCCGTTGACCGGCGAACGGATCGAGATCTGGGTCGGCAACTACGTGCTGATGGCGTACGGCGATGGCGCGGTCATGGGCGTGCCCGGTCACGACGAGCGCGATTTCGCCTTCGCAAAGAAGTACGGCTTGCCGATCAAGCAGGTGATCGCGGTCGACGGCGAAAGCTTCTCGACCGATACGTGGCAGCCGTGGTACGAGGACAAGGAGCGCGGTTACTGCATCAACTCCGGCAAGTACGACGGATTGCGCTATCGCGAGGCCGTCGACGCAATCGCCGCCGATCTCGCGACGTTGGGTCTGGGCGAGAAAAAGACGACGTTCCGACTGCGTGACTGGGGCATTTCGCGGCAACGCTACTGGGGCACGCCGATTCCAATCGTCCACTGCGACGCCTGCGGCGATGTTCCGGTGCCCGAGAAAGATCTGCCGGTCGTGCTGCCGGAAGATTGCGTGCCCGACGGGACCGGCAATCCGCTGGCCAAGCGGCGCGACTTCGTCGAAACGACATGCCCGCGTTGCGGCAAGCCGGCGCAACGCGAAACCGACACGATGGACGTGTTCGTCGATTCGGCGTGGTACTACATGCGCTACGCGTGCCCCGACGCGCCGGCGATGGTCGATGCCCGCAATGACTTCTGGAATCCGATGGATCAGTACATCGGCGGCATCGAGCACGCGATTCTGCATCTCCTGTACGCGCGCTTCTGGACCAAGGTGATGCGCGATATGGGCTTGACCAAGATGGACGAGCCTTTCACGCGACTTCTCACGCAAGGAATGGTGCTCAATCACATCTATTTCCGGCGCACTGAGAAAGGCGGCATCGAGTACTTCGCGCCCGACAACGTCGAGGTCATGCACGACGAGGCCGGACATGTGACGGGCGCGAAGCTCAAGTCGGACGGCAAGCCCGTCGAATACGGCGGCGTCGGCGCGATGTCGAAATCCAAATTGAACGGCGTCGATCCGCAGGACATCGTCGACCGCTACGGCGCCGATGCGGCGCGATTGTTCGTCATGTTTGCCGGTCATCCCGAGGCGACGATGGAATGGTCCGATGCCGGCGTCGAAGGCGCAGCGCGGTTTCTCAAGCGGTTGTGGGCCTTTGCGCAGTCGCACGCGAGCGATATCAAGAGCGCGAGTCGAAACGCGCCGGGCGATGCCGCGAACGCTCGCGCGCGGCGTGACATTCATCTCACGCTGAAGCAAGCCAACGACGATTACGAACGCATCAAGTACAACACAGTCGTATCGGCGGGCATGAAAATGCTGAACACGCTCGAGGATATTCCCGACAGAGCAGAGGGCAACGCGGCGATCCGGCGCGAAGGGATGTCGATCCTTCTTCGCACGCTCTATCCTGTCGTACCTCACATTGCATGGACACTGTGGCGTGATCTCGATTTCACGCGCGAGTATGGCGACCTGCTGGATGCGGCGTGGCCCGTCGTCGACGCTGAAGCGCTCAAGCAGGACGAGATCGAGCTCGTGTTGCAGGTCAACGGCAAGCTGCGCGGCAAATTGGTGGTTCCGGCGGCGGCTAACAAGACCGCGATCGAGGACGCTGCCAAGGCGTCCCCCGAAGTGGCGAAACATTCGAACGGCGCGCCGGTGAAAAAAGTCGTCATCGTCCCCGGACGCCTCGTCAATGTCGTGGTCTAGCGGCGCCCGATTCTTCGCGTTGGTCGTGCTGACCGGGGCGCTCGCGGCGTGCGGCTTTCATCTGCGTGGCCAAGCGACGTATACGTTCTCGTCGGTCTACGTCAACGTGACGGCTGCGCCGGTGTTCGAATCCGAATTGAAGCGCTCGCTCGAAGGCGCGGGCAGCGCAAAGCTCGCGCCGACCGCCGCCGCCGCGGATGTGATACTCGATATACCGCCGATCGTCGATGAAAAAGACGTTTTGTCGCTTTCCGCCGGCGGCAGCGTGCGCGAATTCTCACTCCTGATGCGCGTGAATTTCCGGTTGCACGATAAGGATGGCCTCGATTGGCTCCCGCCCGCCGAAATCATCGTGCGGCGCGCCTACACGTTCAACGAGACCGAAGTGCTGGCGCGCGATGCCGAGGAGCAGCGGTTGCTGCGCGAGATGCAAAGCGACGTGATCGCGCAACTGATTCGCCGCTTGCAAGCCGCGAAGAAGCCGTAGCGGGGGCGCTATAACGATGGAGATTCGGCCGAACGATCTGCCGCGCCATCTATCCCGCAAGATCGAGTCGCTCTATGTGGTTCATGGCGACGAGCCGCTGCTCGCGCTCGAAGCCGGCGACGAAATTCGCGCCGCGGCACGTCAAGCTGGCTGCGACGAACGCGATGTGCTCGTTGTCGAACCGGGATTCAAGTGGGATGCGTTTGTCGCTGCGAATGCGAACCTCGGTCTGTTCGGCAGCCGCAAGCTGATCGACGTGCGCATTCCCAGCGGCAAGCCGGGTGTCGACGGGGCGAAGGCGCTCGAGGCGTACGCCGCTAATCCCAATCCCGATAACGTCACATTGATCACGCTCCCGAGGCTCGATCGCGCAACGCTGGGTTCGGCGTGGTTCGCCACGCTCGCGCGGGTCGGCGCGACGATTGCGGTGCAGCCTCTCGAGCGCGAAGCGTTGCCGCGGTGGATTGCCGCAAGGCTTGCGCGCCAGAACCAGCGCGCGTCCGATGAAGTGTTGACCTACCTCGCCGAGCGCTGCGAGGGCAATCTGCTGGCGGCGCGGCAGGAGATCGAGAAGCTTGCGCTAGTCCTTCCCCAGGGCGAAATCGCGCTCGAGGCCGTCGAGAACGCCACGACGGACGTCGCCCGTTACGACGTCTTTCAAGCGTCGGAGGCGTGGCTCGCGGGTGACGCCGCCCGTTCGGTCCGGATCCTGAACGCACTCGAGGCCGAAGGCGAGCCCGTCACGCTTGGCGTCTGGCAGATGACCGAGGACCTGCGGGCAATCGCGAGCGTCCATGCGGCGCAGCGACACGGTGCGCCCGTCGCGGCAGCGGTTCGCAATGCGCGCGTCTGGGGTCGGCGGCAAGCGGCGTTGGAAAAAGCCGTCCGACGGATCTCGCCTTCGAGAATCGGCGAAATGATGATAGCGGTCGCGCGTCTCGACGCGCTGGCGAAAGGTCTGACAGCAGGCGATCCTTGGGAGGACCTTGTCTCGCTGGCGCTGGATTTATGCGGCACGCCGTCGCGGCGGCCCGCTGCATCGTTGCGCCCCCGCGCATAACGCCCTCGCCACGTGACGTTGGCGTTCACCGTGGCTATCATGCCGGCGTGGTCCATCCGCAAATCCAGGAGATAGCCATGTACCGAAGGATTCTGGTCGCTTACGACGGTTCGCCAGAATCACGGCTGGCCGTCGATGAATGCGTGCACCTGTCGCCGCAGCCCGAGCGTCATATTCATCTCGCCTGCGTGCTCCACGATCCGTCACCTTATTTATTGGCCGGTGAATTTGTGCCGGCGCCCACGCTCGAGATCGACCGTACGCGCAGCGAAAAGGACCTGAAGGACGCCGCCGCGCGGTTGATCGAGCGCGGTTTCTCGGTGACGACGCACTTGCTGGACGGTGAGCCGGTCGAGGTCATCACGCGACTCGTCGACACATTGCGGATCGACCTGCTGATCGTCGGCCACAAGCGAAGCAAAAAATGGGCGCTGCGATGGTGGCGCGGGTCCGTCGATGCGCTGCTGATCGAACGCGTTCGCTGCAGCATCCTGCTCGCGGGGGAGCCGGCGGTGCGTTAGCTGCTCCGAGTGAAGCGTCCTTCAGCCCTCCCCGCAAACC
>WNGI01024467.1_pt1 | contig 12565 bp, 11 predicted proteins | sample 5400621 | NCBI WGS metagenome assembly WNGI01 (sample SAMN13153374, study PRJNA577476) | soil metagenome | isolation source: 20 cm soil or saprolite under Garry oak tree replicate 1 | place: USA:California | collected 2016-06-15 | reverse complement strand
CGCTCGTTGGAAGGATTGCTGGACTCCGGAACAATCAAGGGTTTGGCGCATATCACCGGCGGTGGATTGACCGACAACATCCCCCGCATTTTGCCCGGAGGCGCAGCAGCTCAAATCGACAAAGGCAGTTGGCCCGTCCTGCCAATCTTCACGCTGATGCAACAGATTGGGAACGTGCCTGAGTCGGAAATGTATCGGACCTTCAACATGGGAGTGGGAATAGTAATTGTCTGCGCGGAACCGGATGCGACGGAAATCACATCGCATCTTCATGAGCGCGGCGAACAATGCTATCTGATTGGGCGCGTCATCGAAGGCCAACGAGAGGTCACCATTGAGTAACAAGGATTTCCTGCAAAGCCGCCAAGAAGAAGAAAAGTCGTAATAGTCATGAAGAGAGCATGAATCAGTTTCTCAAGAGTCTTTCACTCCGTTCATTTACCGAGGTTTGTCTTTCACTTGGGTTGTCTTTGCACCTTGGCGCCTTTGCGGGAAAAACTTTCTTCCAGTGACACTCAACAACACAGGCAAGACGACGGTACGGCTCGGCATACTGATCTCCGGTCGCGGGTCGAACATGGTCGCGTTGGCGGAAGCGGTGCGTGAAGGTTGCATCCCGACTGCGAAAGTTGCAGTTGTAATAAGTGATCAGCCGGGGGCAGCCGGGCTTGCACGCGCAAAAGATTTAGGCCTGGAGACACTCGTCATTGAGCGGCGCGGACGTAGTCGCGAGGAACACGATCGCGAGATTATGGCCGCTTTGAAAGAACATAAAGTTGATCTGGTATGTCTCGCCGGTTACATGCGTCTGTTGTCGTCGCATTTCATCGGGGCCTTTCCACGACGCATCATGAACATCCATCCGAGTCTGCTTCCGTGTTTCCCGGGACTCGACGCTCACCGGCAGGCGATTGCGCACGGTGTTAAATGGAGCGGCTGCACAGTCCACTTTGTTGATGAAACGCTCGATGGTGGGCCAATCATCGCGCAGAGGATAGTGCCGGTGCTGGATGGCGATACGGAAGAGTCCTTATCAGCGCGCATCCTGGTCGAGGAACATCGACTGTATGCTGAAGCCGTTGCCCTGGTTGTAAGCGGAGATTACGAAGTCGTGGGCCGGCGTGTGATCCGAAGTAGCGCAAGCTGCTAGCTTGCGCTGACGGTGAATGGGAGTCTCGGGCACCCGCAAACCAGGTTATTGTCTCGCGCTTTGTAGCCCGCGCATCTGTAAAGCCCACGCTGCTTGTTTGCGCACCTGCTCGTCGGCATCATTCAAAGCGACTTTCAAGGGTTCGACCGCTCGTTTGTCACCTTTCAATCCCAAAGCCCAGGCTGCTTGTGAACGCACGTGCGCGTTTGTATCTCTTAAGGCTCCGATCAAGGGTTCTACGGCCCGTGCATCACCTTTCAAGCCAAGGGCCCACGCCGCTTGCGAACGCACGTCCTCGCCCTGAGCCTGTAACGCAAGGCTGAGCGGTTCGACTGCGCGTTCGTCTCCCTTTAAGCCGAGCGCCCACGCTGCCTGTGACTGTACGTGCTGATTCTCATCACGGAGGGCGGCGATTAACGAATCAACAGCGCGGTCGTCTCCCTTCAGACCAAGAGCCCACGCGGCCTGCGCTCGTACGTGCCATTCCGCATCCTTCAATGCGCCAGCCAAATATTCAACCGCTCGCTGGTCACCAGTCAGGCCAAGTGACCACGCTGCCTTCTCGCGCACCTGCCACTCGCCGTCTTGCAATGCCGCAATCAAAGGCTCGATGCTGCGCTCATCGCGGACCATTCCTAAAGCAAACGCGGCATTCGCCCGGCCCGGCCGCCCCTCGGTCTTCAAAGCATTGATCAGAGGCTCGACTGACTCTTGCCCAATTTTTGAAAGCGCCACGGCAGCCATTTCACCGGGTGAAATCTTGTTGTCTCCTTTGGCACTCCAGGACCCCTTCTGGCCGCAGACAGGTTGTTCAACCGGCGCATCGTCACCCAGTATTTTGATGAGCGCTGGGATAGCGGCGGGCGCGTGTGCTTGGCCCAGTGCGCAGGCTGCCTCGGTGCGCTCACGCGGATCCGGCGAGCTCAGTTTCTGAATTGCGGCTTTGACTGCAGCCGAAGGCTCGTCCGCTCTCTGCTGAGCGTTGAAGGTTGCTGCCTGGCCGGACGTTGAATTCAGACCGTGCGCTCCGTAGAAAGAATATCCAATACAACTGATGATCAATGCGGAGATGGTGATTGATAGTTTTCTCATTTCTTCTTTCTCTTCTTTTGGCCGGTATGCAGACTCTGATAGACAAACACCGCCGGACGGGAATTCTGTGACAGCAAATTTTCTTGAGGGGCAGTAGTGTCCTACAAAAAACCAAATTAGGGCACTTCCTGGGAGCAGGAACTTTGGGCTGCAGGCTTTTGTGTTTAGATCTCCTGCTTCCTGAGCATTAATCACAGACTGAAGTCTGTGCGACGGACTAGTTTTCCTGTTTGCCTTTTCCGCCCAGAGCCTCAGCGCGTTGATAAGCGGCCCACACAGCTTTTGAAAGGACCGTGCGCAGACTGCCTTTCTCCATTTGATAGATTGCTTCTGCCGACGTGCCGCCCGGCGAGGTAACCATGTTGCGAAGTTCCGCCGGATGTTTGTGTGATTCTTTCGCGAACAGCACCGAACCGAGCATCATCTGTTGCACGAGATCCTGGGCGACATGACGCGAGAATCCCATATGCACGCCCGCGTCAATCAGTGCCTCCATGACGAGGAAAATGTAAGTGGGACCGGTGGCACTCAGAGCGGTGGCCATGTCGATTTGTCTTTCATTCTCGACGCGCATCGCTTTGCCCAGGGCTTCGAGCATCGCGCAGACTTCACGCTCCTGCGTTTCGCTGACCGCCGGCGTAGCCGTCCACGCGGTCATCCCCTGTCCGATCTGCGCCGGCGTGTTAGGCATTGCGCGCACAATGGGCGGATGAAGGAGCTCGCCGGCAATCGTTTCGGCGCGGGCCCCGGCCACAATCGAAACCACAAGTTGATCCGGATGAATCGCGCCCTTTAATTCCTGTAACACCTTGTTAAGGCGTTGTGGCTTAACGGCAAGGATGACAAGTGAGCCCGGCGTCTCGGTTTCCGTTGAGGGGGCAGGGTGAGCAGCCAGAGTTGCTTCCTGGGCATACTTTGTATAAAGCTCCTCACGACGCGCAGCACGGGGATGGCTGCCGACAATTTGTTCAGCCGCGACGAGCTGTTTTCTCAACAGACCCGCAATTATGGCTTCGGCCATCACGCCGCAACCAATAAATGCCAGCCGCACGTGTTTCAGCGGGTTGGTTGCTTCATTTTGTTTCTCTGCTTCAGCTTCCGCCATAGTGCCTTTCATGCGCCCCGAGTTATTCCGGTGCGAGCTTGGAGTGTGATTCATTGATCAGATTGCCTTGTCTTCAAGGAGCATAACGTAGCCTTTAGAGATGTGCTACAAAAGAACTCCTCTTAGACGGTTCACTCAGAGCATTGTGTCCGGGGTACGCCGATGCTAGGATTTCGCCATGGACCGACAAGACGAGGCAATGTCCCTTGAACTGGATGGAGTAACAGCTATTCTCCTGATTCATCTTGCGGAAGTCTGGGGCGTAACAGAGGAAGAGGCTGTTCAGCGAGCAATTGGACTTGCGAATACTGCACTTGGCCCCTTAACTGACCGTGAAGTCTTTTTGCTCACTCGATACCTTGAGGTCTACTCGCAGAATGAGCGTGCGGTTGAGCTGAATGAAGACGAGCTTCTGACGCGCTTTCACTTGAATGTTGTGAGAGCCAAAGTGCACTATCGACTAGAGAAAGCCATGAAGAAAACTACAGCAACAGATCGGTTGGAGACCTTCAAAGAGTTGCAACGCAGCCTTCAGCTCACCTCGGCAAAAGCCAAGGAATGGCAAGACGCCGTCCGTGAGGCTCGCCGCTGATAGCGGATGATTCACCTCGATACTAACTTCTTAATCCAGGCGCTCGTTCCAGGCTCTGCCGCAGGAGCAAAGTTGGAGACATGGCTCAGAGACGCCGAAGATTTGGGCATCAGTTCCATTGCGTGGAGCGAGTTTCTTTGTGGGCCACTGACACCCAAAGATGAGGCTTTAGCAGTTGCCCTGTTCGCCAGCCCCGAACCGTTTCTGGCATCCGACGCTCGCATGGCTGCAGAATTATTCAATGCAACGGGCCGTCGTTCCCGAAGTCTCCCGGATTGTCAGATAGCCGCAATTGCGCTTCGTCAAGGCGCTCAGTTGGCTACGGGAAACGTGTCAGACTTCACGGTCTTTCACGGTCATGGATTGGGCTCTTAGGTGATTTCCTGTGTCTGCTGTTCTCGCCACTGAAGAGACTCTCATAATCGAAACGCCTGAGCGCGTTCCTCTTCACTTTGCGTTGGCCTCGATTGGAAACCGTTTTCTTGCCTGCGCAGTCGATCATGCGATCCAGATCATTACCATCGGCGTGATGATTCTCGCGTTCATAGTCGTCGCCAATTTTTCGAGCTTTGGTAACGATCTCTCGAGTGCGCCGAAATGGGTTTACGCCGTTGGTATCGTCGTTGTTTTTCTGCTCATCTCCGGATACTTCGCGATTTTTGAATGGCTTTGGAATGGGCAGACACCGGGCAAGCGCTGGTTGAAGTTGCGTGTGATTCGAGAGGACGGACGACCTATTACTTTTTTTGAGGCTGCGGTCAGGAATCTGTTACGCGATTTTGACATCATGCCCTTTCCTTTTTATTCCATCGGGCTCATTTCGGTTTTTGCAAGCAGCAAGGATCAGCGCGTTGGCGATATGGTTGCGGGCACGGTAGTGGTGCGCGAGCGGGAAGCCGAAGCGCCGGCCTTTGCCCAGGTGTTCGCATCGCCGGTGAGTGACCCGGCGTTACGACGCTCGTTTCAGCCAGTTGCATTTACAGCGAACGTCAACGATCTGACGGAATCTGAAATCCAGGTAGTCGAGACATTTTTGCGGCGACGCTGGGATCTCAATGAGGTGCCGCGGCAATGGATGGCCTGGCGCGTAGCAATGCCGGTGCTTTATAAGCTCCGCCCGGAGTATGATCGGTCAACGTTTACCTATGAAGGGTTTCTTGAAGAGCTTCTGCACCGCTATCGCGAACATCACCGCTTTGTTGAATAGTCGGTAGCACAGACTTCACCCTGTGTCACCTTCGGAAGATGGAGTGTAAGCGAGAAGACACAGACTGAAGGTCTGTGCTACCTGCTTTTGACCCGCCTCGATTGGTTTGCTAGTCTTTTCTGTTTCTGACAATCACCAATTTTCAGCAATAGAAGGATGGAGTTCCAAAATGTCTCGCGATGTTTTCATTCTGGGCGGCAAGCGAACGCCAATGGGCGAGTACGTGGGTGCCCTAAAGGATATTTCAGCAATCGACCTGGGAGCGGTCGCCGCGCGCGGAGCCTTTGAGGCTACCGGAGTGCCGGCCGAAGATATCGACCACACGATCATCGGTAATGCGCTACAGACGTCGGGCGATGCCATATACGGCGCCCGTCACGTTGCCCTTAAAGCCGGTGTGCCGTTTGATCGTCCGGCCTTAACGGTTAATCGATTGTGTGGCAGCGGTATTCAATCGATCGTTTCCGGCGCGCAGATGATCATGCTGGAAGAAGCACGGACGGCTCTGGTAGGCGGCATGGAATCGATGTCCCAGGCGCCTCACGTTATTCGTGGCGCGCGCTCAGGCTTTGCGCTTGGCCAGGGCAAGCTCGAGGACAGCTTGATGGTGGCGCTGCTCGACAGTTACTGCAACACGCCAATGGCTGGAACGGCGGATAATCTGGCGCGCAAATATCATATTTCCCGCGAAGAGCAGGACGCCTATGCACTCAGATCTCAACAGGAAGCGAAGCGAGCGCAGGATGCCGGTGTCTTCGCCGCCGAAATCGTGCCGGTAGAAGTCAAATCCCGCAAAAGCAGCGTGATGTTTGATCGAGACGATCACCTGCGTCCGGACACTACTATGGAAGGTCTGGCAAAATTGCGTCCGGCCTTTAACAAGGATGGATTTGTAACGGCCGGTAACGCGTCGGGCATCGTCGATGGAGCTGCCGCGGTCGTGATCGCCGGCGAAGAGTATGTAAAAAATCGCGATCTAAAACCACTCGGTCGAATCGTCAGTTGGGCTTATGCGGGCGTTGAACCTGAGATCATGGGAATCGGTCCCGTGCCGGCGACGCGAATTGCCCTTGAGAAGGCCGGACTAAAACTTTCGGACATCGATTTGATTGAAGTCAATGAAGCATTCGCCGCGCAATATCTCGCGGTTGAGAAAGAACTGGGCCTCGACCGATCGCGCACGAACGTTAACGGTGGAGCTATAGCACTCGGTCACCCTTTGGGAGCTACGGGCACGCGCCTGGTTCTCACGCTACTCCATGAACTGCATCGACGTGGTGGACATTACGGCTTGGCGACCGCTTGTATTGGCGGCGGGCAAGGAATCGCGATGATTGTCGAGCGGTTGTAAGCGAACCGCAGTCTGGGACCAATGATGGGAGGATGCCTGTCCAGGAGTTCTCAGGCGCCGACCGCTAATTTCGGACTTCTAACTCCCGAATTCTGATTCTCATATTTAAATCCAAAATCTTGTCGAATCTTCCAGAATTGCGGAAGCATCCGCGAGTGATTAAGTATCGAGAAACACACTTGTTATCCGGATCGAGATGAAATTCGGCGTCGTGCGGCACAAATCTTGCGAATTTCGAACGGTTGTTTTCGAATACGCGTCATGCCCCAACCAGTTCGCTGATTCGATGTTGTTTTGGACCGATTTTTTCTTGCGCCAACGAGGTTCAGCATGATAGAAGGTGGGTCGCAGCGAGCGGTCTTATTTCTTTCCTACTGAGTTGCTAAAAATCAAACTTGCTCTCAAAAGTATTCCGGTTAAGCCTGCGCCACTGCTCGCGCAGAAGATTTCCAACTTCCATTGACTGATTAAGGAGTTCCCTAACATGTCGAAGATTCTACGGTTTTCTTTCGTCGCATTATTGGTATTCGCCATGAGCGCGATTGCGTTCGGCCAAGGAACGGTAACCGGTGCCATTGGCGGCACTGTAACGAATCCTAATAAGGAGGTCGTGCCGGGCGCTTCGGTCACCGTCAAGAACATAGGTACAAATAAAGAAGACTCGATCGTGACGGATGACCAGGGACGATTCCGCGTCGCAAATCTCGAGCCTGGCACCTACAACATCACTATTAGTGCCAGCGGCTTCAGTCCCTACACGCAGGAGAAATTGATTGTTGAGGTGGGGACCGTAACTCCCGTAAATGCCGACTTGTCGGTGGGGCCGGTCCAGGGTGGAACGGTCGAGATTACGAGTGAAGCCCCGGTTATCAATACCCAACAGCAGGACTTTGCAAACAACGTAAATCAGACGCAAATCAATAACCTGCCGATCAATGGTTCGCGCTGGTCAAATTTTGCTTTGCTGAATCCGGGCACAGTGCCCGACGGTAACTTCGGACTGATCAGCTTCCGCGGTATTTCCGGTTTGCTGAACAACAGCACCATCGATGGCGGCGACAATAATCAGGCGTTCTTCTCAGAGGAAAAGGGCCGCACGCGTCTTAGCTACACTGTGAGCCAGTCGGCCGTCCGCGAGTTTCAGGTCAACACTTCAAACTACTCTGCTGAGTACGGACGTGCAGCCGGCGGCGTGGTTAACGCGGTTACCAAGAGTGGCACGAACCAGTTTCATGGTTCTGCTGAATACTATCAGCGCAACAACAAATGGGGAGCCCGCAATCCGCTGGGGTTCATTTCGTCGTTCAGTAATGGTGTGACCACGATTAATCCGTTCAAGCCTGTGGACGTTCGTCACACCATTCGCGGCACCATCGGTGGCCCGATTAAGAAGGACAAGCTGTTTTTCTTCTTCAGCTATGACGAGCAGCGCCGCAACTTCCCCGGCCTGGGCATCTTTAACTCAACCAACTTTCTATCAACAGTCAACAGAACAACCTTGACGGGGCGAGGTCTTACGACCGCGCAGATCGACTCGGGGCTCGCGTTTCTTACCAGCTTAACCGGCCCGGTGCCGCGCAAGGGTAACCAACGAATCTTCCTGCCGAAGGTCGACTGGCGCATCAATCAGAACAACACATTCACGGCCAGTTACAATCGCCTGCGTTGGATCTCTCCGGCAGGCATTCAAACTCAGCCGACCAACACTCTTGGACGCAGAAGCTTTGGTGACGACTTTGTTAACGTCGACACGGTTAACCTGCGGTTATCTTCAACCTTCGGCGCAAATATGATTAACGAGTTGCGGTTCCAGTGGGGCCGTGACAACGAATTTGAATTTAGCCAACCACCGCTTCCCGGCGAGCCGTTGACTTCGCCTGCTTATCCCGGCGTAACTCAGGCGGGCACGCGATCTCCTGACGTGTTTATTACCGGCGGTATTGAGTTCGGAACGCCGACATTCCTTGAACGCACGAAGTTCCCGTTTGAGACACGCAAACAGATTGCGGACACTGTTACTCTGACCGTGGGCAACCACACCGTTAAGTGGGGTGGTGACTTCAACAACATCCTTGACGTCCAGGACAACCTGCGCAACTACGCGGGCGCGTACTCGTACAACAACATCAATGATTTCATCATTGATTATGCAAACGCTACTACAACCGGTGGGTTACCGGCGGGTGTAACCTGCGTCAACTCGACGAGGACGCGCGGCCGATGCTACACCAGCAACTTTAATCAGGGCTTTGGTCCAACTGCGTTTCAGTTTACAACGCAGGACATCAATCTTTTCCTGCAGGTACGAACGACTGCCGAAGCCGTTCCTGCCATCGAGTGAGCCGCGAACCAATAACTTTCCGCATGACAAGAACAACGTTGGGCCACGTATGGGTTTTGCGTGGGATATGACCGGCGACAGCAAGAACTCGCTGCGTGGCGGTTATGGCATTTACTACGGACGGATCATCAACTCCACAATCCTTAACGCGCTTACCAACACCGGCAACCCGGGAGGACAGCTCCAGTCATCGATAGCTCCGGCTAGCGGACCAATATTCCCGAACACGCTAACGACGGCACCTGTGGGAGCCTCCGGAATTCAGTTCTTCCAGAGACACTTTCAAGCGCCGCTGATCCATCAGATGGACATTGTCTATGAACGTGAGATCGCTCGCAATACGGTGATCTCAGGTTCGTTGCTTATGAGCTTCGGACGCAATTTACCGACGTTCGTGGACACGAATCTTCCCTTGCCGATAACCGGATGTCCGCTCCCCGGTACCCCGCCAAGGCCGTGTACAACCTACACAATTACGAATGGTCCATTTGCGGGGCAGTCCTACACGGTACCATTGTTCCTTGGCTCACGCCCGATCTCAGCATTTGGGGCGATGACAGAGATTCGCAGTACAGTCTCAAGCCGCTACTACGGGTTTGTCGCACAGCTTAATCGAAGGCTGACAAACGGACTGCAGTTTCAGGCCAACTACACGCGTTCAAGATCCCATGACACCGGCCAGGCTTCCCAGACGTTCACAGCCACTAACAGCCCGTTCGACGCCTCGAATCCTTTTGGAGAAGAGGGCATCTCGAACTTTGATATTCCGAACAAGTTCTCTGTGAACGCCGTTTACCAACCGCATTTCAAAGTAAGTGGCGGTGCCGATAAGGTTCTTAACGGTTGGCAGCTGTCACCGATCGTGACGGCTTATTCCGGTGTGCCTTTCACTCCGACCATCTCAGGCAGTTTTCCGACCGCCGCGTGTACGGTTGCAACCTGCGGTATCGCCGGCGCCGCAATCACCACTCCTGGAGGAGGCCAGAACGGCTCGGCCGGTTCAACCCGCTTCGCTCTGGTACCACGTAATTCCTTCCGCTTACCGAAGATCGTGAACTTCGATATGCGTCTTTCGCGTCGTTTCGCCTTTACCGAGTCAACCGCACTCGAGGTTCTCGTTGAGGGATTCAACCTTGTCAATCGAACACAGGTTACCGGCGTGAATTCCGCTATTTATGCAACGGGCGGAACTTATGTGGCTCCAACGCTAGCTTTGACTTCGAACTTTGGGACCCCGAATGCTACCGGCGGTACGTTGTTCCGCGAACGTCAGGTCCAGTTGGGAGTTCGCTTCCAGTTCTAAGGCAGACCTTAGAAAGTTCTAACACCTTATCGGGTGTGCTCTCTCAACAGAGGGCACACCCGATTTGCTTTTGTGCTCCTTTCTCTGGCGCACAATGCCCAGCACCCTTGAATCTGAAATAACCAGGTACAAAGTACTAAGAACAAAGAACCTAATTGGTCCCGCCATTCCAGAACAGAAAGATAATTCTGGCGTGCGCACATTATTTTTTGGTAGGATAATTCTGTCCCGCCGGGCGGCATTCCGTCGCCAAGTTCAGTGACCTCCGATAAGTCCCAAATGACTTCTCTGAATTCGAACATCGAAAGTGCGTCTGAGTCGTTGCCTTACAGTGCTGATGCCACAAGCGCGAGCCTGGAAGCAGCTTTTGCTGCCCTGCCCGATGCCCTCTACGTCTTTGATCAAAACCGATCCTTAAGCAAGTTCAATAATGCCGCGTCTCGTTTGCAGGGCCCTGACGATCCACCAATCGAAGGCCGCAGCTGCTGCGAAATGTTCTGGCGCGTAGAAGACACTAAAGCCTGTGTCGTTGATCGCGCGGTCGAGAGCAACAGCGCTGTTGAGGTGGAGATGCTGGCCGGCCCGGAAGGTAATCAGCCCACACTACTCATCGTGCAACCAACCAAAGATCACGCCCTGGGGGGAAGCGCGATCGTTTTGGCGCGAGATATTTCCCAATTACGTCGGGCCGAAGCCGAAGCCCTGGAGCACAAATCATTCATGGCCAGCGTGGCTCATCGGACGCCCGATGAGATTTATACGCTTGATCCGGCAGGCCGCATCACCTGGATGAATGAACGTGCCGAAAAGAATCAGCTCCTGATGCTGGCTGGGCGTTACTTTAGCGAATTCATCGCGGCCAACTCGCGTGAATTGACTAATGATAATCTGCAACGCACGCTGGCAGGTGAAGAGACGCAGTTTGAAGTACGCGCCGTTCGAACCGACGGCACCGTAAGGTTACCGGCGTCCTGGTGTTTCTGCGCGACGTCACGGAGCGCAAACGCGCTCAGGACTTAATGGCGCAATCCGACAAACTCCGAGCGGTCGGCGAATTGGCGGCCGGAGTCGCACATAACTTGAACAACTCACTGACGGTAATCCAGGGCCGAGCTCAGCTGTTGTTGATGCGTGGCATGGATGAACCCACCACCAAGAGTCTCAAAGTTATTACCAACGCCGTCGGAGAAGGCGCAAAAACTCTGCGACGTATTCTGGAGTTTGCACGGCGGGAAACGGTCCAGGAGTTTGAGCCCGTAGAATTGAGCGAGCTCATTTCCTCGAGCATTGAAATTGCCCGTCCCAAATGGCAAAGCAAACTGGCCCAAGAGAAGGGCGCCGAAATAAAAGTTCAGTTCGACAACCACGGTCCGGTTTACGTGCTGGGCGAGATTGCCGAGCTGCGCGAAGTCGTGCTGAACCTGATCTTCAATGCGGTCGACGCAATGCCCAACGGCGGCACGATGGAACTGGGGACGCGGACCGAAGTCGACAGCGGCTGCTTCTGGGTTGCCGATTCAGGTTGTGGCATGTCGCCCGAGAATGTGGCGCGAATCTTTGAACCGTTCTATACAACCAAAGGCAAGAAGGGCACGGGTCTGGGATTGTCCGCGTCGCACGGCATCGTCTCGCGTCACAATGGCCAGATTATGGTCGTGAGCGAACCCGATGAAGGCACGCGATTCGAAGTTCGAGTGCCTTTGTGCGAAGACGATGAAAGATTCGTTAAAGAGATTAAGGACGATACAGGCGCTGATGTGATTTTCTCTATTTGATTTCGCTGCAAGTGTCCCAGGATCAAGCACCCAAGTCCGCTAGCCATACAGTTCACTTTTCTCAAACGCCTTCTTAACATTCTTTTGCTGTTTGCACGTCGTGGAAAGGGCAACTTCACGCTCTGGGTACGTGGTTTGCTCCTCATCGCCTGAACAATGGCCAACTTAAGGTAACAAGTTGGCCGATTTTCATAAGGAGGTCAGCAATGGGTTTACCAAATAAGGATGAAGTCAAAGGCAAGATCGATCAGGCGAAAGGTAGCGTGAAACAGACAGCCGGTCGCGCGCTCAATGACCCTGAACTCGAGAACGAAGGAAGTTCTGATCGTGCTCACGGAGAGCTTCGCGAGGGATTCGGCACTGCGAGACGAAAGGTTGGCGAAGCAATAGAGGACATTGGTGAGGAAGTGCGAAAATAGTTTCGCAGCGCGGTAAAGAAGAAGCCTGCGCAGGAGCTGAGCTCCTCGCAGGCTTTTTTGTATAAGGGTCGCGGTTGCGCGAAATTATTCCACGCGAACGTAGTGGGCGCCAACGTCTTCCAACAATTGTTCCAATTTCTCAACGTCTTCGTCAGTTTTCGCTTCAACCCCGAGAAGTATTCCACCTCCGCGAATGCCGGTGTCATAAACCCTGGCTCGATGTTCAGGGA
>WNGI01004441.1_pt1 | contig 12567 bp, 16 predicted proteins | sample 5400621 | NCBI WGS metagenome assembly WNGI01 (sample SAMN13153374, study PRJNA577476) | soil metagenome | isolation source: 20 cm soil or saprolite under Garry oak tree replicate 1 | place: USA:California | collected 2016-06-15 | reverse complement strand
ATCCGCGACACCTCGCCGTAGACGAATTCGTCAAGCATGAGGTCGCCGACGCAGAGCACCGTCTGGCGGACAATCGCATGCGAAAGGGCGTCAAAATCGAACATCTGTTCTCGTCATCTGTGGCGCGTCAGCGGAAACGATCGGTGCGGTCGAGAAAACCCTTGACGTAGACCTCGACCGCATCCTCCAGCGCGGTGAAACCGCCGTTGTAGCCGGCGCGCTGCAGCCGATCGACATTGCTTTGGGTGAAGTACTGGTAGCTGCCGCGAATTTGCTCGGGCATGTCGATATACTGGATATTCGGCACGGTGCCGAGCGCGGCATAGGCCGAGAGCATCAGATCCTTGAAGCTGCGGGCCTTGCCGGTGCCTACGTTGAAAATGCCGCTGATCGCCGGCGTCGCCAACAACCACATCATCACCCGCGCCACGTCGTCGACATAGATGAAATCGCGCCGCTGATCGCCGTCGGCGATGCCTTCGCGGTGGGATTTGAACAGCTGCACGGCCCGGCCGGCCTTGATATCGTCGAAGCGCCGCGCCAGCACGCTCATCATCGCGCCCTTGTGATATTCGTTGGGGCCGAACACGTTGAAAAACTTCAGGCCGGCCCATTGCGGCGGCAGCTTCTCGCCGTTGGCGGCGCGCTCGGCGACGGCCAGGTCGAACAGATGCTTGCTCCAGCCATACAGATTCATCGGCCGCAAGGTCTTCAGCGCGGCAACCGATGGGCCATCGTGAAATCCCTGCGCGCCATCGCCATAGGTCGACGCCGAGGAGGCATAAATGAACGGCGTGACGTTGGCCGTGCACCAGTCGAGCAGCCGCATCGACAGCCGAAAATTGGTTTCGATCACCAGATCGCCGTCGGTCGCCGTGGTTTCCGAAATGGCGCCGAGATGGATGACGGCATCCAGTCGGCGGCCTTTCAGCCAATCCGGCAATTCGGCCGGCGGCACGATGTCCGCGAGCTGGCGCTTGGCGAGATTGCGCCATTTGCCGTCATGGCCGAGCATGTCGCAAACCGTCACGTCGGCGCGGCCCGCGTCATTCAACGCGGCCACGACGTTCGATCCGATAAAACCGGCGCCCCCGGTCACCAGCAACATTCCTTGACCCTGCCCTGAAGGTGCGACGCCAGCTTTGCCCCAGACCTGCCCGGCAGGCAACTTGGGTCATCGGGCGTGGTGAAGACCAAGCCGCCGTGCCAACGCCTTTACCTGCCGGAGAGGAGCGGTTACCGACAGGATCGAATTTGCATGAACGCCAAAGCTACCAAGATATGAACATTAATTCAATACATGATGGTGCAACGGAGGGCAAGGACGACACCCGTCCGATTCTTCTTGTCCCCTACATGTGGATTGGCGACTTCGTGCGCGGCCACACGGTGGTGCGCGTCCTGAAACAGCGCTGGCCGAACCGGCCCGTCGATCTCCTGGCCACTTCCCTGTGCGCTCCGCTGGTCGATTACATGCCCGGCGTTCGCTCAGGCATCGTCTGAGACCTGCCCCGCAGCCGCCTTGCGGTGGCCACGCAGTGGGAGCTGGCGGCAGAGTTGCGGGGCCGGAACTATGGCACCGCGATCGTCCTGCCCCGCACCTGGAAATCGGCAATTGCCCCGGCGCTCGCCGGTATCCCGGAACGGGTAGGTTTCGTCGGCGAAGCCAGGTTCGGCCTGATCAACCGATGGCGCTGGGGCGAAAAGGCGCTGCCCCGCTTCATCGACAAGAACGCCGCGCTGGCGCTGCCGGAGGGAAGTCCCCTGCCGCCGGAATGGCCGGTGCCGCAGCTCAATGTTCCCGCCCAGGAAGCGGAGCGCTGGCGGCAGGCGAGCCGGCTGGGCACCGGTCCCGCCGTAGCGCTGGCTCCGGGATCGGTCGGTCCCTCCAAGCGCTGGACCTATTATCCCGAGGCCGCGCGGCTGTTGGCCAAGACCGGGCTGGATGTCTGGGTGATCGGCGGCCCCGGCGAAAAGGCGCTCGCCGCGGAAATCGTGGCCGCCGGCGGACCGCGCGTCCGCGACCTCACGGGGACCGATCTGCGCAACGGCATTTTGGCGATGGCGGCCGCCGATGCCGCGATCTCCAACGATTCCGGGTTGATGCATATCGCGGCCGCGCTGGGTACTCCGACCATGGGCATTTTCGGTCCCACCAGCCCCTATCACTGGGCACCCCTGAACGGCCTTGCCGCGACGGTACAGACCAAGACCGTCGTGCCATGCCAGCCCTGCCACCGTCCGGTCTGCACCATGAACGACCATCGCTGCATGCGGGACATTCCTGCATCGGACGTGGTCGCGATCGCAGGGCGCGTGCTGGCCGAGGCCGCGGCGCGCGTTGCGCGTTAAACTCGCGAGCTTGCGCAGCAGCGACGCGATCATTACCAAAGACAGGGATTGCAACTCCGACGGTGTGTCTTGAAGCAAGATTTGAAAGACCCGATCTCCGCGCATTTCGATCGATCGATCGCAGCACTGCAGCGAGCGGCGCAGGACGCGGCGCTGCTCGCCACCGCGCGCGCGATCGCGGCGGCCGTCATCGCGGCGCTGCGCGCGGGCAACAAACTCCTGATCGTCGGCAATGGCGGCAGTGCCGCCGATGCGCAGCATATCGCCGCCGAGATCGTCGGCCGCTACAAACAGGACCGGCCCGCCTGCGCCGCGATCGCGTTGACCACCGACACCTCGGTGTTGACAGCCGTCGCCAACGATTATGGTTTCGAACAGGTGTTCGCGCGGCAGGTCGAGGGGCTCGGCCAGCGCGGTGACGTGCTGCTGGCCCTGTCCACCTCGGGGCGTTCGCCCAACATTCTGGCGGCGTTGCGCTCCGCCCGGCAACGCGGGCTTGTTACGGTCGGCTTTACCGGCAGCAAGGGCGAAACACTGAGGTCGCTGTGCGACCATCTGTTGGTAGCGCCGAGCGACGACACGCCAGTGGTCCAGCAAATTCACCTCGCTGTCGCGCATGGAATCTGCGACGAGATCGAGCAGCGCCTGATCCGCGAAGCTTCGCGAAAATGAGCGGCGTCGAGTCCGCCCGCTCTGCGCCCCGACCCGCCGCATTTCTCGATCGCGACGGCGTCATCAATCACGACGACGGCTATCTGGGCACGCAGGACCGGATTCGCTGGATGCCGAATGCGGCGCAGGCGATCCGGCGGCTGAACGATGCCGGTTATTTCGTGTTCTTCTTCACCAATCAATCCGGAGTGGCGCGCGGCTTCTTTACGGAGAATGAACTTAACACGCTGCACGACTGGATGATTGCCGAATTGGCTGCGCAGGGCGCGCGGGTCGACGATGTCAGATACTGCCCGTATCATCCGGCCGGAACGGTCGCCGGCTATCTGGAAGACCATCACTGGCGCAAACCCGCGCCGGGGATGATCCACGATCTGATGGAACACTGGCCGGTACGTCAGCACGGCAGTTTTGTCATCGGCGACCGTCCGAGCGATATCGAGGCGGCGGAAGCCGCCGGCTTGCCCGGCTTCCTGTTCGCCGGCGGCGACCTCGATGCATTCGTGGCGGAGGTGATGGCTCAGACCAGGGTACGATAGACCTCGGCGATCCCTGCTGCTTCCGCATCAAGACTGAATTTTTCCAATACGCGCGCGCGCCCCCGCTCACCCATCCGAGCGGCAGATGCCGGATCGCGCATCAGAGGCTCCAGTGCCTTGACCAACGCATCGACATCGCCCGGCGGCACCAGCACGCCGGTCACGCCATCCTCGACCACGAGCTCCGCCGCGCCCGCGCGGGATGCCACCAGCGCGGCTGCCGCCGACATCGCCTCGATCAGCGTGAGCCCAAAACCCTCGTTGCGCGAGGTGAAGGCATAGATCGTCAGCCGCCGGTACCAGCGCTGCACCTCCTCGATCGGAAGTTCGCCTGTGATGACAATGCGTGATTGAAGGCCCGCGGCCTCGATCCGCTTTTTCAGATCGTTCGCGAACGACGCATGCTCGGTCGTGACGGCGCCGACCAGCACCGCGGCGAAATCAGGATTGCGCGGCAGCAGCCGGCACATCGCCTCCACGAACACGTCGCTGCCCTTTTGCGTGCGCACCCGGCCGAAGCAGCCGATGGCGTAGCGGCCCGGCAACCCGGTTTGCGCGAACGCCGCCGCGCGATCGGCCGGCGGCGCGTAGCGATCGGTATCGACGCCGTGCGGAATGACGGTGGCCTGGCGCTTGAGGAACGACGCCGAGATATCGTTGGTCGCGATGATCGCGTCCATCCGGTTGATCAGCCACCGCGTGATCCAGGTGTGGTGCCGCTGGGCCGCGGAGGTGAACACCAGTTTCAGCGGCCAGCCCAGCGATCGCAGCAGTACGCCCACGATCATCTCGTTGTTGCGCCGCGCGTGCCAGATCAAGGGCATGCGGCGGCGCCGTAATTTGAAAAGCCCGGCTACTCCGAGCCGCGCGATGCCATCGGGGGCATCGGGACCGAGCCATGCCGCGCGAAATAATTGGGCAAGCTTCGGCGCTACCATGCGGTTGGTCGCGGTGACGCCCGAATAGCGCCTGTGCAGATTCGGTACGATCAGCTGCAGACCGTCAGCGGAAATGTCCTTTATTCGCAACGTCCGGGCTCCGTTTCGCGCATTCCCTATACGCAACATTAAGCATAGTGGCCAGTTCGCATATGCTGAAACCCACTCTTCACCGCCTCCCGGATAGCATCGTCTGAACAATCGGGAGATGCGTGAGCCCATGAGCGTGCTTGTCACCGGCGGCGCCGGCTATATCGGAAGTCACACGGTTCGTGCGCTGGTGGAAGCGGGCGAAAGCGTTGTCGTCGTCGACAACCTGTCCACCGGCTTCTCCGCGTACCTGCCCGAAGGGGTTGCGCTGTTCATCGGCGATGCGGCGGATGAGAACCTGGTCGAAGGCGTGATCGCAGCACACGCGGTGGAAAGCATCGTGCATCTTGCGGGCTCCGTGGTGGTGCCGGACTCGATGCGCGATCCGCTGGCCTATTACCGCAACAACACCATGACGACGCGCAGCCTGTTGAACGCCGCGGTGAAGAGCGGCGTCAGCCGCTTCATCTATTCATCGGCCGCGGCGGTTTACGGCAATCCGGATCAGGTACCCGTCGCCGAACATGCGCCGACCCGGCCGCTGTCGCCTTACGGCTCATCGAAACTGATGACCGAAATCATGTTGCATGACACAGCCTCGGCGCACGGCATGAAATATGTCGTGCTGCGCCACTTCAATGTCGCAGGCGCCGATCCCAAGGGCCGCTTTGGACTTTCGACCGTGGGCGCGACCCATCTTTTGAAGGTCGCGGTCGAGGTGGCAACAGGGCAGCGCGCCAAGATCGATGTATTCGGAACCGATTACCCGACCGCGGACGGAAGCTGCATCCGGGATTTCATTCACGTCAGCGACCTTGCGCAGGCCAATCGCGCGGCGCTGGCGTACTTGCGTAGCGGCGGTGCCTCGGTGACGCTGAATTGTGGTTCCGGCCACGGCCATTCCGTGCTCGAAACCATCGAGGCGGTGCGGCGCGTCTGCGGGCGCAATTTTTCGGTCCAGCATGCCCCGCGCAGATCAGGCGACATCACGGCCATGATCGCCGATACCCGCCTTATCCGCGCGACGCTGGAGTGGACGCCGCAATACGATGATATCGAGGCCATCGCCACGCATGCGCTGACGTGGGAGTGGAAATTGTCCCGCGAGCGCCAGGGCGACGAGCAGCACGCGGCCTCGGCCTAAAATCTCGCTTCGTGCAAGGCCTTATTTGGCTTGAAAAACCCCGATATTGCGGGCAAGGAGTCGTTTCGCTTTAGCCCTGACGCGCGATGTATGCCAGCGCTGTCAATGGAACGCGGATGGCCGAATTTCCAAAGAAGATCACTGACGACCCCTATGGCGCCGCGATCCTGATTCGCCGCCTGATCATGGAGCAGGGAGCCGCCTTCTGGCGGCGCTACCTGCTGGCATTCCTGCTGATGGGGGTTTCGGCGGGGGCGACCGCCGCCTCGGCCTATATCCTCGGCGAGGTCATCAACAAGGCCTATGTCGAGAAGAATGTCCGCGGCATCGCCATCCTGTCGGGCCTGACCGTGCTGCTCTTCCTGCTCAAGGGTGCCTCGACCTACGGCCACACCGTGATCCTGTCGAAGATCAGCAACGCGATCCTCGCAAACAACCAGCGGGCGCTGTTTGCCAAGCTGATGAGCGAAAGCGTCGGATTTTTTTCCGAGCGGCATTCCTCCGAATTTCTGGCGCGGCTGACGGCGGGCGCGAAATCCATCACCGACGTTCTCAATTCGCTGATCAACGCGATCGGGCGGGACCTCCTGCTGCTGATCAGCCTCACCGTCGTCATGGTGATGCAGGATCCCATCATGTCATTGCTGGGATTGGTGGTGACGCCGCCGGCGATGCTGGTGCTGCGCAAGCTGGTCAAGCGCATCAAGGGGCTGGCTCTTAGCCAGTTCACCGGCACCGCCGACATTCTGGAGATCATGCAGGAATCGCTTCAGGGCATCCGCACCGTAAAAGCGTTCACGCTGGAAGGGGCCATGCGCCAGCGGATCGATGCCAGCATTGCGGCGGTCGAGCGCAACGCCAACAAGATGGCGCGGGTATCCAACCGCTCGAGCCCGCTGATGGAGATGCTTGGCGGCTTCGCCGTCGCCGGCGGCCTGCTATATGGCGGCTATAGCGTGGTTGCGCTGGGCGCAACCCCGGGGCAGTTTTTTTCCTTCCTCGCGGCCTTTCTGCTGGCTACCGAGCCGGCCAAACGCCTGGTGCGGCTCAACATCGAGTTGAACAGCAATCTGGTCGGCGCGCGGATGCTCCTGGAGGTTGTCGACCGTCCCGCCAGCGAATTGTCCGACGACGACAAACCGCCGCTAAAACTATCCGATGCCCGGATCGAACTGCGCGACGTCAGCTTCGCCTATCGTCCGAACGAGCCGGTACTCAACCGCATGAGCTTTGTTGCGGAGCCCGGAAAGGTCACCGCCCTGGTCGGCCCCTCCGGCGGCGGCAAATCGACGGTGCTGGCGCTGCTGCTGCGATTCTATGACGTGACCGATGGCGCCATCCTGATCGACGGACAGGCGATTTCCGGAGTGTCGCGACGATCGCTTCGCCAGCAGACCGCCTATGTCGGGCAGGACGTCTATCTGTTCCGCGACACCATCCGCGAGAACATCGCGTTCGGCAAGCTCGGTGCGACCGAAGCCGAGATCGTGGCCGCCGCGAAGGCGGCCTGCGCGCATGAGTTCATCATGGGTTTTCCGCTCGGCTATGACACGCCCGTCGGCGAGCACGGCACGCAATTGTCCGGCGGCCAGCGTCAGCGCATCGCGGTGGCCCGCGCGCTGGTGAAGAATGCGCCGATCATCCTGCTTGATGAAGCGACCGCGGCGCTGGATTCGGAATCGGAAAAGCAGGTGCAGGAAGCGATCGAGCATCTCTGCCAAAACCGCACCACCATCGTCATCGCCCATCGCCTGCACACCATCATGCACGCCGACGCCATCCTGGTGGTGGAGGCCGGCGAGGTCGTCGAGCGCGGGCGTCACGACGATCTGTTGCGCCGCGGCGGTCGCTATGCCTCGTTCTTCCGTCTGCAGCAGCGCGACACCGCCACCCTAGCGCCGATCAGCGCAACCGCGTAAATACCAGCCGATCTACCTCCGCCACCCCCGCCGAGATCCCCTTCATGAACACGACCGCCTTTGTGATCCCCGCCCCGCAGCAAGCCTCGATTCCGGTCGCGGGCGATTCAAAATCCTTTCCCGTGCGCCGCATCTGGTGCGTTGGGCGCAATTATCTCGAGCACATCCGCGAGATGGGCAATGACGAGCGGGATCCGCCATTCTTCTTCGCCAAGCATGCCGACATGCTGGAGAAGGATGGCGCCTCGATCCCCTACCCGCCCCTGACCAAGGACCTGCATCACGAGGTCGAATTGATCGTCGCGATGAAGAGCGGCGGCTTGAACATTCCGGCCGACAAGGCGCTGGACCACGTCTACGGCTATGCGGTCGGCATCGACCTCACCCGCCGCGACCTGCAGCTCGCCGCGCGCAAGAAGGAGCGACCCTGGGAGATCGGCAAATCCTTCGACCATTCCGCGCCCTGCTCGGCGCTGCAGCCGGCCGCGAAGATCGGCCATCCCGCGAAGGGCAAGATCTGGCTTTCGGTCAACGGCACCGATCGGCAGAAGGGTGATCTCTCCGAGCTGATCTGGAGCGTGCCGGAAATCATCTGGAAGCTCTCGCAGCAGGTCGAGATCGGCGCCGGCGACATCATCATGACGGGAACGCCGGCCGGCGTCGCCGCGCTCTCGCCAGGAGACAAGATCGAGTGCGGCGTCGACGGCATCGGCACGCTGAAAGTTGCGATCGGCAAGGCGGAATAGCCTGAACCTCAAGCTTCGCGGCAAGCGCCCGTCGCCCCGGCCTCGAGCCCGGACCACGCGTTACCGTTCTGCCGCATCACCTCAAGGCCGAGAGGACAACGAGGCCGAGAATCACAGCTGTCAGGGAATATTTGAGCGTGTAGTAGAGCTTGCGATTCCACTTCTTGACGCGCTGTCCGGCCAAATGAACCTCGTAGAGCCAGCCGAACACCTTATTCAGCACGCCGACATGCTCGCCGTCCACGTTCTGGGTAGCGGAAGCCTTCACGATATGGTGGCTGACCCAACGATTGATGGCGGTCATGAAGCCGTACTTCATCGGACGTTCGACGTCGCAGAACAGGATGATCCGGTTTACCTCGGTCGTATTCTCGGCGCTGTGGATGAAAGTCTCGTCGAACATGAAAGCCTGTCCGTCGCGCCAGACGCATTCCACGCCATCGACCAGGATTCGGCATCTTTCCGAATTGGGGGTTACCAATCCCAGGTGATAACGCAGCGAGCCGGCGAACGGATCACGATGCGCGCCAAGCTTGCCGCCGGCGGGCAGCATGGCAAACATCGCGCCATGAACGGTTGGAATTGAATTCAACAGCTCGACTGTTTTCGGGCACAGCGTGCGTGCCGATGGCAGAAAGTCATCGTACCATTTGAGGTAAAACCGCTTCCAGCCGCTTTTGAAGAACGAATAGAAGCCCCAGTCGTTGTTCTTTGCTGCTGCCCGTATGAAGCCTTCGTCGAACAGCCTCACCGCCTCGTCACGGATGGTTTCCCAATTGTCCCGAAGCTTTGCCAGTTCGGGAAAGCGGTCGACCGAAACCACCGGCTCGTTCGGAACCGCCGAGCCCGCGTACATCAGCACATTGTAAGGGGCGAGGAATGTCGAGTGGTCACCGAACTGGCGCGCGATCCGAAGACGCTCGCGACCACGGAAATGCACGTAAATAGCGGATGCGGCTAGAAAATAAATGACGACGAGCTGTGGCGCGAGAAGCTGTTTCAGCATATTCCCTTCCTGTGATCGTGGCCCGCCAACGCTTCCCGTAAGCCGGAGCATCTCGCGGAAGCCAATCCGGAAACGCTTTCAAGATACGCAGACGGGCAGGAAGCGCACTTCCATTGCCGCGACAATTCAAATCTTATTTCAACATGCTCCAGTCTCGACAGCAAGGCCCCGGACGCGAGTTCGGCGCTCTTTGGGGGCCACTCTTGCCAGAATGGCGGCCTGACTGGAGTTGATCAGCAACGTGCCGGAACTGGCGACGGAATCGAATGCGGTCGACGGCGCCGGCGCGCTGAAGGTTACGAACCCACGCGGCGGTCGGCTCAATCAAGATGATCTGTTCGACCATCGGCAAGACTTCCGAAATCACCACCGCGATATCGGCGGCGATCGGGCAACAGGGCGCCGCCACCCAGGAAATTTCAGGCAATATCCAGCGTACCGCTGACGGCACCACGCAGGTCGCCGGCACCATCGCCGAAGTCAGCCATGGTTCCTGAAGTCGATTGCGGCGGCGGCGTAAGTTTCGCGGAGTAACAGCGAGGCTTCGCCGGGCCTTCACGGCCGCGCCATCGCCTGCAGGCCCTTGAACGTCAGGCGTTTGGGATCCTTGACGCCGGCGAGATAAAGCCTGCGGATGAAGGCCGTGACGGCATCGCGATCGCAGTCGGTCAGTGCAACCACGGCATCGACGGCGATTCTCTGGGCCTCCATAGGCTTCCTCATGTTGTCCTGAACCTCGACCGCGAAAGCGTAAGGCTGGCCGATTAATACGGCGTTAACCGTCTCGCCACGATCGCCGATTCGCGAAAGCGCGCAAATACGCAGGAGAACGCATAGCGACGTTAGGACGCTGCCGCCTTGAAATAGGTCAGGCTTCAACGGCCCGGAAGCGTGGACGACCCTGGATGTCCGGCATCGGAGACCGCTGGCGCGCCTCCGCTAAGCACAGACGGACCGAACTGCACGATAGCGAGAAGCACAATGACGGCGAGCACAACCGCCGCAAGCACCTTGGTCAAGGACGTCCGCATGAACACACTCCTCTACCGGTCTGCAGGATGAACCAGGCTCGCGGCTCGCACTCCAGCGCCGCCCGCGCGGTGCCGGCGGCGATACCTCCGCGAATGCGTCAACCTCTCCTACCGTATCGCAATCGCCACTGCCGCTAGCGCAACCGGCAACGACCAGGCCCAGTCTCCCATCATGAAGACAGCGCAAGCACTCACGACACAGCCCAGGAGAAAGCCGAAAAGCAGATGCAACGATCTCCTTAAGCGGCCGGCATCGACCGGCAGCAAGCGATGCTTCGAAAGCAAGTCCATCAGCGACAAAACGGTATTGGTCAAATTGCCCGTCATTACCGCTGTCGAAATTGCACCCGGAATCGCCAGGCGAAGGAGTGCGTACTGGCATGCCATTGCGGAGACCGCGATCATCACGGCAATGCCGGCCGTTAATCCGCGCGGATCGGTAGATACCCTGGTGGTGACGCTGAAAAGCAGGATCGCGGCGAGCAGCAGAAACTGAACCAAAAGCAATAGCCGCGCCAGGCCCGGACCGGTTCGGCGCGAAGCCTGGGCGATGAGCCAGACCACCGCCAGAGCCAGCATGAAGACAGGAATGGCCAGCGCCTGCGCCAGGTTAAACGGGCCGCCCTGCACCGCCGCAGCGGCGGCCACCACCAGGTTGCCGGTGATGTGGGCGGTGAAGATATGGCCCAGGGTAAAGAAGCCGGTGAGGTCGACCATTCCCGCGATGACACTAAGCAACGGCGGCAGGCGCGCCTCCAGGCGCGACAGCTCTATCGCGTCATCCGCGGGATGAGCCCAGTTTCGGAGCGCGGCGGAACTTCTAGCGAGCGTTGACATGTTCAGCCGCTCCCATGATTTTTGTTTGCGTTGATCGGTTTCCAAGGTAGTCGACGATCATCTTCGGAATGATGAGACCCAGGCTCATTGCCAAAATGATGATCGAGGCGGTCATTCCGGCGGAGATGGTCCCCGCTATCAGCGACGACGTCGTCTGGTCGCCGCCGGCGATTTGCACAAGCCCGCTCATCATCCTGAAGAGGTAGACGCCCGGCATCATCGACACGACGGAGGCGAAGCCGATGGCCGCAAACGGCATGTGCGAGCGGCGCGAGACTGGAGTGAGTATCAGTCCCACGACGATGCAAGCGACCAGCGCGCCCGCAGCGACGCCGAAACCGAACACGCTGAGTGCAACCCATCGCAGCGCGTGGGCCAGCATGCCCACCGCTACCGGCCAGGGCAGCATGTTCAACGGCGTTGAGAAGAAGACGCTGTAGGAAGCGACGGCGACCCCGGCAGCAATGACATCCAACATAAGGGGACACCCCGCCCGGGTGGCCCGACTGGCAGGGAGACGCCAAGAAGCGCCAGGCCGAGCAGCAATCCCGTCGAGATCGCGACCACGATAAGACCCGCATAGGCCAACCGGGCGACGCCAAGATGGATACGGCCACCGATAAGGTCCAAGGCGCCGTTGAGGAAGTGCGGTCCGGGCACCAAGACCATGCATGGGCAGACCGCAACTAGACGCAGCGACGAGCTATGGTCGTAGCGGACCGCCAGCGCGCCGATGAGGCCAGCGAGGATCGCCGCGCAAAATGGTTGAATGAAGTCGTTCGCACTCAACTGGGCGAGAGCGCGGCGTAGAATGGCGCCGGCGCCGGCGCTTACGAATATCAGCACCGTGGGAAGGAAATGGTCGACACCGAAGATCACAGATAGCGCCACGGCACCCGCCGCCGCCGCGAGCGCGAAAAGCCATGTCGGAGCCGGCGGCGCCCGCGAGATCACGCCGATCGCCTTCATGGCGGCATCCGGCTTAAGCCGCGCGGACTCGACCTCCTCTATCGTCCGCATCATCGAAACCACTCGATCCATATCGACGCCGGCGGGATCAGCCGGTGCCTGGCAGAATGGGGTGGTCTCGCTATCGGATTGAAGTTGTAGTTCGCCCCAGCGCGCCATGACATTCGCGCGCAGGCCCAGCGTACGACCAAGACGCTCCGCCGCGGCCACAGTCTGATCCGTGGCTTGTCCGTTGATGAACAGTATCCGCGCGAAGGTCAGGACAAGATTGCAACGCTCGTCGGAGATCATGGCAGCTTCCCCCGATAAGTGCGTTTGAACACC